>Ga0209487_1002520_pt1 | contig 14877 bp, 11 predicted proteins | sample Poulit2012_FD_187524 | JGI IMG/M metagenome (GOLD analysis project Ga0209487, IMG submission 187524) | Agricultural soil microbial communities from Georgia to study Nitrogen management - Poultry litter 2012 (SPAdes) (version 2) | ecosystem: Environmental > Terrestrial > Soil > Agricultural land... | reverse complement strand
CTTCGTCGCCAAACAGGGCAAGGATGATGTCGCGTCGTGGTTGTTGGCCCTTGGCGTGTAAGTGCTCCAAGGCGCTCAGCATGATCGCGTCCATGCCCTTCATGTCGGCTGCACCGCGACCATAGATCACATCGTCGATAACTTCGGCACCGAATGGATCAACAGACCATTCAGACGCATCAGCGGGAACCACGTCGATATGGCCGTGCAAAATTAAGGCCGGTGCAGTTGTGTCCCAACCTTTCATTCGCCCAATAACGGAAGCGCGACCAGGTTCCGACTCAACTATCTCCGGATTCATGTCTAGGGCGTCCATGAGTTTGGCGCAGTATGCCGCAGCTTCGGGCTCACCGCGTGAGTCGTTGCCACCGTAATTTGTGGTGTCTATTTGAATCAGGTCGCGAGTGATTTTCGCTACCCGATCTCGGAAAGTTCCTGGCGCAATCGCGCCACCATCAGTGTATTCAGGCATAATGTCACTCTATCGAACACGACAATGCCCGGCCATGGTGCAACCACTGGAAAGTTTGTGTTATGCTTGTCGCTGTTGCCTTCTCCAGTACCTGGAGGAATCACCACCAGCGCGGGTGGCGGAATTGGTAGACGCGCAGCGTTGAGGTCGCTGTGAGCTTTATCGCTCGTGGGGGTTCAAGTCCCCCTCCGCGCACGTTGTACGATTGAGAATCGGGACATGGGAAGCACACCGTGTCCCGATTTTTTTTAATCTCGACGCTAGTCTTCTTTGGTACCAGGTGAGGATTTCTTGGGCACACAACTTACGATCGTCATGATCTCCATGCATACCTCTCCATTGGCACGGCCCGGACAGGGTGACGCTGGAGGCCTGAACGTGTATATCAGAAACCTCACAGAGGGTTTGATCCGTGCCGGACATCAGGTGCTGAGTTTCACACGAAAAACTGCGGCAACAGATCACATCGTTGAACTTGATCAAGTCACCGGATCGAAGGTGATTCCGCTGAGTGTTGGTCGACTATCTTTGCCCAAAGAAGCTCTGGACCAGCTGACCGCGCAATTTGCTGACGATCTTGTCCGCGGTGTGGAGCAATACGCCAAACACCCGGTTGTGTTGCATTCGCATTACTGGCTTTCTGGCATGGTGGCTCATCAGGCCACGCTGCAGCTCAACGCCCCTATCGTACACACGATGCATACTTTGGGTGCTACAAAAAATAGTTCAGCACCCGGTACTGAGCCGCCGTATCGAATTGAACGTGAAGCCTTTATTTGTGCGCAAGCACAAGTAGTGACCGCCAATACCCTGGTGGAAAAGCAGGAATTGATACACCATACCCGGGTTGCCCCTCAACGCGTGGAAATCGTCCATCCAGGTGTGGACCATGAGATTTTTCATCCCAACGGCGCATCGGTGTGGCCCGGACGGGTGGCTGATACAGCCCCGCGCATCCTTTTTGCGGGTCGACAGCAACGGTATAAAGGACCACATGTACTGCTGCAAGCTCTAGCCACACTGCGAGACCGCGGCTTTCATACCTTGCCGGTGGTGCACTTTACCGGTGCTGTTTCCGGGTCCTCGGATTACGATTTGCATGCCAAGGCGCATTTACTGGGCGTGGCGCCATGGTGTTCATTTTCGGCTCCGGTAAACCCCGAAAAGCTTGCCAGCTATATGCGCGCTGCTGATGTCGTGGTCATGCCTTCGGTCACCGAATCATTCGGTCTGGTTGCTGTTGAAGCACAAGCCTGTGGCACTCCGGTCCTGGCGCACAAGGCAGGCGGGCTGACGACTGCGGTAGCGGACGGGTTCAGCGGGCAACTGGTGGATTCGCTCGACGCGGTTGCCTGGGCGGACGCACTGGAAACCGTTGTTGAGGACCCCCAACGTTGGCGAGATTATGGTGTTGCAGGGGTCCACCATTCAGCACAGTTCTCCTGGTCCGCCATGGCGGAACGAATGGTAGAAATTTATTCGTCTTCGGTGACGGCATCAACGTCATGATAAAGACGTTGACCGGCTCCCGAAATTTGTCGGGAACCGGTCAACGTGAGCGCTGCGTGTTTGTTCGAGCTAGTGGAGCCGAATCTCAGCTGCGAAATTGAGCTTCTCTTTTCGGGCGTTCCAGCCGGTGATGAGCTGCCGGTCATTGGCGTGACGATAGTTCACTGCGACTTTGGTTGGCAACCGCATCGGAGAGGCAAATTCGATGGCCCAGGTATACGGCGCCGGAGTTTCGCGTCCTGCTAGCATCCGTCCCGCAGCGTACATGCCGTGAGCAATGGCTGAAGGCATGCCGAGAGCCTTTGCTGTGATATTGGAGAGGTGAATCGGGTTCCGATCGCCTGAGACGGCAGCGTAGCGCCGACCGATATCTTTTGGCAGATGCCACTGAGCAGTCATGGCCGGTGGTCGAAAGGGTTCTCGAGCAGGTCGTGGTGGTTGTTCCGCGCCCGGCAACTTCACTGACTGAGATAAGTACAGTGCCATGGACTGCCACAACAGCTTATCGGTCGTAGGGTCAAAGATTTGCACCCAAATTTCCACCGTCGTGCCCGCATGATGGGGAGCCAAATTTTGGGCCCAGGTGGCAATGCGAAGCGGTTGATCGATTGGAATATCAGACATATGCCAAACCTTGTGCTGCAGATGCACCATGCCCAAAAGCGGCAGTGGGAAGCCCCGCTCGGCCATCATTGCGGTGGAGAGACCAAAGGCCGTGATATGTGCGGTTAAAGATGGTGCGGAGTTATGTCCGACGTCGCCGGAAGCACTCAACAGTGTGTTGTAATCGTCCACCAGCTGACGGGAAATTACATCAGTGGTTTCCCAGCATGTACCAGGCAGACTCACCGCCATGGGTCTTTTGCGACGGATAACACCGGCTGCAACTTTGCCATACGAGGAAGTCAGAGAAGGCGTCTCGTTGACGGAGATGATCCGCAATGATTCTGTTTTGGGATCTGAGTCGATAATATTTGGTGTCACCATTATTGCCCCACCATCGATTGGCCGCATACTCGCAAGGTTGTGCCGTTAATCCCAGCTGATGCGTCTGCGTGGAAGAGCGCTATGGCTTCGGCTACGTCGACTGGACGACCACCCTGCTGCATTGCATTCATTCGACGTGCCACTTCGCGGGTTGCTGTTGGCATTGCATCGGTCATGGCCGTCTCGATGAACCCTGGTGCTACGGCGTTGATCGAGCCACCGGTCTCCCCCAGGGTTTCTGCATAGGCCTGTGTCATGCCCATGACACCGGCTTTTGCGGCAGCATAATTGGTCTGGCCTCTGTTACCTGCGATGCCTGAGGTTGATGACAGTGAAGTGATCCGGAAGTTGTCGGCTAAGACCCCATCGCCGCGTGCTTGGAGAAGCTGCTCATTTATACGCAGCGGCGCACTAATATTCACCGCGATCAGCGAGTCCCAGCGACTGTCATCCATATTGGCAAGAAGCTTGTCACGAGTTATGCCGGCGTTATGGACAATGCCGTCGAGCCGACCGAATCGTTCCCTGGCCTTCTGTAGTAGCTGGACCCCAGCGTCTTCGGCGGTAATATCCATTTGAACACTGATGCCGCCGACTCGGTTCATGACATCGGTCAAGGCGTCACCGGCCGACGGCATATCGACCCCGATTACGGTTGCGCCGTCACGGGCTAAGACTTCACTAATCGCCGCGCCGATTCCCCGAGCAGCACCGGTCACCACGATGACTTTGTCGGCTAGCGGGGTATCCCAGTTACTAGGCACCTCGCCGGCTGACGAGGACACGGTGAGAAATTGTCCGGCGACATAAGCAGAGCGACCAGAGAGAAAAAACCGGATCGCTGATTGTGCTGAGGCAGAGGTCATTTCGACATCGTCACTCAGTACAATACCGTTGGCGGTAGCACCGCGTCGCATTTCTTTAGCTAGAGATCGAGTCAAACCTTCGACGCCCCGTCGGGCGGCAAGTGCTGTCGCATCGTTGGCAACTGAGGCATCGTTGGGATCACGGAAGATCGTTATGACTCGACCATTAGAATCTAGTCGGCGGAGGGCTTGTCCCAGTTCCAGGACTGTGTCAGACAGATCCTGTGGGTGCCGTATTTCGTCGAGTGCCACGACAATTGCCGAGAATTTTTGTTTGAGGCCGACGTCGCGACGGACGTCGTATTCTTCCCGCCACAGTTGTTTCGCTACGGTCTCGGCCGCTGCTGATTCACCAAGTATGAGGATGGGCCCGGTGACCAGGGGGTCGCCAAATGTGTGGCGACGTAGTGGTACGGGTTGTGGTAGGCCTGCTGCTTTAGCAATTTGTTTACCAAGCGGCCGGTTGACGAACCGGGTATAGCCGTCTGTTTGTGACATAAAGTGCTGTTGTCCTTTCAAAAATCCCAACTCGTCGTTTAGCGGCCGCGCAGCAAGGCAACTGCGCCTTGACCGCCTGCAGCACATACTGATATCAAGCCCAGCGAACCGGGTCCTTTCTCATGCAGCATCTTGGAAAGACTCGCGACGATGCGTGGACCCGTGGCAGCAAACGGGTGTCCAGCGGCCAAGGAAGAGCCTTTAATATTCAGTTTTGTCGGGTCGATCTGACCCAGTGCTTTGTCACGACCAAGGACGTTCTTGTTGTAGTCTTCATCGGCCAGTGCCTTCATAGTGGCTGCTACCGTACCTGCGAATGCCTCGTGAATTTCGAAAAAATCTATGTCTTCTAGTCCAAGACCATGTCGATCGAGAATTCGAGGAATCGCATAGGTGGGAGCCATAAGCAAGCCGTCTTGACCGTTGACGAAATCAACAGCGGCGACTTCGAAGTCAACGAATTCGGCGAGAATAGGCAGGTTGTTTTTCTGTGCCCAATCTTCGGAAGATAACAGTGCAGCCGCGGCGCCATCGGTCATGGGCGTTGAGTTGCCCGCTGTCATGGTCGCTTCCTCACCGAGCTGCTTTCCAAATGCGATCCGTAGTTTGCCGAGTGATTCAAGGTCCGAACCTGGGCGCATGTTGTTGTCGCGGTCTAGGCCGCGGAATGGCGTCATCAGATCATTGAAGAAACCTTCTTCATAGGCTGCCGCCATATTTTTGTGCGAGTTCATCGCAATTTCGTCTTGCTCGTGCCGAGTGACGCCCCAGTCATGGGTGGTGAGGGCTTGGTGTTCTCCCATGGAAAGACCGGTACGGACTTCTCCGGCTTGAGGCGCAAGCGGGGCAAAGTGCTTCGGGCGAAGCTTCATCGCGACTTTGATCTTGTCCTGCGTGGTGCGGGCCCGGTTCAGTTGCATGAAGAGTTCACGAGCTTCATTGTTGAATGCAAGTGGCGCGTCAGAAATGGTGTCGACTCCCCCGCCGATACCTGAATCTATTTGCCCTAGACGGATTTTGTTGGCTATACCACCAACGGTCTCTATACCGGTTGCGCAGGCGGTCTGAACATCGTGTGCTGGTGTGTGGGCCGCCAGTGAGGTGCCCAGGACCGATTCCCGTGTCAGGTTGAAATCTGCCGAGTGCTTCATGACAGCGCCGGCAACAACTTCTCCAAGCTGTTCGCCTTGAAGACCGAACCGAGCGATCAGGCCTTCCAGTGTGGAGGTGAGCATGTCTTGGTTTGAAGCGCCAGCGTAGGCCCCGTGCGCCCGGGCAAATGGAATACGGTTACCGCCGAGCACTACTGCTGGGCGGAGGGATCCACCGGCACTTGCCGCATTTGATGTAGAAGTCATTCAAATCTCTTTCGCATTGTTTTTGCTGTGCATGTGTTTACCAACACTCACTTTACCTGATACTCTCAGTATCGTGAAGATCTCTGAGACACCTATCCCTGACGGGCGTAATACACGCTGGGCAGAACACCGTCGTCAACGTCGTAGTGAGCTTATTCGTTCAGCCCGCGCTGCCGTCCACCTTATTGGCCCCGAGGTCTCTATGGAAGAAATCGCCAGCCATGCTGGTACTTCCAAATCAGTGTTCTATCGTTATTTTGAGGATAAACGGGGCCTGCAGCAGGCAGTCGCTCAGGGCTCCATCGACTTCATGGAAGCCGAACTAAAAAAGGCGGGAAAATCTGCCACCAGCGCTCAGGATGGTCTTTTCACCATGGTGCTGTCTTATCTCCGCCTCGCTGACTCTTCCCCGAACGTCTACAATTTTTCGATCGCCATTCCAACAGGCATGGCGATCATTACCGAAAACATGGCGCGATTTTTGCAACGCAGTGTAGAGCACGTTCTCCCTGAATATAAAGGCGAAAATGGCAACAAAAACTTGGCCTATTACTGGGCTACCGCAGCCGTGGGATTCGTACGTGCCGCCGGTGAATCATGGATTGCAGATCCAAAACAACGTCAACAACTCAGTGCCGAAGTATTGGCCCGTAGCATCTCCGATTGGCTGCTCACAGGCATCGATACATCTGGCAGTACCAATGAATAGCATGAGGAGCACTAATGTCGTCCAAGCATAAGAATCTACGAGTTAACCAAGATGAACTCCAAGAGCACCTCCTTGGCCCTTGGGCAGAAGATCGCCGGCAACTCCGCAAGATTATGGAAGAGCCAATTTTTCATTATCAATTCAACCTCACGAAAGAAGACCAACGTGAGTTGGCGATGCAGCAAATCCAGGAGTTGGCTGATCGAAAGCTCATTGGCAAAGCGTATCCCAAGGCTTTTGGTGGCAAGGAAGATCCCGGTGGCAATGTCGCAGGATTCTCCGAAATGTTCCACGCTAACCCGTCCATGCAAATTAAAGGCGGTGTGCAGTGGGGGCTTTTTGGCTCCGCAATTCTAACCCTGGGTAATGAGGAACAGCATCAGCGCTGGCTTCCGGGTGTGCTCAGTCTTGAACTCCCCGGTGTATATGCAATGACGGAGATTGGTCATGGTTCGGACGTGGGCAACGTCGATACCACGGCTACCTTCATCCCTGAAGACGACGAGTTTGAGATCCACACACCGTTTCGAGCTGCTTGGAAAGAATTCCTCGGCAACGCCGCCAAAGACGGTAAAGCCGCAGTAGTGTTTGCTCAGTTGATCACGAAGAACGTCAATTATGGTGTTCACGCTTTCTTTGTGCCGTTGCGCGATGACGACGGTAATTTCTTGCCCGGTGTCGGTGGTGAAGACGATGGCTTCAAAGGCGGCTTGAACGGTATTGATAATGGTCGTTTGCACTTTACACACGTGCGAATCCCACGGACGAACCTGCTGAACAAATTAGGCGACGTCGATGAGAACGGAGATTACACTACGTCGATCCCATCATCGGGACGCAGATTCTTTACTATGCTGGGTGCACTGGTGCAAGGCCGAGTATCACTTGCGACAACAGCCGCGAATGCTTCCGCGCTGGCACTTACCGGTGCTATCACCTACGGAAACCAGCGACGTCAGTTCAATGCCGCCTCGGATATTGAAGAACAGGTCCTGCTGGATTATGGGCTGCATCAACGGCGCTTGATTGACCGTTTGGCACGGACTTACGCCGACATCTTTACAACCAACGACCTGCTATCGAAGTTTCATGAGGTGTTCTCAGGTGAAGACGACACTGACGATAACCGTCAAGAACTTGAAACCCTTGCCGCCGGTATCAAAGCCGTGACGACTTGGAACGCCATGGATACTTTCCAAGAATCTAGAGAAGCAACGGGCGGTGCAGGCTATATTGCTTCGAAGAACCGGTTCAGCGCCCTACGCGACGATTTGGACATCTACACCACCTTTGAGGGAGACAATAATGTCTTACTGCAACTCGTGGGCCGCCGTCTATTGGGTGATTACTCCAAAGAATTGGCGAACCCCTCGTTTAAGGTCCTAAGTCGCTATGTGGCCGAACGCGCTGAGCAGACTCTGTATGAACGTTCCGGCCTGCGTCGTGTCGTCCAGCAAGTGAGCGACATTGGGTCAGATCGTCGCTCTGCGGCTTGGCTGAAAGACCCCGAAGTTCAGCGCAACCTCTTTACCGATCGCGTGCGTACTCAGATTGCAGAAGTTGCTGAAGCGCTACGCCCTGTAGCCAAGAAATCTCAGGAAGAACAGGCTCGGGTATTCAACGAAAACCAATACGAACTCATCAAAGCGTCGAAGTCCCATGCCCAGCTACTACAGTGGGAATCGTTTACCGATGCACTCGACGAGGTTAAAGATCCCGAGACCCAAAAGATCATGACCTGGATGCGGGACTTGTTCGCGTTGTCGACTATCGAACAAGACCTGGGGTGGTTTATCGAATACGGTCGAATCTCCCAGCAACGTGCACGGACTCTGCGCGAGTACACGAATCGTTTAGCGGCCCGATTGCGCCCATATGCTCAAGAGCTTGTCGATGCGTTTGGTTATAACCAAAACCACTTACGCATGGATATCACGTCGGGTATAGAACGTGAGCGCCAAGACGAGGCCATGGAATACTACCGTCGCCTTCGTGCTTCGGGCGATGCTCCGATTCCTGAAAAAGTGTACCGAGCGCGTCAAAAATAATCGGATGAATACCTAACCAACCTCGAAGTGTCGCCGTTACCCACGGTAGCGGCGACACAGTGCTTTAAAGCACTTTTAAGGTACAGCATAAAATTGTGCCGTTATATGAGTGAGCCGAACCAAAACGAGTGATTGAATGAGAGCCATGTCGAATACTCCACTTTTAGATGATGCTCGCTTGACCCGCAATGAGGCAAACGCTCGTTCTGAACTCATTGAGATAGCCAGTTATCATCTTGAGCTTGACCTGCGCGATGCTATGGACCTGGAGCGGGCCACCTATCCGGTGACCACCACCTTGCACTTCACATCGACCACAGCGGGCGCGGATACATTTTTGAATTATATGGGTCACACAGTTGAATCTGTAGTGCTCAATGGCGAATCTCTGGATGTTGATCAGGTAGCGGGCTCAGCGCGGATCCTACTGCCGGGCCTAGCAGAACAGAACACCGTAGTGATCCGCTCGCAGAGTTATTATTCACATTCGGGTGAAGGCTTGCATCGTTTTGTGGACCCCGTCGATGGGCAAGTGTACTTATATTCACAGTTTGAACCTGCAGACGCTCGCAGGGTATATCCCAATATGGAGCAACCAGATCTCAAAGCTGCCTTTCACGTGACCATGATCGGTCCAGACACCTGGACGCTTGCGTCTAATGGCGTCGAAACGGATCGCGACCATTTGACCGAAGGCATCGCGCAAGTGCAGTTTGCACCGACTAAACCTACGTCCACCTATCTGACAACGTTCCTGGCTGGGCCCTATGCTCAGTTTGCAGACACCTGGAACGGTCATGAGGAAACTGGCGCGGCGCCCGTCGACTTGCGGATTTTTACCAGGCAGTCGCTGGTCGAGTATGTTGACGTCGCCGAGCTCTTTGACCAGACACAACGTGGGTTGACCTGGTTTCACGATCAGTTTCAAGTTGCCTATCCCTGGGGCAAATACGACCAGGCGTTTGTACCTGAGTACAACCTCGGCGCTATGGAAAATCCGGGTCTGGTGACGTTTAATGAAGCCTACATCTTCACTTCTCGCGCGACGATCTCGCAGCACACCAGCAGAGCCACAACAATCATGCACGAAATGTGTCACATGTGGTTCGGGAACCTGGTCACCATGAAATGGTGGGACGATTTGTGGTTGAAAGAGTCTTTCGCTGATTTCTTTGGCTCCAAGGCTGTGGCCGACGCGACAAATCTGCCGGGTGCTTGGCAATCTTTTGCCCATCAACGTAAGGCATGGGCCTATCTCCAGGACTCCTACCCCACCACCCATCCCATTGTCGCCGACATCGTTGATCTCGAAGCAGCACGTCAAAATTTCGATGGCATCACCTATGCCAAGGGAGCTGCCGTGATTAAGCAGCTCTTCCACTATGTGGGTGAAGCTGCGTTTCTGCAGGCATGTCAAACTTACTTCGAACGCTTTGCCTTCGGCACCGCAGAACTGGCTGATTTTTTAGAAATTCTTGAAGAGGTTTCAAATAGGGACATGCACGAGTGGTCGGCGGCTTGGTTACAGACCTCCGGCCCCGCGACACTCCACGCGACCGTTGAACCGACCGGGGCGGTCACAATACGTCAGGATTCCACTGATCCGTTGACGGGCGAAACAGTGCTTCGTCCACATCACATTTTCGTGTCGATTTTTACTCTCGATGATAACGACCAACTGGTCAGTAGTTCGGAATCCGAGGTTATTATACCAACCGGCGAAACTTCCGTCATCGTAGAAGACTTGACGATTCCAGCGGATCAACCGCGTGTGGTGTTAGTCAATCACCACGACCAGACGTATGCCCAAGTAGCATTTGACCAGGCTTCCCTGGAGGCTGTGACCACCTACCCCGTGATAGACCCACATTCCACTGCGATCGCGACAGTCTGGTCAACACTCTGGACCATGGTCCGTAATGCGACATTTTCTGCGACATCATTCGTAAGAGCTGCGGCAAAACTTGCTAACTCTATCGATGATGTTTCCATGCACGACAGGGTGCTCCAACAAGCCGTTGCGGGGATCAAGGAGTTTGCACCCGAGGGCCAGCGAAAACGGCTGACGAAAATTCTCAGCACGGCCCTCATGGACGGACTTGTACAGCTGGAACCGGGATCTGACCGCCAGCGATCGGTCGCACGAGCACTGGCCATACTGAGTCAGGACACAGATTCATTGGCAGCAGAAATAACGTTCCTACTTGCCGGCGACGAAACATCCGAGCTCTCTCCCGGTCTACAAATCGACGACGAGATGAAGTGGTTGCTCCTGAGCAGTCTCGCATCACTTGAGCGGATAGACATGATCCGCCTTGATGATGAACTCACCGCAGCACATACCGCCACCAATGAGTTGTACTATCGAACCGCTGTAGCAGCGCTACCCGATCAGGCGCATCGTACGGCTCTGTGGATGCAAGTATATAACGGTGTTGATGCCGAAGGAACCCCGCTGAGCAACGCCCACCTCACAGCGACCGCCCAAGGATTGTCAGCATCACAACCTGGGTTCCTTGCAGAGCACTTCCAAGCACTATTGGAAGGACTCATGTTCATCTGGGAGTCCCGCTCCAATAACCTGGCCACCAGAACAATTAACGGGCTCTTTCCCATGAACCATAAGCCGATTAAAGGTGGCCCAGCTGTCCAAGAAAAGCACCCAGTGGTCGTGAGCATCGACGCTTGGTTAGCTCAATATACAGACGCGCCGGCTGCATTGCAGCGCATTGTGGTTGAACGTCGTACAGACATTGTCAATCGACTGGTAGCTCAGGCCACGAAGTTCTAGGGGTTCGCCACGGTTTAGGGGACGCGGTGAATCCATTCACTTGTCATGAATTTTTCCTCGGCTAATGCCTCTGCCCTTGCGAGTTCATCGGGGGTGACCTCGCGCGTTCTCGCAGTGTAGCGTTCGGCGAAGGTATCGATCATGACATCCCAAATATCAGACCGAGACATACCGGTCTGACGGCGTAGCGGATCAACGCGGGATTGTGCCGAAGTAATCCCCTTATCGGAGATCTTTTCACGCCCAATACGCAACACATCCGTCATCTTTTGTGCGTCAATGTCGTAAGACATGGTCACGTGGTGCAACATCGAACCTGCGGCCAAGCGTTTCTGCGCGGCACCACCGATCTTTCCTTCGGGGGTAGCAATGTCATTGAGCGGCTCGTAGAAGGCCTTAACCTGCATTCGCGCTAAAGCGTCCATTACCCAAGCATCCAGAAAAGGATATGAATCGGTAAAGCTCATGCCATCGACCATGGAGGTCGGAGTGTAGAGCGAATACGTGACTGCATTGTCAGCTTCCATGAACATCGCACCGCCGCCAGAAACACGGCGGACGACTTTAATGTTGTGCTTAGCTACGGCATCAGCGTCGACTTCGTTGCTGTAGCTCTGGAACGAACCGATGACGACGGACGGATCCGAGAGAGGCCAGCGCCACAACCGCATTGCGGGTTTTGCTCGGCCAGCTGCCACGTCTTCAGTCAGAATCTGATCAAGTGCCACTTGGGTGAAGATAGGTATTTCCGTTGGCAAGATGATTTCCCAATCGTGGTCCTGCCAACTGGTAGCGAAACCGGTTGCACGCCGAACTGCAGTGGCTATCGCATGTGCATCGAAGCCGAACATCACCACTGAATCATCGACAGCTGCTTCAACTGCGCCAGCAATGACTTTGTGGCTGGCATCATATTTCAAGCCGACTAGTGCTTCATTGATATCGGCGAGTGCCTCATCGGGTTCCAAAAAGAAGTCGCCATTGATATTGGCTTGGGATATAACCCCGTCAGTTACGTTGAGGTCGGCAATCACCAGTTTGCCACCAGGCACTTTGAATTCGCCGTGAAATTGTTTGCCAGGAAACCCTTGTGTCGCAGTCATATATCCATCTTACTTGTACCCGTTGAGAGGACGGAAAATGTGTGTCATGATGCCGGGTGGCGTAGTGGGCTCGCGTTGTAGTAACGGTCACGTCAAGCACTCATAAAATTCGACTTCAGGCTACCCTATCTATTATGGGAAATTCACAGCAAGTTGTTGCAACTGGTTGGCACAAAATAGCGATTCTAGGCGGCTGGATCGCCACCTTTCTGCTCGCAGCATGGATTCTCGTGCCCCGACTTATTATCGGCACCGCCGTTCCCATTGCATTAGCCTTGACCATTCTTCTTCCGATCATTCTTCTTGCGATCGGTTGTACCGCACTTGGGGTTCCGATATCACGCGGCCAGAGCCCTAGTGGGCGGGCAGTCGCATGGTTATGGTTTTCTTTTCTCAATGCATTTGTTGTTGGGCTCTTTTTTCCAGATGACACGATTTTTTCGGCGACGTCGCATGAGCAAGCAACAGCGCTGATAGCTGTGCTTTTTGGGCCGGGTTGGGAAGGTGCCGGTTCCGCCATTGCAAACCCAGCGGCGATCATTATGATCATTTCTGGCATTATTGCGGCGGCATTTGCTGTGCTCGATTCCCGGGAGGGCGGTCCTATACGAACTGATGATGAAGACCACTTCCAAGGGCACGGTTACTTCGCGATACTGGGTGAGGACGAATACTATCGGCGAGAAAAGTAGATTTTTAGGGCCCGAGACCAGACCACTTCGCAAGGTCCGCCAAGCCGCCATGGCTATAGGCCCGCACGCTGGTGCCCATCGGGTTGCCATTCGTGCAGCGACGTCGATCGGTGTACCGCTCATCATCCTATATTTCATGGGGCGAATGGATCTGTCGATCTACGCCTCCTTTGGCGCCCTGTCCTCGCTTTACGGTCGTTTTCATTACTACGGCGACCGAATCCGCATGCAGCTTGGCGCCGGTCTTATTTTTGTAAGTGTCTTGCTGATTGGCACGTTGTTGGCCGTTTTGGATGCGGATACGAATGTGCGGATCATGACGATCGCTCTTGTCGCGACGTTGGTGACGGGAATCGTTGGTGGATACAAGTGGCATCCAGGTGGTGCAACTTTTGCTGTCTTTGCGGCGGGCGCAGTGGCCACCATGCCGGGTAATTGGATTAACCTGGCACAAATACTGGTGGTGACGAGTGCTGCCGCAATATTTAGTGTCTCGCTCACTGCGGCATTAGGCCTGTTGCGCACACGAAGCTGGACTAAAGTCTTTCGACCTATACGCCGTGCAGTGTTTCAAGCCGATTGGTCGGTAGCAGTCACAGTGGGCATAGGTGCACTTTTAGCCGGTTTGATAGGCCAAACCTTTGACGATGACCATTGGTATTGGGCGATGGTTGCCGCAAGTGTCGTGTTAGCCGGCGCTGCCACAACGTCTCGGCTGACCCGCAGCATTCAAAGGTTCATTGGGACAACATTGGGGGTGCTCATGGCCGGAGTATTGCTTTGGCTTGAGATGCCAACTCTGGGTGTGGTCGGAGCGGTGATCGTCTTACAAGCCGCGGCAGAATTACTCATTGGTCGCAACTATGGTGTGGCGATGTTAGCAGTAACTCCATTGGCGTTATTGATGGTCAGTCTAGCTAATCCGATTGATCCCGAAATTTTGGTTGTTGACCGTGTGTTTGAGACCTTTATCGGTTCGCTTGTGGGTACAGCTATCGCGCTAGTATCGGCGAAGCTCCGATCAGACGAACAGCATAGTTAGGCATGCAGGATATTAGTTTTAACATAAAACAGCGTCACACCCATTGGTGCGACGCTGTTTTAAAGCTGAGATAGAAAAACCGTAGTGGTTACTTGCCACCGAAGCCTTTGAAACGAGCATTGAAACGCTCAACGCGGCCAGCAGTGTCCAAAATACGCTGCTTACCGGTGTAGAACGGGTGGGAGGCAGCCGAGATTTCAACATCGATTACCGGGTAGGTGTTGCCGTCATCCCACTCAGCGGTACGCTCGGAAGTTGCGGTGGTACGAGTCAGGACGCGTTCGCCCGACGCCAGGTCATTAAAGATTACGTAGCTGTAATCAGGGTGAATATCTTTTTGCATGTCTAGTTCCTTCGTTGGTGCCACTGGATTTTGCCAGCCGCACGAAGACAGAGTTGGTAAGTTTTGATCAGCAGACCAAAGCTACATATTACAGGTTTAAGACAGAACTAGCATCTTTGCTGAGCAGTGTGTTCGTACAACCTGATGTTGATGCTATCCGTCTGGTTTTAACTGCTCAGCAAGCGCAAGATCATTACGGTCAGACCAACCGAACCCACAATAACAATGACGCTGCGTAAAACGTTCGGTTTGATTCGTCGGCCGATTTTTGCACCAACCGATCCGCCGATTAGTGATGAGACGGCAATTAGCAACACTGCCGTCCAGTCGATTCTGTCGAATGCAAACAGTAAGTAACCAGCAGCAGCGATGAGGTTGACGGCCAGTGAGAGCCAAGTTTTGATGGCATTGGCATGTACTAGCGTTCCGGATGTCAAAAAGACCCCGAGGATGCCCATC
>Ga0209487_1002519_pt1 | contig 14879 bp, 14 predicted proteins | sample Poulit2012_FD_187524 | JGI IMG/M metagenome (GOLD analysis project Ga0209487, IMG submission 187524) | Agricultural soil microbial communities from Georgia to study Nitrogen management - Poultry litter 2012 (SPAdes) (version 2) | ecosystem: Environmental > Terrestrial > Soil > Agricultural land... | reverse complement strand
GGCGTGGACGTCCAGGTCGCTCTGCTGCAGGGGGTCGACCCGGGTCGCAACCTCAACCCCGGCACCATCCTGCCGGCCCACCGCGAGTGGTAGCAGCCGGCGGCCGCGCCGGCTCCTGGTCGCGGCCGCCGGCCCTCCGCCCGATCGCAACAGACGGCCGGACTTACTCCTGGTAGGAGTAGCGCTCCTCGCGCCAGGCGTCCCCGCGCAGGTGGTAACCGCGCTCCTCCCAGAACCCCCGCTGCGGGGTGGGCAGGTAGTTCCACCCGCGCAGCCACTTGGGGCCCTTCCACGAGTACAGGTGCGGCAGGATGAGCCGCAAGGGTGCCCCGCGCTCCTGGCTCAGCGGCTGGCCGTCGTGGTGGGTGGCCAGCAGGGCACGGGCGGAGAGCAGGTCCTCCAGGCGAACCGAGGCGCTGTAGCCGAACTCGGCGAACACCAGCACCTCCTCGATGCCCTCGGCCGGGGGGAACCGCTCCACAAGTGCGCGCGCCGAGACCCCCGACCACGACTCGTCCAGGGTGCTCCAGCGCGCGGAGCAGTGCAGGTCGGCGACCACGTCCAACGGCGGCAGCGCCAGCACCTCGGCCAGCCCCAGCACATGGTCGTGGCCGGCCGCGGTGTACCCGCCGACGGTGAAGTCCCACCGGTCGGGGCGCGGCCGCGGCACGGGCCCGTAGTGCATGATCGGCGCCTGCGGGAGCAGGTGCTGCCCCGGGGGCAGGCTCCGCTCGGGCGGCACCTCGATCGCCCCCGCCGTACTCATCTCTCAGTCGTCCCTGAGCATCTCCGCGACCGCGAAGGCCATCTCCAGGGACTGCTGGTGGTTCAGGCGCGGGTCGACGAGAGTCTCGTAGCGGCGGCTCAACGCGCCCTCGTCGATCTCCTCACCGCCCCCGAGCACCTCGGTGACGTCGTCCCCGGTCAGCTCCACGTGCAACCCGCCGGGGATTGTACCGACCTCCTGGTGGGCCTCGAAGAACCCCCGGACCTCATCGAGGATCGTGGCGAAGCGACGGGTCTTGTACCCGCCCCGCGAGGCGAAGGTGTTCCCGTGCATCGGGTCGCACACCCAGGTGACCGGGCTGCCGTTGGCCTGCACCGCGGACAGCAGACCGGGTAGCACCTCGCGGATGCGGTCGGCACCCATCCGGGTGATGAAGGTGAGCCGCCCCGGCACCCCCTCCGGGTTGAGTCGCTCCTGCAGGGCGAGGGCGGTCTCCGGCGTGGTCCCCGGACCCAGCTTGACCCCGATCGGGTTGTGCACCCGGGAGAGCAGGTCGACGTGGGCGCCGTCGAGGTCGCGGGTGCGCTCCCCGATCCACAGGAAGTGCGCCGAGGTGTTGTACGGCAGGCCGGTGCGCGAGTCGATCCGGGTCATCGCGCGCTCGTAGTCCAGCAGCAGCGCCTCGTGGCTGGAGTAGAAGTCCACCGTGCGCAGGGCCTCGAAGTCGGCGCCGGCGGCGGCCATGAACCGCACCGCCCGGTCGATCTCCGCGGCGAGGGCCTCGTACCGCTTGTAGGCCGGGTTGGAGGTGAACCCGCGGTTCCACTCGTGGACCCGGCGCAGGTCGGCGAACCCGCCACCGGTGAAGGCTCGGATGAGGTTGAGGGTCGTCGCCGAGCGGTGGTAGGCGCCCAGCAGGCGCGAGGGGTCCGGGATGCGGGACTCGGCGGTGAAGGCGTGCCCGTTGACCGCATCGCCCCGGTAGGCCGGCAGGGTGGTGCCGTTGCGGGTCTCCTCCCCGGTGGAGCGCGGCTTGGCGTACTGCCCAGCCATCCGGCCCATCTTGATGATGGGCAGGCTCGCGCCGTAGGTGAGGACCACCGCCATCTGCAGGATGGTGCGCACCTTGTTCCGGATGTTGTCCGCCGTGGACTCCGCGAAGGTCTCCGCGCAGTCCCCGCCCTGCAGCAGGAAGGCCTCGCCGGCAGCTGCCCGGGCGAGCTCCTCACGCAGGTTGTCCGCCTCACCGGCGAACACCAGCGGCGGGGAGGCGGCAAGCTCGTCGGTGACGGCACGCAGCTCTTCCGCGCTGCGCCACTCCGGTTGCTGTGCCGCCGGCAGGTCGCGCCAGTTCTCCAATCCCCGCAGAACGGCGGGGTCCGCCTCGATACTCACGCCGGCCAGGATACGTGAGGTCCGGAGAGTGGGACGCCGCCGGTCCGCACCCTGGGACCGGCGGCGTCAAGTGCCAGCTCGGCTCAGTGACCGGTGGTCTCGGCGGGGGCCACCGACTGCCCGATGCTGGCCATGAGCTCGCCGAACCACGGCTGGTTGATGTCGAAGGCCTTGCCACCGGCGATCCGCGGGAAGGCGATCGTCGTCAGCTCGTTGCCGTTCTCCTCATCGTGCCCGACCACGCCGGAGACGTCCTTGAACGCGCTGTCGACCGCCACGTTCACCATCGTGGCGATGAGCTCGAGGTCCTGGGCGTTGGCCGGGGCCGACCGGGAGAAGTAGCCCGACTTCTGCACCATGACCTTCTCCGCGCCGATGAGCTCGGCGAACTGCTTGGCGAACCACTGGCCCGGGTTGATGGTGTCGAGCTTGACGTGGCCGAAGGGGTCGCGCTGGACCTCCTCGCCCTTGGCCTCGAGCTCGGCGATGATCTCCGGCACGCCGGCACCCTCGGACAGGAAGATGTTGACGTTGCCGAGCTCGTCCATGACGCCGCGCAGCCGCTTCGCCTCGGCCTCCAGGTCCAGCTTCATCTCCGGCAGGAAGACGGCGTGCACGTCCCAGCGGTCCTTCACCAGGCCGGCGCTGGGGTTCCACTGCGGGCGCTCAGCCACCCACTGGTGGTAGTCGCGAGCGGCGGCGGCGGTGAGCCAGCCGCAGTGGCGGCCCATCACCTCGTGGACGATGAGCATCCGCGGGTTGGAGCGGTGCTCGCCGATGATGTTCTGGGCGAACCGGCTGGCCTGGTCGGCCGCGGTGTGGGCCCCCAGGGACTGGGCGATCGGGATGATGTCGTTGTCGATGGTCTTGGGCAGTCCGACCACCGTCATGTGGTAGCCGTTGTCCTCCAGGTAGGCGGCCAGGTCTGCGGCCGTGGTGTTGGTGTCGTCCCCGCCGATCGTGTGCAGGACGTCCACGCCGTCGGCGCGCAGCTGCTCCGCGGCCACCTTGAGGGGGTCCTCCCCCTCCTTGACCAGGCCGCGCTCGACCAGGTTCTTGGTGTTGGTGAGCTTGACGCGGCTGTTGCCGATCGGGCTGCCACCGAAGTCGTGCAGCACACTGGCCTGGGCCCGGGCGGCGTCGTCGAAGACGATCTTGGTGCCGGTGAGCAGGCCGTGGTAGCCGTACTCGTAGGCGATGATCTCCACGTCCGGGGCGATCTCGGTGTACCGCTCGATGAGTCCGCCCACGGCGGAGGACAGGCACGGGGCGAACCCGCCTGCGGTGAGCAGTGCGACTCGGCGGACGGACATGGGCAACCTTTCGTCGAACGAGGCCGGTGCGGCCGGCGAGCTGGTGTGCGCGCCGTGCTTCAGTCTAGTGACCGGTGGTCCCAGGGACGACGTCGGCAGCCGCCCGGCGGCGCCGGTGGCGGGCGCGCAGCAAGCCCCGACGGCGACCCGCCACCTTCCCGGTCGCTAAGGTGCGCCGCCTACGCGGCTGGTGGTTCGCCGTCAGCCTCCTCGCCTGAGGCGCGCCGCTCCGCGGTGGCGTCCTCCAGGCGTTCCTTGCCCTCGGCGAGCTCCTGCTCGGTGGGCTCGGGCACCCCGGTACGTGGGACCTGGCGGCCCCCGGGTGCGCCGCCGGCCTGCGGTGCGGCGGCGGCGCGTGCCTTGACCGAGGCGGCGTAGGTGTCGACGTACTCCTGGCCGGAGAGTCGCATGATCTCGTACATGATCTCGTCGGTGACCGAGCGCAGCACGAACCGGTCGTCCTCCAGTCCGGCGTAGCGGCTGAAGTCCAGCGGGCGCCCGACGACCACTCCGATCGGCCGCAGCCGCGGGATGCGGGTGCCGATCGGCTGGGCCACGTTGGTGCCGATCATCGCCACCGGGATCACCGGTGCGCCGGACTGGAGCGCGAGTCGGGCGACCCCGGTCTTGCCGCGGTAGAGCCGGCCGTCCGGGCTGCGGGTCCCCTCGGGGTAGATGCCGAACAGCTCGCCGGACTCCAGGCGGCGCAGTCCGGTGCGCAGCGCGGCCTCCCCGGCCCGGCCGCCCGAGCGGTCCACCGGGATGGTGCCCACGCCGCGCATGAAACCGGCGACCAGCTTGCCCTTGACCCCCCGGCCGGTGAAGTAGTCCTGCTTGCCGAGGAAGACCACCGGGCGGCGCAGCATGAGGGGAAGGAAGAAGGAGTCGATGACCGCAAGGTGGTTGGAGGCCAGGATGGCGGCGCCCTGCTCGGGGATGTGCTCGGCGCCGCGGATCCACGGCTGGTAGAAGACACGCAGGGTCGTGCCGAGCGTTGCCTTCATGAAGCCGTAGAACACCGGCTGTCCTCCACTCTTCCTGCCCACGGACCGCCGCGGGCTCCACTGCACTCTAGAGTGCTCTGCATGGCTGGTCCTACCTGGGAAGGCGCAGACCGCGGTGACTCCCGCGACGACGACCTGGACGCGCAGTGGGCCGAGCTGACCGCGCGCCTCGGCGAGCTGCGCCTGCCGCCCGAGCTGCCGTCCACACCCCCGCCCGCGGACGAGCCGCGCACGCACCACCCGCTGACGCCCGGTCCCCGCGACTACTCCCCCGGGCCGGCCACCGAGGACGAGCCGGACCCGGGGCGCGACCTTGTCGACGGCTTCCAGCCTCCGGACCCCGACCCGCTCGACCAGGCCGAGCCGGTGCTGGTCCTGGGCTGGCTCGCGGTGCTCGTCGGCCTGGCCGTGATCCTCGTGTGCGTGCTCGCCTGGCGGGCCGCGCCGGGAGCCGTCTGGCTGGCGTCCTCCGCCGCGGTGGCCGTGGGGATCGGCGTGCTGCTGTGGCGGATGCCGGCACGCCGCGACCCCGATGACTATGACGACGGCGCGGTGGTCTGAGCAGCACCGGGCCCGGTTCGTGGTCGTGACCACAGGGCCACTCGCGAGCTGTGGTCGGTGCCGAACACGCCCGCTTTGCCATATTGTGGACCTCATCACCCCCCTCCCCGACCGCTGCCACTGGAGTCAGTCATGGACGAGTTCTCTGTCCCCCTTGCCGTCACGAGCCAGCCGAATGACAGCATCAGCGACCTGCTGATCCACCAGGCCACGACGGCCCCCACCAACGTCCTGCTCGAGAAGCAGGAGAACGGCGTCTGGCAGGAGTACACCGCCAAGGATGTCCTGGCCCTCGTGGAGTCGGTGGCCAAGGGCTTCATCGCGGCGGGCGTCGGCCCGGGTGACCACGTGGGCATCATGTCGCGCACCCGCTTCGAGTGGACGATCATCGACTTCGCCCTGTGGCACGCCGGGGCGATCCCGGTCCCGGTCTACGAGACCTCCTCGGCCGACCAGACCGCCTGGATCCTGTCCGACTCCGACTGCGTGGGCGTGGTCGTGGAGAACTCCGGGCACGCCGACGTCGTCGCCCAGGCCCGCGCGGAGAACGGTGGGTTGCCCCACCTCAAGGACGTGTGGACCATCGACGAGGGCGCGATCGACGCCTTCGTCGCCCTGGGCAAGGACGTCAGCGACGAGGACCTGGCCGCCCGCCACGGCGCGGTGGGCCTCACCGACGTCGCCACGATCATCTACACCTCCGGCACCACCGGCCGGCCCAAGGGCGCCGTGCTCACCCACGGCAACTTCGTCGAGCTGACCCGCAACGCGGTGGACGACCTCCACGAGGTCATCGACTACCCCGGTGCGCGCACCTTGCTGTTCATGCCCCTGGCGCACGTCTTCGCCCGGTTCGTCGAGGTGTTGGCCATCGCCGGGGGCGTGGCCATGGGCCACACGCCCGACACCAAGGACCTGGTCCCGGACATGGGCACCTTCCAGCCGACCTTCATCCTCTCGGTGCCGCGCGTGTTCGAGAAGGTGTACAACGCTGCCGAGCAGAAGGCCGCGGCGGGCGGCAAGGTCAAGATCTTCCGCTGGGCGGCGAAGGTCAACATCTCCTACTCCCGCGCGCTGGACCAGCCGGGCGGACCCGGTCTGCGGCTGCGCCTGCTGCACAAGGTGGCCGACGCGCTGGTCCTCAAGAAGATCCGGGCGGTGCTCGGTGGCCGGGCGATCTACGCCATCTCCGGCGGGGCGCCCCTCGGGGAGCGGCTGGGTCACTTCTTCCGCGGCCTCGGGCTCATCGTGCTGGAGGGCTACGGCCTCACCGAGACCACGGCTCCGGTCGCGGTGAACCGGCCCTCGGGGGTCAAGATCGGCACGGTGGGCACCCCGCTGCCCGGGACCTCGATCAAGATCGCCGAGGACGGGGAGATCCTCGCAGCGGGCATCCCGGTGTTCAGCGGCTACCACAACAACGAGGAAGCCACCCGGGACGCCTTCACCGACAAGTGGTTCCACACCGGTGACGTCGGCTCACTCGACGACGAGGGTTATCTGACGATCACCGGCCGCAAGAAGGAGCTGATCGTCACCGCCGCGGGCAAGAACGTCGCGCCCAGCCAGCTCGAGGACCCCACCCGCGCCCACCCGCTCATCTCCCAGTGCCTGGCCATCGGCGACCGGCGCCACTTCGTGTCGATGCTCATCACGCTCGACGCCGAGATGCTGCCCAGCTGGTTGGAGAACCACGACCGGCCGAAGATGAGCCCGGCCGAGGCGAAGAACGACCCGGTCGTGCGCGAGCACATCCAGATGGCTATCGACCGGACGAACGCGAAGGTGTCCCGGGCGGAGTCCATCCGCAAGTTCGTCATCCTCGACGAGGACTTCACCCTCGACAACGGCTACCTCACCCCGTCGATGAAGGTGCGGCGTAACGCGGTGCTCGCCGACTACGCCGAGGTCATCGAAGGTATCTACGCCGAGGCCGCACCCGCGCACACGAGCTGACGTGGGCCGGGGCGGGTTGTCGCTCAGCCCGCCCCGGCACTACGCAGCCGCAACGGCGGGACCAGGCCGCTGTCGGCCAGCACCGCCAGTGCGGTGTGCTCCTCCTCCCCGATGTCGGGCGCCTCGCGTGCCGGGTCGGTGAGGAAGCTGACGACACAGTCGTCGCACGCGATGTGCTTCATGACACAAGAGCCACAGTCGATGATCATGGCGGCACGCTAAGGCCGACCACTGACATCGCCCCCTCTCGGCGTCGCTACCCGCCGGTGTCGGTGCCGACGTCTAGCGTCAGGCACGTGACCACCAATCTCCTCGCCACCGCACCCGGCGGCCGGCTGACGCTCGGGCCGGCGACCGGGTCCCTGCCCGTGCAGGTCGGCTTCGACGAGCTCGGGCTGCCGCTGTCGGAGGTCACCTTCGTCGTCGTCGACCTCGAGACCACCGGCGGCTCAGCCACCCGGGATGCCATCACCGAGGTCGGTGCGGTCAAGGTGCGCGGCGGGGAGGTGCTCGGCGAGTTCCAGACTCTGGTCGACCCCGGCGGCCCGGTCCCGCCGATGATCACCGTCCTCACCGGGATCACCGACGCCATGCTCATCGGCGCACCGCGGATCGAGGAGGTGCTGCCCGCCTTCCTGGAGTTCGCCGGCTTCGGCCCCACCACCGTGCTGGTGGCCCACAACGCACGTTTCGATGTCGGGTTCCTGCGCGCCGCCGCGGGGCGGCTGGACCTCACCTGGCCCTCCCCCACGATCGTGGACACCGTGGCCCTGGCACGGTCCACGGTCACCCGCGACGAGGCACCCAACCACAAGCTGGCCACCCTCGCGGCGCTGTTCGGGGCCACCACCAGCCCCGACCACCGTGCCCTGCACGATGCCCGCGCCACCGTCGACGTGCTGCATGCCCTCTTAGGCCGACTGGCACCGCTGGGGGCCACCCACCTGGAGGATCTCGCCACAATCGCCGACCCGGTGCCCCATCACCGGCGGCGCAAGTCCACCCTGGCCGACGACCTGCCCACCGGTCCCGGCGTCTACGAGTTCCTCGGACCGGCCGGCGAGGTGCTCTACGTCGGGCGCGCGGTCAACCTGCGCCGGCGGGTGCGGTCCTACTTCACCGCCGCCGAGAAGCGCCGGCGCATCGGGGAGATGGTCGACCTCACACGGGAGGTGCGGGCCGTGCCCTGCGCCACCGAGCTTGAGGCGTGCGTGCGCGAGCTGCGCCTCATCGCCGAGCTGGAGCCGCCCTACAATCGCCGCTCCCGCCGGCCGCACCGCCGGCCCTGGATCCGCCTCACCGACGAGCCCTACCCTCGGCTGTCGATCGTGCGCTCGGTCCCGGCCGAGCGTGGCGCCGATGCGCTGGGCCCCTTCAGCAGCCGGGCATCCGCACAGGCGGCGCTGGAGGCCCTGGAGGAGGCCTTCGCACTGCGTCGCTGTGCCCAGCGGCTACCGCTCGTACCCCGAGCCGACGCCCACGCCTGTGCACTGGCGGAGATGGGCCGGTGCGGGGCGCCGTGCATCGGTGGCCAGGGGGCCCCGGAGTACGCCGCGATCGTCGAGTCGGTGCGCTCCGCCCTCGGCGCGTCCGCCGGCCCGGTGACCGAGGCTCTGCACGCCCGGATCGCCGCGCTGGCGGGCCGCCAACGGTACGAGGAGGCCGCCGTCGAGCGCGACCGGCTCCGGGCCTTCCTCATCGCCGCCCGACGCCTGCAGCGGCTTGGGCCGCTGACGCGGACTCCCGAGCTCGTGGCGGCCCGCCGGACCGAGCACGGCGGTTGGGAGGTGGTACTGCTGCGCTACGGCCGGCTGGCGGGCACCTGCACCACCCCGCGCGGCACCGACCCGATGCCGGCGATCGAGGCTCTCGTGGCGACGGGTGAGGAGGTGGCAGAACCGGCCACCTTGCTGGGCGCCGCCAGCGCGGAGGAGACCGAGCTCATCGCCGACTGGTTGGACCAGCCCGGTACCCGCCTCGTCAGCCACCGCCCCGGAGCTGCCGCACTCGCCTGCCCGGTCGACGGAGCAGCCAGGTACCCACTGCCGCCGCGCGCCTGACACGGCCGCGCGCCAGACTCGAGGCGCCGCGCCCCGATCCACCCGTAGTAGCGGCCCGTTCCCGGTGCCGCCGGGGCTGCTCAGTCCCCGAGGCCGATGGAGAAGGCCGCCTGGAGGTCGTGCTTGGAGTAGGCCTGGAAGGCGATGTAGGTGCGGGTGTTGCGCACGCCCTCCACCTTGCCGACGCGGTCGGCCACGACATCGGCGAGGTCCTCGTGGCGTGCCACCCGCGCCACCGCGATGAGGTCGACGTCGCCGGTCACCGAGTAGACCTCGCTGATCCCCTCCAGCTCGGCCACCTCACGGGCGACCTCGGGGACACGTGCGACATCGGCATGGATGAGGACGATGGCGGTGAGCATGGGAGTCTCCTTCGTCTTGCCCGCGGGCGGCCGGCGCCGCCCGGGTCCATCTTCTCCCGAGCCGGGCCCGGCCGGCTCGGTCGGGTTCAGCGCGCGGCGCTCGCCGCTGCCCAGCGGTCCAGTGCGGCCAGGGCGGCGCCCTCGTCGATCGCTCGGGCGGCCAGCTCGATCCCGGCGCGCAGCCGGGTGGTCAGGTCCCCGGTGCCGGGTGCGGTGCCCGGCAACCGCCCGTCGGCCACGATCGCTGCGGCCGAGTTGAGCAGCACCGCGTCACGCACCGCCCCGCCGGTACCCGAGAGCACCGCCCGGGCTACCCCGGCGTTGAAGCTCGCGTCGGCGCCGCGCAGATCGGCGACGGTGGCCGGGCTCATCCCGAACTCCCGTCGCGCGTCGAGGTGGTGCTCGACCACGTGGCCGCCGCTGACCTCCCAGACCCGACTGGTCGCCGTCGTCGTCAGCTCGTCCAGCCCGTCGTCACTGCGGAACACCAGGGCGCTGACCCCGCGACCGGCCAGCACGCCGGCCACCAGCGGGGCGATCCGCGCATCGGCGACCCCGATCGCCGCGGCGTGCGGCCGGGCCGGGTTGGTGAGCGGTCCCAGGACGTTGAAGGCGGTGCTGACCGCCAGCTCCCGACGCGCGACTGCCGCGTGGCGCATCGAGGGGTGGAAGGCGTTGGCGAAGCAGAAAGTGATGCCGACCTCGCGAAACACTTCTTCGACCTGCTCGACGGTCAGGTCGAGGCGCACGCCCAGCTGCTCGAGCACGTCGGCCGACCCGCTCGCCGAGCTCGAGGCGCGGTTGCCGTGCTTGACGACCGGTACGCCGGCTCCGGCAATCACGAGCGCGGAGGTCGTGGAGATGTTGACGGTGCGGGCGCGGTCGCCGCCGGTCCCGACGATGTCGACGACCTCGTGCGGCACGTCGATGGGCACCGCGTGCTCGAGCATCACATCCGCCAGCCCGGTGAGCTCCTCGACGGTCTCCCCCTTGGCGCGCAGGGCCACGAGGAACCCGGCGAGCTGCACCGGTCCGGCCAGGCCGGACATCACCTGGTCCATCGCCCAGCCGGTCTGGGTCGCGGTCAGGTCACTGCCGGCGACCAGTGCGGAGATGAGGTCGGGCCAGGTCGGCCCGTCCGGCTGCTCCTGCGTCACGCCTCGGCACCGACGCGCAACAGCCCGGCGACCGCCTCCTGGAGCTCGCGGGGGTCGAGCGGAGCCTGGACGATGGCATCGGCCTGGGCCCACGAGGCCAGCCACGCGTCCTGGGGGCGCGCGGTGAGCACCACCACCGGCGGGCACTGGTACATCTCGTTCTTCAGCTGCCGGCTGATGGCCATCCCGCCGACCTTGGCGGCCTCACCGTCCAGCACGAGCAGCGCGAAGTCAGTCTCCTTGACCTTCATGAGCACCCCGGCGTGGGTCGCGGCCTCGGTCCACCGGACCCTCGGGAGGTCTGCCGCGGCGCGCCGCCCCACCGCACGCCGGACGTGCTCGCGGGTGGTGACGTCGTCGCTGTACACCAGCACGTCCACCACGTCGTGAGCAGGTGCGGTGGGTGCGTCTGGCTGCGCGGGCGTCATCGTCGTCCTCCAAGGTTGCTGGGTGCTCATCGCCTGAGCCTTCCCGCATCGTAGTCACTGCCCGGCCGCGGTGGCCCGTTCCATCCGCCACCCGGGCTCGGCGGGTCGCCCGACGAGGATGACGGCGGGCCGCGCCGTCCACTGGGGGAGCCGCTGACCGGGCAAAGCGGACGTACCCGACAGCCGCGCCGAGCCGTGTCGGGCAGTTCGAGGAACCGGGACCAAAGGCTCAGCCGCGTCATGGTGCGCAAGACCTAGCCTCGGGGTGGATCGATCTGCGAATCGCGCGCCTTCCGATTAGCCACCCCTGCCCACTTTCGGGCCATAATGGCCAACGTGTCGTCTACAACGGCTGCTCCAAGCGCCCCCCACGTGAGCGTCAACCGACCCAACACGGTGTCGGTGGGAACGATCGTCTGGCTGTCCAGCGAGCTGATGTTCTTCGCCGGGCTGTTTGCCATGTACTTCACCCACCGCTCCGTCTCCGGTGATATCTGGCCGGAGAACTACGCGATGCTCAACATCCCGTGGGCGTTGACGATCACCCTGGTCCTCGTGGCGAGCTCGGTGACCGCCCAGCTCGGCGTGTTCGCCGCCGAACGCTTCCAGCCGCGCCGCACCGGTGCGCTGTGGGACCTGCGCCGGTGGGGCATGGAGGAGTGGTTCGTCCTCACCTACCTCATGGGCTCCTTCTTCGTCGCCGGCCAGATCTTCGAGTACGCCGAACTCATCGGCCACGGGGTGACGGTCTCCGCCAGCCCGTACGGCTCGGTCTTCTACATCATGACCGGCTTCCACGCGCTGCACGTGATCGGCGGGCTCATCGCCTTCCTGTACATCCTCGGCCGGTCCTACGCCGCCAACCGGTTCGGGCACCTCGAGGCGACCGGCGCCGTCGTCGTGTCCTACTACTGGCACTTCGTCGATGTCGTGTGGCTGGCGATGTTCTTCATCGTCTACTTCCTCGAGATCTTCGTCTGACCACCGACCAACCCGTCCCGCTCGACCGCTAGACAAGGACACCAGCACCGTGAAGGTACTCGCCGCCAGCAGACGGCACCGGCTCGCACCGGTGGTCGTGCTGCTTCTGGCCCTCATTCTCACGGGGGTGGCGTACGCAGCCGTCACCTCCTCCGAGCCCGCCCACGCGCAGGTGGCCGACGAGGACCAGATCGCGACGGGCCAGGACTTGTTCCGGACCAACTGCTCCACCTGCCACGGCCTGGACGCCCAGGGCACCGACCTCGCCCCCTCGCTCGTGGGCGTCGGTGCCGCCTCGGTGCACTTCCAGGTCTCCACCGGCCGGATGCCGATGGCCAACAACTCCCCGCAGGCGGAGCGCAAGGACCCGCTCATGACGGAGGAGCAGACCGCCGCGCTGGCCGCGTACGTGGCGAGCCTCGGCCCCGGCCCGGCTATCCCCTCGGCCGCGCAGGTCGAGCCGGGCGACCCCGCGAACGGGATGGAGCTGTTCCGCACCAACTGCTCGATGTGCCACAACGCCGTCGGGGCCGGTGGCGCACTCACCGAGGGCAAGGTCGCCCCGCCGCTGTACGACTCGACCCCCACGCAGATCTGGGAGGCCCTGCGCACCGGACCGCAGTCCATGCCGGTGTTCAATGAGGCCTCGATCACCGACGAGGGTGCCCGTGACGTCATCGCCTACATCCTGGAGCAGCGCGAGGTGGACCCCGGCGGCATCAACCTCGGCAACCTGGGCCCGGTGTCCGAGGGCTTCTGGGTGTGGCTGGTCGGTATCGGAGGAATCATCGGCATCGCCGTGTGGATGGGAGCAAGGTCCTCGTGAGCCAGAATCGTCCTCGCGCAGAGGTCACCACGCCTACGGGCAACGTGCCTGAGCGTTTCGAGAACCCCGGCCTGCCGGAGCATCCCACCCGGATGGCCGATGTGGACCCGCGGGCGGCCAAGCGGGCCGAGCGTCAGGTCGTCACGCTCCTGCTCATCTCGATCATCGCCTCCATCGCCGGCGTCGTCGGCTTCGCGGTGATCCCGGTCGGCACCACCTTGCTCGACGTGCGCCTGTCCACGGTGGTGCTGGGCGCGGGCCTGGGCTTCGGGATGCTCGGCATCGGCCTGGCTGCCGTGCACTGGTCCAAGACGCTCATGTCCAACAAGGAGTACGTCGAGGAGCGCAAGCCGGTCGCCTCGTCCCCCGAGGTCCGCGAAGAGGCTGTGGCCATGCTGCAGACCGGTGCCGAGGAGTCCGGCATCGCCCGCCGCCCCGTCCTCAAGGGAGCACTCGTGGGGGCCGCAGCTCTCGCACCCCTGCCGTTCGTCGTGCCGCTGGTCGGGGACCTGCCCGACTCGTGGGACATCAATCGTTTCCGGCGGACCGCCTGGGGTGAGGTGCCCGACGGCACCGGCGGGCGGCTACCGGATGGCAGCCTCGGCCGCCGCCTGGCGGTCGACCCCGACGACCGTCCGATCCGGGCCGCCGACGTCACCAACGGCTCGGCGTTCCAGGTCATCCCGCACGGCCTGCCCGGCGAGGACGGTTACCTGGAGGAGAAGGCCAAGGCGGTCGTCTTCCTCACCCGGATCGACCCCAGCGAGCTCACGATCTCCCCGGAGCGGCGCGACTGGTCCTACGACGGGATCGTCGCCTACTCCAAGGTGTGCACGCACGTGGGCTGCCCGGTGGCCCTCTACGAGCAGCAGACCCATCACCTGCTGTGCCCCTGCCACCAGTCGACCTTCGACCTCGCCGACGAGGCCAAGGTGGTCTTCGGACCGGCCAAGCGCGCCCTGCCGCAGCTGCCGATCACCGTCGACACCGAGGGATACCTCGTCGCCCGTTCGGACTTCCACGAGCCGATCGGTCCGAGCTTCTGGGAGCGCGAACGATGAGCACCGCCACCACTAAGTCCCCCAACCGCGCGGCCCCGGCAGCGGACTACCTGGACCGGCGCACCGGCATCGGCAACGCCGTACGGGAGTTCGCCCGCAAGGTGTTCCCCGACCACTGGTCCTTCCTGCTCGGTGAGGTCGCCCTCTACAGCTTCATCGTGCTGATCCTGTCCGGGATCTTCCTCACGATGCACTTCGTGCCCAGCATGGGCCACATCACCTACCCCGAGGACGCCCTCCCGGCGACGATGCAGGGCGTGGGTATGTCTGAGGCCTTCGCCTCGACCCTCCGGTTGTCCTTCGAGGTGCGCGGCGGCCTGCTCATGCGCCAGATCCACCACTGGGCAGCCCTGCTGTTCATGGCCGCGATCGTCTCGCACATGCTCCGGGTGTTCTTCACCGGCGCCTTCCGCAAGCCGCGGGAGCTCAACTGGCTGGTGGGCTTCACCCTGCTGATCCTCGGCCTGCTGGCCGGCTTCTCCGGCTACTCGCTGCCCGACGACGTACTCTCCGGCAACGGCCTGCGGATCGCCGACGGCGTGGCCCGCTCGATCCCGATCATCGGCTCCTACGCCTCGCTGGCGCTGTTCGGCGGGGAGTTCCCGGGAACCGACATCATCCCGCGTCTGTTCACCGTGCACATCCTGCTCGTGCCGGCCCTCATCGTCGCGCTGGTGACCGTCCACCTCATCCTCGTGGTGGTGCACAAGCACACCCAGTACCCCGGGCCCGGCAAGACCGAGAAGAACGTCGTGGGTTACCCGGTGCTGCCGGTCTACGCGGCCAAGGCGGGCGGCTTCTTCTTCGTCGTCTTCGGCTTCCTCGCACTCCTGGGTGCCTTCGTGTCGATCAACGCAGTCTGGGCCCATGGGCCATACGACCCCTCACCCGTGGGCGCCGGTGCGCAACCGGACTGGTACATGCTGTTCCTCGAGGGCGGACTCCGCCTGATGCCGGGCTGGGAGTTCGTCGTCGCCGGCTTCACGGTCTCGCTGAACATCCTCATCCCCGGTGTGGTCGTCCCGGGCATCTTGTTCACCACCCTGGC
>Ga0209487_1002517_pt1 | contig 14881 bp, 14 predicted proteins | sample Poulit2012_FD_187524 | JGI IMG/M metagenome (GOLD analysis project Ga0209487, IMG submission 187524) | Agricultural soil microbial communities from Georgia to study Nitrogen management - Poultry litter 2012 (SPAdes) (version 2) | ecosystem: Environmental > Terrestrial > Soil > Agricultural land... | reverse complement strand
GGTTAAACTGTAATTGGGTCATTATTAATTCCTCCTACTTTGTTATCGTCGTTGAAAACATTGTATCATAAGGAATTAATATGACCTTTTTTGTTTATTCTTTTTACACAATTATATGGACTTAATCAAAAGAAAACCGCTTTTTCTGCGTGCGATGTATCGCTGTCGAAGCCTTCCTTGTCCTGGGGGAGATGAGGCCTAGGTGAGACCCCGGAGTGCGTAATTAATGAAGGCCGGCTTAAACCGCCCAGTTTCAAGGGCAGGCAAGCTAAATACGGCCTTTGCGGCCAACGCTTGCAGACCTCTTGTCGAGGCCGCAACGCCGGCATACCCCTCGCCGGGGCAAGGAGGCTCATCAGCCGCACCCGGAAAGCGAGTGTATTCCATTTGCGGCGGCCGGAGCAGAAGTAGTGAGTCGATATTTCAACCGTGCGACACTAGTCTATAAAAAATAACTTTGACCCCGCCATGATGAAACCTTTACAATTACAATACAGAGAAAATACGGAGGGAATAATCATGTCGGTTCCATCGATCAAATTAACGGATTTAGAAAAATCCTACGGAAAACAGGCCGCAGTGAAAAATATCCAACTTGAGGTTCCAAAAGGAGAACTGTTTGGCTTTTTGGGGCCGAATGGTGCCGGGAAAACGACAACAATCAAAATGATGACAGGTTTACTTGAGCCGACAAATGGCTCTGTAGAAATTTCCGGCATCGATATTTGGAAACATCCCATCGAAGCAAAAAAGCGGATTGCTTACGTTCCGGACCAGCCAAATGTGTATCCGAAGTTGACCGGTTGGGACTATTTACAATTTATTGCTTCTGTTTTTCGCATCCCGGAAAATAAATTTCAGGAAAAGGCAACAGAGCTATTACATATATTCAGCCTGACAGATCGGGCAGATGAATTAATCGAAAGTTATTCACATGGAATGAAACAGAAAATCGCTATATGCGGTGCGCTTGTGCATGAGCCGGAGATGATCTTTTTAGATGAGCCGACGGTCGGCTTAGATCCAAAAAGTGCCCGGAATTTAAAGAATTTATTACGTGGCCTGTGTGATAACGGAATGACGGCTTTTATCTCGACACATATTCTTGAAATTGCTGAGCAAATGTGTGATCGAATTGGAATCATTGCGGAGGGGCAGATCATTGCCTTAGGAACGATGGATGAACTGAGACAACATGAAGGAAATACAGATGGCAGTTTGGAAGAGATTTTTCTGGAACTGACAGGGGATGAAAAGCAGCAAGCTGTCATTGATGAAATGTCTTCATCTGACCAAGGTGATATAACATGATGAAAGTGCTGATGAACAAGCAACGGAAAATAATCATGAATACGCTGAAAACACGAAACGGGAAGCAACTGACTGGTTATGTCATCACTTTTATCATTCTTTCCGGATTATTATTGCTTCTTTCCAAAGGCGTCCTGGCTGTAAGCGGGTCGATTACAGTGCCTGTTTTTGCAGGTATCAGCACTTATGGATTTTTAATCATTATTGGTTTTATTGTGTTACTTGGGCTTCCTCAAGTATTCAAAGATTTATATGCAGCAACAGATCTGCAATTATTGTTCACGATGCCTATCCCAACAAGAAACATTTTCTGGATGAAATATTTACAAAGTTATATCGGGATTCCGCTCCTGGCCTATGTGTTTTTTGTTATTCCGTTATTCGTTTACGGGATAGTCACCGGCGCAAGTAGCCTGTATTATCCTGTTATGCTTGTAACATTGCTTGCGGTCACGATCATTGGGCTCTCGATTGCGTATTTATTTAACCTTGTTCTTATTCAACTTGTACCATCAAACAGGGCAAATGAATTCATGACGGTGATGAGCTTTTTGTCAGGGATTTTTGTGTATGTTTTGTTTATGCTTCCTAACTTAACCAATGAAAAGCCACTACAGGAAGTGCTGGTATCCGGTGTACCTTTATTACCAAAGTGGGTTCCGGTGAGCTGGGGTAGTACAGCGCTGGTTGAAGCGCATCAAGGGTCTATTGGATTTCTTTTGCCATTTATCCTATTTCTGCTGTTAGCTGTCTGCAGTATTATCTTAACGACCTCCCTTGTCGAGAAGGGTTTTCGGACAGGATGGATTCGCTTAAGTGAAGGGGGAGGGAAAAAGAAAAAAGTAAGCAAGAAAGGCATGTCACGCCGTCATGTAGCACATCCGGTTATTGCCGTTGGTAAAAAAGAATGGTTAGTAGTCAAAAGGGATATGCGTGAATGGCTTGTGTTTATGCCGCTTATTTTCTTTATTATTTTTCCATTGATCGGTTTTGTCAGTGGAGGAGTTAAGTTGAGTGATTTACGCGGATTTAACGAAATATCATGGCCAATTGCGCAAGCGGTGTTTTTATTTCTTTATGCGATGGTAAATGGGATGATCGCTGCATCATCCATCGGGCGTGAAGGGGCATCTGTCTGGATCCTTCGAACACTTCCGCTGTCAGGAAGAGATATTGCGCTTGGAAAGCTGTGGATCAGCTGGTTGATGCCATTTGTATTAATAACGGTTCTGGAAGTTGCTGCAGGGATATTTCTCGGTTGGACACTATCCCAATTTGTCTTCGGCATTGCCATGAAAGCAGTGATTACAATCGGAATAAGTGCCATTGGACTATGGCTTGGAACGCTTGGGGCGAAATATCATCCGACAAATCCGCAAGCTCGCTTGAAATTCGGAATATCATTTTTACTTTTACTTGCATCCTATGTTTATTTGCTACTGTCGTTTATTCCTTATATCTTATTAAACATACCGGCAGAAGCTGCGGAATTTGCTGCAGAGGTAAGCAATGATGTGACAGGTATATTTGCAGTGCTGACGGGTATTATTGCAACGCTCCTGTCATGGAAAGCGAGCCATCCGATCATCGTTGGAACGTTTGGTGTCCTCATTATGCTTATTATTTCTTTGGGGATAGCGAGTGTATTTATCTATGCGAGTGCCCGAAGGATTGATAAGGGAATAGACATTGACATGATCAGTGAGACTAGTGGAAAGTCTTTAACCAAAAGCAGGGAATCCGGCGGGAGTTTGTATTAAAAGGGGATGAGACAGGAGTTATGGAGGAAGAGGATGAAAAATTTCGCGACCTGAATTTATCGACAAAAATAATAGTTGTTACTGGGATCTTATTTGTTGTAACCATGCTGTTCGGCGGATTTCTCTTAGGCTTTAACGGGTTGTTTGTATTGTTTGGCGTCCAATATGACTCATTCTGGTCGCTTGTGCTATATGTACTCAGTGTTTTCGTGATTGGGAGTGTCGTTGATTTATTTGTAAAGGTCATCGTTACGATCACAACGCAACAGATGACAGAACGTTATCAAAAATTCATCACAAGAATGGTCATCCACACCAGCTTCACATGGCTGATGTTATATTCCATTGATGAATACATGACGACGATTACTGTTCCTTTACTTACGGAAATCGTTGCAGCATTACTCCTCTTTTTCCTGGATTATTTTTTTGACGATGAGAAGAAGTGATTATTTTAAATGGAGGGATTCTAATGTACCAACCAGTAATCGATGCACATATTCATGTGGATAAATATCATAAGAATGAACAGAAAATTATTTTGCAGGAGCTGGATACATACGGGATTGAATCACTTATCGCGGTGTCAGAGAATTTAATTTCAGCAAAGGAAAATTTAGCCTTGGCTCAAAAAAATAAACGTATTAAGCCTGCATTTGGTTGGAATCCGGAGCAGGAACTGCCAACTGGAAATGAAATTGCAGATATCCAGGATATGATTGTCCAAAATCAGGATGAAATGGTTGCCGTTGGAGAAGTTGGTCTGCCGTATTATTTAAGAAAAAAACATCCGGAAATTCCGATCGAACCGTATGTAGAAATACTGGAGTTATTTATCAGACAAGCAGGGCAGCTCAATAAACCGATTGTTCTGCACGCGGTCTATGAAGACGCGCCAACAGTATGTGATCTACTGGAAAAATATGACATGAGCAAAGCGCATTTTCACTGGTTCAAAGGAGATCCAGAGACAACCGAGCGCATGTTACTAAACGGATATTTTATTTCGATCACACCTGATGTAATATATGAAGCGGAAATCCAACAATTGGTATGGGATTATCCTTTGAAGCAGATGATGGTGGAAACGGATGGGCCTTGGTCTTTTAAGGGACCGTTTGAAAATAAACTGACCCATCCGAAAATGATGCATCAAACGATAAGAGAAATTGCGAGAATAAAGCAGATGGATATTACAGAAGTTTATAATATGTTGTTTGAAAATACGAAGCGGTTTTACAATGTTTGACTGGCCGGTTAAAAATACATGCATTTAAAAATAATGATCGCGAGCAATAAAATGCCGCCCAGGGCAGTTACCCATGTGATAGCGCGGTATCTGTTCATAAACATCCCCCCCAATCTATGTGTATTAAACAGAACCGCTAAAAATGACTTTTTGAATAACTTTCATGAAAGCGATTTCTGAATATGATAGAATGTGAGAAGTGCAAATTAACAAGGAAGGCTGATACATATGAACGTTGTTGTTCGACATATGCAAGAAAAGGATATACAGCAAGTACAGCAGGTTGCCCAAACAAGCTGGCATGATACCTATGCGGATATTATATCTTTTGAAGCTCGGGATAGTTTCCTGCAGGCTGCTTATAATGAATCTGTCATGCAAAATCGGATGGAAAATTCATTCTTCTATGTCGCAGAAGTGGAAGGGGAAGGGGAAATTGTCGGATTCGCTAATTTTACACCTGTGACAGAAGAAGGAAAGACAGAACTGGCAGCCATTTATCTATATCCCGAACACCAGGGGAAAGGTATTGGAACAGCGCTGTTAGATGAAGGTCTTTATCATATCAAAGATGTAAAAGAAGTGATGATCGATGTAGAAAAAGAGAATGAAAAAGGAAACACTTTTTATAAAGCAAAAGGGTTTGAAGTGGTTGATGAATTTGAAGAGAATTTCGCAGGGTATATGCTGAAAACAGTAAGAATGATTTTAAAAATATGAAGCGAACAGTTTCATCCTGTTCGCTTGTCAGAATCAAGGGATAACATTTACCATAAATAATCCATTATTGCCTCATGAAATAAGTTTGTATCAATATGACATTGTTTAGCCTCTATTCCATATTGCCATCCGTAAAGTAAAGCGGCATCCGGACCTTGTGGTTTGTAATCTGGCGCGTTATCTTTTGTTGTTATTTCTTTTTGTGGAAAGGCAGTCCATACAATGGTATTTTCCTGAGTGTTCTTTTCAGCGGCGTTGTATGCTTCGAACAAATGGCTATCTTCATTGAAAACGCCATATAAAGCGGCTTCATAATTGGAAGAAGCTAAAGTGTCATACCAGCCTTCGAGAAAAGCAGAATCAACGGGATAGGAAGGTTCGATATCCCCAAAGATTGCAACACCATCAGGAATCTCCAAATCCTTGGCTAAGTCGATTGCTTTTTCAGCTTCATTTACACCGTGATCATAGCCTGTAGCTTCTGAAAAATGATTATAAATCACAAGGATTCGTATGTCATTTTCATGGAGTCGGCTCACTTCATCCGGATCCAGACCCTGGGAAACCCCTTCAATATCGCCTAAATAGCGCCCCCAGACATCAGCTTGGCCAAAATTGTCTTGGACACATTGAAGTAAATCCTCATCCGTGTAACTAGCGGAATCAACCCCCCAATAAATTGTAGGACTATCTCCGTTGCTTTGATCTGATTCAGAGTTAGTATCAGAATCTGAATGACTTTCTTCACTGTTCTGTTCTGAGTCGGAATGATTAGAATCAGATTGATGATTGTCATTTTCCATGCCAATCGCTAAAACTAAAAGAAAACCCATGACCGCCAGAATAAAAAAGTCTAGGAGTTTTTTCATTTATATTCCCCCATTGTTATACTGCATTCAGTATATTAAGGGGGAGAGGGGGATGTGTCGGCAGTACGCATTGGGTTTAAAACGTGTTTAAAATTTGCTTATAAGCGGAAACATAATAATATATTACTGCATACAAAGGAGACAGTGATGAGACGTTTAATTAGATTACTTATTAGGTTTGGACCAATTATTTATCCGCTTGTCAGGAAGTTTATAAATAAAAGAAGAAGGAAAAATGATTATAATGAACGCTGATAAACCGAAATGAGTACTGGATTCCAACATCTTTTGTTGTGAAGGGTAGTGGTGCTGGTGACTTAGCTACACATCCCTTCTTTTTTTACCCTTCTTGTAAAGCTATAGATTTTGGTTGTTGATCAGCTTGAATTTAAATAGGGAATAGTCTAGTGTAAAATCTATAGAAAGAGGAGGTAGGACATATGTTTTCACAACAAAGAATACAAGAATACGAACGTAAATATCCGTTACTAAAAGAAATGATAGCATTACAGCCGGTGCTTTGGTTCAATCCGGCCGAAAATAAAAAAAATCATCCACAGGGTGTTTCTTTAGATAAGCAAGACATGCATGATGCGGAACAGTTATGGAAGCGTTATGCACCGTTTTTAGCAAAGGAATTTCCGGAGACAAAAGAAGCAAATGGCATGATTGAATCACCGCTAAGAAAAATTGCTCATATGAAAGAGAAGCTTGAGCATAAGTTTTCCTCTAAAATAGCAGGAGATATGTATTTGAAATGTGATAATGAGCTGGCGGTTGCCGGATCAATCAAAGCGCGTGGCGGCTTCTTTGAGGTTTTACATTATGCGGAAAACTTAGCCTTGGAAGCAGGTTTAATAACGAAAGAAGATAGTTATGAAGCTTTCTCAAATCAGACATTTAGGGATCTGTTCAAGCAATACACGATCGGGGTCGGTTCTACTGGAAATTTAGGATTGAGTATCGGGATCATGAGCGCAAAACTCGGATTTAATGTATCCGTTTATATGTCTGCAGATGCAAAACAATGGAAAAAAGATCTGCTTCGTGAAAAAGGTGCTACTGTTCATGAATTTGAAGGCGATTTCAGTAAGGCTATAACAGCTGGCAGACAGCAGACACTTGCGGATCCCAAAGGTTACTTTGTTGATGATGAAGATTCTGATCATTTGTTTTTAGGTTATAGTACTGCAGCTTTTCGGTTGAAAAAACAATTGGAAGAAGAAAATATTAAAGTGGATGAAGAGCACCCTCTATTTGTATATCTTCCTTGCGGGGTCGGGGGTGCGCCAGGTGGTATTACGTTTGGCTTAAAGCAATTATTCGGGGAACATGTCCATTGCTTTTTTGTCGAACCGGTACAAGCGCCCTCTGTTTTACTCGGATTATTAACAGGAGAAAGAGAAAAAGTAAGTGTACAGGATTTCGGTATTTCTAACCGGACGGAAGCGGATGGACTTGCTGTCGGACGACCTTCAAAATTTGCTACGATCATCAGTGAGCAATTGATCAGTGGCATTTATACAATAGAAGATGAGGAGCTTTTCCAATTACTTGCCATGCTCGCAGACAGTGAAGATATTTATGTAGAACCATCTGCAGCTGCAGGACTTGTAGGACCTGTTAAAATATTACAGTCAAGCTATATCGAAGAACATCATATTGCAACGGAAAACGCAACACATATTGTTTGGGCAACTGGTGGGGGTCTCGTACCAGAAGTGGATATGGAACACTTTTACCAAAAAGGGAAAGAGTAATGTGGACATTCGAACCTGGAGTGAATAAAGATGAAAATAGTTATTGCCCCGGATTCATTTAAAGAAAGTATGACTGCATTAGAAGCGGCAAATGCGATTGAAAAAGGATTTAAAAGAATTATTCCTGAAGCGAATTATGTGAAAGTTCCCATGGCTGATGGCGGTGAAGGAACAGTACAATCATTAGTAGATGCGACGCACGGAAAGATCATCAAGGAGGAAGTTACAGGGCCTTTAGGTAGTCCGGTAGAGGCTTTTTACGGCGTTTCCGGTGAAGGGCGGACCGCTGTTATTGAAATGGCCGCAGCTTCCGGGTTGCATCTGGTACCAAAAGAAAAACGGAATCCATTAATCACCACGACAAAAGGAACTGGTGAACTGATCTTAGCGGCAATGAATCGTGGTGTGAAGCATATTATTATTGGACTCGGCGGTAGTGCAACAAATGACGCTGGTGCCGGTATGGTTCAAGCGTTGGGTGCCGGATTGCTGGATGCAGCTGGGGACCAGATCGGATTTGGCGGCGGGGAATTAAGCAATGTTCACACGATTGATACGTCTAACCTGGACATACGCTTACAAGAAATAACTATCGAGGTTGCTTGTGATGTGGATAATCCATTAACAGGAGAGCGAGGGGCTTCAGCAGTTTTTGGTCCACAAAAGGGAGCAAGTTTTGAAATGGTTAAAATCCTAGATCAAAAATTGGCACATTTGGCAAATGTAATTAAAAATGATCTTGGAATGGATGTAGATCAGATCCCCGGTTCAGGTGCTGCAGGGGGACTCGGCGCAGGTTTACTTGCCTTTTTGGAAGCCAATTTGAAACGCGGCGTGGATATAGTTACCGAGGCTGTACAACTGGAAAAGCAGGTGGCGGATGCGGCGCTTGTTATAATAGGGGAAGGCAAAATTGATCAGCAAACGATGTACGGAAAAACACCAATCGGAGTAGCGAAAACAGCAAAGAAATATAACATTCCGGTCATCGGCATCGCTGGATCACTTGGAGATGATTGCGGCATCGTTTATGAGCATGGTATGGATGCACTTTTTTCCATTGTGCCGGGTGTGATTGCGCTGGAAGATGCAATGGCACATGCAACATATTATACTGAGAAGCAGGCTGAAAATATTGCTAGGATGATAAGGTTGTCTGGGCAATATAAAATTTAACAAGACCCCGCTTGGCTCGAAGCATCAAGCGGGGGTTGTTTTCTTTGGCATTCGATCGGAAAAACCGGGTTTCCGATCGAAAATACAGAACTATCGATCGTAAAGGTTTGAGTTCCAATCGGGAAGTATAAAATTTCGCTCGAAAATATCTATGGCCGATCGGGAACCGGAAAATGAAGTCTCCTCGCATCACCAACAAAAAACACCTCCTGCATAATGCAGGAGGTGTCCATCAACATTCACGTGACTTGCTCATATTCCTGAAATACTTTTTCAACTTTCTCCCGTCCTTCATTAATACCAGGATGGAACTGAATACTTGCCTCTTCACGTGTTGTTTTCACATTTCTTTTAGCTTCTCTAATTTTAAAGTCGATGTTTGTCGCGTTCTTCGCTGTTTGTCTGACAATAGACAGGCCGGCGAGTGCACCTTGTGCTCTGGCGACTTTTGCACTTTCGATACCGGTGATGTTTCCGGCGACAAATAGACCCTCAAGCGGTGTTTCCATTTGTTCATTATGAACAGGAACATGTCCACCAAGCTCTTCAACATATTGGAATGGGCAGCCGATGACAGAGGCAAGCTCTGCAAGCGGATATAAGCCGCCGGCGATACAAACGAAATCTACCTCAACTGTTTCTTCGCTTCCAGGCACACGTTCTCCGTCAGGTGTAACTTTACAAATTGTCACGGATTCCACTTTTTCTGTGCCATTGATGGCAACGATGGCTTTACGGACATGGATCGGCATGCCCCACATTTTCACGCCGCCTTTAGGATAAAAGTTAACAGCGATGTTTCGCACCCAAGCAGATTTTGCAAATTTACTCCCGAAACGTAGGAAGGGAGAAGGAGCCAGATGGGCAATCCGCACCAAGCCATCCATGACCTTTTTCGGATTACTGGCGTCTGCTGTAACTGTGTTGGCGGCGGGAAGAGCCATGCTGTGAAGTTCAACACCTGCCAGTTGCAGTTCGCGTGCAATGGCCGCGGACAACACGTTTACCCCCGCGACAATCCCTTTATTCCCGACACGGACACGATGTACGTTCGTCATGACCTGTGCTGCACCAATTGACATCACACCCGGAAGTGTCCAGCCCGGTATAGGAGCAGGAGTTTCAGCGGCGCCAGTTGCAATCAGAAGTTTTTTCGTATCGCGTACACCTTCATTTGTATGTACTGCAAAGCCACTGTCCGTTTTTTCTATGTGGTGGGCAGAAACCCCACATCTGACATCCGTATTCATTGCTTCCGCCTTGTCCATTAAAGCTTTTGTTTCTTTTATACCGTTCCACCATTCTCCACTCGGTTCCTGGTGGAGCTGTCCGAGTAATCTTCCGCCGGGTTTCGGAAATTCATCAATGACTAGAACATGCAAGTCTGATTCTCTGCACGCTATCGCAGCTGATAATCCGGCAGGACCGGCACCAATAATAAGCACATCATACATGAGGATCAGCCTCCTTTGAGTCAGCAAACTCGGCATAGGTTCGAGGCATGTCTTCAGTAGATTCTGCTTCAAATGGTGTTGCCTGTGTTTTTCCGCTTTCGACCACCAGGTTCGCTTTCAACTCTGTCATACATGCACGAACACCGGATGTTTGATCAACTGTTAAACGACATTCGAAACAATGCCCGATATTGCAATAAATACCACGCGCTGTGCCGCTTTCCTCATGAACACGCAGACGGCGAATACCGTTAGCAAGAAGTGCAGAAGCGATGGTATCGCCTTCGTAACCTGTATATTCTTTCCCGTCAAAAGTAAAGGTGAGCGCTGTTTGATTATCTAAATTACCTAATACGGGGTGCTCTACGATTCGATTCTTACTCATTTTGACTTTGCCCTCCTAGAACTGATAAAGATACCGGTCTGACAGGAGGTTGCACTTTTAAAGGCAGCTCATTGCCCGGTTGTTCTCCTGTTACCTCTTCCAAAACAGCATCTACCGCTGTCCGGCATGTGCGCCCGCCACAATAGCCCATCCCGGCTCTTGTGCGCAATTTCACTTCTCGGGCAGAACATTCATATTTATCGGCAGTGTCTTGAATATCTTTCAATGTTACCTCTTCACATCTGCATATAATCATTTTCATTCCTCCAGTTGCAATAACATATAATGAAATGGCTTTCATTTTTGTGTAAAAGAGTTTAATATAGTATATAAATTCATTCTAACATATATGCTAGAATAGATTTAGCTTTTACATAAAAAATAGTAGAAAATTATTTTCATAAAGTAATATAAATGATTTCGCAGTAAAGGAGAAATTGCATATGACAAAAGAAAATCATGCAGAAGTGGCTATTATAGGCGGAGGAATTGTCGGTTGTGCGGTTGCTTATTATGTAGCCAAAGCCGGGATTGACTGTGTACTAATTGAAAAAGATGACATTGCAAGTGGAACATCTTCCAAGTGTGACGGAAACGTGACTATTGTCGACAAGGATCCGGGATTTGACAGTACCTTGTCATTGAAGAGTCAGGAACTAACCGTTGAACTGAATGAAGATCTTGAATTGCCATTTGAATACCGGGCCCTCGGAAGTATACTTGTGTGCGATAATGACGATGAAATGCAAGCGGCAAAAGATTGGGTGAAGACCCAGAGTGATGCTGGACTGAAGTTTAATGTGCTTGATCCAAAAGATATCCGGGAAGAATCTCCTTACTTCGCCCATGATATTCCGGGAGGGTTGGAATGTGAAACAGATTCCCTGATCAACCCTTATTTATTTTGCTATTCGCTTATTGATAAAGCAAAACAGTACGGACTAAAATTACGTACGAATGCGGAAGTAACATCTATTAAGAAAAATGAAGATTTTACGATTGAAACAACAAACGGAACATTCACAGCTAAAAAAGTCGTCAATGCTGCTGGCGTCTGGGCGCCTTTCATCGGTGAAATGTTAGGCATTGATATACCAATTCTTCCGAGAAAAGGGCATATTCTCGTAGGCTCAAGGCAAGAGCCGATTATGATGCGGAATGTGATGGAATTCGGTTATTTAATGAACAAATTTGGCCGTGAACGTATTGCAGATGAGCGAACAGCGGATCACGGGGTTGCTCTGGTACTTGAACCGACAGAAAGCCAAAACTTCCTCCTCGGAAGCAGTCGCCAGTTTGTTGGCTATGATAGTAATGTCGACATTCAAGTTGTTGAAACGATAGCAAAAAGGGCCTTACGTTTTTATCCTAAAATGAATGACTTTAATATGATTCGTGCATATACTGGTTTCAGACCTTGGACAGAAGATCATTTACCGATCGTTTCACCTGTCGAACAAGTTCCTGGATTTTATATTGCCGCGGGACATGAAGGAGATGGCATCAGCCTGGCAACAGTGACAGGGAAATTGGTAGAAGAGATGATTCTGGAAAAAGAAACAATTATCCCAGTTGATCCACTTCGGTATAGCCGTTTTGAAAAAGCAGTACAAGCATAGGACAGCAGCTGTCTTCAAGATTGGAGACAGCTGTTTTTTGTAAAAAATGTTAAATAACTATGAATTTCCATTGACGTAATATTGCAGATAGTTTATGATGTTTTTATAGATAAAAATAGAAAATTGTCGATACAAAGCTAGAATACTTGGAGGACATCAAGATGTTTAAAATACTCAAAATTGGAAGCGCTTTTATAGGGATTATTGTCGGAGCGGGTTTGGCTTCGGGACAGGAAGTTTTACAATATTTTACAAGCTTTGGCCATCTTGGTACATTTGCGGCTATCGTTTCAACGATCCTATTTGCATATGTTGGCATGACGCTGGTCAAGCTCGGAAGCCGCATGCGGACAACCTCACATAAAGACGCCATTTATAAAATCAGCGGGCGTTATCTTGGGGTTATTGTGGATTACGTCATTATATTTACGCTGTTTGGTGTTGGTGTCGTCATGATTGCCGGTGCCGGTTCAACGCTACATCAGCAGTTTGGATTAGCACCATTCATAGGGAGTCTATTAATGACAGTTTTGGTTATCGGTACGGTAATGCTGAATGTTAAAAAGGTAATCGCGATTATCGGAAGCATCACACCGTTTCTCGTATTGTCCGTTATTGTTATTGGTGTATACAGTCTATTTACAATGGATCTATCATTTGCGGAACTGGAACCAATTGCCAAACAACAGGAATCCACTTTACCGCATTGGTTTATTTCAGCGGTAAACTATGTATCATTTAATACCGCGGTTGGTGCTGCCATGGCACTTGTCATGGGTGGGACAGAGAAAAATGAAAAAACAGCGACAATCGGCGGATTTGTTGGTGGGCTTGGACTTGGTGTTATTATCATTCTCAGCCACCTGGCGATATTTTCTAAAGTTGATATCGCAGCAAGTTTTGATATGCCAATGCTGAAAATAATTGATGATATTTCTCCAGTGCTTGCAATTATTATGTCTTTGGTTTTGTTCGGAATGATTTTCAACACAGCGGTAAGTATGTTTTATGCATTTGTCGCCCGCTTCCTGGAAATGAATACTAAAAAGGCCAATCTAGCTATTATCATCACAGGAGCCGTCGGTTTTGCAGCAAGTTTTGTCGGTTTTACCGACCTTGTCGCTTTCTTCTATCCGCTGATAGGATACCTTGGCCTATTCCTCATCGGTGCCTTGGTTTACGCACCATTTAAGCTGGCGAAAGATGAGAACCGAAAAAAGAACGGGGATATTGGTGAGGTAGACGTTTATAAAAAGGCTGCGAATGAATAGAAAATTGTTCTGATTCTATCCTTTCCCATTACGGGAAAGGATAGATGTTTTATGAAGCGCATTGTATTAATCTTGCAGTGATTTTCTTAAAGCATCGATTTCTTCTGGTTCTAATTTTGTCAACTTTTCTATTTCTTTATCAGAGTAGTTCTCGTTTATTAAGGCCTTTCCGAAATTACGGGTTGCTTCTTCTATCCCTTCTTCCTTACCTTCTTTTATCCCATCTTCATAATCAACCCCTTCAATGACACCTTTTTCAATTAACTTTCTTATTACATTAACTAAGGTTGGGGATGTTGGCAGTTCGTCTCTTTTTTCTGCGTGCATGTGGAATCCCTCCTTTTCTACAAATTCAAACAGCTCATTTTCCAGTTTTTCCTGTAAATCGTTGGGAATTTGAAGTAAGTATTCAATGAAATGAAATAGCGCCTGTAAATATATGCGGCTTTGTTCGTCATGAAGAGGAAAACGTTTTAGAATTTGTTTCATTAGTCTTTGTTTGAAAGCAAACCGCTGCTCGGTATTGTTCTTTGCTTGGTTGGCATATTTCCCCGCGATGACTGCGTAAGCAAATGGATTGTTCGATTGCTCCAGCTCTTTAACAGAATTATCCTGAAAACGATAGTAATTATAACTGTAAGCCACTTCTGTTCCATAAAAAGAATAGTTAAATTGGTCTGGTGCCGGTGTGCTTTGTTTATCCGTGACCAGTGCTATCGCATATATGTTGCGATCAAAATAATCATAAATACGGTAAAAATAGCGAAACATTCGTTTGGAAAACTCCTCATTTGCTTTCGCCTGTACTTCAATGTGAATCAAAACCCATTTCTCTTCGCCATTCTACAAGGACACTTGCATGATTTTATCAACGATGTTTTTGCCTTTGTTTGTTTTGATTATTTTTTGGTAATATTCCTGTTTTATAGGAATCGGTGTTTTCGTGAAATCAATTTCATCATGCAAATCCGGGGCGAAAAACTGTATGAACTCTTTGATTGAACTACTCACCACTTATTCGACCTTACGGCCTGATTGAAGTGGGAGATTCTTGGGAAGAGAGCTTACTTGACCTTTAGCGACACACACTAATGGTCAGCGGTTACCCTTGTTTACCGAGCTATCCCCGCAGTCCCTGCGGTTGTTTGAGTATTTTATGCAAAGGTGATATTATGTCAAGAAAATGGACACAACGAATAGGGAGAAACTTGATTTTTCCCTACTGCGCTTCGCTTGCTGGCCTCTCTGTCAGGAGAAGGGAGATATCCCTTCTCCTGACAGAGAGGATAATATCTTCTACACAGCTG
>Ga0209487_1002516_pt1 | contig 14882 bp, 9 predicted proteins | sample Poulit2012_FD_187524 | JGI IMG/M metagenome (GOLD analysis project Ga0209487, IMG submission 187524) | Agricultural soil microbial communities from Georgia to study Nitrogen management - Poultry litter 2012 (SPAdes) (version 2) | ecosystem: Environmental > Terrestrial > Soil > Agricultural land... | reverse complement strand
ATTGATTAAGGGTGCTCTCAGCCAGCATCACAGGTGGCAAGATTTCGCACAGCTCGGCAAGTAGTGCTTCGCAACGCAAGGTGTCCTGGGCAGCTGCAGTCTCTTGTTGTCGGCGCTGTGCAACCACTGGATTTTCAGTATGCGAGGCCAATGCCTCGAGGCAGGTTTGCAAATTTTGCGCTTGCCACAATGGATCTGGGATAGCCCATGCGTCCTGGGCTTTAACCAGCTGCGCCGATAGTTTTTCCAATCGGCGATGCCACTCTTGGCCCGTACCGCCAATATGTTGTGCCAGCTGGTTCGGATCAAGGGCAAAGAAATAAATGGCGAGCAAGAGTTGTGCATCGTGCTGGCTTAAGGAGCTATGGGTGGGTATTCTTTGCTTGACCCAATTTGAATGGACAAGCTGGCTTGACCATCGTTCCAGTGTGGCCAACTGGGCTGCAGGCAACGTACGCTTAGACTGCGTCGGATTGTTTTGGCGGATAGTTTGAGCCAGGCAATGACGAAAAATGCTAAATATCCATCCTGATGCCGGGCCTTGCTGGGCTTCGTAACTGCTGGCATAGGTCCATAGCAGGGAGAGGGCCATGCGGCTGGCCTGCTGGGCCTGCTGGTAATTGAGTACACATTGGGCGTAACTAACAAAGTAACCGCCCACACTAGTGATAATGGTTTGCAAACCGGCGGGTTCTTTACGACCGCAACGTTGCAGGGCCGTGCGCAGGGAGGGTTCCGATAGATTCATGCGGCGAAAAAACTAGTGGACTGCCAAAAGGTGGAATGACCCGCTGAGGAGTCTGGGAAATACTGGGAAAATAAAGGTTTGACTTAAATAGTACCAAAGGGGTACTATATGCATACTAATCCAATAGATAACGGCGATTTATCACTATGCTGCGCATAAGCAAAATCATCGATTACGGTACTCTGATCTTGACCCATATGGGCCGGGAACCTGAACGCGTATACAGCGCCTCAGAGCTTTCCCAAACCCTTGGGTTAGGGCAGGCTACGGTGAGCAAAGTGTTAAAGCTATTAAACCAGGACGCCATTGTCAACAGCACCCGTGGTGCCCATGGTGGTTATAGCCTAGCACGACCTGCTAAAGAAATCAGCATTGCCCAAATCATTGATGCGCTAGATGACCAGCCTTTTGGTCTGACCGAATGCGTTGCAACGCCAGGGGCTTGCGCGGTTGAGCCCGATTGCGGCATCCGCAGCAACTGGCAAAAAATCAGTGATATTGTACGCCGAACTCTTGAAGAAGTCAGCGTAGCCGATATGTTAACCCCTTTATCAACTGAGCACCCACTCGTGCACCAGCCCGAGCTAAAAACCAAGCCGTCTGGTGCCCGCCCATCAAATGTGGAGTTTTCCTAATGAGTACTGTTAACGAACACCTTGATTCTTTCCTCGATCGAGAATACGAGGCGGGGTTTGTTACTGACATTGAGTCTGTGGTGATTCCCAAAGGTCTGAACGAGGACACCATACGCTTATTATCAGCCAAGAAAAAAGAGCCCGAATTCATGCTAGAGTGGCGTTTGGCTGCTTATCGCCAGTGGTTAGAAATGACTCCGCCCACTTGGTCTGTGGTCGAGTATCCACCCATTGATTTCCAAGACATCAGCTATTATGCCGCGCCAAAAAGTAAAGAAGACGGCCCCAAAAGCCTGGACGAGGTCGATCCCGAATTGCTGCGCACCTATGAAAAGCTAGGGGTACCCCTGCATGAGTGGGAGCGTCTGGCAGGGGTTGCTGTTGATGCAGTATTTGATTCGGTTTCAGTTGCTACTACTTTCAGAAAACAACTCGAGGAAATTGGCATTATTTTCTGTTCATTTTCCGAGGCGGTGCGCGAGCATCCCGAGTTAGTCCAAAAGTATCTGGGTACCGTGGTGCCCACTAATGACAACTACTATGCGGCGCTTAATTCGGCTGTGTTCTCTGATGGCTCCTTTGTGTATATTCCCAAAGGGGTCAAATGCCCGATGGAGCTCTCCACTTATTTCCGCATCAACTCACCCGATACGGGGCAGTTCGAGCGCACGCTAATCATTGCAGAAGAGGGCTCTTACGTTAGCTACCTCGAAGGCTGTACCGCACCGATGCGTGACGAAAACCAGCTGCACGCAGCCGTGGTCGAGCTCGTCGCCCTGGATGATGCCAAAATCAAATACTCCACTGTTCAAAACTGGTACCCCGGTGATGAAGATGGGGTAGGGGGCATTTATAACTTTGTCACCAAACGCGGCGAATGTCGTGGGGCCCGTTCCCATATTTCCTGGACCCAGGTGGAAACTGGCTCGGCCATTACCTGGAAGTACCCCAGCGTCATCTTGCGTGGCGATGATTCCATCGGCGAGTTCTACTCAGTTGCCCTCAGCAACCACCGTCAACAAGCCGATACGGGGACCAAAATGATTCACATGGGCAAAAACACCACCAGCACGATTATCTCCAAGGGGATCTCGGCGGGTCGCGGCTTGAACACCTATCGCGGCTTGGTTCGTGTGGCGCCCACGGCAGAAAATGCCCGCAACTTTACCCAGTGTGACTCCCTGCTTATTGGTAAAACCTGTGCAGCACATACCTTCCCAGTCATCGAGGTGCAAAACCCGACGGCCAACGTAGAACACGAGGCCACCGCTTCGCGTATTGGTGAAGATCAGCTGTTTTATGCCATGCAGCGTGGAATTTCAGCTGAGGACGCGGTATCGATGATTGTCAATGGCTACTGTAAAGAAGTCATTAAAGAGTTACCCATGGAATTTGCGGTTGAAGCCCAGAACCTGTTGGGTGTCAGCCTTGAAGGTAGTGTTGGCTAAGGAGTATTTTTCACATGTTAAAGATTAAAGATTTACACGCATCTGTCGAAGGAAAAGAAATTTTGCATGGCCTCAGCCTTGAGGTAAAGCCTGGCGAGGTTCATGCCTTAATGGGGCCTAATGGCTCCGGTAAAAGTACTTTGGCACAGGTGCTGGCAGGCCGCGAGGACTACAGTGTCAGTGGCGGTAGCGTCGAGTTTCTTGGCCAAGACCTTCTCGATATGGATATCGAAGATCGCGCCCGTGCCGGGTTGTTTCTGGCATTTCAGTATCCAGTAGAAATTCCTGGTGTATCCAATGCCTATTTCCTGCGTACTGCTGTCAACGCTGTGCGCCGCGAGCAGGGTTTGCCCGAACTTGATGCTATCGACTTCCTCAAATTGGCCAAAGAGGAAATGAAAGCGGTTGGCATGCGCGAAGAATTCTTGCACCGTTCTGTTAACGAAGGCTTTTCCGGTGGTGAGAAAAAGCGCAATGAAATTTTGCAAATGTCGCTTATCCAACCCAAGCTGGCCGTTCTTGATGAAACCGACTCGGGGCTCGATATTGATGCCCTGCGCGTAGTATCTGAAGGGGTCAACAAACTGCGTTCCCCTGATCGTTCCATGCTGGTCATCACGCACTATCAGCGTCTGCTGGATTATATTGTGCCCGATGTGGTGCACGTCATTTCCAAAGGCCGCATTATCCGCAGCGGTGATGCTTCACTGGCCAAAGAGCTCGAAGAGCATGGTTATGGCTGGATCGAACAACAAGCACAAAAAGGAGCAACAGTATGAGCACATTGCCGACATGGGTGAACACTTATGCGCAAAGCGAAGAGCAGCGCTATCGTCCCCAGCCTTGGTTAAATGCGCTCCGCCAAAAGGCCCTTGAGCGTTTTGCCGAAGAGGGCTGGCCTACCAACAAAATCGAAGAGTGGCGCCATACCTCCATGATGCGCATGGAGCAACGCAGCTACGAGCCGGTAACACAGGACTACGATCAGGCCGCAGTGCAGGCTCGCCTGAAGGCCATCAAGGCCATCGACCCTAATGCCCATTGGGCGGTGTTTGTTAATGGTCGCTTGCAAGCTGAGCTTTCTGATTTGGAAGGTTTCAATCCCAAAGGGCAGTGCTTAAACACGGCCGAGGCATTACAACAGGAAGACACCCCCCTAAAAGATAAATGGGGCTTGCCTGAGGATGGCTTTACGCCTCAGGCATTAAACCTGGCCTTGGCGCACGAGGGGCTGTATGTGCAGGTGCCGCGCGGCGTACACGTTGAGACTGCTTTGCATATTGTTTATGTGCATGCTCAAGACAATGCCGCCACCTTTAACCGCTGCATTTTCGATCTTGAAGATGGCGCCCAGCTGCGCGTGGTCGAGCATCATATCAGCACCAGTACCGAGACAGCACTAAACAACACTGTCTGCCGGGCCTGGTTAGGTCGCGATGCGCATCTGTTCCATTTGCGTTTACAGCAAGAGAATATCGAAACAGTGCATTTATCGGCATTTCAAGCATTTCAGGAGCAAAGCTCGCATCTGGAAACCCACGCCATATCACTAGGCGCTGGTTTGGCTCGTAGCGAAATCGAGACCAACTTCAACGGCGAACATGGTTATGCGCTCTTGAATGGTCTGTATTTTGTCGATGGTAAACGTCATGTCGACCATAATACCGTCATGAATCATAATCAGCCCAATTGCCATAGCCATGAGTATTTCCGCGGTATTATGGATGATCGCGGACGTGGGGTGTTCACGGGACGCATTCGCGTAGCCGAAGGGGCTGATGGCACCGATGCCATTCAGCGCTCTGACAGCTTGTTGTTAGCCAAACTGGCGCGCGCTGACTCGCGCCCCGAGCTCGAGATCTTTGCTGATGATGTCAAATGTGCCCACGGCGCAACGGTTGGACAGCTGGATCAAGATAGCATGTTCTATCTGCGTAGTCGCGGGCTTTCCGAAGCCGAGGCACGTGATGTCCTGATTTATGCCTTTGCCATCCAGGTTATTCAGCGTATTCAACCCGAACATCTGCGCATGGCAGCTACCGATGGTATTCAAAACCTGCTGCCAGCCGGTTTGGACATAGCTCAGGAGCAAGTATGAGCCTAGCGTTATCCAGTACCACCACAGATCCGATTATCGACCGACGCGCTGACTTTCCTATATTAAACCGGACGGTGCATGGTAAACCGCTGGTTTATTTGGATAATGGCGCTACAACCCAGAAGCCAACCGCGGTCATTGAGGCTATTGCCGATTATTACGAGCAATCCAATGCCAACATCCACCGCGGTGTACATTGGTTGTCGCAACACGCCACCGATTTGTATGATCAGGGTCGGGCAACGGTGCAGAATTTTCTCAACGCTCAGCAAGCCGAGGAAATTGTTTTTGTCCGCGGGACCACCGAGGGCATCAACCTCATCGCTTATAGCTGGGGCTTGCACCACCTGAAAGCGGGCGATGAAATCCTGCTTACAGAGCTCGAACACCATTCCAATATCGTGCCTTGGCAGCTGGTGGCCAAACAAACTGGGGCGATTATTCGTGTGGCCCCCGTACTGGATAACGGTGCTTTGGATCTGGATGCTTACTTCCAGGCACTTAACGAGCGTACAAAGCTGGTGGGCATTGTCCATGTTTCCAACGCCCTGGGCACGGTTAACCCCGTCAAGGAAATGACGGCCGCTGCCCGCCGGGTGGGGGCCAAAGTCTTAATTGACGGGGCTCAGGCTGTGGCTCACCAGCCTGTAGACGTGCAAGCGCTTGATTGCGATTTCTACGTATTTTCCGGGCACAAGATCTACGGGCCAACGGGTATTGGGGTCTGTTATGGCAAGCAAGAGGTGCTCGAATCTATGCCGCCCTGGCAGGGCGGTGGTGACATGATTCACACCGTAAGTTTTGAAGAAAGCACCTATGCGCCTGTGCCTCAGCGTTTCGAAGCCGGCACGCCAAATATCGCAGGTGTCGTTGGTTTGGTTGCGGCGCTACGTTATGTGCAAGAGGTTGGGCTCGACCTTATTGGTCGCTATGAGCAAAAACTGCTGCATTATGCGCAAGAGCAACTGCTGACTTTGCCAGGCATTGAAATCATTGGTCAGGCCCCCGATAAAGCGGCTGTGGTTTCTTTCATGGTTGATGAGATCCATCCCCACGATTTAGGCACCATTCTGGATTCCGAGGGGGTTGCCATTCGTGCTGGTCATCACTGCGCCATGCCATTAATGACTCGCTTGGGCATACCAGGCACTGCCCGTGCCTCTTTTGCGCTTTATAACAACACCGCCGATGTGGATGCTTTAATTCACGCCTTGAAAAAAGCACAAAAATTATTTGGAGTAGGAAATGAGTGATGATTTTGGTAGCTTGCGTGAGCTATACCAAGAAGTCATATTCGAGCACAATCGCAACCCGCGAAATTTCAAGTACATGCCGGACGCCACCCACCAGGCAGTGGGGCACAACCCCCTGTGTGGTGATCAATTGACCATCTACTTAAAGGTCAATGATGATGGCATTATCGAGGCTGCCAATTTCATTGGCCAAGGTTGTGCTATTTCAAAGGCTTCTGCGTCTCTCATGACCGAGGCAGTGACTGGGGTCACCGTGCCCGAAGCCGAAACCTTGTTCCAAGACATGCACGATATGCTCACTACCGAACACCCACCCCGAGACCTGGGCAAGCTTGAAGTGCTTTCAGGGGTGCGCGATTTTCCTGTACGTGTTAAGTGTGCCTCTTTGGCTTGGCACACTTTGCACAATGCATTAGAGGGCGGCGAAGAAGTCGCCAAAACCGAATAAAGAGGGCATTATGAGCTACTTTAATCGTGAAGAAGTCATTGTTAATCGCGATTGCCCTGCAGTCACGGTTCCCTATGGTACGCCGGTTACCATTGAAGAAGGCTGCCGGGCGATTATTACCCAGCAGCTGGGTAGCAGTTTTACGGTCATCATCGAAGGCAATATGTACCGCATCGAAGGCGCCGACGGAGATGCCATTGGCCAGGAAATTATCGAACAGCAAAAATTTGTTCCTGAACAGCCTGCCACTGAAAAAACCGTCGAAGATGCGTGCTGGATTGTACTGACCGAGGTCTATGACCCTGAAATTCCCGTTGACATCGTCAACCTGGGGCTTGTTTATCGCTGCGATGTGACCCAAGAGGGCCCCGAGGAATTCTCAGTCATCATGGACATGACCCTGACCGCCCCTGGCTGCGGTATGGGTACCTTTATTGCCGAAGAAGCGCGCGCTAAGATCTTAAGCATTCAGGGGGTAACCAACTGCCATGTTGAATTGGTCTGGGATCCCCCATGGAGCCGCGAAATGATGAGCGAGTCGGCCCGTTTGCAGCTCGGCATGTTGTAATCAGTGTCGGGCTGCAGCCACAATGAACGTTTTTGCTAGGCCTAACGCCCAGCCGCCCATGCCATCAAGGCCACGCCACTTGCTATCAAAATGATGGCAAGCAGCTGCCAGCCCGAGATAGCCTCGCGCATAAACAAAATGCCAGCACCGGTGGTCACAACCAAGGAGCCGCCGATAATCAATGGGTTACCCACGGCCACTTCAAGACCTCGGCCATAAATAAAAAAAGTTAATATTTCGACAATGCCAATTGCCAGGCCAGCGCCAACCGCAAGGCTAACCCCCTTGGGGGTGCTAAAAATGTGGGCGCCTGTGAATTTTAAATAGATTAGCAATGCCACACCGATCAGGGCTGCTACTACTTGCAGCACAACCGCCCCGAGTACGGCCTCTATATGAGATGAGGATAATTTAATGAATACGTTGTACATGCCAAACATGAAGGCAGCAATGGCAACCAATAAATAAGTCATGATCGGTATGGGTTCTTCCTTTCAAAGAAATGCTGAATGCAGCTTGGTTAGTCAAAAGGGTTTAAAAATTAGCGGGCTGTGCGTTGCAAAAGGCCGTTAGAATTAATAAAAGTTAAATTTTTTATGCATTAAATAATTGCCATAAAATTATTAGGGTTATTTTAGTATAACTTGCATAACTAGCCATATAATAACCGGCCTATTATCAATAATAATTAAATGCGGCTAAATATAAATCGTTTTTAAAGCGGGCTGCATATTCTTTTCTCATTCGGCTATTACGTGATACTAGCCACCAATTAGCCTTGTTTATTCTGGCTTTTTTTTTCTCTAAATGTCGAATAAGTCAGGCTTGCCCGCGTCTTTGTTGCCTGCCAGAAGCTGGGCTGCTGACTCATACTGGGGTCAAGTCAAACAACAATATCCATGCTGATACAAAAGTTTAATTAACTTTTCCATAATTTATGGCAGTGCTTTAGTTTTTATTAATTAATTCTGGAACGCTGGTTTTCCCTAGGCTGACAATGCCCCTGTTTGGGCTGATAGAATATAAAAATATATTTTATCTGTTTCTTTTCTGCTGCCACCTCTTTGACTTAAATCAACGGTTGCGCTGATTCGGCGATAGAGCGCTGTTGCCCCTGGTCAAAGGCTGCTAATGTTGTAGTTGTTCCCCTTTTACAGGTGGTTGGCACTAAACAGTAGCCAACCGTTTCATTAACCTCAAACAGGGGTGTGGGCCAAATGACAATGTCCTGGGAAGGCATGCTCTTGAAGGCGCACATCAAAGACTATGGCACCTGCACAGTCTACGACTGATCTATCCAAGAAAACGGCACAACGGATGCTCTGGCTTAGCACCATAGCCTTCACGCTCTGTTTTGCGGTCTGGACTATTTTTTCCATCATCGGTATTGAAATTCGCCAGGAGCTCAACCTAAGCGAATTTGAATATGGAATATTGATCGCCACGCCTGTACTCACAGGCTCTATTGTTCGAATCATTTTAGGGGTTTGGACTGAACGCTACGGCGGTCGTCTCATCTATAGCCTGCAAATGATCCTGACCGGGATAGCAACCTTGGGTCTGGGTTATGCGCATTCCTATGCCACCTTTCTTTTGGCGGCATTAGGGGTAGGCTTGGCGGGCGGTTCGTTTATTATTGGCGTGGCCTATGTATCCAAATGGTTTCCAGAGTCCCGGCAGGGGACAGCCCTGGGCATTTTTGGCATGGGTAACGTGGGGGCAGCCCTAACTACTTTTGCTGCTCCCTTTTTCATGTTGATCGGTGGTTGGAAATTTGTTGCCAACATCTGGGCACTAGCCATCATCATCATGGGCATCATTTTTTATCTGTTCGCCAAAGATGACCCTGCTTTTGCCGAACGCAAAGCCAAGGGCATCAAGGCACCTTCTTTGGCCGAACAATTTGCCCCCTTGAAAAACCTTCAGGCCTGGCGCTTCTCGCTATACTATTTTTACGTTTTTGGTGGTTTTGTCGCCCTGGCACTTTGGCTGCCCCATTATTTAGTCCAGGTCTACGATGTCGATGTACGGGTTGCCGGTATTGCTGCCGCCAGCTTTGGCTTATCTGCCAGCGTATTTCGCATGTACGGTGGGGTGCTTTCTGATCGCTTTGGCGCCCGCGCAGTCATGTACTGGACGTTCGGCTTCTCGCTGTTATTCCTGTTCATGCTGTCTTATCCGCCCACGGATTATGTCATTCATGGCGTTCATGGCCCTATCTCATTTTCAACCCAAATGGGGCTCTGGCCATTTGTCATTACCATGTTTGCGCTTGGGTTTTTCATGAGCCTGGGCAAAGCCGCTGTCTACCGCCATATTCCAGTTTATTATCCGAAACATGTGGGTTCGGTAGGTGGCCTGGTTGGCATGATTGGCGGTCTCGGCGGGTTTGTGTTGCCCATCATTTTTGGCGCTTTGCTGGAAATCACAGGTATCTGGACCGCCGCCTTCGCGCTGCTATTCCTTTTGGTCGCTGTCTCGCTGCTCTGGATGCACTTCTCTATCCGCGCCATGGAGCGCCGTGCTCACGGCGAAGAGCTGGATACCTTGCCCAGCCTGCCCGAGCTTAAGGAAATTCATGATCCTAAAACCACGGCAATGCCTCGTGCCATCCAAGACTGGAATCCCGAAGATCCCATCTTTTGGGCTCAGCAGGGTCGCCGCATTGCACAGCGCAATTTATGGATTTCCATTCCGGCTCTGTTACTTGCCTTTGCCGTCTGGATGGTGTGGTCTGTCGTCGTCGCGCAGCTACCCGCCATTGGTTTTGACTTTGACCAAGGCCAATTGTTTTGGCTGGCAGCGCTACCTGCCTTGTCCGGGGCTACGTTGCGCATTTTCTATAGTTTTGTCGTACCCATCTTTGGGGGTCGGTTGTGGACGACCTTGTCTACGGCATCGTTGCTTATCCCCGCTTTGGGTATTGGTTACGCAGTACAAGACCCAAGTACCCCTTATTTGATTTTTGTGGTCCTAGCCCTGTTATGTGGCTTGGGCGGGGGTAATTTTGCCTCTTCGATGGCTAATATCAGTTTCTTTTTCCCTCGCAAGGAAAAGGGCAACGCTTTGGCGCTTAATGCTGGGCTGGGCAACCTTGGGGTATCGGTCATGCAGTTTTTGGTCCCCCTGGTCATTACCGCAGGCGTATTTGGCGCTTTGGGTGGCGAGCCCCAGCACTTGTCTGATGGCCAAAAGGTCTGGATTCAGAACGCTGGCTTTATCTGGGTCCCGCTTGTCATGGTTTCCACCATTGCTGCGTGGTTAGGCATGAATGATATTGCCGATGCCAAATCAAGCTTCCGCGATCAGGCTGTCATTTTTGGCCGGGCGCACAACTGGATTATGTGTGTGCTTTACGTTGGTACTTTTGGCAGTTTTATTGGTTATTCTGCAGGCTTTCCGTTATTGGCCCGTTTGGCTTTCCCCGATGTGGATATCATCAAATTTGTCTTCCTGGGCCCACTGGTCGGTGCGCTGAGCCGTGCCGGCACGGGCTGGCTGGCTGACAAGGTCGGCGGGGGACGCGTCACCTTTTGGGTCTTTATTGGCATGATCCTGTCGGTACTGTTGGTAGTGTGGTCCTTACAGTTGAACATCTTTGCCTTGTTCTTCCTTGGCTTCATGTTGATGTTCTTCTTTACCGGTGTTGGCAATGCTTCTACCTTCCAGATGATTCCCGTCATCATGCGTAAAGAGGTGGCTCGCCTGTTCCCTAATTGGTCGGCAGAACAACAGCGCCCTCAGGCCGAACGCGAATCTGCCGCCATCATTGCCTTTACCAGTGCCATTGGTGCCTATGGCGGGTTCTTCATCCCCAAAGCCTTTGGCACTTCAATCGACCTGACGGGTAATGCCCAAGCTGCGTTGTGGGCCTTTATCGCTTTTTACCTGCTGTGCCTGGCCATGACTTGGTTCTTCTACACGCGTAAAGGCGGCATGCTCTATGAAATCGAGCGGCGCCCAAGCGCTACTACTGCCGCGCCGACAGCTGGTTCAGGTTCGGGTTCGGCGTCAACGTCGTAGCAAAAACAAGGCGGCCCAGGCATCGTCCGGACCGCCTTGGCGCAGCTTCTGAATAACCGCACTTATCTTAAGGTTTTTCTATGCAATTGAGTTCGTGCTCTATGATGGTAAAGAAAAGCAAAGTTTCAATGCTCGATACCGCGAAATTGATAAAGGAGGCCCTATGAGCCAACTTTTAGATCGTTTAAGCTTTTTCCGTACCCTGCGCAAAGATACTTTTGCCAATGGTCACGGGCAGACCACCACCGAAAATCGTGATTGGGAGGACGTCTATCGCAGACGTTGGCAGCACGACAAGGTGGTTCGCTCCACCCACGGGGTGAACTGCACTGGTTCTTGCTCTTGGAAGATTTTTGTCAAATCAGGCATTGTGACCTGGGAAACCCAACAAACTGACTATCCCCGGACACGCCCTGATCTGCCCAATCACGAGCCGCGTGGCTGTGCGCGTGGGGCCTCTTATAGCTGGTATCTGTACAGCGCTAACCGGGTTAAAAACCCTTTAGTACGCGGTCGATTGATGCGCTTGTGGCGCGAAAAACGCAAAAGCATGTCGCCCATTCAAGCCTGGGAAAGCATTCAAAATGACCCACAGGCCCGGGCCAGCTATACCAAAATACGGGGCAAAGGCGGCATGGTCCGCGCCAGTTGGCAGGAAGTAAACGAGATGATCGCCGCTGCCAATGCCTATACGGTGAAAAAATATGGTCCTGATCGGGTCTTCGGTTTTTCGCCTATCCCGGCCATGTCCATGATTTCTTATGCTTCTGGTACCCGGTATCTGTCCCTGATTGGGGGTACCTGCATGTCTTTCTATGATTGGTACTGCGATTTGCCGCCAGCCAGCCCCCAAACCTGGGGTGAGCAAACCGACGTACCCGAATCAGCAGACTGGTACAACTCGGGTTATTTGCTCATTTGGGGTTCTAATGTCCCGCAAACTCGCACCCCCGATGCTCATTTTTATACCGAAGTGCGTTATAAGGGCACCAAAAGTGCCGTTATCTGCCCTGATTATTCAGAGGCAGCCAAATTTGGTGATATTTGGCTCAATGCCAAACAGGGCACGGACTCTGCCTTGGGCATGGCTTTTGGTCATGTGATTTTGCGCGAGTTCCACCTTAATCGCCAAGTTCCTTATTTTGTCGAGTACTGTCGCAAATATAGTGACATGCCCATGTTAGTGCGCCTGGACAAAAAAGGGGACAGCTACGTGCCTGGACGTCAACTGCGCGCCAGCGACCTGGCTGATCAGCACGGGGAAAGCAACCACCCCGAATGGAAAACCATTGCCCTTGATGGCAAAACCAAGCAACTTGTGGTGCCCAATGGCTCCGTCGGGTTTCGCTGGGGTGAAAAGGGCAAATGGAACCTGGAAGAAAAAGCCCAGGGCCAAGACGTCGAGCTACAACTTAGCCTCATCGATCAAGCAGATCACGACGAGGTGGTCGGCGTTGATTTTCCCTATTTTGGCGCTAAAGCCACGCAAGATTTTGTGGTGGATGAACGCGGCGAAATCCTGACCCGCAATGTACCTGCAAAACGCATCGTGCTTGCTAATGGCGAAGAAGCCCTGGTGACTACGGTTTATGATTTGCTGTGCGCCAACTACAGCCTCGACCGTGGGCTAGGCGGCGAGCATGTAGCCAAGGAATACAGTGAAGACGTTCCGTTTACGCCTGCATGGGCAGAAAAAATCACCGGTGTTAGCCAGGACAAAATCATCCAGGTAGCCCGTGAATTTGCCGAAAACGCCGAGAAAACCCAAGGCCGGTCGATGGTGATTATCGGGGCAGGGGTTAACCACTGGTATCACATGGACATGACCTACCGCGCAGTCATCAATATGTTGGTGATGTGTGGCTGTGTGGGCCAATCAGGCGGCGGCTGGTCCCACTATGTTGGCCAGGAAAAACTGCGCCCGCAAACAGGCTGGACCGCGCTGGCGTTTGCACTTGATTGGCATCGTCCGCCTCGCCACATGAACTCGACTTCTGCCTGGTATGCACACACTGATCAATGGCGTTATGAAACAGTTACTACTGAGGATCTGCTGGCACCTACCGCGCCCGAGGGCGACTGGCAACAGCTTAGCCTTATCGATTACAACATTCGGGCCGAACGCATGGGCTGGCTACCTTCTGCGCCACAACTCAAGACTAACCCGCTCGAGGTAGCCAAAGCCGCCAAAGCTGCGGGCATGGACGTTGCTGATTATGTGGCAGAAAAACTCAGTTCAGGTGAGCTCGAGATGTCCTGTGAGGATCCGGATGCCCCGGAAAATTGGCCGCGCAACCTGTTTGTATGGCGCTCTAACCTTTTGGGCTCTTCGGGCAAGGGGCATGAATATTTCCTTAAGCATTTGCTGGGTACCGATCATGGGGTACAAGGCAAGGACCTGGGCGAGCAAGGGCTGGCCAAGCCAGTAGAGGCCAAATGGCATGACCAGGCCCCCGAAGGCAAGCTTGATCTGCTGGTAACCATCGATTTCCGCATGTCTACCACTGCCGTGTATTCGGATATTGTTCTGCCCACCGCGAGCTGGTATGAAAAAGATGATCTGAATACCTCAGACATGCATCCCTTTATCCATCCGCTACAAGCGGCGGTGGACCCAGCCTATGAATCAAAATCCGATTGGGAAATTTTCAAAGGCATTGCCAAATCCTTCTCGGAAGTGGCTCCCGAGGTGCTGGGCGTAGAGACCGATGTGGTTCAGCTACCCCTGCAGCACGACAGCCCGGGCGAAGTACAACAGCCGATGGTGCAAGATTGGAAAAAGGGTGAGTGCAAGCTTATTCCTGGACAAACGGCACCCGACTATATTGCGATAGAGCGCGATTACACCAATATTTACCAGCAATATACCTCTCTTGGCCCGCTGATGGAAAAAGTTGGTAATGGGGGCAAAGGGATCAGCTGGGATACCAAAACCGAGGTTGAACACCTGCGCGCCCTGAATGGTACGGTACTTGAAGAGGGGCCCGGACAGGGGCAGCCCCGAATCGATAGCGCCATTGACGCTGCTGAAGTGGTATTGATGCTGGCGCCGGAAACCAATGGTGAAGTTGCCGTCAAGGCATGGAGCGCTCTGGAGCAGGCCACTGGCCGAGCCCATACCCATTTGGCGGCGCCCAAAGAAGACGAAAAAATTCGCTTCCGTGATATTGCTGCTCAACCGCGCAAGATTATCACTTCGCCGACTTGGTCTGGCATTGAGAGCGAAGAGGTGTCGTATAACGCAGGCTGGACCAACGTCCACGAGCTGATTCCCTGGCGCACTGTTTCAGGTCGTCAGCAACTTTATCAGGATCACGAATGGATGCGCGCCTTTGGCGAGGCCTTGGTCACCTGGCGCCCACCGGTTGACCTGCGTACTTTGGGCGAGGCGGCCACCAAGGCACTGCAACCAGGAGAGCCCCATGTGGTGCTTAATTTCCTGACCCCACACCAAAAATGGGGTATTCATTCTACCTATACGGATAACTTGCTCATGCTGACCCTTAACCGCGGCGGGCCCGTGGTGTGGATGTCAGAAAATGATGCCCGCAAGGCCCAATTGGTAGATAACGACTGGGTCGAGGTCTTTAACAGCAACGGGGCCATCACCGCCCGCGTCGTGGTCAGCCAGCGCATTAAAGACGGTTCGATGTTCATGTAT
>Ga0209487_1002515_pt1 | contig 14883 bp, 13 predicted proteins | sample Poulit2012_FD_187524 | JGI IMG/M metagenome (GOLD analysis project Ga0209487, IMG submission 187524) | Agricultural soil microbial communities from Georgia to study Nitrogen management - Poultry litter 2012 (SPAdes) (version 2) | ecosystem: Environmental > Terrestrial > Soil > Agricultural land... | reverse complement strand
CGAACAGTATCATAAAAAGAAGAACAATGGATAAAACTTTTACTTTCACATCAACACCTCTGTTTATTCACAATTGGCATGTTAACGGAATAAAGTTCCTATAAAATTATTATAACAGATTACGCTTTATACTCACATATGTTTTATAGTTTGCTTACAATTTAGTTTAGATCAAACATTTTCATAAATTTAGATCCACCCAACTTAATAAATGTTCAATAAATCCTTTATCAATTTTTTAATTATAAGGGACCTTAAACGAAACCGTTGTGCCAAGGCCGGGCTTACTATTTACCTCGAGTCCTGTTCCAAATAAACGTTTTAACCTCAAATTGGTATTCAAAAGCCCAACACCGGATTGACTTGCAGGTTTTTGTGTGCGTATGTCCTGTAATACGCGGGTCTCTATTCCCACCCCATCATCTATAATACGGACTTCTGCATAGGTGTCATAGGACGTCACGCGAATCGTAACCGTCCCGCCATCAAGACGTTTCATAACACCGTGTTCAATGGCATTTTCAATCAATGGTTGAATGGATAATGCTGGGATCATTAATTGTATATTTTCATCTATTTCCCAGTTTACTTGTAAACGCGTACCAAACCGTTCCTTTTCAATATATACATATGATTCAACCAGACTTAACTCCTGTTCTATTGGTATCAATTCACCAATATTTTTGAAATTAAATTTCCCTCTTAATACGTTACTAAAAGCTTCTAATAGCATATGCATTCTGTCAGTATCTACCTCACTGAGAGCCATAATCGAGTTCAATGTGTTAAATAAAAAATGTGGTTGTATTTGTGCTTGAAGCAAGGCAGATTCCATTCTTAAACGTTCACGAAATGATTGTTTAGCTTCTGTCAAGGCATTTACGCGCGCCTTTAATTCTATGGCATCGATTGGTTTTGTTACATAGTCATTCGCCCCCGATAAGAATCCATTCTCTAAATCTTCCAAGCGACTTCTTGCTGTTAATAGTAAAATAGGCAGCTCCGACATTGAAAAACGTTTCCGTATCATACGCGTGAGCTCATACCCTGACATTCGTGGCATCATGACGTCAGCAATCACTAAATCCCATTCTTGTTTATCTAATAGAGATAGCGTATCTTGGCCGGTTAAAACAGTTCTAATATCATATTCTGATATCGAGAGGATCGACTCAATCACTTGAAGATTTACAGGGTCATCATCCACGACAATAATACGTGGGCGATCTGTCGTAAACGGCGTATGCTTTTCCTCTGCTGGATTTAAATTCACTTCATCTTTAGGTTTTATGACGGGTTTGAAAGGGAATACTGTTGGAGCCATTTCCACTCGCCCCACATCTTTTACTTGTACATCTGCAAGCGGTAAGGAAAACGTAAATGTTGAACCTTCTCCTAAAACGGACTGAACAGTTAACACACCACCTTGCAATTCTACTAATTGTTTGCTGATGTTTAAACCTAAACCGAATCCACCTTCTGTCATTGACTCACTTTGATCCCCTTGTATATAGGCCTCAAAAATATCGTTCATTGTCTTTTTATCCATTCCAATACCTGTATCTGCAACCGAAATATATGCCATTCCGCGTCGAATAGAAGCTTGAATGGTAATCTCGCCGTTAGATGTGAACTTTAGAGCATTATGTAATAGATTAAACATAATTTGTGTGACCCGATTTTCATCCCCTTGAACGGACGGAAAATCAGTAGGAATCCGGTTAAAAACCTGAACAGATGTTATCTTCCCCTCTATCAGATAATCAAGCATATCAACAACACCTACAGAAATGGCCTGAACAGAAATTGGTTGTACGTTTAATCTAGGTTGACCCTCTTTCAACCGGGTTAGGTCAAGTAATTCATTTAACATCAATGACATACGCCTACTCACGGATAAGACGGTTTCAAGACTTTTAACACTTTCTCTTTGTAATGATGATCCTTCTCTTTCCAAAACGCCTTGTGACATATTCAAAATACTATGAAGGGGGTTGCGTAATTCATGAGATGTATTGGCAAGAAATTCATCTTTAACCTTGTCTGCTTTTTGTAGTTGTGTTGATTGTTCCTCTGATTTCAAATACATTTGATAGTAATGCCTGAACCATACACCCGCCAAACAAATAATCGCAATGATTAAATCGAATGGGTAATAAACAACTTTTAAACCCGTCGCCATTGTATATGCCCACCAAATATATTGACTGGCAATCGCTACAGTCGCTAAAGCAATCCAAATGCCACCTTGCAAGTTTTTCCTTGATCGTAACAACGCAAAAGTCGTTATCGCCGCCCCAATAAATACAGAACCAAATGTAAACTTTGTAGACGATGCTAAATAATCCATTGGTAACAAAACAACGGCAATGGAAAATGCAATGAATAGCGTTGAATAGATTGGCAAGAGTTTCTTTGAAAACGTTCGTATCTGTGGGCCGACACAGTGCACAAGTGACCATGACAATAAAAACATCACAAACATTGATAGTTTAAATGTCGTCGTATAACCTATATTCACATACTGATAGAGAACTTTTTCATCTCCACCTGTCAAATTGATAAATGTCAAGGTTGTAACAGCTAATGCAAAATAAAGTAGACGCTTATCACGCATACCGACTAAGAAAATCACCACCGCAAATAACGCATGTAAGAAAAAAATAGCTGCCGTTACAATTTGTAATGTAGAGGAAAGCTCCGTTTGTGCTTTAACATCCCCTTCATAGCCGAATTTCACAGAGCGAACAACACCACTTGCACGAGGTTCTTCAAAGTTAGCAACTTGTAAAACAAAGTCTATAACGCCTGCCTCATCAGCACGAATAGATGACGATGTGTACGGCACATTCCACGCTTCGTAATCTGCATCATTTTCACCAACTTGACCCGACTGTCCAACCAACAAACCATTGGCGTATAAGGCTGACGCACTACGAACACTCGGTATTTGCATACTAAATGTTGTATCTTTGTCCGCGTCGACATAAACTCTTAAATGGTAAGTACCATATCCATAAGGACTGGAACTATCCTCGTTTAATGTAGATGACCAATCCCCTGGCACATCAATATAATGTGGGGCTTCATCGGTAGGTGGTATTTCAAGTAATGTATTGGGATAAAATTCCCACTCCCCTGTAAGCGTAACAGGTCGCCTATCAGAGAAATCCCAATCGCGTAAATCCAGTTCACCATCCGTTACTAGGGGCTGTTCCGTATCATTAAATGTATAGACCCAAATGAGGCGAAAACCAATCAGCATCAATGCAAAAAGAATGATGATCATCACTCTTTTTAACTGCTGTCTTTTCTTTATATGCATCATAAAACATTGCCCCTCCCTTCCTTACCTGTTTGTTGTTCATTTAAAGCGTAATATGTATATAAGTTCTATTAACAACCCGTTTAACAGTCGTGATAAACACACCGAAGCTATGAGTTCAACATTTTCTTCGCATTTCTCATTCTTCTTAACAACCACGACTGGCAGTATATGTCATACATTATCACATACAAATACAAAAATGGGGCTACAAATGATTGATCATCTGCATCCCCATCAACCTGAATTCATTATATTGTAGTGCTACCCTTGATACATAAGCATTTACAGGAATTCATATTGTCACTTCGATCATACGATCTCTACCCGCTGTAAGCGCGGCAAATAAAATAATGACAGATAAACCAATGAGCATAAACAAAGGGACATACCAACCACCGGTGATATCATGTAATGCCCCAAATAGCACAGGCCCAACTGCAGCTAACAAATACCCAATTGATTGCGCCATGCCTGACATATCAGCAGCTTGATAACCATCATGGGTCCTTAAACTGAAAAACATCATACATAAACTAAATGCACTACCACTTGCCATCCCAAGCATCATAGTTGCAATCGGAATGACAAATTGATGCCCCGATAAAATACCGATAATCCCGACAATGAAAAACGTGCCTGTTAAGCCACTTAACAATACTTGGTTGTCCATTTTTTCGGCAACAACGGGGATTACAAATGTGACTGGAATAAGCGCAAATTGCATCAAAAACAGCATCCACCCCGCAGCTTCAGCACTATATCCATGTAACTGAAGAATTTCTGGCAACCACGTAATCAATGTATAAAAAACAAGAGACTGCAATCCCATAAAAATGGTTATATACCACGCTAAACGCGAGCGCCAAATATTTCCCTTTTTTGTCTCTGTCTTAACCGTATGTTTATTTTCACCATGTTTTTTTAACTGCGGTGACCAGACAATTAGGGCAATAATAGTTAATACGACCCAGGCGGCTAATGACCCTTTCCAACCAATACCACCGATTGATGATAAGGGAACACTTAAACCAGAACCAAGTGCGCCAAATATATTCATAAAAACGGCATAAAATCCGGTAACAATTCCAATTTTTAAGGGGAAGTTCATTTTAACATAGCCTGGTATCAGAACGTTCCCCACAGCAATAGCCAAGCCAATCAATAGCGTTCCTAAAAATAAAAAAGACATGCCAAATAATGATCGCGTTATTAAGCCTATTAATAAAACGCATAATGACATAAATATTGTCCGCTCCATACCTAATTTATTGGCGATCTTTGGTGCGAAGGGGGATAATAAAGCAAAAGCCAGTAATGGTAATGTCGTAATCGCACCCGCTACTGTATTACTCATACCAAGATCATCACGGATAGATGAAATAAGTGCACCGACAGATGTAAGTGGCGCACGTAAATTAGAGCCAACTAAAATAATACCGATTAACAACAACCATTGTGTCGCTTGTTTATTTTTTGTATATTCTAAAGATGTTATATTTTTACCCACTGTTTATCCTCCATCTAACGGTCTTACAATCATGCATTTTCAAAAGCACGAAGCTAATCGTATCATATTTTAAATAGAATTGCTGAAAATGCGCCTTGGTGATGTTATCTACCAAATTGTAAGATGAACTGCTTTCGTTGACCAATAACATAAAATTTACCTGGCCCTTTTTTTAACCAAGAATGAAAGTAAAATGATCAACATACCGGTGATGAACACCAGCCATAAATAATCTTGCCAAGGCGTGAAATGATCATAACCTTGTTCAGGGTCTTTTGCGTCTCTTTGCAAAATAGCATCAAAAAATGGTTCTTTTGGTACGACCTGATCATCAACCACCTGAATCATGCCATTCGGTCCGCCTACAGGGGTTAAAAAGGCTGCCTTGTCAAGTCTTTCCAGAAACAATAAAAATGTGCCATCATTTTCTTGAAATTCCTTTGCCCAACCGACATCAAAACCATCAATACCAACAATAATAACTTCTTCTGTTGAACCTTTATAAACTGACTTTACATAAAATGGATATCCTTCAAAAACAGATTCGTGTCCTTTTGGATTTTTGGAAAAATCATACGTCCCTAGTACCACAGCTTCAGCTCTTTTTTCAATCTCTTCAGGATCTAGATCCACCCAACTTGTCGCTGAGACCGTCTTGTTTTCAAAACCAAAACATATGAGAAAACAAACCATGCCAATCATCCGAAGCCATTTAAAAAATCGCACCATTTCGGACATCCTTTCGAGCATATTTTCGGAACACTGTCTTAACTATAGTATAATTGAACATTCAGTTGCTAATAAATTTAATATATATACACATCACAAACCCATAAGTCACAAATAAATAGACTATTATTACAGGAAAAATTATTATATATTAGAGAGGGCAAACTGGGGGGCTCTTTGTTTATAGGATGAAATACCAATATGTTCTAAATTACTGTATTCTAGCCCAATCATAACAATGACCTGCTCCATACAATACTCTAGAACAAACACACAAAGGATTTGGTTGAATGCTTTTTTATACGGGTCTTATATTTTTAGTGTTTGCCGTCAGCCTTGATGGTTTTGGCGTCGGCATCACGTATGGTTTGCGAAGAATTCATGTACCATTTGTGGCATTGTTAATTATAATGGGTTGTTCTGGTGTTGTTGTATTATTATCGATGACGATCGGAAATATTTTAAGTACGTTTATTTCACCAGATCTTGCACAAATATTTGGTGGTTGTATTTTAGTTTTTCTCGGGTTATTTTCATTATACAATGTTTTAAAGTCACGACAGACAGAAAGCAGAACAAAAGAAAAGTCTACAGAGCAAAAGAGAAATTTTACGACTATACTCACGCGTCCTGATCAGGCTGACGTAGATCAATCAGGGAGCATTTCGATAAGTGAAGCTGTTATACTTGGGATTGCGTTAGCACTTGACGCATTTGGTGCAGGTATTGGAGCATCCATTATTGGTTATTCTCCGATCTTAACGACCATTCTCATTTCAGGAATGAGCGGGTTATTTGTTTTTGGTGGTATTAATTTGGGTGTATTGCTTACACATAGCACATTTATGAGAAAGATGTCTGTTATCCCACCCCTTTTACTCATTGCACTCGGTATTTTTAATATGTTCTAAAAAACCACCAGTGTGAACTGGTGGTTTGTTCTGCGTCTGAGAGCTTTTGTTACCCCCTCGGCCTTAAAGGTCCTCTATCGTTTTCCCCCGCTTATGAAGACTGATTTCTCCCTACAAAATAGGACAAGACTAAGCCGGTTATTGCAAATAAAAAGGAAGCTAGAAATGCCGTCTTTACACCAACCAAATAATTAGCCCTATCAATGCCTGCCCCACTATCTGCGCTGCTTATAAAGGAAATGATAAACGTCAATCCTAAAGACCCACCAAATTGACGTGCCGTATTGATAACTGAAGTCCCATGTGGGATAAGGTGATCAGGCAAAGCATTAATACCTGTGGTCATAATTGGCATATTGATCAACGCGACACCACCCATTGCTACCATAAATAAAATGATTGTCACAATAAAAGGTGTATCCAGTTCAAGCACAAAATAAAAACCAATCGTACTGACACTCAGTAAAATAAAACCAATGATCGCAATGGATTTACCGCCATATTTATCAAATAACTTTCCTGCTAACAACGACATAACAGCAAGTGTTAGTGCCCCAGGCATCACAATTAATCCGCCATAATAAGCAGAATATTGCTGGGCATTTTGTACGAACATCGGTAGTATTGTTTCTGTTGCGATCAGTAAGCTGAAACCTAATATAGAAATCAACACAACTAAAATAAAGACGGGTACTTTGAATACACGCAGTTCTAAAATAGGTGTCGGGAGTCGCAACTGCCGCCAAATAAATAAAACAAGTGCGATCAAACCAGCTGTTAAGCTGATAATTGTAAACAAATTATTAAAACCAGATTCTTGAAGCTGATTGAATCCATAAAGTAAACCGCCGAAAGCTACAATTGATAGTAAAATAGAAGTTATATCAATATTTGTTTCTTTTTGATTTGTAACATTATGCATAAATAAAAAAACCAATAGCAGTAATATTGCTGCAAGCGGAAGTGTTAAAACAAATAATGCACGCCATTCAAAGTATTTAACGATAACACCTGATAAAGGTGGGCCAATGGCAGGTGCAACATTAATAACTAAACCAGCAAGTCCCATTGCATATCCTCTTTTTTCCCTTGGATAAAGAATAAAAAGCACTGTTTGCATCAATGGAATCATAATACCTGACCCGACGCCTTGTAATACCCGTCCAACTAATAAAACCGGAAAAGATTGTGCTATAAAGCCGATTAACGTTCCCAGCAAGAAAAAAAATAACGCACCCATCATTAATGTTCTTGTTTTAAAAGTATCGATAAAGTATGCAGTAATTGGAATCAATATCGCTACTGTAATCATAAAGCTCGTTGTTACCCATTGCACTTGTGTAGAATCAATCTCAAATGCCTGCATAATTTTCGGGAAAGCTGTTATGAGTAAAAACTGTGTTAAAACAGATAAAAAAGATGCCGATAATAAAATCGCCACAATTAACCGTCTTTGAAAAGGCCTTAAACTAACTGCATTCACCGTCATTGGCCTCCTTTCATTCGTATGTCATTAAAATGTTGCCGACTAACTATTGTAGCAACATTTCTACAGAAGGCATACAAAAACAGCATGCCTTGAACTCAATAGGACAATGCTCATTTTTTTATAAACAAATTAGATCGTATATTCTCTTACCGCGTACCGTAAAAGTCATTCATTAGAAAGTTCGACAATCAAATTGTCTATCCATTCTGTAGTCTATCATAGTATTAACAATTATTTAAACCAATCTTTCTTAACATAAGAAAAGTTTTCCCTCCACGCTAGACGCTCTCCGATCTTCGGCATAGCCAAGCATTTTCAAAGACCATAATAAAAGTAATCACAAATCGCGTGATTACTTTTCATGTTATTTACTAATTGCCATGTATTCGTCTTGAAAAATCCGCATCATCAGGACGTCATGATGTTCGCCATTAACAAAGAATTCTTTCTCGAGTACAGCTTCTTTTTTAAAACCCATTTTTTCATAAACATGGATCGCTTTTTCATTGTACTGATCAACTGTTAAATTCAACTTACGTACATTCATTCTCTTGAAAGCATAATCCATCGCTAGCCTAGTCGCTATTTTTGCATAGCCTTTGCCTTGGTGTTTCGTATCTATCATAATACCGAATTCTGCTTTTCGGTGGACCCCTTCAAAGCCAAACAGGCCAATAAAGCCAATTTTTTCATTTCCTTTAGCGATAATAAATTGACGTGCGGACTCATTTTTCAAGTTCTCATCATACATATTTTGTAAATGTGTTAACGATCGATAAGGTTCCTCGAACCAGAATGTCATAATAGCTGGATCATTATTTAAATGATGCATAAACTCTAAGTCATCTTTTTCTAAAGTTCTTAAACGAATGTTCTCACTCATATTTTTACCTCCATAATTTTAATTTTTAAGTATTACACCACTTTTTAAAATATACCATAACGGGGTGAATAGCCCCTACTTCTATGCTTATCTTTTTCAAAAAAGAGTTGACAATGTCAATTCACGTGTATATATTGTACATAGTGTATATATACAATATTTGAGGATGCGTGATGTCATGAACATTGTCATTGCAACACAGAGCAAAGAGCCCTTATTTAAACAAATAAAGGAACAAATCAAACAACATATTTATTCTGGTGTGTTAACAGAAGGTGATGCTTTGCCTTCCATTAGAGTTTTGGCAAAGGATCTGAAAGTGAGTGTCATTACAACAAAACGGGCGTATGAAGATTTAGAAAAGGAAGGTTACGTTCTTTCAAGCGTTGGTAAAGGAACATTTATTGCCGGTCAGCAGCCACATGTATTAAAGGAATGGCAAGTACGGGAGATCGAAAATGAACTTGAAAAAACCGTTCAAGCTGGCAAACGAATCGGCCTAACGAAAAGTGAAATGATTGAGTTACTCGAGATTTATTATGAAGAGGATGAGTGAAATGAATGTTGTAGAGTTTAACAATGTAACTAAAAAACGTAAAGACTTTTCAATTGAAAACTTAAACATTGAAATCCCAAAAGGATTTATAACCGGATTCATTGGTCCCAATGGTAGTGGTAAAACATCAACCATTCAAATGATGATGGATATTTTGCAGATTGATGCAGGTGATATTCAAATTTTTGGAACGAGTCATAAAAATCATCATATCAAACAAAAAATTGGTTTTGTTTATGATGATCTCTATATGTACGAAGAATTTAACATTAAAAAAATGAAATCATTCATTGCGCCAATATATGAAACTTGGAATGAAAATTTGTTTCAAACGTATTTACAGATGTTTGAACTCCCTTTTAAGAAAAAAATTAAACATTTTTCCAAAGGAATGAAAATGAAATGTTCTCTCCTTTTTGCGTTATCCCATGAACCTGAATTGATCGTCATGGATGAGCCAACTTCAGGTCTTGACCCAATTTTCCGTCGGGAGTTACTTGAACTATTGCAAGATTTGATGGTTCGGGAAAATCAAACTATTTTCTTATCAACCCATATTACGACTGACCTTGACCGGATTGCGGACTATATTATTTTTATTTATCAAGGTAATATTGTCTTTCAAAGAAGCATGGAAGCCGCGCGTGACCGATTTCATATTGTAAGCGGGCATTCAGAAATGATCGATGCGGATACAGAACGGCTTTTTAAAGGCATGAGAAAAACTGGCTTAGGATTTACAGCATTATTTGAAGGCGATCCGTCTATTTTTGATGCATTTGAAGATGAGTTGATCATAGAAAAGGCAACCCTAGAAGATGTGATGTTTTTCATGACACGGGAGGTGTCTTAATGATGGTGCATATGATAAAGCGAGATTATTATATTAACTTTTTATACGTTTTGATTATTATTTTAGCACTGCCATTGATTTATTGGGCGCAAATTTCACCTTTATTTGCATATTTGGGCGTCATCATCGGTTTTATATTCAATGTCTTTTATTACGACAATCATAATCATGTCAGTCGTTCGATTGTAAGTATGCCGATTAATAAAAAACAGATTGTTCTGGGGCGTTATACCTTCTTATTTTTCGTCACTGTTCTGTTTCTTTTATATATTTGGTTCATTGATACGCTGGTACATTATTTTGCACCTAAGCTAAGCGGTTTGTTGCCTATCATTCCATACAAACCTATATCATTGACTTCCGCATTGCTTGTATTTGCCGGCATTATGTTGATCATTTCAATTTCTATTCCGATCTTTTATATATGTCAATCTTTTATTAAAGCATTGATTATCCAAGGCGCATTGTTGTTTATTGGACCGCTTGCATTCGCCACTTTGGGGTACTTTTTGGACAAAATCCCAGTAGGTTTTATCAATGGCATTGTAGATTTTATTGAACTTCAGCCAATTTTAATTGCTATAACCTTTTCTGTCGTATGTTTATTGGTTTCCTACGTCGTGTCTACGTGGATTTTTTCTAGAAAAGATATTATATAATGATAAAGGTGTGATTAAACATGTTTTCTTTAGTCAAACATCACTTTTTAGCCATTGATTTAACGTCATATATTGTTGTTCCACTCATGATTATTATGGGATATTTGATCAATGTGCCTCCCATGTTTTTATTCTCTATTACAGTCATCTCTATCCCTATTATAGTATACTTTTTTAACTATAAGAGTCATGCCAATCGATTTTTAGTCAGTTTACCCGTTTCAACAATAGCGATTATTCGAAGTCAATATGTGTTCGCTGTTTTATTGGGGATGAGTATTTTATTGTTACAACGCATTATCATGACGATCGTTGATGTTATGTTCGGAACGATATTCTATATTTATGATTGGCGCGATGTCATCATTCTAGTTAGTCTTGCTCTGATCGTTCCAGCCATCGTGATCCCGATTTATCAACTTGTGCGATCGTTCGTGGGGGCAACAGTCATTGTTGGCGTCCTCTATATTTCAGGGATATTATTCAGCTTACCATTACTCGTCCGCGCACTAAACATGGAAGACTATATTAATTTTAATGCACTTGATCCAGGCGTTCATATCGTCGTTGAACAATATATACCGTTTCAACCTTATCCTTTACTCCTCTTCATAGCCATTATACTTTTCTTTGTATCCATGATGCTTTCATACCGATTATACGCATCATCAGACCATTGACAGATATTGTTTATTAGGATATGATTATAAAGTTAATAGATAAAGTAACAAATAAGTGAATCTGGCATTCTACACAATGTTTTTGTGGAAGCTTATTCACACTGGCGCGACTAAGGGGTCGCAAGGACGTAAAAGTAGGTTGGGTTTACGTTGGTTAAGTTAGAAAACACCCAGTGGAACACGACCGCGGCAAAGTGAATCTTTTAATAAGATTATCGAATAATGATAGTCCTAAATACAAAACAAGAGATTTCCCACCCGAAACAATCGGGATAAAAATAGAAAGACTTAAGATCGATACATCAGAATCTTGAGTGCACTTATTTCATAACATCATGGTACGCACACATATTGATTATACGTGCATGAGTACCATCATTGAAATAAACTTTAAAACTTATGTGTTACTTTAGTTATCAAAGGGAACCCTTTTCTTATATATGGGGTTCCCTTTTCCAATATTATTCTTTAAAAAGGTGGTTGCTGCATGCTATATTTACCGATCGGAACTATTCAAACAGCTACAGTGATTCGAAAAATTGAAACAGGCTATGTGCTGAAAAAAGAAACAGATGAGGTACTGCTACATCATAATGAGACTGAAGTTGAGCTAAAGGTCGATCAAGATGTCAATGTTTTTTTGTACAACGATAAAAACAATCAAATTGTTGCAACAACAAAAATCCCGAATGTCCTAATGGATACATATGGTTGGGTTGAAGTTGTTAATGTCGTTCCGAAACTAGGGGTCTTTGTCGACATTGGCATTGCGAAAGATATCCTCGTTTCGGTTGATGATTTACCGATATACACTGGAGTTTGGCCAAAAATTGACGATCAATTATATGTGACGTTAGGCAAAGATCAGGAAGAGCGCCTGCTCGCCTTACCAGCCACAGAAGGTATTTTTATGAGTATGAGAGAGATCGCACCACTCGATCTTTTAAATGCATCGATTTCGGGACGTGTTTATTATACAAGTCGTGAAGGTTCCGCGATTTTTTCAGAAGATGGTTATCGAGGGTTTGTTCATCATACTGAGCGTGAAAGTGAACCGCGTCTGGGGGAAACAGTCAGCGGCCGAGTTATTGAGGTCAAAGATGACGGAACTGTTAACGTTTCCTTGCTTCCACTGAAAGAGGAGCGTATAGATGCTGATGGAGAAGCCATATTAGAGCATTTGGAAAATAACGACGGTATGATTCCTTTCGGCGATAAAAGTGACGCTGAACGCATTCGTGCCCAATTTGGCTTCAGCAAATCGGCTTTTAAACGTGCGCTAGGTCGACTGATGAAACAAGGTAAAGTTGAACAAAGAGATGGTAAAACATATTTAGTGAAATGACTGTTGACCATGAAATCATCATTTGATTAAAATCGTCATTCCAATAGCCACACGGAATGACGATTTTTTTGCGTTTCATTCAATTGATACCACCATTCACATATAACATAAACCATCAAAAATAGATTTAGTTAACCATATAATCAACTATCACACGAAACTTACCTTTGCTCTAGACCTTTATTCATATCCCATAGTGCATAATTCAGTCCAACAGCATACGTCACCCAGCCAATATATGGCAACATCAGGGAACCTGCCAAATTACTTTTTTTATAAAAATAATACGTATTGATATTTATAGCCGCAAATAATAGAACGGAGTCAGCCAGTGCCGAACCACGCATATGCCAACGAAAAAACAAAAAGGACCAAAGGTAATTTAAACCGAGCTGTGTACCATAAGCAATATTGGCTTGTATTTGTCCATTACGTTTTTGCGATGAACGGTCATATTGATATTTTGCCACACCCATTAATGCATAAAGACTTGTCCATGCAACGGGAAACACCCAACTTGGTGGTGCAAACTTAGGCATTCTTAAATGACGATATTTCTTTTTAGCAGATCGTGTCGCGAGCATCCCTGCAATTGTTCCACCGACAAGAGGCAGCGTAATTGTCCCTGAAAGCCTCCATTTACTCTTTTTCATTACCATGTTTACTCACTCCCTTTCCTTTAGCTATCCCCGCTTCATTTTAAAATAACCGATAAGTTCACAATTTTAAATTAATGTTTTAGGAATAGGTCAATCGGGAATTTATATTGTGTATGCGTAGTTAGTATTTTTATGCATCGGAAAATTATGCATTACAAACCATTGAAAGGGGGTGTCGGAAAATGAAAAAAACCTTATTACTTATCACTGGGCTTATCTTGGCGATGATTCTGGTTGCCTGTGGCGGAAACGATAATAACAATAATAATACGGAAAACAATGATGGTACTGATAACAATACTGAAGAGACGAACAACAATGACACAGATAACAATAATGATGCCACTAATAATGATGCAGATAACAATAATGACACGACCGCCAGCGCAGAAGAAGTATACAAAAACAATTGCGCAAGCTGCCATGGCGATGATCTGGAAGGTGAAGGAGATGCCCCAGGCCTAGAAGCAGTCGGAAGTGACATGTCCGAGGACGAGATACGCGAACAAATTGAAGATGGTGGCGATGGTATGCCAGGCGGCCTTATTGAAGGCGAAGAAGCTGATCAAGTTGCACAATGGTTGTCAGATAAAAAATAATATGCGACTCGTAGAAAATATAACACCAGAGTCACTACAAAAAGGAGAGGTGCTAATCATATGTGATAGCACCTCTCTGATTTTTTGCCTGGGTTGCACGTAACTTTAGCTCGTTTTAGTATAACTTTAGCCTGTTTTCAAATATCTTTAGCTAAATTGTATATTCCTTTAGTCAATATATCAGTCTATACATTATCTTGTTTCAATGCGTCAATAATGTTTTCCTTTTTCATTTTCGAGCTGGAATACATCATGGACAGGCCAACAATGAGAAATACGGCAATGATAACGCCTGCGATGTGAGCCCATGGTAACATGAATTTAAAGATAATGCCGTCTGCAAGTGCGCGGTGCATCAAGAACATTAAGAATATGCTAATCGGTAAACCATATAAAAGTGCCTTGATGCCATAAAAGATGCTTTCATAACGGATCATTTTATTAAAGCCTTTTGGTGTCATACCAACTGACTTCAGCATGCCAAATTCACGTTTCCTCAGTGAAATACTCGTTGAAATTGTGTTAAAGATATTCGCAATCGATATAAGCGTAATCAATGTAATAAATCCATAGATAAAAACAGACATAACAAATGTCATTTGTTTATCTTCCTGATTGGCCTGATATTGGTTGAATACGCGCATTGTATCAGAACTCAAGTCTGCCATCTCTTCGCCAGTTTGAA
>Ga0209487_1002514_pt1 | contig 14887 bp, 14 predicted proteins | sample Poulit2012_FD_187524 | JGI IMG/M metagenome (GOLD analysis project Ga0209487, IMG submission 187524) | Agricultural soil microbial communities from Georgia to study Nitrogen management - Poultry litter 2012 (SPAdes) (version 2) | ecosystem: Environmental > Terrestrial > Soil > Agricultural land... | reverse complement strand
TTGACATTTATTTTCTTCACATATATAATTAACTCATACAATCAAATGTATATTTGAATGAGGTGTTGAAGATGGATAAAGAAACAATAGATGAGTCTATGTTATTTTGTCATGATGAAGAGAAGGTGAAGCGAATCAAACCTGAAATGCAGGCTGTTGAAGGGGTTGAATCGATTTTCAAGGCGTTATCAGATGGGACGCGATTGAAAATTGCCTATTCACTCACACTAGCGAAAGAGCTATGTGTACACGATGTAGCGAATATCATTGGATCGAGTACAGCAACAGCTTCCCATCATTTGCGATTATTAAGAAAAATGAAGCTAGCGAAAAGAAGGCAAGAGGGAAAGGTTGTCTTTTATTCATTGGATGACGATCATGTCCGTCAGCTCGTATATATAGCGATGATTCACTCGAATGAAGGTGATGAACATGCCGAATGATACAAATGTGTACCGGTTACAAGGATTATCTTGCGCAAATTGTGCAGCTAAATTCGAAAAGAATATTGAAGCCATTGAATCAGTCGAAGCGGTTCAGGTTAACTTCGGGGCAGCGAAATTGACGGTAGATGGGGAAGCTTCCATTGAACAACTCGAGAAAGCAGGTGCTTTCGACGGGATTAAAGTATTACCAGAACGTCAGCGACACATAGAAGAGAAAGAGCCTTTTTGGAAAAAACGCCATAACCTAACAGCGATGATTTCTGTCGTCTTCATTATTATTGGTTATCTATTGTATTTCCAAGTAGGGCAGGATCATCCACTGACCATCATCACGTTTTTAGTAGCGATTTTGATTGGTGGCTTTGATTTATTTAAAGTAGGGTTGAAGAATTTAACAAGATTAGAATTTGATATGAATACTTTAATGACGATCGCGATTATCGGTGCGGCGATCATTGGCGAATGGGCGGAAGGGGCTGTCGTTGTCTTTCTATTCGCGCTGAGTGAGGCCTTAGAATCTTATTCCGTTGATAAAGCAAGGAATTCAATACGCTCATTAATGGATGTAGCGCCAAATCGTGCTACCGTTCAACGGGGAAATCAAATGATTGAATTGGATGTTGAGGATATCGTAATTGACGATCGGATGATTGTGAAGCCTGGGGAAAAACTGGCAATGGACGGCATTGTTATGCAGGGTACATCATCGATTAATCAAGCGGCAATTACCGGAGAGTCGATGCCTGTACAAAAGACGCCAGGTGAGGAAGTTTTCGCAGGAACGATTAATGAAGAAGGCTCCTTGGAAATTCAAGTTACGAAGCGTGTAGAAGATACAACAATCGCCAAAATTATCCACCTGGTGGAAGAGGCGCAAGCTGAACGCGCACCATCTCAGCGATTCGTTGATCAATTTGCGAAATACTATACACCGGCAATTATGGTGATTGCTCTTTTAGTTGCCATTGTTCCGCCATTATTATTCGGTGGGATTTGGGCCGACTCCGTCTATCTTGGTCTTGCTGTCCTTGTGGTTGGTTGTCCCTGTGCATTGATTATTTCTACACCGGTTGCAATTGTTACAGCGATCGGCAATGCTGCAAATAGAGGAGTGCTAATCAAGGGCGGCATTCACCTCGAAGAAGCGGGTAAATTGAGTATCATTGCCCTCGATAAAACAGGTACATTAACAGAAGGAAAACCTGAAGTAACCGATGTGATTCCACTCGCCGATTTAAATGAACGAGAAATACTCGGTATTTCAAAAGCAATGGAGTCCTTTTCACAACACCCATTAGCAACTGCTATTATTCGGAAAGCTGATGTAGAGCAAGCTACCGATTATCAAGCGGAAAACTTTCAATCGATTACGGGTAAAGGTGCAACAGCATCCGTTCAAGATACGGCATACTTTATTGGGAACCCACGGCTCTTTGAAGAGATGCTGTCAATTCCCGAAATCATTGAACAACAAATTATGACATTGCAAACCGAAGGAAAGACAGTGATGTTATTGGGTACGAACAACCATATCGAAGCGTTAATTGCTGTGGCTGATCAACTGCGAACAAGCAGTAAGTCGGTCATTGAAAAATTGCATGAACTGGGGATTAAGAAGACGATGATGCTGACAGGGGATAATCAAGCAACAGGTGATGCGATCGGAAGTCAACTCGGCTTAAGTGAAACACATGCCGGGTTATTACCAGAGGATAAATTAACTAAAATTAAAGAATGGCAAGAGGAGTATGGGAATGTAGCGATGGTTGGCGATGGGATTAATGATGCACCAGCTTTAGCCAGCGCAACTGTTGGGATTGCTATGGGTGGAGCTGGCACAGATGCCGCACTGGAAACAGCGGATATTGCTTTAATGGCAGATGACTTAGAGCAACTGCCATACACGATTGCACTTAGCAGAAAAGCATTACATGTAATAAAGCAAAATATCTCCTTTTCACTAGGCGTTAAAATCATTGCTTTACTACTCGTTATTCCAGGTTGGCTCACATTATGGATTGCTATTTTTGCCGATGTTGGTGCGACACTTCTTGTTGTACTAAATTCGATGCGATTAATGAAAGCAAAATATAGTGAGTAATGCCCATCGATTTGAATAGCCTGATTCCCTTATGTAAAGGTTTTATTTCCAGGAGTTTAATGGATGAAGTGATCAAAAAAATTGATGCGATTTTTAATAGTAAAAGTGCCTTCGTTTAGACAAAGGCACTTCTTTTATATCATTGGATAATACGGGACATACACTGGGTGCATATAATAAGGCGGTCTCGGTCCAATGAGCGGAATATTCAGACGTTCTCCACGGTCTGCATATTCCATCTCCACACGTTGCATTGTATGATTGATTAAAAGAAAGTAAACATTCGGATTATAATACGTCAGTTTCATCAATATCCTCCTATTTATATAACATTGTTATAGCATATTCATTAGAACTACCATATGCGCTTGTCCATAGGTGCACATCTCTTCGCCTAGAACATATGGTAAGTAGACCAATACATTTCATGAGGAGGATGTTCTCTTAATGCCGGAAAGGAAACAACCAAAACAACCAAATCCAATGTTTGAGAAAGAAAAAATATATCCCTTGTACCAAAATTACGGGAAAATTATGCAATATGAAGAAGTTGCTTTAACCGTTCCAGAACAAAGACAATATCGCCAACCTGGAGTAGAAAGCGATATGGTCCCACGACCAATTGTTGAAAATAAAAATTATGTTGGAAGCGGGAAGTTAACAGGTAAAGTAGCCCTCATTACAGGAGGCGATAGTGGAATGGGTGCAGCAGCTGCGATCGCATTTGCAAAAGAAGGAGCTAACGTCGCTATTTCCTATTTAGACGAGCACGAGGATGCAGAGCGAACGAAAGAGAGGGTTGGGCAAATTGGGCGGAAGTGTCTGTTGTTGCCCGGAGATTTGCGGGAAAAGCAACAATGTATCGATATTGTAGAAAGAACAATCGAACATTATGGGGAACTACACATTCTCTGCAACCATGTAGGAATACAATTTCAACAATTACATTTACAAGATATTTCAGATGAACAGTTTGATGATACATTTAAAGTAAATGTATATTCCCACTTTTACACAACCCGTGCAGCACTCCCATATTTACAACTAGGAAGCACAATTATTAATACGACATCTGTCGTCACTTTTGATGGCAATGACCAACTCATTGATTACACAGCAACAAAAGGAGCAATCGTAGGCTTCACACGGGCATTAGCGAATAGTCTTGTGAAAGACGGAATTCGGGTCAACGCCATCGCCCCAGGTAGAATATGGACTCCACTTATTCCAGCTAGTTTTTCTGCTGATCAGGTCCCTCTCGCAGGAAACCCAATGGACCGCCAAGCCCAACCTTTTGAAGTCGCTCCAACATTCGTCTATCTTGCTTCTGACGATTCAAGATTTGTTACTGGGCAAGTGTTACACGTCAATGGAGGACAGACGTTTGGGTGAGGAAATGAATCATTGAAAAGTTTAAAAATCCCTCCATTCATGCGAGGCCACTGAAAAGCTTATATTTTTAAATTTTAAAAGGTACTATTTCGTTCAATTTTGAATGAAATAGCACCTTTTTCTTTAGGGTTTCTTACCTTGCTTCCCTCATTAAGGTCATAATTCGGTAGAGCTTGCCCGCGAATATGGTGATTGTGCTTTGCATCTACATACCAAAGAGACCCGCGGATGTGGCTACATCATATGTAGATGGGGAGCTATTAAAGGCAATAAGCCATAAATCATATATATTCCTTTATATAAATTTCATACTGTACTCGGTTTGAAATACTGCACCTGGAGCAAGCTTATTTATACCAGCTTTCTCTTTAAAATTCCCAGTAGCAGTAAACATGTCTGCAATCCCATGCCAAGGCTCAATACAGATAAAGGGGGCAATCGTTCGGTCAGTCTCAGCATACTTTGACCAGATGCCTATAAACGGAAAGTCTTGACAAGTAACTTCGACACCACGATTTGATCTACTCGAAAATAAGCGGACACGTTCAATGTTACTGTATATGAGGGCATCGTTTTCAAAGAGAGCTGCCGTTAACGGAATTTAATTTACTTCGTGAAGTACCCCTTTTTCATGGACCATGGCATTCTTCAACTCATATTCCAGTACGGCTTTATCGTGTGCTTGCGTTAGTTGCAGGCGGTAATCTTCGATGGTTTCATTCCTTAATAGTGGGATTCTAAAAGCGGGGTGAGCTCCAATTGAAAAGTACATCTCCTGTTTATTTTCATTTTCAACTTCCCATTGAACAATAAGGGAATCCTTTTGCAGTATATAATGAATGATTACTTTAAATTCATAAGGATAAACGTCCGTGAAGCGTCCGGATGAGTGGACAATAAAGGAGACGTGATCTGTTGTCTGATGATCAACATCGAAAATAACGTCACGTAAAAATCCGTGCTGGGACATATGGTACGTTTCGCCATCAAGTTGATACTGATCATCCGTTAATTTACCGACAATCGGAAACAAAACAGGTGACACGCGTCCCCAATAATGCTCATTACCTGTCCACATATAGCTTATGTTATTCTTCTTATGGATGACTTCGCGAACTTCAGCTCCACTATGAGCGATAGATACTTTTAACCAATCATTTTCAAGCATAATCATGTTATCATTTCCTTCTTTATATATGTTTTATAGTAAATGGAATACCGCAACCAGCTTATTAATTCAATTTCATTATCCTCGATTGCCATTATTATTGCTAGTATCTTGACGGCATTCCCCTTCTGAACATTAATATGAAAAAACTAAGAAATAGGATACACTTTGAAGGTTTATATATTGTTCTTCAATCAGTAGGAAACTTTATATTGATGCGAGTATGTGACATCTCAGCCGATATGAAAGTAGTTTTGTATATTGTTATATATCATAGTAAACAAATATGTATAGTTATATTTTAGGTTGACATCTCGTATGAATAACATTAGTATATTGTTAATCATAAACCATAGTGAATTGGTGTGAATTATAAGGAGGAGTATAGATGTTAAGAAGATTTAGAAAGAAATACATCATTATCGCACTTGCTAGCCTTTTTCTCGTCGCTTGTCAAGCGGGTGAGAGGAAGCTTTCAGAAGACGATGGAGATAAGCGAAAGGTAAAAATTGCCTATGCGCAATCTGGAAAACCCATGGCATGGACCGATGAAAATGGTGAACCTGCCGGGTATGATGTAGAGGTTTTAAAAAGAGTGGAGGAGAAGTTAGCAGGATATGAGTTTGAATATATAGGGACGACTGATGATGATTTATTAATTGGTGTGGAGCAGGGTAAATTTCAAGTAGGAGTAAAGAATGCCTTCTTTACGGAGGAACGTGATAAGAAATTTATTTACCCGAAAGAATTCTTAGGATTAAGCAGTATTGGGCTCGTTGTGAAATCTGAAGATAAAGAACTCGATACACTTGATGCATTTGCAAAGGCTGGAAAAACACTCGTCCCTATTGCTGCGAATAGTGCTCAATATACAGTAATACAGGAGTTCAACGATGAAAATCCAGGGAATGAAGTGAAACTTGTAGCGGGTGATACCTTTTCTGTTGATGTTGTTCAATGGGTAAATGAGGAGCGTTATGACGGTGGAATTATGATTGAAGGCCCTTTTGCAGAAAACGTTCTTGTTGAGGGCGCCCTGTATGAGGAATTTAAAGATGATGTTGTGTACAATGAGTTTTCCGTCATTAAAACATGGCCATTATTCAATAACAAAGAACAACAATTTGCAGATGATTATGATCAGGCACTAAAAGAACTCAAAAAAGAAGGCGTTTTAAGTGAACTAAGCGAAGAGTTTTATGGACGCGATTTATTTGATGTATTGGATGAAGTAGAAAGATAATGAATGGGAGGGGTGGATATGAGTCAGTACTTTGATTTAACACATTTAATTCAGGGATTTCCACAATTATTAGCCTTTTTAGGCATTACGTTAATGGTAACTGCCTTAGCTGTTATCTTTGGAACCGCTTTAGGACTTATTATCATGGTGTTTAAACTAAGTGAATCCCGTTTATTACGTTTTCTAGGTAATCTATATACGACTCTCATGCGTTGTACACCCTCCATTGTTTTGCTGTTTCTAGTTTATTATGGTGTTCCTGCTATAGCTGAAAGTTTGAATATTTATTTGCATGATGTTCACAGCGGGGTGTTTGTTGTCCTTACATTTACGATTCAATTTGCAGCCATTATGTCTGAGGTACTTCGATCCGCCTATTTATCAGTAGATAAGCAACAGTATGAAGCGGGAGTATCAGTCGGGCTAACTTCGATCCAGACGTATATTCGAATTATTATACCGCAAGCTGTTATTGTCGCACTACCTAATTTTGCGAATGCGTTGTTAGAATTATTAAAAGAAGGATCACTTGCATATACGATTGGCTTTATCGATATGATGGGGAAGGCAAATTTAATCGTAGAGAGTAATTTTAATGCACACGCTTTAGAAATTTACCTCGCCTTATCACTTATTTATTGGTCCCTTTCACTCATAATTGAATATATATTTTCTAAAGTCGAACAACGCTTCAGTAAAAAGCAAAGACAGCCAGGTACAATTTAAAAAGGAGGGGGATGGGAATGACATTGAATGTAGAATTTCTAGTACGAACATTTTTTGTAGCATTATCAGGTGTGCCAATCGCTTTACTTGTCACAGTAGTTGCGCTCCTGTTTTCTGTCCCGGTTAGTTTTTTACTTGCTTTAACACGAATCAATAAAGTGCCTATCTTTAGTCAGCTCTCCCGAATTTATGTTTCATTTGTAAGGGGAACCCCCATTATTGTGCAGATATTCATTATCTATAATAGTGTTCCACTCATGTTAAGCTCCACATTAAAGCAATTGAACTTCACATTAAACGTGGAAGCCATTCATCCTGTTTGGTATGCATTCATAATCTTTTCATTTAATACAACCGCTCTTTTAATAGAAGTATTTCGCTCAGCATTACAAACTGTGGATGATACGCAGTATGAGGCGGGACTATCAGTCGGTTTATCACGTATCCATACATATAGGCGGATTATCATTCCACAAATCCTCGTAACGGCATTACCCAATTTAAGTACGGCAACCATCAATTTAATTAAAGCAACCTCGCTAGGATATGCGATTTCACTCTATGAAATTACATTAAGGGCAAAGGTCGAAGCTAATTTTGGTTATCATTATTTAGAAGCATACATTGATATATTTATTGTATATTTAATTGTATGTAGTCTTGTGGAGTACGCCTATAAACGATTAGAAAATCATGTATCAAAATATAAACAAATAGGAGGGGTGCGACATGCTTGAAGCAAGCCGTATATATAAAAGCTTCGGAAAAAGCGAAGTGTTAAAAGGGATTGATTTACAAATAAAGCAAGGTGATGTCATCGTTATAATCGGACCAAGTGGCTCGGGAAAAACAACCTTATTGCGAACCCTCAACTTTTTCGAAAAGGCAGATCGTGGAACATTACGCTTTAAAGACGAAACAATCAATATGAACCGTGCTACTCATAAGGAAATTTACAACTTCAGAAAAAGCACAGCATTTGTATTTCAAAACTACGGATTATTTCCTCATAAGACGGCTCTAGAAAATGTTGTAGAGGGAATGATAACAGGGCATAAAATATCTAAACAAGAAGCAAATTCTAAGGGAAAAAAGGCGCTTGATGAACTTGGGTTAGCTGGAAAGTATGAGCATTATCCGATTACGTTATCAGGTGGGCAACAACAGCGTGTTGCCATTGCTCGTGCGTTTGTGTTGAACCCAGATCTTATCTTATTTGATGAACCGACATCTTCACTCGATCCAGAACTTGTCGGGGAAGTACTAGATGCAATGAAGGCACTAGCAAAAGTGGGGACAACGATGTTGGTTGTTACACACGAGATTTCCTTTGCAAAAGAAGTGGCAACAAAAACGATCTTTATGGATGAAGGTGTTATTGTAGAGGAAGGTAAGCCAAATGAGATGCTCATTCACCCGAAAGAAGAACGAACAAAGCGTTTTTTAAAACGTGTTGTTCCAGAGGATTATACATTTAATATCTAAATGAATTTCATAATCACCATAACCTGCTGTGTCACTTCGCTATGTACTTGTCAATGAATCCATACAATTATATATTAGAGTGACGTGACTATAAATAGGGATTATGAAATTCATTAATCTAAAGGAGCTTTTAATTATGAATCTATTAGAATTATCTACGAAAGAAGAGCGAATCAATGCTGTAAAAGAGGTTGTTGGGACATTTAAAAATGTACAACTGAATGATAAGGAAATGTATTTTCCATTTGAACAGTTTGATAAACTTATAGAAATCAATTATCCAAGCTTAGTATTGCCGAAGTCAGTTGGAGGATTAAATATCGGGTTATCAGAGTTGTTAAAACACCAGGAAACAATTGCTACAGTTGACGCATCAACTGCACTTGGTATCGGGTGGCATATGGGTGTTGCCAGTGAACTACCAACGCAAAAAAATTGGCATGAAACGACATATGAAGATGTAGTCACGCAAATTGTTACGAAAGGGGCACTCATTAATAATGCAGCATCAGAGCGTGCTACTGGAAGTCCAACAAGAGGTGGGAAGCCCCAAACAACAGCCCGAAGAGTTCCAGGTGGTTGGATGATTAAAGGGCGTAAAACATTTACAAGTTTAGCCCCTATTTTAACGTATTCGGTTGTAACAGCGACCATTGCAGAAACCAATGAAGTTGCTCAATTTCTGATCAGGAACAATAAAACTGGCGTTTGGATTGATGAGACATGGGATTCTATTTCGATGCGAAGTACAGGGTCACATGATCTTGTCTTAGATGATGTTCATGTAACAGATTTAGATTATATTAAGGTAGAACCTGATAATCGCTCTCGTCCACGTGGCTGGCTCTTACATATACCAGCATGTTATTTGGGAATTGCCCAAGCAGCAAAAGAAGAAGCGATTCAGTTTGCAAGTAGTTTCTCTCCTGTAGGTGTTTCAGGAACATTAGCAGACTTACCAACTGTTCAGCAAAAACTAGGAAGGATGGAATTACAATACATGCAAAGTAGTGAATATTTATATAGTATTGCACGTAAATGGGATGAAGGAAATGGAGATGAGCGAGAGCGATTAGCGAATGAACTGTCTGTTGCGAAAATAACGGTCATGAATAATGGAATTGACATTGTAGACCAGGCGATGCGCATCGTTGGCGCAAGAAGTTTATCAGAACAACACCCACTTCAAAGACATTACCGTGATATTCGTGCGGGTCTGCATAACCCACCAATGGAAGATGTCGTTCTAACCAATTTAGCAAAACGTGCTATCCAGAAAAGTAAAGAGAGGAACAATGAAGCGGAAGTGTAAGGACCACTAAATTGTTCGTTGATCTCGGATTCCTAGAGTTACGTGTGAAATGCATTCTTAAATCCCTATTTTGAGGTGTAAATTAGCTTTGTGAAGGTTGTAATATTCTGTATACTTTACTTGGAAAATGCATCAATTAACAGGTTTTAAAGAGAAAATGAGGTTGACAGTGTCTATGTCATGTGGTTTAATGTGGATGAATTGAATACGTCTTATCAACTAGGGGAGCAATTATTTGCTGAGAAAGAGATGACTCTTGACCCTTTGAACCTGATCTAGATCATACTAGCGTAGGGAAGTGGTTTTGTATCGTTATATTTTAGTATGCTATAAAATAATGAACATGCCCAATCCCTATACAAAGGAATTGGGCATTTTTTATTGCATTCTAAACACGATACGCAATCGAAATAATTCGGTATTCAGCAATAAACTTTAGGAAAGGTGGAAAAGTAATGTCACAATTATTTAGTGAACGTTTAAGAGAAAAAGTTGATCCGATTTGGAGTTCTTACTTAGAACATCCATTTGTTAAAGGGATTGGGGAGGGGACACTTGATCGAGAGAAGTTTGAGCACTATATGAAACAAGATTATATTTATTTATTCGAGTATTCACGGATTTTCGCTATTGGCAGTGCAAAAGCAAATGATTTAAAAACGATGACGATTTTTGCAAATTTATTATATGGTACATTAAATTTTGAAATGGATTTACACAGAGAATACGCCCGGAAGTTTGGCATTACAGCGGAGGAGCTAGAAAAAACAGAAGCATCCGCAACGATGACTGCTTATACGAGCTATATGCTTAATAAATCACAACTTGGTGGAGTAGAAAATGCAGTCGCTTCTGTACTTGCCTGTGCATGGAGTTATAATTTTATCGGTAAAGAATTAGCGAAGTGGCCAGGAGCCATCGAACATGAATATTATGGTGATTGGGTAAAGACATATTCTTCCCCGGAGTTTACAAAGATCGCCGAAGATTGCATCGATTTGATCGACACAATTGCTGAAGGAAAACCTGAGCATGAGCTTGTAGCCTTAGAGGAAATCGTTTTAAAAACGAGCTATTTTGAATATATGTTTTGGGATATGGCAGAAAATGTTAGCATGTGGCCTATCCCTGTAAATGTATAAAAATAGCATTAGATGTTTTATTACTTAATCTACTTTGTACTCGTGAAAAGAAGTAGTGTGTAAGTTCAGTTCATTGAAAAATAGATAACTAGAATGAAAACACGACTTCATTCAAAAGGGAGTCGTGCTTTATTTTCTCACAGTTCGTGCGATAAAGGAGATTTAGGAATGAGAAAACGAGCATTGGAATATTGCGATGTCAGTTTTAGTTACAAAAAGGAATCCGAACATGTTAACTTATTAGAATCGCTAAATTTATCCGTTTTCGATGGTGAATTCATAAGTATTATTGGTAAAAGTGGGTCAGGAAAAACGACCTTATTCCGGCTTATTACAGGGCTCGAACAACCAAGTAAAGGCGACATCTACATTAATGGGGAAATATTAAGTGATCGGTTCGGTCAGGTTGGATATATGGCACAGCAGGATTTATTGATGCCATGGCGTTCAATCCGTGATAATGCAGCCTTACCGTTAGAAATTCAAGGAGTTCCTACGAAAAGGGCGTGGCAGCAAGTTGAAAAGTGGTTAAAGGAATTTGGGTTAAGTGGATATGAGAATCATTATCCACGTAGTTTGTCTGGTGGTATGAGGCAACGAGTATCTTTTTTAAGGGCGATGTTAAGTGGGTCTAATGTCTTACTGTTGGATGAACCATTCAGTGCACTTGATGCCATTACTAAACTATCGATGCAAGAATGGTTAGTGGAGCAATGGGAAAAGCATCAACAAACGATTTTATTCATCACCCATGATGTGGATGAAGCTTTATTTTTATCAGACCGAATTTTTATTATCAATGATCAACCAATTCAAACCTTACAAGAAGTTACCGTACCTTTGCCACGTCCAAGAAGATTAAAAAACCTAAATAATCCAGCCGTCATTAAGTTAAAAGATGAATTGCTGAAACAGTTACGCCGAGGTGATTACGCATGAAGACTTATCTGCCACCGATTTGCTTGATCGGCTTTATCCTTCTTTTATGGGAAGTAACGGCTAGAGTAGTCGATAAATTATTTCTGTTGCCTTCACCACAAGGCATTGTCGTTAAACTGTGGGAGTTAAAAAGTTACTTAATAGTAAACCATCTGCCTGTCACACTTATTGTAATATTACTTGGTCTAGGAATATCGGTCGTTTTAGGTGTTGGATTAGCTGTCGCTATGAATCGAAGTACATTATTAGAAAGAACATTTTATCCTATTTTAATTACATCACAAACGATTCCGATAATCGCTTTAGCCCCAATTTTTGTCCTGTGGTTTGGGTACTCCATTTGGAGTAAAGTCGTTGTTACGACACTTATTACATTTTTCCCAATTACGGTAAGTACATTTGATGGCTTGCGCTCTAGCAATAGAGAACTAAAGGAATTAATGTTAACGATGGGAGCTACAAAAAGGGATCTATTTTTCAAGTTAGATATCCCATCTGCCTTGCCACAATTCTTCTCCGGATTAAAAGTTGCTGTTCCATTAAGTGTTATTGGGGCTGCAATAGGAGAATGGTTGGGCGCCCAAGCAGGGTTAGGGTACTTTAGTAGACGAATGATGACTCAATTTGATGGGGCAGGAGTATTTGCTCCAATTGTTTTATTGTCACTATTAGGAATTGGTCTTTTCTTACTTATCGTTTGGTTGGAAAGCAAAGTATTATATTGGAGGAAATATAATTGAAGAGAATTATTTTATTAGGTATAAGCTTTTTATTACTCTCTGTTCTGATTGCTTGTGGAGAAGGGAGTGCAGTGGATGAAACGGAAATAAAAGATATCGAGGTTATGTTGGACTGGTATCCTAATGCCGTACATAGTTTTTTATATGTTGCAGAGGAAAAGGGGTATTTTGAAGAGGAGGGGATTTCTGTATCGATTCAGTTTCCATCTAATCCAACGGATCCGTTAAACTTGGCTGCTTCGGGAAATATAACATTAGGTTTCTATTATCAACCTGATGTGATTATGGCTCGGGCGAATGAGGACCTCCCCGTAAAATCAGTTGGTGCAATTGTACGAAGCCCATTAAATTATTTGATCTTTAAAGAAGGTAGTGGGATTGAGGAACCTGAAGACTTGATTGGGAAAAAAGTTGGTTATCCGGGAATTCCCATTAATCAAGCATTATTAACGACAATTCTTAAGGATGTTGGTGCGGATCCAGATGAGGTTGAGTTAATTGATGTTGGTTTCGAGTTGGGTTCATCCGTTATATCGGGAAGTGTGGATGCCGTGTTCGGGGCTTTTATTAATCATGAAGTACCTGTATTAGAACGTGAGGGATATGATATAGGACATATAAATCCTGTTGATTACGGAGTCCCGAACTATCATGAACTCGTTGTTGTAACAGGTGATGATACTTGGGAACAAGAACAAGAAGAAATCGAAGCGTTTTGGCGGGCTTCCCAAAAAGGATATGACTTTATGGAGGAGCACCCAGAAGAGGCTTTACAAATCTTATTGGACAATCAAGATGAGGCAAACTTCCCACTAGATGAAGTAGTGGAAAAAGAAAGCTTGGACATTTTATTACCAAAAATGGATTCTAAAGAGGGGCTAAGATATCAAGATGAGGAATCTTGGCAAGAGACTGCTGAATGGCTTAAAGACGTAGGATTAATAGAAGAGATACCAGCAATGGATGATTTATTTATTGAGTGATGAATGAGACGCTTGCTCCGTTAATCAGTGGGCTAAGCACGTGTTTTATTATCAATAGAAAAGGGGAAAAAGCTTTACTCCTAATCTTATTTAAGAGATAGGTGTAAAGCTTTTTTAATGGCCCTTACTTGTAATATGGACTCATTCCGTAAAGTTATCAAAATAGCCTTGAATAAATACAATAGGTGTTCCTTTATCTCCACTTCCAGAAGTTAAATCTGACAGAGACCCGATTAAGTCAGTAAGCTTCCGTGGTGTTGTCCCCTGAGCTTCAACTGAGTCAACATGATTGTCTTCTTTCTGATCAATAAAATCTGAAATCGCATCCTTTAACTCATCGCCCCGTAAATCAGCGAAGTTGTTATCAGCAAGATATTTCAGCTTTATTTCATTTGGTTGACCATCAAGACCCGTTGTATAAGCGGGAGAAACAACAGGATCAGCAAGTTCCCATATTTTACCTACAGGATCTTTGAAGGCACCATCTCCATACACCATAACTTCAACAGTTTTTCCTGTTAATTCTTTCATTTTAGTTTGGATTTCATCGACGATTGGCTGACAATCACGCGGAAAAAGTTTTACCTCGTCATCGGTTGATTTATTAGAGCCAAGTAGACCGTAGTCCTCATTATAACCACTATCACCGACTGGTTTAGCTAAGATTTCATCGAGACTATAAATCTTCTCGCCACCATGTTTTTTTAATACTCGCTTTGTTCTTGCACGTGTATGAATATCACAAGTTAATATGTTTTTTGTATAATTTAAAATACTTCTAGGGTTGTTTGAAAAGATCACCTCACACTCAATACCGTGCTCAGCAACGACTGATTTATAATGATCGATATAATCAACGCCCGTAAAGGCATGTTTATGATAACCAAAATGTTCGCGGAATTCCTTTTCTGTTAAGACGTCTGTTAACGGATTAATACCCTTTTCATCAAGAGCTTCAAGCTCAACTAAATGATTACCAACTTCATCTGAAGGATAACTTAGCAATAACACGACCTTCTGAACGCCTTTAGCAATTCCATGTAAACAGTTTGAAAAACGATTCCGGCTTAGAATAGGGAAGACGACACCAACAGTATCTCCGGCAAACTTCGAATGAACGTCTGTAGCGATATCGTCGACTGTAGCGTAATTCCCCTGTCCACGAGCGATGATGGATTCTGTAATCGAAATAATATCTCGATCATTAATC
>Ga0209487_1002513_pt1 | contig 14887 bp, 18 predicted proteins | sample Poulit2012_FD_187524 | JGI IMG/M metagenome (GOLD analysis project Ga0209487, IMG submission 187524) | Agricultural soil microbial communities from Georgia to study Nitrogen management - Poultry litter 2012 (SPAdes) (version 2) | ecosystem: Environmental > Terrestrial > Soil > Agricultural land... | reverse complement strand
AAATCCACGGCATTGAGGGGGTGCTGGATACGCTGCACCGACTGCCTAAAGAGGTGGTGAGCAAGCGTGGTGGCCCCGTCGCGCGGTCGTTGGGGAAGGGGGCAAGGTTTATTCGCGACAGAGCAAAAGATAACCTACGCTCACAGCTTCAAGGCAGTGATGAAACCACAGGGCTTTTGATGAAAAACGTGGTTGCCAGCCGAGGCAAAGCCCCCCACGTCGGTAAGGGTGAGCGGTATCTAGTACGTGTGCGACGTATTGCGTACCCACGAAGGTACAAAGGCCGTGCGCATATCGTGACAACCAGAAAGGCGGCCATGTGGAAGGAATACGGAACAAGCGATCAGGCTGCAACGCCATGGCTAAGGCCAGCAGTACAGATGCATGCGATGTCAGCCATCAACATGATAACTGCTGACTTAAAACGACGTATTGATGCTGAAGTAATGAAACTAGCGAGAAAAAACAATGCTGCCACTCGTCTATAAGCTCTTGCGGGGAAACGCAGAAATTAAAGCATTGGTGGATACGAGAATTTATCGTCATGACATAGCGCCTCTAGGCACAGAGCGTCCATATATCACGTGGTTTCTTGTGTCTGGCAGGCCAGAGCAGCAGCTATCTGGCACTCCATGCGCAGATTTTGATTTGGTGCAGATAGATGTTTGGTCAGAGGATGATGCCGAAGTAGAGCGGTTGGCTCGGCTGGTCAGGGATACATGTGAGGCCGAGGGCCTTGCAGTCAGGATTGCAGTTAACGGCTATGAACCAGAAACGAAACTGTTTCGGCTTGGGTTGGAAGTGGATTTTATACGTAGTAGGTAGTTTTATATTTAGCAGGCAACGCCCACTTCGGTGGGCTTTTTTTATGGAGTAAGGCCATGTCTGTAAAGAGTCAAGGTACAGAGCTATTCTTTTTGGCTGGTGATCCAGCCACGGTTATGAAAATGTCATGCCCGACTGGGGTAAATGGGCTGGGTGGGTCACGTGATCAGGTCGAGACTACATGTCTAGATGACACTGAGGACCATCAGTATGAGGCAGGGCTGGGCACTCCTGGCACGGTTTCTGTTCCATTTATCTTTAAGCCGCAAGAGGCAAGTCAGCAAGAGCTATGGGATTTGCGCCAGTCTGGCGAAAAGATTAGCTGGATGGTTTGTTTATCTGATGGCGAGGACGCCCCAACTGATGGTTCAGGTGGGTTGCAAGCACCAAGTGACCGCACCAGCTTAGAATTTGTTGCGTACGTCGCTGACCTCACTATCGACATCGCCACCAACGAAGTAGTGCGCGGCACGATGGAGCTGCAGCGTTCTGGCCCAGTAACCCCTCACTGGAAGTCTTAATATGCTAGATAAATCTTTGTTTGTCTCTGACACTATTCATGAGCGTGAAGTAGAGCTGGCAGACGGCAGCAAGCACACGATGTATTTTCGCGAGCTGCCAGCCAGTGAGTTCCAGCTTTTTCATAAGGCAGTTACTAGCGATGATGAAAAGCAATACTTGGAGAGTATGCCTCGCTTGATTGCTACAAGCTTGTGCACCAAAGAGGGAAAGCCCGCTATAACTACCGAACAGGCCAAGAACCTAAAGATAGAACCAATGCAAGCTATTTTTGAGGCAATACAGGAGGTGAATAGTAACCTGCCAAAAAAGATGAAAGGTGGCGGTTCTGGCATATCCTAGCGCTTGCCTTAGGACGAACGGTGGGGGAGCTCCAAGCCACGATGTCTTATAACGAGTTTTTGTCGTGGCAGGAGTATTTTGCAGAAGCGCCATTTGATGACCATCATCGCTACCACCGGCCTGCAGTTTTGGTGTCGCAGTCCATGGTTGGTGGTGATGTAAAAGATAAGTTTGATTTTCTTGAGCCTCCTCGGCCGTCTAGGGCAGAAGGTTTGGAGGACTTTGATTTGCAAACTCTTAACGCATTCGGCATTAAACCCCCCTGATGTATAATTCTCGTATCCTTATGTTACGAGAGTGTGGAGGGGGCAGGAATGATTAAGAGCGCAGTCGCATTGGCAGGAGCATTAGCACTTACATTCTTAACGCAGCCAGTGCTAGGGCAGTCAAAAGAAGCTATGGAGAGCTGTGGGGGCTATGCTGATACAGCGAAAATGTTCATGGAGCGCAGGCAAAGTGGCGAGAGTATGCGGGCAATGATGGAGGTTGCAGATGGATTGGGTGGGTTTGAAGAGGTTGCCAAAGCATTAGTAATCAAGGCCTACGAAGAGCCTCGCTACCATACAGAAGAGAACAAGAAAAGGGCGGCAGTTGATTTTAGCAATGATGTCTACCTTTCTTGCATAACAGCTTTAAAAGCCAAAGAAAGTCAGTAGGTAGCGCTATGGAAATTGTTGTTCTTTATGTGATTTTTGCTGCGATAGTAGGGGTAATCGCTGGAAGCTGGGGGCGAAGTGGGTTTGGATGGTTTTTGCTATCTATAATAATTTCCCCGCTTTTGGGGATTATTATTTTAATTATTGCCGGGAAAGCCAGAGATAGGGGGATGGATAGGATATCGCCTTCCACTCATGTTATATGCCCGGATTGTGCTGAGCATATCCGGAAAGAGGCTAGGGTTTGCAAGCATTGTGGTTGCAGGCTTGCTCCAGCAACAGACTAAAGTAGATTTTTATCAAACGAGGCCGCTCATAGCGGCTTTTTTTATGGGCGAATTATGGCTACTGCAGGTTCTATAGTTGTTGACTTGCTCATGCGAACAGGCTCGTTCGAGACAGACACACGGCGAGCTGAGCGCCAGATGCGGCAGCTACAGCGCAAGATAGACAGAACGGTCAAGCGCATAGGCATGTATGGGCTTGCTGTAGCTGGCACATTTGCTGCAGCAATGAAGTCGGCCAATAACTATATGGCTGAGATTGGCATGGCAGCAGAACGCACGAGTGTGTCGGCTGAGGCATTTTCTGGCCTTGCTTACGCCGCTAAAGATGCGTCGCTATCCCAGGGCGAGCTAGAGCGGGCACTACGTCGCTCTACTGAGGCGATTAATCATGGCATAAAAGGAGGCTCAAGGCAGGCAGAGGCACTTAAAACCCTAGGTGTCTCAGCTTACGATGCGGCGGGAGAGCTAAAGACAGCAGACCAAATGCTAGTTGATCTAGCAGAAAGGTTTTCTGAGCTAGAGCCCGGGGCCCGTAAAACAGGACTGGTGCTTGATTTATTTGGCCAGCAGTTGGGCCAAAAAGTAATTCCCTTTTTAAACAAGGGTCGTGAGGGCATAGAGGAGCTGACCAATGAGGCGCGTAGCTTCGGGCTGATTGTGGACAACGAGGCAGCCCAGGCCGCAGACCAGTTCAATGCAAATTTGAATAGGATGAGCAGCCTTATAAAGGGTGCGTCAGTAAGTCTGGCTAGCGAATATTTACCAGTAATCAGTAAGTTTGTAGAGCTTTCTGTTGAAGCTGCGAGACAGACGGATGAGGTTTTATCTTCTGTGCAAGGCTTATCTAACGATTATGCGTTGCCCAGCTGGTTTAAGACAGCACTGATAGGTTTTGGGGCTGTTATTGATGTGGTTGTAGCGCTTGCAAAAGCAGTTAATGTTGTGATTCTCGCATTTAGAGCAGCGTTTGCAGATATTGAGCTTCTTTTCGCAGTTCAAAATAAACTGAAGCCTTGGAACTGGTTTTCAGGCGACGCAACAAAAGAGTTAGAGCAGTCGCTAGAGAGCCGAAATAAAAAGGTCGCAGAGTTTAACCAAGAGCTTGTTGACTTATGGACGTATGATGGCACCAAATTAACCCGCGCAGCACAAGAGGCAATTGAGTGGATGGAGTTTCAGCGAGGGTTTGTCGGCCCTCAACTGCCAACAAAGCGCATGGGAACTATCAACGTGACGATTGACGACGATGATGACCCACGCAAGCCCAGCCGCACAAGCTCAAGGATAGACGAAGGCCAGCGTTATATACAGCAGCTGCATGAGCGCATTGCACTGCTGGGAAAAGAAACAGAGTACGAGCGCTTGCTGGCTCAAATGTCGGTAGGGGCGATTAACTTTAAAACCCAGGCACAGGAGCAAGAAGCCATTGCCCAGGCGCAGACATTGGACTTCCTCGAAGAACAGATGCGTGCTGTTGAGGAGGCCAAGCAGCAAGCAGAAGAATACCAAGCCTTAATGCATCGCTTGTACCCAGAGCAAGCAGAATACGAGCGCTTTATCGCTGATGTTGAGCTACTGCATATGGCCCTTGAGGATGGGCAAATCACTATTGAGCAGTACATAGATGCCATGGCTCGGCTTGAGGGTCAAAGCGATGAGACTTTCAGCGCTATGACTGCGATGGCTGATATGGCCTTTACCAGTGTAGGAAATTCGATTGCGGACATGCTGGCCACGGGTGAAGCGGATTTTAAGTCGTTTGCTGACGGCATCGTCCGAGAGATGATGCGCATGATGATGCAAGCCATGATTATCCAGCCGCTCATGCAGGCCATGGGTTTTGCCAGTGGGGGTTATGTTGGTGGTTCTACGGGCGGCGGTTCCAGCTATGCGCCCGATGTCAGCGGTTACTATGCAAGCGGCGGTTACACAGGTGACGGCGGCAAGTATGAGCCTGCTGGCATTGTTCACCGCGGTGAGTATGTCTTTAGCAAAGAGTCGGTTAATCGCTTGGGTGTAGGCACGCTCGAGCGCTTGCATAGAAACAGTAAAGGCTATGCCAGTGGTGGCTTGGTTGGTGGTTCTGCTGCTATCTCAAGCCCGTCGGTTGAAGTCAATATAATTAATAAATCGGGGCAGCCAGTCAGTGCAGGTCAACCAAAAGTGAGGATGGATAACATGGGCCGCATGGTTGTCGACGTAATGCTTGATGATTTACGGCGCAATGGGCCGTATGCAAGACAACTCAAGGGGGTGATGGGATGACGCCAGTTTTTCCTGATTATGCCTGCATTCTTGTTGAGGGGTATACAGAAAGCCCTGATTATGGCGTTTTACGCACTGAAATGGACGGTGGCTTGGCAAAGCAGCGTGCTCGCTGGTCAAAGCCTATAGTCACCCGTGAGGTCACTATTATTGTGAGGTCAGACGAGGACAAGGAGGCCTTTGATACCTGGGTAGAAGAAGAATTGTCAGGCGCTGTGGGCTGGTTTGACTGGCAAGTGCCTCGCACGGACCGCACTGTTAAGGCTCGTATTGTCGGGGGCGAATACCAGTGGCAAGAGCCTTTAGGAAAGACGTGGCGAGCTGTCTGCCAGCTAGAGACGATAGGGAGGTAGTTCATGAGCTATTCGTCTAGGGCAAGGCGCAACATGCTGTCAGTATCGGCAGAGGCGGACTTGCTCGTTGCCCTTGAAATACACCATGAGGATTTAGAGGAGCCCATTCGGGTTGTAAACGACACGGTTGACTTGGATGTGGCGCTTTGGAGCGGCGAGGAATGGGAAGTGATTAAGTTTATCGCTTGTCCATTTGATTTGTCGCTGCCCGATGATGTGGATCAACAAATTCCCAAGGCCACACTAACAGTAGACAACGTTGGACGAGAGCTAACCCAGTGGCTTGAGTACAGCCGTGGCGGCAAGGGCGCTAAAGTGCGCATTTTGATGGCCATGCGCAGCTACGCAGGACAGGGTTTGTGGAGTTATGGGCCGTACGCTGATGAGGCATACATGAGCGCTGATTACGCGACGGGCCAAGACAGTGATGGTTACAACCCTTGGGAGTTCGATATGACGCTCGATATGTCGGGCATCAAAGTAGATAACTTGGTGGTGCGTGCAGAGCTTGGCTTTCAAGAGAGCTTTAGTCAGCCAGCCGTAAAAATGCGCTATGACCCACGAACAGCGCCCGGGCTTTGGTAAGGGTAAATGCATGATTTATTACGACACAGTAAAGCGCCAGCTAACACAGCAAGAGCTTGATGGGAACTTTGAGCAGTTAATGCTACGAGCTAAGAGATTAGGGGCACAAGACATGCCAATCACACTACGTAAAGACTTAACACGGCCACTGACGCCAAGGGAGATGGATACTAATTTTCAATCGCTTGAGTTGGCGGTTAAGAAAGCACGATATGGCGATGGGCCATACCCTGCTGCCGAGTACATATTTGATGGCGCTACTGTACTTCCTGTTGGCATCACCTTCAGCCGCTCAGGCACTGCTACTTACATCAAGAACGGGCGCATACTCACAGCAGGTGTAGATGAGCCTGTGTTTGAGCGGGGAGGGCTTAGGGTTTGGCCGAGTGTGACGAATTATTCCCCAAACTTCCTCTCACCAAGCTGGGAGGCTGGGACTGGAGTGGCTGAAGTAACTCGAGGCGTGCAAGACATAGGCGGCGGGAGTAGCGCTATCAGAGCGATTGGTTTGAGAGGAGTGGGTGACAGCGCAACTGGCTCAAACATAAGGTTTTTGGAGTTTAGAGCCCCTGCTGATGGGCCAATTACCTTCTCGGCGTGGGTAAGAAAGATTGGAGGGGAGGGCGTGCCTCGCTTTAGGTTGCAAAGTGAAAGGTCTAGCCCGAGCAAGTCTGACGGCTCATGGGAATTTGTGTCTGTTACACATCATTACACTGAGGCGCAGGGAGTGAGGGTGATTATAGGCAGCGAAGAGGGGGCTATGGATGTAGAGCTATGCTTTCCTCAAATACAAATGGGGAGCATTGCCAACCCTTATGTTCCCACATCTGAAGACCCCGAAACCATGCCCGCCGACAACGCCTCCATCCTAGGAGCAGCTTTCAGCAGTATTTTTAACCCCAACCAAGGTGCTTTGGTTTTGCCGCATAGCAGCTATGGCGAAGGCAATATTATCACACTTGGTGGCCTACAAGTCGCTCGAACAGAGGACGGGCTTGAGCTTAACAATACGGCAATCCCCGACACTGAGGACGCAAAGCAAAACCTAAAATTGAGATGGGGCAGCAACGGGTTAGATGTTTTTGTAGGCAACACAAAAGCACTGCATGACATACCGCTACCTGCAAATTGGGGTGATGCAGACAGCCTAGTCTTGGCTGACAATGACAGCGCAGGCAAGTATATAGACAGGCTAGCAATGCTAACGGAAGCGCCTACGGGCAGCAACATGGAGGGTATGTAATGCGTAGAGCAATTTTCCTTCTCCCAGCCGACACCGACTTCGAACAACTTCCAGAAGCCGTGCAGCAACACTTGCAAGATGTGGGTTTTCAATACATAGCACCTATGCCGAACACACGCATCATCGACGGCATGATGGTTGCTGACGGTATAGCGCACTCGAACGAGCTAACGCCCGAGGACTTTGCTCAGCTAGATTGGCAACTTATTTATTACGCTGAGTACCCCGACATTGTCCACCAAGACGTAGGCTGGGCTACTTATATGCAGTATGTCAATGACACAGTGCTATACGACGAGGAAGGCAATGAAATAGGCACAGAGCCTGCGCCACAGCAATTAACACATGGCTGGGCTGGGTGGGGGGTATGAGCCACTGGAGTGATGCATACATCGGCAGGCCTTATATCCCAGGGGTTGCTGATTGTATGCATTTAGCCGAGGAAATAGCGGTAGATGTGCTGAAAATTAATCCTAAGCTGCCGCAAACGCATGAAGCAAGCCTACGTAAGCAAGCAGAACAAATCGATAGTTTAAAGGCCGATTATGCGATTAAGGTGTGTGAGCCAATCGACGGGCATCCAGTACTTTTTATTGCCCGAGGCCGCTTTTACCACTGTGGTGTTGCTGCCATTATCAATGGCAATCCATGGATACTGCATAACGACCAGAGCGCTGGCATGGTTTTGAGACAGCGTATTCGAGACATAACGCTATTACACTTCAAACTCGAAGGCTTTTATAAATGGATAGCCAGTTAGTAGTCAAACCGCACCCGTTTACTTTTGAGGGGCATGAAACTACCATTGCGCCTTTTTTGCCTAGGGAAACCCTTGGTGCGTACATTGAGCGCAATGCAGTAGCGCTACCACGCAGTGATTTTGAGGTTTGGCATAACGGGCATAGAGTGCCCCATGCGCTATGGGATAAGCTGCGCCCACGAACGGGCGATACCATTGTCATTGCTGCTGTACCCCGTGGTGGTGGGGGCGGCGGCAAGATACTGCGCACAGTGGCGATGGTGGCTTTGGTTGTTGTTGCGAGCTGGGCTGCGGGTGCATACGGTGCAGCTTTAGGCTCGGCTATTGGTACTTCCACAGCCACAGGTAGTGCGTTGATTTCTGCCGGCATTATGATCGGCGGCTCGTTTCTTATCAACGCCTTGTTGCCACCACCAAAGCCTACCGTAGGACAGCTTGGCAAGGGAAATAAGTACGAAGTAAGCCCAACATACAGCCTTACTGGTGGCCGCAACTCCATGCGCCCGTGGGAGCCGATGACTGTAGTCTTTGGCGAGCATAAAGTAATACCTGATTTAGGCGCTAATTACTTTACGGAGTGGGTGGGCAACAATCAGTACCTTAACCAGCTATTTCATTTTGGGTTGCATGACGACGATTTGGAGCTGGGCAATTTTAGGATTGGGGCTACCCCTTTAGAAGAGTTCAAGGACGTTCAGCTTGAAATTTCAAAACCTAACGGCAAGATAGATTTATTCCCTGGCAGCGTAGAAACTATCGAGGGTTGGGTGCTTGAAAGGGGTGTGCAAACTACACGCAGAACAGGTGATGGCGTTACGAATTTAGCGGTTGAGATTGCCGCTCAGCTTTACCGCATCGACGACAAAGGTAAATTCCAAAACGAAACAGTAGAGTTGCGTGTGCAATATCGGCCAGTGGGTAGTAGCACGTGGACTGATATTGGCATGCTCAAAGATGCGATATACGCAACGCATTATTGGAGTTTGCGGCGCAAAGTGGAGGTTGATACAGGATCGGGGGAGTGGGCGTGGACGCCACCGCCGACATACCAGCAGGTAAAGTACGGCAGCACGAACCCAAATCAGTACACAGAAGGCCAAGTGGGGGTTATAGAGCCTGCAATTCAAATTGGCCCGATCATCATTAGGCCAGCGGTTACAGGCACATGGCATTGGGTGCCTCACCCTCATGCTCAAGGCAAGCCTTGGCGAGGTGTAGCGCCAGATCCATTGATTGGTTACTCAACCAGCCCTGGGGTGCGCATGACTGGTAGGCGACAAGAGCCGACACGCACGACAGTATCTGTAAATGTGCCTGCAGGTGAATATGAAGTACGTGTGTGGAAGGTAACCAACGACATTAAAGAAAGTAGGCGCTCAAATGAAGTCGCTGTAAACCAGATTCTAGCTTTCCGTGAGGACACCGCCGATTACAAGGGCCAAAAGCGTGTTGGTTTGCGCATCCGTGCGACGTCACAGCTTAACGGCAGCATTGATAGCTTGTCAGCTACTGCTATCGCACGGACGATGGTTTGGGAAAATGGCGAGTGGGTGTTTAAGGCTACTCGCAATCCGGCTTGGAGCTTTTTGCGCTTTGCCATGGGCAAGTACATTAACAATGAGCTTGTGTATGGCGCTGGTTTGGACGAGCATCAGATAGACTTAGATTCTATAAAAGAATGGGCGCAGTGGTGTGACGATAATAATCTAAAGTTTGACTGGGTGCTCGATAGGCAGATGAGCGTATTTGACGTGCTAAGCACAATCGCACGTGCTGGACGAGCATCACCCACATGGAAAAAAGGTAAGTTGGGCGTTGTGTGGGATGCCGCTAATTTACCTGCTGTTGCTATGTTCGGGCCATTTAATATCAAAGCAGGCAGCTTTGAGGTTTCGTACCTAAACTCTAACGGTATTGCTGATGAAATTATCGTTAACTTTGCCAACCGCAGCCGTGATTATCAGATGGACGAGGTGCGCGTACAGGTGCCAGGCACTACAGGGCACAAGAACCCACTGCAGCTTGATTTGGAGGGGGTGACAACAGCATCACAGGCAGGCCGTGAAGCTAATCTTATCGCAGCAAGTCAAGCGTGGCATAGACGTCGCATCACGTGGGAGACTGATATTGAAGGATGGGTTGCGTCACGTGGTGATGTAGTGCAGTTTAGCCATGACCTGACCGTGTGGGGCTATTCGGGCCGAGTGCTGGCACGTGATGGTAATGAGTTGGTGTTATCGCAATCCATACCTGATCCGAACGGCATTATGATGCTGCGTGACCCCGAGGGCAATATGGTGATGGCCACAGTTACAGGTGAAGGCGGTGAAACCGATACTGTGACGGTGATTAGCGATTTACAAGATTTCCCATTGCCTGGCGACGATGGTTTCGAGGATTGCGAGCCCATGGATTGGGCGTGGTTTTTTGACCCCGAGGAAACGCCTGGGCGCAGGTTTAAGATTGTTGACGTTCAGCCTGCAGGCACTGATGGCGTTCGCTTTGAAGCCATCGACGATGACCCCGAATACTACTTGTCAGAGCACGACCCGTATCAGTACACGCCACCACGTGATGGCGCTTTGCTTGCCGGCAAAGTTTACAGCATCCGTGCAAGTGAGGGCTATGTAAACACATTGACGGGTATCGTTCCAGTTACGTTCAGCTGGAGCTTATCCGTACCTGCTTTAGTTGAAGTTGAGGTGCGGGTAAACGATGAAAGCAGGCCCACTCAGCGTGGCATGTTGGACAACATCGTAGTTGATGGCCGTGCCAGCGATGTGATTGTTGTGACAATCACCCCGATTGTGGTCACTGGCTCAGGTGAAGCACGCTCATTTGAGCACACTGTTGTTGCCAAGCCGTCTGCGCCCACACCAGTAGGTGCAGCCACAGCTGAGATTGAAGAGACCATGTTGCGACTACGCTGGCCCACTAACCCCGAGCCCGATATCGTGGGCTATGAAGTAAGGGCAAGTGACAGCGGCTGGGGTGGAAGTAATCCACTATTCAAGGGCAGTGCTGATACGTGTACAGTAGTGCCTGGCAAGCCAGAGGTTGTAAAGAGTTGGTATATCCGAGCATATAACGGTGCGGGGCTTTTTTCAGAGACGTCACGCATAGTTACGCACACTTTAGAGGCGCTGCCGAATGTGACCAGCATTGAAGAAAAGTTCCAAGACACAAGCCTGACTAACGCAACAATTACGCTACGCTGGGATGCTGTGGAGCCACAGTTAGGGCTTGAAGGGTATGTGGTTACGTATGATGATGAGCGCGAGTTTACCGATAGCACAACTATAACGCTACCCGCAGACTGGATTGGTAACAAAACCTATATGGTTTGCGCCAAAGATAAGCGTGGCAACTTATCGAGCGGCACGCAAAAATCAATTCAAAAACTGCTGCCTAATCCGCCTACCGATATACGTGCGCAGGTGATTGATAACAACGTGTTGCTGTATTGGAAAAAGCCCGAGCCAACGACGTTGCCCTTTGATCACGTGCTGATTAAAAAAGGTGAGGACTGGGAAACAGCAGCTGAGGTGGGGACCCTTGGGGGTGAGTTTACGTCTATTTCTGAGCTTGAGGGCGGTAATCATGAATACTGGCTTGCAGCAGTAGATACCGACGGTTGGCAATCTGAGCCAGTTAACATTGCTGTTAACGTAAGCGAGCCGCCTGACTTTGTGTTTTATGGCGAGCTTGATGCTCAGCTTGATGGCGATTTTGATAACGCAAAGCGGGTTAGCAGAGGCGTGCTGTTACCTGTTAATGCTGATGAAACGTGGTCGGAGCACTTTATTGACAACAGCTGGGGTAGCCCACAAGAGCAGGTGGATGCGGATTATCCGCTGTATGCACAGCCCACGGTAAGCAATGGGAAATACACGGAGGTTTTCGACTTCGGAACGACTCTAGCATCAAGCAACGTGACGCTATCCCTTAATGATGTAGTCGTGCACCCTGACCCAACTGTTTCGACTCATATAAGCACATCGCAGGACGGCAGCTCATGGCAACGGCATACAAACACCATGAGCATTTATGCCACCAACTTTCGATACGTGCGCATTGAGGTTGAGGTGGATAGCAATAGCAGGTGCCTGCTACTGTTGCGTGGCTTCACTGTGCGGCTGTCGTCAAAGCTCAAGAACGATGCAGGGCACGTTGAGGCGCTTGCAAGCGACACAAACGGCACAGTCGCAAACTTTAATGTGACGTTTTTAGATGTTGCGTCAATCACACTTACACCAGCAGGCACGCAGCAACGTACAGCCGTGTACGACTACAAAGACGTCGTCTACGAAGGTACATACAGCTTTAGTGGCAGCACAATCACAGTCAACGTGGATAATCATGGGCTGCTAGAGGGCATGGCGGTACGACTGAGCTTAACGGGCCGAACACCTGTGGTTGTAGTAATCACAAGCGCTAGTGCTAACAGCTTTTCCGCCGAGCTAGAAGGAAGCGGCAGCGGCTCAGTGGAAGTCTACGCACAAGGCATGGCTATTTACTTATTTGACGAAGCAGGCCAGCGAGTTGACGGCCGTGTTTCATGGGCAGTAAGAGGGAGTTAAGTATGGCAGATCATGATAAGCCTACAGTAACGAGTAATTATCTGGATTTCGTAAATGAAATGCACGGGCGCATGGACGACTTGGCGGTAGGCCTTGATCCAGAACGCACGAGCGCAACCAACGTCCCGAATTACTCCATTCGCTGGAGCAGCGTCGCTAAGAAGTGGCAGTACTTGGATGGCAGTACTTGGAAAGACTTAACCAGTGAATACGCTATCAATATAGCGGGCCATGCGGAAAAGCTTAAAACACCTCGCACTATTCAGATCACTGGCGGTGGCTCGTCCGATGCCGTGGCGTTTGATGGCACAAAGAATATTGAGATACCCCTTAATAGCTTGGACTTAGACAACCTTACAGGGCTTGGCAGTGCGGCAGGTGTAGATGTTGTCCAAAGCACGGGGAGCAGCGAAGACGATGTAATGAGCCAAAAAGCAGTTACAGACGCTCTTGGTAACCTTGGTCTTGGCACAGCTGCTGAGCGCGATGTCGGCACGTCAGAGGGTAACGTGATGGAGGTGGGGGCGTTTGGGTTGGGGAAGTCCATCCGTATTGATGATGTAGACCTAAAAAGCAAGGCTTGGTGGGATAGCCTGCCAGAAGGACTGTCATACCTACTTTCTGTGGGTCACACTAACGGGCCAATATCTAATGCGCTGCATTTAATAATAACTAAAGAGAACAACGACCACGGGAGAATACTTGCCCAAAGGCACACCAACACTAGTGGTAACACATGGACGTTAGGGATGTCTGCTGGGAACTTTGGTGAGTGGGATGCTGTTCTTAGTGAAAATAATTTCCCGCCCATAGGCTTTTGCTACACCCAATACCCCGGCACTGACACTCCTTCAACCCTATTCGGCGGCACGTGGACGCTGATGTTTAATACCGAGGGTGTGTTTTTTAGAACAGAAGGGCAGGGAGCTAGCTCTTTTGGTGGTGGGGTGCAGGGGGATGCTATTAGAAATATTACTGGGACTGTTGGGGCTGTCTCCAGATATACAAGCGCAGCAGGGGCTTTTTGGTTAAACGACACCAGCGATAATTGGCCACGAGGCAGCGGTTATCCTATGTCAAGGTCTAGGTTCGACGCCTCCCGTGTCGTCCCGACCGCCGCCGAGAACCGCCCCCGCAACCGTACCATTAGAGTATGGCGCAAAACAGCACACTAAAGGAGCAGAACAATGTTAATGGCCAAGATTGTTGATAATAAGATTGTAGAGTTCATTGATACTGACAAGCCTGAGGATTACCCCGATTTTATCGAGATACCCGAGCACGTGCCTAGCAATGCGGACGTACGTTTTTTCCATGAGGACTGGACACCCAAGACGGAGCAGGAGCTTTTAGACGAGGGGTTAATAGAACCTGAGCCAGAACCTGAGCCAGAGCCAGATGAGCCAGAGCCGACAGCAGAGGAAAAGGCACGCTGGAAACGTGATGGACTGCTGTATGAGCTAGACGCTATCGTATCTAACCCGCTACGCTGGAATGCTTTTACAGAGGCCGAGCAGCAAGCCTTAGCAGACTACAGGCAAGCGCTGCTTGATGTACCACAGCAAGAGGGTTTCCCCGATGATATTGATTGGCCGCAAAAGCTAGAAACGATAGCCGCTAACTAAGCGGCTTTTTTTATGGGCATATGAAAAGAAAAGACTAAAAGCGTGAAGGAGTAACGATGAGGTTGATATCTAATTGGAAGAGGTGCTGGCGTATGTTTTCGATGTGGGCTTATGTTGCGGCGGGCTCATTGCAGGGCACTTGGGTGATGCTTGCGCCTGAGCAAAAGAGAGCTATTCCTGATGAGTGGGTGTTTTATCTAACCATCGCGATCATGGTGCTTGGGGCTTTTGGTCGCCTTGTCTACCAACCAAAAACCCATGAGTGAGGCAGCGATGGCAGACACAGATAGACAGTTGGCTGAAGTACGCCTGCAGCTTCAAGAGGTTAAGGAGCAGTTGTGCGAAATACATAAAGAAACTAAAGACATTATTGAGCTATTCAAGGCGCTTGAGGGCGGGTTCAAGGTTATTAAATGGATGGGAAAGCTCGCAACGCCGATAGTTGCTATTGCAGCGGCGTGGACAGCTATCAAGTCAGGGTTTTGGAGGTAGATGTGAAAGAAGCACCAAAAGACAAAGTACTACTAGCCAGGTTCAAAGATTGGCACTACTGGACAGCGGTTGAGTGGGATGAAGAAAAGCAGGCTTGGTCCGTGGTTGGTCATGCTGTTGGCCGGTGGTTTCCAGCCGAAGACATTCTGTACTGGGAGGTAAAAGGTGAAGTTTCTAGAGTTACTTAAAGCTATTTTCAAGCCGAAAGCGCTGGTGGCTGATGATAGTTCCCTACTCGATAACCTTTATATCCAGCTGTACCGAGACGAGGGCGAAGTGCTGCATGCCTACCAAGACAGTCTTGGGTACTGGACTATAGGCATAGGCAGGTTGATAGACAAGCGTAAAGGCGGCG
>Ga0209487_1002512_pt1 | contig 14889 bp, 14 predicted proteins | sample Poulit2012_FD_187524 | JGI IMG/M metagenome (GOLD analysis project Ga0209487, IMG submission 187524) | Agricultural soil microbial communities from Georgia to study Nitrogen management - Poultry litter 2012 (SPAdes) (version 2) | ecosystem: Environmental > Terrestrial > Soil > Agricultural land... | reverse complement strand
TGCTCAGCACCTCATCGAGCCCCGCTCCCCAGATGTCCGGGCGCATCACCATGCCCGCACCCCCACCGAAGGGGGCGTCATCGACGCTGCGGTGCACATCGTGAGTCCAGTCCCGCAGGTCGTGGACCGCCAGGTCCAGCAGCCCGTCCCGGCGAGCCTTGCCGACCAGAGACAACTCCAGTGGCGCCAGGTACTCGGGGAAGATCGTCACCACGTCGATGCGGCCGCTCATCCCTGCTCCTCAAGCAGTCCGCCGGGCGCATCGATGACCAGGTAACCGGCTGCGACGTCGACCTCGGGCACGATGGCGTGCACGAACGGCACCAGCACCTGGGGACCGGTGTCCTGGCGCAATACCAGCACATCGTGGGCCGGCATGTGCTCTACCCCCGCCACCGTGCCCAGGTGGGTGCCATCGGGGGCTCGGGCGGTCAGCCCGCGCAGTTGATGCGGGTACCAGGCATCGGGCTCAGACTGCGGTGGGGCCAGCAAGACCACCCCGGTCAGGCTCTGGGCCCCGGTGCGATCCTGGTGCTGTGCGAAGCGCACCAGGTACGTGTCCTGATGCACCCGAACACCGGCGAGGCGCAATGGACCGGCCTCAGCGGGGTCGGTAGCGAACTCCGCGCCGGTGCGAAGACGTCCGTCGGGGTCATCGGTGTGCAGACGCAGGCGGACCTCACCGCGCAGCCCGTGGGCAGCACCGACCGTAGCGATCCGCACCAGGGACTCATCGCCGACGGCGGTGGTCTCGTTGTCCAACCCGGTCACCTCGGCCTCGTGGAAGAAGGATTCGTGACAGAAACACCTGCGGCCACCCGCCCGGGGAGGCGAAGTGGCCGCAGTGCGTGCACGTGGTGGTCAGCGACGGTCGACATCGATGACATCGACCCGGACCGGCCCGTCGGTGGCCAGGGCGCCGACGACGGTCCGTAGTGCCCGGGCAGTACGGCCCGAGCGGCCGATCACCCGGCCGAGGTCGTCGGGGTTGACGCGCACCTCGAGCAAGTCGCCCCGGCGCAGTGTCTTGGCCTCGACCCGGACATCGTCGGGGTTGTCCACGATGCCCCGGACCAAGTGCTCCAGCGCGTCAGCGAGCATCAGGCCTGCGCCTCGTCGGCACTGTCCTGGCTCGCCTCCGACTCTGCCTGCGCGGAATCGTCGTCGGACTCCGGCTGCGAAGCTGCCTCGGCCTCTTCGGCCGCCTTGGCTTCGGCCGCCTTTGCCTTGCGCAGTTCGGCGTCGTCCTCGGCGGCCTTGATGGCCTCGAGCGCGCGGTCCTCGGCGGTCTGCTTGGTTCGCACTGTGGACTCGGCACCGGCTTCGCCCCGATGAGCCTGCCAGTCACCGGTCAGTTTCAGCAGGGCCTGCACCTGTTCGCTGGGCTGGGCCCCGACACCGAGCCAGTACTTCGCTCGCTCGGAATCGATCTCGACCAGCGAGGGCTCTTCGGTCGGGTGGTACTTGCCGATCTCCTCGATGACCCGACCATCGCGCTTAGTGCGCGAGTCGGCGACGACGACTCGGTAGTACGGCGCCCGGATCTTGCCCAGACGCTTCAAACGGATCTTCACGGCCACTGTGGTGGTCTCTCCTGGTTCGTATGCGGGTGAGGCCGCGGCCGGGCCGGTGGGGGTCTGGCCGGAGCGCGACACTCGGGACGCACCGCTCGGCCGGTGAGAGGGCCGGACGAGCAGTGAGTACGCCGGCTCATTGTGCCAGATGAGGGTGGCTCAGGACCACTTGAAGACCCGGGAGGCCACTGTGAACAACACCACGGTGTACCCGGCCATCACCAGCAGCTGCAGCAGCGGCACCCCCTCGCCGAACCACGCGGTGGACATCGCCTGGCTGGCCGCACCCAGCGGGGTAAAGGTGCTGATCGTGGCCAGCGTGTCCGGCATCAGCGGCCCAGGGGTCCACAGGCCGGCGAAGAACAGCATCGGGAAGTAGATCAGCATCCCGATCCCGGAGGCCGAGCTGGCCTTGGACGCCAGCCCGCCGATGACCAGTCCTAGCCCTAAGATCGCCCCGGCACCGAGGATGAAAGCCAGAGCCACCAGCAGCGGGCGCTGCGGCATCGGCACATCGTGCACCAGCGCTCCTAGGCCGAGCGCCAGGGCGACGGCGACGATGAGGCAGATCACCGAGATCACCAGGTGGGCATACAGCACACCACCCGGACGCATCGGGGTGACGGCCAGTCTGCGGAAGATGCCCTGTTCACGGTAGCTGGCCAAGTAGGACGGCAAGGTGGTCAGTCCCACGGTGGCAATCGCGGTACTGAGGATGATGGGGGCGAAGATGTGGATCACCAGCAGGCCATCGAGCGCCGGCCCCATGCCCTCTACCGGCTCTCGCAGCCCTGGGATGGCAAAGCCCATGCCCACCAGCAGGATCGACGGGAAGGCGACGGCGAAGAACAGCGCGCCGATGTCGCGGGTGAACAGGGCGGCCTCGGTGCGGACCAGGGTGAGCAGTCCCCGTGGGATCCAGGGCCGGGCCTGAGGCGGAACGGTGCTTGCTGTACTGGTGGCGCTGATGGAACTCATGCTGCGACCTCCTCGTAGGTCTCGGTGTCAGCCATGGCCCGGCCGGTGACGTCGACGAAGACGTCATCCAGCGACCTGCTGATAGTGCGGATCTCCTCGGGCACGATGTCCGACTCCGCCAGGGCCAGCAGCACCGCCGGCAGCACCCGGCGGGAGCCGGTGACTTCGATCTCCGGGCCGACCGTGCGCACCTGGTCCACATCAGCGAGGTCGCACAGGACCTGCTCGTCGACCGGTTCAGCGGTGCTCATCCGGAACGTGCGGCGGTCATCCAGACCGGCGATCAGCTCCGACGGGCTGCCCTCGGCCACCACGTGGCCGCCATCGATAATCACCAGCCGGTCGCAGAGGCGCTCGGCCTCGGCCATGAAGTGAGTGACCAGTACGATCGTGACGCCGCGGTCGCGGATCTTCTCGATCAGCTCCCAGGTATCCCGGCGGGACTGCGGGTCCAGTCCGGTGGTCAGCTCATCCAGGATCGCGATCTTCGGGTTGCCGATCAGGGCCAGGGCGATGGACAACCGCTGCTTCTGTCCGCCGGACAGGGCGGTGTAGGCGGTACGGCGCTGTTGGGTCAGGTTCAGCAGGTGCAATAGCTCCTCGGCATTGGCCGGGTCGCGGTAGAAGGAGGAGTACAGGCGCATCGCCTCAGCGACGGTGATCTTCGCCGGCAGGACCGACTCCTGCAACTGCACACCGAGCACCTCGCGCACCTTTTTCGGGTGGCGCTGGGGGTCGATGCCCAGCACGTGGACCGTGCCGGAGTCGGCATCGCGCAGGCCGGCCAGGCACTCCACCGCAGTGGTTTTGCCGGCCCCGTTGGGGCCGAGGATGCCGAAGATCTCTCCGCGGCGGACCTCCAGGTCGATTCCGGCGACGGCATGTACCTCGCCGTAGGACTTGCGCAGGTTCTGGATCTGGATCACTGATGTCATCTCATGCCTCCACAGCTTTGATGGGGATCCGGCGGGTGAGCAGACTGAAGGCCACTGCCGGTGGGATCAGGCACACCGCTGCCACGGTGATACCCAGGGCCGGGTTGAAGACGAACTCCTCAGTCCCGGTGACGAAGTTCTGCACCCCACCGGACGGATCCAGGGCCAGGATCGCCACCAAGAGCGGTAGGACCGTGAGCAGCAGCAGCAGGGTGCCGCGTAGACCCCCGAAGCGGTAGTAGGTGATGCCGACCAGGCTCCCGCTGAGGATCGCGACCGTGGTCAGCAGGATCTGTGAGACCAGCATTGTCCAGGATCCGCCCCAGCCGGGCAGGGCGGCGAACTGCTCCGGCAGGCCGACGTCGAAGATCGCGCGCTCGATGGCAACCAGGGCGAAGAGGCTCAGACCGTAGAGGACGCCCATCACCGGTGAGGTGGTCAGGTTCCCCCGGATGAAGGACCGGCGGGTCATTCCCGAGGTGACGTGCAACGGTAGGTAGGCGACGACGAAGGTGATGCCGAGGGCGAAGGCGAACCAGGTGGCCGTATGGGTGCCGAACGGGGCGTAGACGATGCGCTCCCACCCGAACACGGTGACCAAGACATGGGCTCCGGCGACCAGCAGCGCGCCCACGACCAGCAACCAGCGCAGCAGGTCCAGATGGGACTCGGTTAGCTGCCTGGCGGCGATCGCCCACTGTGGGCGGAGGGTGGCGGTGGTGGTCATCGGTCCTCCTGGTTGGTGAGGTGGACGAACAGGTCCTGCAGGGGTACGGCGCCCAAGTCCAGTCCGGCACCCCGCACACGCTGGCGGAAGTCACGGTCTAGATCGCCGAAGACGGTGACCTGGCGGGTGGTACCCAGCACCTGGCTACCGATGACGGTCAGGTCAGCGGTGAGGGCATCGACTTGTTCCGCCGGCCCGGTGATCGTGGCGCCCTGGGCGCGCAGATCCTCGGCGTCCTCGCTGAGGTGGAGCTTTCCGCCATCCAGAATCGTCACGCCGGAGAACAGCTTCTCGATCTCGCTGATCAGGTGGCTGGAGAGGATGAAGGTGCGCGGGTGCTCGACGTAGTCGGCCAACAGCAGGTCGTAGAACCGGTACCGCGAGGGGGCATCCATGCCCAGGTAGACCTCATCGAAGATGGTCAGCGGGGCGCGGCTGGCCAGGCCGATGACGACGCCGAAGGCCGACTTTTGCCCACGGGAGAGCCGGCCGGGGCGCTTCTTGGCATCGAGGCCGAAGGCGTCCAGCAACTGCGCGGCGTAGTCGCCGTCCCAGTTCCTGCGCACTGTGGCGAAGTAGGACAGGTTGGTCGAGATCTTCTCATCGGTCATCACATCCCCGGATTCGCGCACGATGCACATCCCGCTCATCACCCGTTCGTTCTCGAACGGGTCCTCCCCGTCGACGAGGACCGCGCCCGACGTCGGCTGGCGCAGTGCGGCGATCACGGACAGCAGGGTGGTCTTTCCCGAGCCGTTGCGGCCGAGCAGGCCATGGATTGCGTTCTGCTCAATGTCAATCGAGACCCGGTCCACGGCCCGGGTGTCACCGAAGTGCACACTCACCTCGCGGGTACTGACGGCGAATCCGCTCATCGGGAATCTCCTTTGCCGCTGATGTAGTTCTGGATGTCGGTGGTGCTGATGCCCAGCCACGTGGCGTCCTGCAGGACTGGATCGAGCTGTTCAGCGAAGAACGTCTCGCGCCGCTCGGCACGGAGCCGTTCCGGGGCGCCTTCGGCGACAAACATTCCCACTCCTCGTTGCTTGTAGAGGACCCCGTCGGCGACCAACTCGGTGAAAGCCTTGGCTGCTGTCGCGGGGTTGATGCGGTAGGTGGTGGCGTACTGGGTGGTCGACATGACCTGGTCGCCGGCCGTCAACCGGCCGGCAAGAACATCGGACCGGATGTGCTCGGCGATCTGAATGTAGATCGGCTCAGGCCCATCGAACATCGACGCCTCCTCTCGGGTTCATTACTGGACTAATGAACCATAGGACCAAAGGGGTGTCAACCCCGTGCCGCATTCATCGCAAGGGGCGCCACTCGCCGGGCGGGCCGCTACCGCGCGGGGCGCGCTGGCGTCTTGCGACCGCTACCGGACACCGGGACGCGGTGCCTGGGCACGCAAAACCGCCGCTGAGCCCGCCCGAGCTGCTCCGCGAGTCAGTCGACCAGTTGGCCTCAGTCGACCAGTTGGCCGCGGCGGATCACCGCGCGGGGGCGGGCCAGTACCCCGATATCCGTGCGCGGATCATCTGGATAGACCACGAGATCGGCCGGAGCACCGGGGCTGATTCCTGGCCGGCCTAGGTACTGCCGCGCCGACCAGCTGGCCGCAGCGAGCACCACCTGCGGTGGGATGCCCGCGCGCACCATCTCCTGGCACTCGGCGGCGATCTGGCCGTGGGCGATCGTGCCACCGGCGTCGGTACCGACCAACAGGGGCACCCCGGCGTCGTAGAAGGCGCGCACCTGGGCGTAGCGGTTCTCATACATCTGCCGCATCCGAGCAGCGAACCGGGGGAATTTTGCCGCGCCCTGGTCGGCGATCTGACCGAACTGGCCCACCTGCAGCAGGGTCGGTACCACCGGGATACCGCGTTCGGCCGCGAGACGGATCTGCTCGGAGCTCATCCCGGTGCCGTGCTCCAGACAGTCCACACCGGCGGCGATCAGATCATCGATCGTCTCGGTAGCGAAGGTGTGCACCGTGACCCGGGCCCCGTTGGCGTGGGCGGCGGCCACCCCCTCGGCGAGCACATCGAAGGGCCACAGTGGCTCCAGGTCCGCCTCGGCTTCGCGAGCCCGGTCGATCCAGTCCCCGACGATCTTCACCCAGCCATCGCCGAACCGTGCCTGGCGGCCCATCTCCTTGGGCAACTCGGTCACGTCCTGGAGTTCGTGGGCGTAGTAGCGCAGATACCGCTTGGGCCGAGCCACGTGGTTCCCGGAGCGGATCAGGGCCGGAACATCATCGCGATCTTGTAACCAGGTGGTGTCCACCGGCGACCCGGCGTCGCGCACCAGCAACGTCCCGGCGGCCAAATCGGCGCGGGCCTGGGACAGCGCGGTGTCTTCATCCACCGGCCCGTCGGCGCCCAGCCCGATATGGCAGTGCACATCCACCAGCCCTGGCACCACCCAGCCTTCGATCGTCTGAGCGCCGGCCGGCGGACGGGCCTCGGTCTCGATCAGTCCGTCCCGAACCACGATCTGCTCATAGGTGTGTTCACCGTCGGCGAGCACAGTTCCACGAAGGGTCAGATCCACCGGTTCGCTCCGATCACTACTGCAGTTACCGCCCGAGGAACTTCTCAAAACCGGCCGGCAGTTCCAGGTCCGTGGGGTCCACCCCGTCGGACTGCTTGCCCATCCCGAAGGCCGAGCCAGCGCTGGGCTGCTGGCCGGCTGCCCGGGCTGCGGCCCGCTCGGCCGCCTCCCGCTCCTGTTGGGCCCGCTTGGCCGGGTTACCGGACTTACCCTTCTTGCCCTTCTTCGGGGGCGGAGCCATCCGGCCCTTGGACTTCTTTCCGCCGCCCGGCATCTGGCCCATGCCCGGCAGCCCACCGGCCATCCCGCCCTTCCGATCGGCGGTCGCCATCGAACGCATCATCGTCTTGGCCTGCTCGAAGCGTTCCAGCAACTGGTTCACCGCGGTCACTGTGGTCCCCGAACCCTTCGCGATCCGGGAGCGCCGCGAACCGTTCAGGAGCTTCGGGTTGTCCCGCTCGGCGGGGGTCATCGATCGCACGATCGCCTCGACCCGGTCCACCTCGCGTTCATCGAAGTTCTCCAGCTGCTCACGCATCTGGCCCATCCCCGGCAGCATGCCGAGCATCTTCTTCATCGAACCGAGCTGCTTCATCTGCTGCATCTGGGCGAGGAAGTCGCTCAGGGTGAGGTCACCATCACCGCTGATCTTGTTCGCGATCTCCGCGGCCTGTTGCTCATCGAAAGCCTTCTCGGCCTGCTCGATCAGAGTGAGCATGTCGCCTTGGTCCAGGATGCGCGAGGCCATCCGGTCGGGATGGAACCGCTCGAAGTCGGTGAGCTTCTCACCGGTCGAGGCGAACAGCACCGGGGAGCCGGTCACCGTCCGGATCGACAGGGCGGCACCACCGCGGGTATCGCCGTCGAGCTTGGACAGCACCACACCGGTGAAGCCAACGCCATCGGCGAAGGCCTGGGCGGTACTGACCGCGTCCTGACCAATCATCGCGTCGACGACGAACAGCGTCTCGTCGGGTTGGACCGCCTCGCGGATGTCGATCGCCTGCTGCATCATCTCGGCATCGACACCGGTGCGCCCGGCGGTGTCCACGATCACCACGTCGTAGTAGTTCTCCCGGGCGTGCTCCACCCCGGAGCGAGCCACCTGGACCGGGTTGCCCACGCCGTTACCCGGTTCCGGCGCCCACACCGGCACTCCGGCCTGGGAGCCGACCACCTGCAGCTGCTGGACGGCGTTGGGGCGCTGCAGGTCCGAGGCGACCAGCAGCGGGGTGTGCCGCTCCTCGCGCAGCCAGCGGCCCAGCTTGCCGGCGAGCGTCGTCTTCCCCGCGCCCTGCAGACCGGCGAGCATGATGACCGTCGGTGGGCGCTTGGCCAGTTGCAACTCCCGGGCCTGCCCGCCCAGGATCTCCACCAGCTGCTCGTGCACGATCTTGATGATCTGCTGGCCGGGGTTCAGCGCCTCGGACAGTTCGGCCGCTCCGGCGCGCTCCCGCACCGCGGCGGTGAAGGAGCGCACCGCCGGGACAGCGACGTCGGCGTCGAGCAGAGCGCGGCGGATCGAGGAGATCGTCGCCTCGACGTCCGCTTCGGACAGGCGTCCCTTGCCACGCAGCGTTTTGAACGTGGCGGTGAGCCGATCAGACAAGCTGGCGAACACAGGCAAATCCTTGGTGGCCGGGGATGGGTGCTGATTCTAGGATATCGGCCGCGGCAACTGGCTTAGTCCGTCGGCTCTCCGACTAATGCCCCGATCCGGTCCAGCAAGGCCTCCAGGTCGTCGTCGAACTCCTCGGCGTCCCTACCCGGTTCGCTGAGCAGATCGCTCATCTGGACGATCGTGGGAAACTCCGACAGGGTGCGACTGCTCGCGCCAGGCAACTCCCCGGCAGGCCCGGTTGCCTTGGTCAGTTCGGCCGCGGTGAGCATCAGGTGCCCCAGGAGGAAACTGGTAAAGGTCCGGTAGACCAGCGCCGCCTGTCCCGCGGAGAAGCCGCACTGCAAGAGCGTGCGCAAGAACTCCTCGACCATGTCCAGGTTACGTAGCGGCGGACGCAGCCACGGCGCAGCCGGATGCCGGGTGGCCACCAGCGGGAAGATGTGCGGGTGGTCGGTCGCCATCCACCGGATCTGCTGTCCCAGACGCCACAGGTAGGCCCGCCAACCACCGGACTCGCCCACATCCTTTCCTGCCGCGTCCTCCACCGGTGCCGAGACCAGGTCGACCATGGCATCCAGGAGGTCCTCACGACCATCGACATAGCGGTACAGCGCCATCGCCTCTACGCCGATCTCCGCCCCCAACCGGCGCATGCTCAGTGCCCCAGCACCTTCGGCGTCGACCAACCAGATGGCCGTTCGGATCACCTGCGCCCGGCTCAGCACAGGGCGTGCTGCGGCATCGTCCTGCGCACCTGTTTCCCCGGCCATCACACCTCCAGATCCAGACGGGCGGGCGGCCACCGCCGTCCATTGTGTCCCGGGACACCCGTGCTCTCCACTCAGGGGCGTAGCCAGAACCGAATTTACGCCGTAAACTGCGGTCTTGTGATGGATCCAGTAGTAGGAGGGAAAACACCGATGGTCCTCAGTGGCGATCCGACCGGTCGAGGTGAGGAGGCCGGAACTGTGGCCGTGCTGATCTCACCACATCGGGTCCGCCTGGTACTGGCCGGTGAGGTGGACGCCAGCACCGAGGCCGAGTTGTCCGAGGCGGTCACCGAAGTACTGGGCCTGGGGTTGCCCGTGGACATCGATGTGCGGAACGTGACGTTCATGGACTCCTCAGCGATATCCGGTATTGCCCGGCTCAGCGTGCAACTCGGGCACCGGCCCCGGCTGATCGCTCCGCCGGAGTCGGTACGGTTCCTGCTCTCGGTGACCCGCGTGGGGGACGATGTCGAGATCGTCGAGGACGATCCCGGATTCGAGCAGGACCCGAGCCACCACGCCACCGCCGAGCCGCAGTCCGAGGCATTGTAGGAATCCCGGTAGGGATCAGGTCAGTAACGCGTCCACGAAGTCCTCGGGAACGAACGGGGCCAGATCGTCCGGGCCCTCGCCCAGACCGACGAACTTCACCGGCACGCCCAGGGCGCGCTGGACGGCGATGATGATGCCGCCCTTGGCGGTGCCGTCGAGTTTGGTCAGCACGATCCCGGTGACGTCGACGACGTCGGCGAAGACCTGAGCTTGGCGCATTCCGTTCTGCCCGGTCGTGGCATCCAGCACCAGGAGCACCTCGGATACCGGGGCGGACCGGGAGATCACGCGTTTGATCTTGCCCAGTTGGTCCATCAGGTCGGCCTTGTTCTGCAACCGGCCGGCGGTGTCCACCATCACGACATCGGCCTGCGCCTGCTGTCCGGCCTTGACCGCATCGAAGGCGACCGAGGCGGGGTCGGCTCCCTCCCGGTCGGAGCGGACCACCGGAACCCCCACCCGCTCGCCCCAGGTAGCCAGTTGATCGGCGGCCGCAGCGCGGAAGGTGTCGGCGGCTCCCAGGAAAATGTCCTTGTCCTCAGCCACCAGCAGGCGCGCGAGCTTGCCGACCGTCGTGGTCTTCCCAGTGCCGTTGACCCCGACGACGAGAATCGTGGCCGGGTGGGCCGAACCGTCGTCGGCCAGGCCGGGGGTGGCGCTCAGGCGCCGGTCCATCTGCGGATCGACCAGGGCGAGCAGCTCCTCGCGCAGCATCTGGCGTACCTGCGCCACATCGGTCCCACCGGTGACCTTGGCGCGGGTACGCAGCGCGGCCATCAGCTCATCGGTGGGCCCGGCGCCCACGTCGGCCAGCAGTAGCGTCTCCTCGATCTCTTCCCAGTCGGACTCACTCAACTGGTCCTTGCTGAGCAGGTTCAACAGGGTGGTACCCAGCGCACCGGAACGGGCCAGCCGGCCACGCAGCCGCTCCATCCGGGTAGCAGCGGCCTCGGGACGGTCCAGTTCCGGGGTGGTTTCGACGTCGGCCGCTTCGGGGGCAGTCTCGGCGGGCGGGGCCTGCTCGGTGAGCACCTCGGCGCCGGCACCCTGCTGCTCGGAGTCCTGCTCACCGGCAGCGGGATCGGGCGCCGGCGCCGGGGCTGAATCGGCACGCTCGGTGCCAGACGGCTCGCGGCCACGGTCACGGCCACGCAGCAGCCAGGCACTCAGGCCACCAACCCCGCCGAGGACGAGCAGACCAAGAACCAGATAAAGCCAGATGTCTTCGATCACGGCATCCAGTGTGACCTATCCACGCACCTACCGGCGAACGAGGCGGCGGGCGTCGTCGTGCCCCTGCCCGGGAAGGCGAACCCGGCGCACCACCCGGCGCAAATCCACTCCCGCCTGATAGGCCGGCCCCTCATCGGACATCCCCAACAGGTCGGCCACGTGCAGTTCCTCATCGAGGCGCACATCGCCACCGGCCAAGATGGCCTCGGCCGTTTCCCGCCCGGCCGTAGCGCTGCGCGCGTGCCGCGTGGCGCCGCGGGTGTGCTGCCGAGCACGACGCGCCCGCCGTTCGGTGCGTACCGCACGGAATGCTTCGCGGAACCAGTTCCGGTAACCATCGCGCGGGGCACGAGCACGCAGCAACACGATCGCCACGGTGATCGCCGCGACAGCGCTGAGGAGAAGGATGAACACTGGACTGGTCACATCTTGTATTATCGCTCAGCGCAGCGCTGTAACCAGGGCGACGTGGCTGATTTCACCATTTCTGCACGGTGACCTCGCATAGGTTTTTCACACGTGCTCCCTTTTTCACACGTGCTCCCGGAGCCGCTGAGAGATCAGGGTGGTGACCCCGTCCCCGCGCATACTGGCCCCGTACAGCGCGTCGGCGACCTCCATCGTGCGCTTCTGGTGGGTAATGACGATCAGCTGGGAGTTCTCCTGGAGTTCGGTGAAGATCTCCAGGAGCCGGCCAAGGTTGACATCATCGAGCGCCGCCTCGACCTCATCCATGACGTAGAACGGGCTGGGCCGGGCCTTGAAGATCGCCACCAGCAGCGCCACGGCGGTCAATGACCGTTCCCCGCCGGAGAGCAAGGACAGGCGCTTGACCTTCTTGCCGGGCGGGCGTGCCTCGACGTCGATCCCGGTGGTGAGCATGTCCTGGGGCTCAGTGAGCACGAGCCGGCCCTCACCACCGGGGAAGAGTCGGGCGAAGACCTCCTCGAACTGAGCGGCGGTGTCGTGGTAGGCCGCGGTGAATACCTGCTCGACCCGCTCATCGATCTCCCGGACGATCTCCAGCAGATCGGCCCGGGACTTCTTCAGGTCGGCGAGTTGGTCGGTCAGGAACTTGTGCCGTTCCTCCAGGGCCGCATGCTCCTCCAGCGCCAGCGGGTTGACCTTACCGAGCAGGGATAGTGCCCGCTGTGCGGCCTTGAGGCGCTTTTCCTGTTCGGCCCGCACGTACGGCTTCGGTTGGGCTGCCTCTCCGGTGTCCTGGTCGGGGCCGGGCACCGGCGGCACCATCTGGTCTGGCCCGTACTCGGCGGTCAGGACCTCCGGGTCCAGGCCGAGCTCGTCGACCGCTCGTTGTTGGAGCTGCTCGATCCGCAGCTTCTGCTCGGCTCGGGCGACCTCATCGCGGTGGACGACGTCGGTGAGCTCGGCGTATTGAGCCGACAGCTCATCCAGCTCCTTGCGGACCGAGCTCAGGGCTTGCTCACGCTCAGTTCGTTCGGTCTCGGCCTGCTCACGTTGCCGGTGGGCATGCCGCAACGAAATCTCGATCCGGTCCAGGGCATGGCTGGCACCATCACGTACTTCGGCGGCGATCTGGGCCTGTTCCGCCCGGCGGGCGGCTTTCTCCTCGGCTACCTTGCGGGCGTTTCGTTCGGCCGCCGCAGCGCGTTCGAGGGACTCTGCCCGCGAGGTGATCGCCCGCAACCGTTCCTCGGTGGTGCGCAACATGAGCCGGGCGTCGGTCTCCGCCGCCCGAGCGCTGGCGGCTGCGGCGGCCCTAGCCTCCCGCTGTTCGGTAGCACCGTCCAGGTCGGTGGCGGCCTCCTCCGGTTCCTGCTGGGCCACCTCCAGGCGCTGGGCGAGCTCCGCGAGCTCGCCGGCAATCTTCTCCCGGGCCTCGGCTGCGGAGTCGATCGCTGGTTGGATCCGTTCCGCTTCCCCGGCCGCCGACCGCATTGCGGCACCGTGTTGGCCGAGCTTCTCGGCCACCGCGGCGAGTTTGGCGTCCGATTCGTGCAGCGCATCCAGGGTTTGCTGGACCGCTTGGCTCGCCTGCTCGGCGGCCTCGGTGGCCGGGCCGAGGGCGAACCGGGTCTGCTCGGCCCGTCCGACGGCGGCATCCAGTTCCCGTTCGGCCTCCTCCCGGGCCGCGTGCAGTTCCAGGACCGAGGGCTGCTCGGCCCCTCCGCCGCGTACCTGGCTGCGAGCCAGCACATCGCCTTCGGTGGTCACTGCGATCACATCGGCGTCCTGCACCGCCGCACGGGCCTGACGCAGACCCTCGACCACCACCACCTGATGCAACAACTTCTCGATTGTGGGGCGTAGTTCGGCACTGGTATGCACCAGGTCCCGGGCCCAGGTCCCGGTGGGCGGCGCTGGTTCGGGTGGCGGACCTTCACCAGCGGCGATGACCATCCGTGCCGATCCGGCATCGGCGGCCCGTACCATCCGGATCGCGTCCACGGCCACATCCACCGATTCCACCGCGGCTGCGTCCGCCAGCGGCCCCAATGCGGCGGCGATCGCGTTCTCATAGCCTGGATCGACGGTGAGGAGGTCGGCCACCGAGCCCAGGACACCGGCCGGACCGTTGCCCTCCAGCAACTTTCCGGTGCCGTCCTTGCGAGCCAGCGACATCTCCAACGCGTCCCGGCGCGCCGCCCAGGTGGACCGTGCGCTCTCCGCTTCGCGTTCGGCCTCACCTAACCGGGCGACCTCACCATCGGCCCGTTCCTGCTCGGCGAGGGCAGCTTCGTGAGCCGCGTCCAGCCCCTCCTCACCCTGTTGTGCGCCGACCGCCTGCTGTTCCAGGGCGGCAAAATCCCCGCGGGCCTCCTCCTCCCGGGCCTGGGCTGCCTGCAGGTCCTGTCGCAACCGCTGCAATTCGGCCTCAGTGGCCTCCAATCGGCTGCGCCGGGCCCCGACCTGCCCGGTCAGCTGGGCCAGGCCCTCCCGGCGGTCGGCCACGCCGCGGTGCACCGCGGCCAGGGCACGTTCTGCCTCGGCGGCCTGCTCTTCTGCGGCTCTGCGAGCGGCGACGGCGGCATCTAGGTCGGCCTGGGCAGTGTCCTTCTCCGTGGCTAGTTCAGCCTCGGCTTCCCGTGCCTGCTCGGCTTGGGCATCGAGATCCTCGGGGTCCCGGCCTTGTTCCGGGGCCTGGGCAGTGCCCAACAGCCGAGTGCGCTCGGCAGCCAGGGTCTGGGTACCGCGCAGTCGTTCCCGCAGGCTGGACAGGCGGTACCAGGTCTCGGTGACCTCCGTCAGCCGGGGCGCGGCGGCGGCCGCCGCCGACTCCAGTTCGGTCAGTCGGGTGCGCGCGGTCTGCTGGGCACGTTCTACCTCGTCGCGTTTGGTGCGCAGTGCGGTCTCATCGGCGATCTCCTGAGCCAGGCCGGCGGTGAGCTGGGCCAGATCATCGGCCAGCAGTCGGGCCTGGGCGTCCCGCAGGTCCACCTGCACCACCTGGGCTCGCCGGGCGACGTCGGCCTGTTTGGCCAGGGGACCCAGTTGCCGCCGGATCTCGGTGGACAGGTCGGTCACCCGGGCCAGATTGGCGGCCATCGCCTCCAGTTTCCGCAGCGCCTTCTCCTTGCGCTTGCGGTGTTTGAGGATCCCAGCGGCTTCCTCGATGAAACCGCGCCGCTCCTCGGGGCTGGCCTGCAGCACCGCATCGAGACGCCCCTGCCCGACGATCACGTGCATTTCCCGGCCCATGCCGGAGTCGGAGAGCAGGTCCTGGATATCCAGTAGTCGGCACGCGGTGTTGTTGATGGCGTACTCCGAACCACCGCCCTGGAACAGGGTGCGGGAGATGGTCACCTCGGAGTACTCGATCGGTAGCGCACCATCGGAGTTGTCGATTGTCAGGGACACCTCCGCGCGGCCCAGCGGCGGGCGCGAGGAGGTCCCGGCGAAGATGACATCGGCCATGTTGCCCCCGCGTAGGGACTTCACGCCCTGCTCCCCCATCACCCAGGAG
>Ga0209487_1002511_pt1 | contig 14890 bp, 5 predicted proteins | sample Poulit2012_FD_187524 | JGI IMG/M metagenome (GOLD analysis project Ga0209487, IMG submission 187524) | Agricultural soil microbial communities from Georgia to study Nitrogen management - Poultry litter 2012 (SPAdes) (version 2) | ecosystem: Environmental > Terrestrial > Soil > Agricultural land... | reverse complement strand
CGAAAGGCGCAATGATTTCACACGCCAATATTTTGGCCAACTGCGTCATGGGCAAAGCCTGGGTTCCAGGTCTCGGTGACAAACCTGAACGCTTCCTCGCCGCTTTACCCTTCTTCCACGTCTACGGGATGACTACCGTGGTGGCGCTAGGAGTCTACGTGGGCGCAGAAATCATTTTGCTGCCCGCACCACAGATTCCTTTGATCATGGATGTCATCAAAAAGCACACTCCGACGTGGGCGCCAGGTGTTCCGACTCTCTACGACAAGATTTTGACAGAGGCTGAAGAAAAGGGCCTAGATAAGACACAACATCCAATCGCCAACTCTTTTTCCGGCGCAGCTACCCTTCCGGTTCGCACTGTTGCTCGGTGGGAAGCTTTCTCCGGTGGGCTGCTGGTAGAAGGTTACGGTCTCACAGAAACCGCACCTGTTATTTGCGCCAACCCGATGGACGGCAATCACCGTCCCGGCTATGTAGGTATCCCATTCCCCGATACCGAAGTACGCATTGTTAATCCAGACAACCTTGATGAACTCATGCCTGACGGAGAAGAAGGTGAGCTGCTAGTTCGCGGCCCGCAGGTCTTTAAGGGCTACCTCAACAACCCTGAGGCAACCGCGGCTACTTTCCACGGCGATTGGTTCCGTACTGGCGATGCCGGCGTGATGGAAGAAGATGGCTTTGTGCGTCTTGTTGCCCGCATCAAAGAAATCATCATCACAGGTGGCTTCAACGTCTACCCGGCCGAAGTTGAAGAGGCCATGTCCGACCACCGCGATATCGAAAGCATTGCCGTTGTTGGTCGCCCGCGTGAAGACGGCTCTGAAGATGTCGTCGCCTGTGTCACGCTGCGCGATGGCTCAGCTCTCGACCCCGAAGGCCTGAAAGAATTCGCTCGGGAGCGCCTTACTCGCTACAAGGTGCCTCGCACTTTCTACCACTTCGACGAACTAGCGAAAGACCAGCTGGGCAAGATTCGCCGCCGCGAAGTCCAGCAAGACCTTCTGAAGATGCTCGGAAGTAAGTAATTACTTGGCAACAAGTAATTAAGTCGTCCTCCCCGGCGATATGACCGTGGTGCATTAAACTTAAAAAGAAGCACACTCTTCTTCGCCTTACGGCGGGTTAGCCTTTTAAGCTTTTCGCGCTGACCGTTGCAGATGCACCATCGATAAAATATCCCTGGGAGGACGTCTTATGTCGGCATTTCAAACCAAAGCCTGGATCCACAATTACGCAGCGTGGACCGAGCCACACTTGGACTATGGCGATGACACGCTGGTTGATTTTTACGACAACAACCTAGCAAAGAATGGCAATAAGTCTGCTACCTATTTCTTCGGCCGCACTCAAACCTATAGCGACTTAGACCACCAGGTAAACGCTGCCGCCGCAGGCCTGAAAGCTTTTGGCATTCGCCCAGGCGACCGCGTGGCTTTGGTTTTACCGAACTGCCCGCAGCACATCGCAGCCTTTTATGCCGTATTAAAGCTGGGTGCAACGGTAGTGGAGCATAACCCGCTCTACACCGCACATGAATTAGAGGGTCTATTCAATGACCACGGTGCGCGTGTTGCCATTGCCTGGGACAAGGCCGCACCAACATTAGAAAAGCTACGTGGGAAAACCCCGCTGGAGACCATCATCTCCGTCAACATGACGGAAGCCATGCCACGGCGTATGCAGCTTTTGCTGCGCATTCCAGTTCCACCGATTACGTCCAAGCGCGATGCTCTCACCGGCGATGCTCCGAACACCGTGCCCTGGTCCACCTTGTGCTCACACGCAATTGGCGGTTCCGGCAAGGACATTGAATACCCCGTAGTCACGCGTGAAGACACTGCGCTGATTCTGTACACCTCCGGTACTACGGGTCAGCCCAAAGGCGCGATGCTCAGCCACGGCAACATGGCTTCCATGGTTGTCATGGGTGATGCCTGGGTCCCGGGACTGCGCGATAAGCAACAGCGTTTCCTCGCAACCTTGCCGATGTTCCACGTCTATGGCCTCACCATGGTGGCAACCCTTGGCCCTTATGTTGGGGCTGAGATGGTTTTGCTCCCAGCACCACAGATCCCACTCATCATCGATGTTTTGAAGAAGCACACTCCAACTTTTGCACCGGGTGTACCGACGCTATACGAAAAGATCATTGCTGCAGCGAATGAGAAGAATATTGAAATCACAGGCATCGACAATGCTTTCTCCGGTGCTTCTACCTTGCCAGTCTCCACCGTTGAGGACTGGGAAAACCTTACCGGCGGCAAGCTGGTGGAAGGCTACGGTCTGACTGAAACCTCCCCAGTTATTTGTGGTAATCCCATGAACGGCAAGACCCGTCCGGGCTATGTTGGTCTTCCTTTCCCTGATACCGAAGTGCGCATTGCTAACCCAGAGAACCTAGATGAAACTATGCCCGATGGTGAAGAAGGCGAACTGCTGGTTCGCGGGCCGCAGGTCTTTAAGGGCTATCTCAACAAGCCTGAAGCCACTAAAGAAGCCTTCCACGGTGATTGGTTCCGCACCGGTGACGTCGGTGTAATGGAAGAAGATGGCTTTGTCCGCCTGGTAGCCCGCATCAAAGAAATCATCATCACCGGTGGATTCAATGTCTACCCGGCGGAGGTCGAAGAAATTCTGCTTACCCACCCCGATATCACCGATGTTGCCGTGGTTGGCCGTCCGCGTCACGATGGCTCCGAAGACGTCGTTGCGTGTGTGACTTTGCGCGATGGTGCGGCTTTGGATCCAGAAGGCCTCAAGGACTTCTCCCGTGAACGCCTTACCCGCTACAAAGTGCCGCGCACCTTCTACCACTTCGAAGAGCTCGCCAAAGACCAGCTGGGCAAGATTCGCCGCCGTGAAGTTCAGGCGGACTTGCTTAAGCTGCTCGAGAAATAATTTATGTAACTTGTACATATGTCCCCGCGTTCTAAAAGTCCTGAGCTTCCAGCAGAAACCCCGAACCCGTTTCGTCCTACTTTTGGTGCCTCACCACGCTTTTGGGCAGGACGGACGGTAATTTTAGAAGGATTCGCGGAAGCTCTCGACAGCCCCGTGGGCCATCCTGATCGCGCGATGTTAATCAGTGGTACCCGCGGAATTGGCAAGACAGTTCTGTTGACGGAGCTCGAAGATATTGCCGAAGCTCGCGGGTGGATCTCAGTGCGGGCCATCGGTAGCACGAGCATGGCCGAGCACCTTATTAATACGGCTATTCCAGCGCAGATTGCCAAGCTCAACCCGCAGGTGGAGACCCGGTTGAAGTCGCTTGGTGTCGCAGGTCTAGGCCGTGTAGAAACCGAACTCGATCCCCGTTACGAGCAGCTGCAACCTGTACCCACGGTAGAAACTCGTATCCGGCAGCTTCTGGAATACACCAGTGGAAGCGGCGTATTCATTGCGATTGATGAGGTCCAAGACGCCCCGAGTGAGGATCTCGCTGCGGTAGCGCAAGCCTTCCAGAATCTCATCAAGGATGAACTTCCTGTCGCTCTTGCCTTCGCAGGCCTAACGGTTGGCACCCGGGACCTCTTGGATTTGCCGGGCACCACGTTCTTACGCCGTGCAAGTGCCTATGAGCTAGGCCCATTGACTGCCGATGACACCGTGAATCTTCTCGCCGCTACCGCTGATGGCTCCGGTATCCACTTTGGCGATGCTGCTGCCCGGCGCGCGGCCACCGCATCATTCGGGTTTCCCTACTTGGTTCAGCTCATTGGCGCGCTTGCGTGGCGGGTAACTAAAGACCAAGTAAAAGAGGAAGTCACGCAAGAAACTATCGATGCCGTCCTCAAAGAGGCAATTGATACTTTCGGCTCGCAGGTGCATCGACCAGCGCTGCGGCATGTCACCGACTTACAGCGTGAATTTTTGCGATCAATGGCGCGTTTGGGCGGTGAGGAACAGTCCATTAGTGAAATCGCCGGGCTGTTGAAGAAGACCACCACCGGCATCAGCAGAATCCGCGCGGCACTAATTAAGCAAGAGCTCATTGAGCCTTCCTCACACGGGTATGTGCGCTTCACCCAGCCGTATATGGCAGAGCATCTCCTGGCCGAGCCACGCACACGCTATGTGCAATAGGAATCCAGCTGCGTGAAATTTTAAAACGTAGCTGTTATGCAGGCTAGGTTGAGCAGAATATCAGCGCATGCAACATTTGCCTGTCGACGTAAGGTGCATCACAGTGGATAATCTTCCGGTACGAACCTGTCTGACAGCTGGACACCCCGACAGCCGGTGCTTTCGCGCACCAGTGCTGCCGAGGAAGTCTTCAACTCCATTCGCCAAGGAATCGAATCCGGAGAAATCCCCATCGGCTCAAAGCTGGGCTCGGAAGCTTCACTTGCGGCATCTTTTGGCGTTAGCCGCTCGGTCATCCGCGAAGCGCTACGTTCCTCGGCAACGCTGGGACTAACTAAAACCGAAACTGGCCGAGGCACTTTTGTCATTTCTGCAACGCCTGCGAACGACTTAGTGCTCGGCAACTATTCCTCAACCGACATTCACGAGACCCGTCCGCACATTGAAGTCCCCGCCGCTGGCCTCGCTGCGCTGCGCCGAGCCACTGATGACCTGAAGAAATTGCAAGACATCATCGAACAGATGGAGGCCGAAGACGATCACGTCGCGTGGGTTGAATTGGATACTGAATTCCACGCAACCATCGCCAGCGCTAGCAAAAACTCGGTCTTTACCAAGATTGTCGGCGATATTCGCGAATCCATGGCGCGTCAGTCCGAGACCGTCAACGTAGTCTCCGGGCGCAGAGAACCTTCCGACAAGGAACCCCGCATCATCGTCGACGCGATTGCCGCTCAAGACAAAGACGCCGCTGAAGAAGCGATGGCCTTCCACCTTTCCGCAGTACGCGTTGCTGTTGATGGAATCGTCAAAAAGCAGCCCTAAGCCCTGTTAATAGACACCCCAACCATTCATTCCTTTAAAGAAAAGGCACACTATGTCAACGACTCAAGTCTCAGGCTCTGCAGCTACGATAAAGCCGGCGAATTCCGCAACTGAATCTGCCATTACTGCGGGCGATGACGATTACCACAAAGGGCTAAGCACCCGTCAGGTCAACATGATCGCTATCGGCGGCGCCATTGGTACCGGACTGTTCATGGGTGCCGGTGGCCGCCTTGCCCAAGCTGGTCCCGGAATTGTCATCAGATACGCCATCTGTGGCGCGCTAGCTTTCCTTATTCTTCGTGCGCTCGGCGAGCTGGTCATGTACCGCCCAAGCTCCGGCCCCTTTGTTTCTTATGCACGTGAGTTCTACGGCGAAAAGGCCGCTTTTGCTTCCGGTTGGCTGTACTGGCTGAACTGGTCCATGACAGCGATTGTGGATATTACAGCCGCAGCTTTGTACATGAACTTCTTCGGACGCTACGTTTCCTGGATTTCAGCCGTACCGCAATGGACTTGGGCACTAGCCGCATTGTTGCTCGTGTTGGGAATGAACCTTATTTCCGTGAAGGTCTTCGGCGAGCTGGAATTCTGGTTCGCACTCATCAAGGTCGTTGCGCTTTCTGCCTTCCTTGTAGCCGGTTGTTACTTTGTCATCTTCGGAACCCCTATTGAAGGCCACACCACCGGCTGGTCCCTCATTCAAGACAACGGCGGTATTTTCCCTAACGGCATCCTGCCAGTTCTGGTTCTCATGCAGTGCGTGGTCTTCGCATACGCATCCATTGAGCTTTTGGGCACCGCCGCAGGCGAGGTAGAAAACCCTGAGAAGGTCATGCCGAAGGCAATCAATACTGTTATCTTCCACATCGCTATCTTCTACGTAGGCTCTTTGATCTTGCTGTCGCTGCTGCTTCCTTATGTTGAGTACAAAGCAGGCGAAAGCCCATTCGTTACTTTCTTCGGCGCCATCGGCGTTCCCGGCATGGACGTGGTCATGAACCTCGTGGTTCTCACCGCAGCAATGTCCTCCTTGAATGCGGGACTGTACTCCACCGGCCGTATCCTGCGCTCGATGTCGTTGAACGGTTCTGCGCCAAAGTTCGCAGGACGCATCAGCGCCAATGGTGTTCCTTATGGCGGAATCGTCATCACTTCAGTCGTCGCAGCCGTCGGCATCATCACTTCTTGGGGCATGATCATGCTCTGCCACATCGCATTGGTAAAGAAGTCAGACCGTGGCCAGCTCCAACGCCCGAGCTTCCGCATGCCTTTCGCACCATACTCCAGCTGGTTCGTACTAGTAGCGCTCGTGATCATCGTGGTACTGATGGCATTCGATAACCCAGTGGGAACCTGGACGGTTGCAGGACTTTTGGTCATCATTCCAATCCTCATCGCCGGATGGTATGTCTGCCGCGGCCGCATCAACGCTATCGCCGCGGAACGTGCAGCAGCTGGCCAAGAAGCAGCTATCTTCTAAACGCAGAAATTTAAAGCTTAAGAAAACAAAACCCCGTTTGAGTGTTGAGTTGGATTCCTTGCCCTTCTCACTACTCATACGGGGTTTTAATTTTGAATGCTCTAGGCTGTATCGCCCTCATGGGCATCTCTGTGCTTCTTCCAAAAGTCAACGCCCCAGAGTGAAATCTTGCAGACCCACAACATGCGATCAACATATTGAGAGGACGTCTGCCCGCGCAGCTTCGGATCATCTTCATCCATGACGGCCATGGAATATACGGCAAAAAGCCACATCCCGATATTCAGTAGCAACGCAATCGAAAGGCCAGTCCAAAACCCCATCGACGATGGAAAACCGACAAGTGTGGATAATGCGAGCCAATGAACTAAACCAGCGGGAGTGTTACCCAGAAAGAATTGGTGAGCTCCCCACGGCCCAGCCCAAACTACAATCATGTACGCCCGTTGCTTAGTTCGAACCAGCGGAACCCCCCACAGTTTCTTCATCCGTTAGATCAAATGGACCAGTAGGTATATATCCAAACACGGTTCTGACCGTAAGGGATTATGTTGGCTGCGCGCAAGATGCTGCGCACACCACAATCCTGGCGGTGAATACTGCAGGGTTTTTCAAGAATCCGCGAAGCTTCTGAGACGTACCATGCCCCAAAACCTCTGGACAGGTTCGGACTTTTCGAAGAATCGAGCCGGCGGTCGTTCCAATGAACGCGCACCCGAACGCAGGTATTTTCGGCGAATTTTCAGGCGTATCACTGGCTGGTTTTTACGTCTATTTCGGGGAAATTTGGCCGGCGCTTTCATGGTGATTGACGTGGTCAGGCAACGATCGGTTACATATTCTATAAATATGAGAAAAACCTCACATTTGGGCGTGTGAGGCCGCCAACTTACGCCTAAGTAGGCTACGGTGGCGTAATCGCGATAGTTTGTTTTCGTGTAGCAAACCCCGGACGCCTATCGCGTCATATTTTCTGGCTTAGGGAAAAGCCATAAACCTTTCACCGATACGTTTAAAGAGGACTATTTAATATGTCGTTGACCCCCTTGCACACCTTGTCTAATGACAGCACTGCCCCGGCAGTGCTGTTTGCAGGTCAGGGTTCTGCATGGCAAAAGGCCATCGCCGATGCCGCAGCCAGCCCACACCAGGCAGCACAGCTGCGCGACATCTTAAAAGAAGTACGCACGACCACCGGCCCGGTAGCACGCATCATCGCGTCTTCTTGCCCAGGGGTTTATGAGCGTTTAGAAGAACTAGCTAACACCCCGGCTGATGAAAGCCCAGTGGCTAAGGAATATGACGCATACCCGGCATACTCCATCCCAGGCATTGTTTTGGGACAAATCGGTGCCATCGAGCACCTGCGCGAGCTGGGCGTGGATGTAGATTCCGCGCAGCTTGCTGGTCACTCCCAGGGCTCTTTGGGCGTTGCAGCCGTGAAGGATGCACGCCAGGCCCTGGCCTTGGCAGTTTTGATGGGTACTGCAGCTGCTGTTACCCAGGGCGCGAATGACTCCCGCTCCCACATGCTGTCTGTACGTGGCGTGCCACGCGAGATGATCGAAGAGTACCTCGCTGGTGACGCAGCTATTGCTGTAGTTAACGGCCGCGTACACTTCGCACTGTCCGGCACCCCAGAAGACTTGGCAAAGACCGAGTCCAACATTGCGCAGGCAGCTGAGTCTTACAATGAGGCGCTCGAAGAGCGTCTCATTGGTGGTTCTGAGATCAACCCAGTCTTTGACGTATTGCGCGTTGCTCTTCCTTTCCACCACGCTTCCTTGCAGGCAGCAGCGGATCTGACCGTCGAATACGCCACCCAGTGTGGCCTGGATGCAGATCTTGCGCGTGAGCTCGCTGATTCCATCTTGGTTCAGCCACACAACTGGGTTGAGAGCGTGAACGCTCTCAACAGTAACTATCTGATTTCCCTGGATCGTGGCCTGTCTTCTTTGACCGCACCACTGATCACTGGCACCGGCAAGGTTGTTATTCCAGCTGCTACCGCCGCTGAGCGCGATAACCTGGCAACCCCAGGCACCGAGCTGCCAACCGCTGTGAACTACGAAGAGTTCTCACCAAAGCTCATCTCCCTGCCTAACGGCAAGTCCTACACTCAGACCCGTTTCTCTGAGTGGACCGGTATGTCCCCAATCATCTTGGGCGGCATGACCCCAACGACCATGGATCCAGGCATCGTTGCTGCAGCAGCAAACGGTGGCTACTGGTCAGAGATGGCCGGTGGCGGACAGTACTCTGACGAAGCTTTCACCATCAACAAAGATGGCATGATGGAGCTTTTAGAGCCAGGCCGCACCGCAGCGTTTAACACCATGTTCTTCGACCGCTACCTGTGGAACCTGCAGTTCGGTCAGGCACGTATCGTGCCTAAGGCTCGTGCTAATGGTGCTGCCTTTACCGGTGTGACCATCTCCGCTGGTATCCCTGAGCTCGATGAGGCTAAGGAACTACTCGATCAGCTCACCGCTGATGGCTTCCCTTATATCTCTTTCAAGCCAGGTACCACCAAGCAGATTCAGGACTGCATCGCAATTGCTGCAGATAACCCTTCTCACCGCGTCATCGTCCAGATCGAAGACGGCCACGCTGGTGGCCACCACTCCTGGGTTGACCTGGATGAGATGCTGCTTGCTACCTATGCAGCAGCACGCCAGCATGACAATCTTGCCATCACCGTCGGTGGCGGCATCTACTCCCCGGACCGCGCATCCGAGTACCTGACCGGTTCTTGGTCCACCAAGTACGGCCTTCCAATCATGCCGGTTGATGGTGTCTTCTTGGGCACCGTCGCCATGGCAACCAAGGAAGCAACCGCTAACGATGACGTTAAGCAGCTGCTCGTTGACACCCCCGGTATCACCCCAGATACCAACGGCGGCTGGGTTGGCCGTTTGAAGGCTGACGGCGGCGTTTCCTCCTCCCAGTCTCACCTGTTGGCTGACCTGCACGAGATTGATAACTCGTTCGCGAAGGCATCTCGCCTGATCACCTCGATCCCAATCGAGGAATACGACTCCCGTCGTGATGAAATCATCGCGGCTTTGGCAAAGACCTCGAAGCCTTACTTCGGCGACGTCTCCGAAATGACCTACGAGCAGTGGGTTTCCCGCTTCGCAGAACAGGCCTACCCATGGGTTGATCCAACCTGGCACGACCGTTTCCACGATCTCCTGCAGCGCGTTGAGGCTCGTCTCAACGAAGCAGACCACGGTGAAATCCCTACCCTATTCCCATCACTCGAAGATTCCGAGAACGCACCAGAGGCAGTAGCAAAGCTTATTGCTGCTTACCCGAATGCGAAGACCACCAAGGTCAACACTCGTGATGAGGCTTGGTTCCCAACCCTTATCCGCAAGCACGTTAAGCCAATGCCATGGACCACCGCTATTGACGGTGACCTTAAGGAATGGTTCGCAAAGGACACCTTGTGGCAGGCACAGGACCCACGCTACGACGCTGATGGCGTTCGTATCATTCCTGGTCCAGTCGCGGTTGCAGGTATTACCAAGAAGAATGAGCCAGTAGCTGAGCTGCTGGGCCGCTTCGAAGATGCCACCACCGCAGCGCTTAACGATGCCGGCGTGGAAGCAGTCGAGCTCTACTCCCGCTTGGCTTCTGCCAAGAACGCAGAAGAGTTCCTGCGCAACGCGCCAACCATTATGTGGCACGGCCACCTCATTGCTAACCCTGCATATGAGCTGCCAGAAGAAGCATTCGACATCGTTGATGATGGCGAAGGCTTAGCAATTCGCATCAACTCTGACTCTTACTGGGATAACCTGCCTGAAGAGCAGCGCCCTTTCTACGTCAAGCACGTCGATATCCCGGTTGCACTGTCTGAGGCAGTAGCAACCGGTGCGTCCCCAGTTGTAGATGATGCACGTCTGCCAAAGGCAGTCTTTGACCTGCTCGCAGGCGTTGCTGGTGTTGGTTCTATCTCCGAGACCGGCGATGAAATCACCGCTTTGCCAAAGGTCATCGAAGGTTCTGTTTCTGAAGAAAACCCATACGGCCTGGTCGAATACTCCTTCACCTTGCCTTCCACCTTGCTGACCGCACACACCGCGGTTACCGGCGCTGCACTGGGCACCGTCAATGCGGGCGCCCCAGATGCTTTGGTTGGACCTTGCTGGCCAGCAATCTACACCGCGCTGGGCACCGGCCGTTTGACCGAAGAACACGGCGAGCCAGCTGGCACCGACTTCCCAGTCATTGAAGGCCTGCTCAACGCAGTTCACCTTGACCACGTCGTGGACGTGCGCGTTCCTCTCGACGAACTGGCACAAGGCGCAAAGGGCGAAGGCCGTCGCATTGACGTAACTTCCCGTTGTGCATCCATCGCTGAGTCCAACGCTGGCCGTATTGTCACCGTTGAGCTGGAACTGCGCGATGCACAGACCCAAGAAGTCGTGGCAACACAGATGCAGCGCTTCGCCATCCGTGGTCGCGCGACTGGTACCTCCGTTCCGGTTCCTGCTCCAGCATGGGGCGGCGGAAAGTCCCAGGACAAGGTAGAGGTCACTCCACGTTCCTTCGTGGACCGCGCATATGTCACCGCACCTGCGGATATGACCCCATTCGCGCTGGTTTCTGGTGACTACAACCCAATTCACACCTCCACCAACGCAGCTCGCCTGGTCAACCTCGAGGCACCACTGGTGCACGGCATGTGGCTCTCGGCTACCGCTCAGCACCTCGCTGGCAACCACGGCACCGTTGTGGGCTGGACCTACTCCATGTTCGGCATGGTGCAGCTTAACGATGAAGTTGAGATCACCGTCGAGCGCGTTGGCCGCAAGGGCATCCACGCTGCATTCGAGGTCACCTGCCGTATCGACGGCGAGGTAGTATCTCGCGGCCAGGCTCTGATGGCGCAGCCACGCACAGCTTATGTTTACCCAGGCCAGGGCATCCAGGCTGAGGGCATGGGCCGTGGTGACCGCGATGCATCGGCAGCTGCACGCGAAGTATGGCGTCGTGCTGACCGCCACACCCGCACCGCACTGGGATTCTCCATCCGTCAGATCATCGACGACAACCCAACCGAGCTGGTTGTTCGCGGCACCAAGTTCATCCACCCGAACGGTGTCCTGCACCTGACCCAGTTCACCCAGGTTGCGCTTGCTGTTGTTGCTTACGCTCAGACTGAGCGTCTGCGCGAAGCTGGCGCTTTGGGTACCAACTCCATGTATGCCGGTCACTCCCTTGGTGAGTACACCGCGCTGGCATCGTTGGCGAATATCTTCGACCTCGAAGCAGTCATCGACATCGTTTACTCCCGTGGTTCCGCAATGGGCACCTTGGTTGAGCGCGACGAAGACGGTAACTCCAACTACGGCATGGGCGCACTGCGTCCAAACATGATTGGTGTTCCAGCTGATGAGGTTGAGGCATACATTGCTCAGACCGCTGAAGAAACCGGCGAATTCCTCGAAATCGTCAACTACAACATCGCTGGCCAGCAGTACTCCATCGCGGGTACCAAGGCAGGTCTTGCGGCGTTGAAGAAGAAGGCTAACTCCGTCAAGGACCGCGCATATGTCACGGTTCCTGGCATTGACGTGCCTTTCCACTCCCAGGTTCTGCGCGGCGGCGTTCCAGCGTTCGCTGAAAAGCTCGATGAGCTGCTGCCAGAAACCCTCGACTTGGACGCACTGGTTGGCCGTTATGTGCCAAACCTGGTGGCTTCCCCATTCGAGCTCACCCAGGAATTCATCGAGAAGGTTAAGCCACTGGCTCCTTCCGGCAAGCTGGACAACCTCAAGGTCGAAGACCTCGATGAGCAGTCCCTTGCTCGTCTGCTCATGATTGAGCTGTTGTCCTGGCAGTTCGCATCACCAGTGCGCTGGATTGAAACCCAGGAACTGCTCTTTGGTGAAGTAGACCAGATTATTGAAGTTGGTCTCGCGGCATCGCCTACCTTGACCAACCTGGCTAAGCGTTCCATGGATATCGCGGGCGTTGACCTGCCAGTATTCAACGTTGAGCGCGACCAGGATCAGGTCATGCTGCAAGACGTGAAAGAAGCACCAGCTCAAACCTTCGATGTTGAAGAAGGCGAAGCAACCTCGTCCACCTCTGCGGCTGGTCTCAGCGGGGATACCGCTGAGGCGTCGGCAGCGGCTGCCTCTGACAACACTCAGTCTATTCCTTCTGCTGAGGCACAGACCGTTGCTGCCGCACCGGCACCTTCCGCTGCTCCAGCTGGCGGTACTGCTGCGGCTGACGCTCCGGACCTGCCATTTAGCGCAGCTGAGGCGATTATGGTTCTGTTCGCATTCCAGAACAAGATCCGCCAGGACCAGATCAATGACACCGATACGGTTGAAGAGCTCACCAATGGTGTTTCTTCCCGCCGTAACCAGTTGCTCATGGATATGTCCGCAGAAATCGGCGTACCAGCTATTGATGGTGCTGCTGATGCTGACGTGGCTACCCTGCGTGAGCGCGTCAAGACTGCAGCTCCGGGCTACTCCCCATTCGGCGTTGTCCTTTCCGAGGCTGTGACCGCACGTCTGCGCCAGCTCACCGGTGCAGCAGGTGTAAAGCCTGCATACATCTCTGAGCGCGTTACCGGCACCTGGGGCTTGCCCCAGTCCTGGGCTGCACACGTTGAGGCTGAAATCTTGCTCGGCTCCCGCGATGAGGACTCCGTGCGCGGTGGCTCCCTGTCTACCGTTCCGACCACAGCTTCTTCCAAGTCTGACGTTGACGCTCTTGTCGATGCCGCAGTTCAGGCTGTCGCAGCAGCTCACGGCACTTCCGTGTCCATGGGCTCGGCTGGAGCTGGCGGCGGCGGTGGAGTCGTTGACTCCGCAGCACTGGATGCTTATGCAGATACCGTCACCGGTGAAAACGGTGTTCTGGCAACTGCTGCTCGTCAGGTCCTGTCCCAGTTGGGTCTGGTGGAAGAAGCACCAGAGACCCCAGAGACCGACAACACCTTGTTCGAGACCGTCGAGGCCGAGCTTGGTTCCGGTTGGGCAAAGACCGTCACCCCATCCTTCGACGCGAAGCGCGCAGTGCTTTTCGATGACCGCTGGGCATCAGCGCGTGAAGACCTTGCGCGCGTAGCACTCGGTGAGCTGGATCTTCCAGCGGAGCGTTTCCGTGGAACCGGAGAGACCATCGCCAAGCAGGCGGAGTGGTGGGCTAATAACCCTGCTGCTGCCACCGGCGCACACGCGAAGGCCACCCCGGCTGCTACCTTGCAGGCTATTGCTGCTGCCGCACGCGAGGAACTCGACGGTGAGTTCGCTGGCGATGTCGCACTGGTTACCGGTGCAGCCCCTGGCTCGATTGCAACCGCATTGGTTGAGCGTCTGCTTGAAGGCGGCGCCACCGTCATTATGACCGCATCACGCGTGAGCCAATCCCGTAAGGAATTCGCCCGCAAGCTCTATGCTGCACACGCAATTCCAGGTGCTGCTCTGTGGGTTGTTCCTGCGAACTTGAGCTCTTACCGCGATGTGGATGCTCTCATCGACTGGATTGGTACTGAGCAGCGTGAATCTGTTGGCAACGAAGTCAAGATCACCAAGCCAGCGCTGACCCCAACCTTGGCATTCCCATTCGCCGCACCTTCCGTGTCTGGTTCAGTTGCTGATGCTGGCCCACAGGCTGAAAACCAGACCCGTCTGCTGCTGTGGTCGGTTGAGCGCACGATTGCTGGTCTGTCCAACCTTGCGCAGCAAGCAGTTGATACCCGTTGCCACATCGTTCTGCCAGGTTCCCCGAACCGCGGCATGTTCGGCGGAGACGGCGCTTACGGCGAAGTCAAGGCAGCCCTAGACGCTATCTTGGCGAAGTGGTCTGCTGAGGCAGGTTGGCCAGAAGGCGTTACCCTGGCGCAGGCAAAGATTGGCTGGGTTTCCGGTACTTCCCTGATGGGTGGCAACGACATCCTGATTCCAGCTGCAGAACAAGCTGGCATCCACGTCTGGGACCCAGAGGAGATTTCTTCTGAGCTGATGTCTTTGGCATCCGCTGAGTCCCGCGCACAGGCAGCCGAGGCTCCACTCGAGCTGGATCTGACCGGTGGCCTTGGTTCTTCCAAGATTTCCATCTCTGAGCTTGCAGCGCAGGTCCGCGAAGAGGCAGAGAGTGCGTCCGCTTCTAACGAATCGAACAGCACTCTCCAAGCAGAAAAGGCAACCATCGCTGCTTTGCCAAACACGCGCCAAGTCGAGCTTCCCGCACCACTTGCCGAAGGCGAAGTTGGCGATGTCACCACCGACCTTGATGACATGGTTGTCATCGCAGGTGTCGGCGAGGTTTCCTCCTGGGGATCCGGCCGTACCCGCTTCGAGGCAGAATACGGCCTGCAGCGCGACGGTGCTGTTGACCTGACTGCAGCTGGCGTTTTGGAGTTGGCATGGATGACCGGTCTGGTGCAGTGGGCAAATGACCCACGTCCAGCCTGGTACGACGAAGAGGGCAACGAAGTCGACGAAGCGGATATCTACAACC
>Ga0209487_1002510_pt1 | contig 14895 bp, 17 predicted proteins | sample Poulit2012_FD_187524 | JGI IMG/M metagenome (GOLD analysis project Ga0209487, IMG submission 187524) | Agricultural soil microbial communities from Georgia to study Nitrogen management - Poultry litter 2012 (SPAdes) (version 2) | ecosystem: Environmental > Terrestrial > Soil > Agricultural land... | reverse complement strand
AAATAACAAATATTACGTCGATGAATCGTTAAAATCGAGCATAACGTTTAAACGACATGATTTATTGAAAGATTCGTACCCGAGTCGGGTCGATTTAATCGTTTGTCGCAATGTACTTATTTATTTTACTGATCCGGCTAAAGAAAAAATATACGATAAATTTAGTAAATCATTACAAAAAGATGGCTTTTTATTTGTCGGTAGTACAGAACAAATATTTAATCCGGAAAAACACGGTTTAACTTTATTTGATACTTTTTTTTATAGAAAGCAATAATATATTATTATTTACATATGAGGAATGAGGGTTAAAAATGCGTTACTTAACTGCTGGTGAATCACACGGGAAACAGTTGACGACGATTATAGATGGTGTGCCTGCTCAAATGCCACTTCATAAAGCAGATATCGATGCATCATTACTTCGTAGACAAAAGGGCCACGGTCGTGGTCGTCGTATGCAAATTGAAAAAGATTTAGTCGACATTAAAAGCGGAGTAAGGCACGGTTATACACTTGGATCACCTATTTCACTCGTCATAACGAATGACGACTTTAAAAGTTGGCAAGATATTATGGGTGAAGAACCGTTACCAGAAGATGCGAAAGTGCGTCGTACTGTTACACGACCGCGTCCAGGGCATGCTGATTTAAACGGAGCATTAAAGTATGGGCATCGTGATATGCGTAACGTTTTAGAACGATCTTCCGCTCGCGAAACTGCTGCACGTGTTGCTGCTGGTGCAGTAGCGAAAATATTGTTGCGGGAACTCGGTATAGAAGTTGTCGGGTACGTGAAGGAAATCGCAGGGATCACTGCACAAGAACGTGATGACTTGTCGATTCGTGAAAAGATGGAGTTTTCAGAGAACTCTCCTGTACGTGTACTTGATCCAAATGTAGAAGAGCAAATAATGCAACGAATCGATCAAGCGAAAGAAGAAGGGGACTCGATCGGTGGTGTTTGCGAAGTATACGTAGAAGGAATGCCTGCTGGTGTCGGATCATACGTCCATTACGATCATAAGTTAGACGCAAAACTTGCCGGTAGCGTCATGAGTATTAATGCGTTTAAAGGAGTAGAAATCGGGATCGGATTTGAAGCCGCACGCCGAAATGGTAGTGAAGTCCACGATGAAATCGCTTGGGATGAAACGCGTGGCTTTTATCGAAACACAAATCGACTCGGTGGGTTCGAAGGTGGGATGACGACGGGAATGCCTCTCGTTATAAAAGGTGTAATGAAACCAATCCCGACACTTTATAAACCGTTACAAAGCGTCGATATCGATACGAAAGAATCGTTTCATGCAAGCATTGAACGCTCTGACTCTTGTGCGGTACCTGCCGCAGCTGTCGTTATGGAACATGTCGTCGCTTTTGAATTGGCAAAAGCGATTACAGAACAGTTTCCGAGCGATCATTTCCCAACGTTAAAACGGGCGATTGAGCAATATCGGGAAGAAACAAGGAGATTTTAAATGATTGAAATGACCATTCAAGCGGGTCGTCATTCGTATCCGATTTATATTGGTGAACATATACGTCATCATTTACAACAATTCATTCAAAAGCAATATTCATCCATTCTCGTTATTACAGACGACACGATTGCTCCTTTATATAAAGATGACGTAATTGCTGCCTTAGCGAACGAAAAAGTATATGAAGTCGTCGTACCAAGCGGTGAAAAGTCAAAAAGTATAGATACGTATTATTCATTGCAAACAACCGCATTAGAAAATGGACTGGATCGCCAATCGCTCATTATCGCCTTAGGAGGCGGTGTGATTGGTGATTTAGCAGGTTTTGTCGCCGCTACATTCATGCGCGGTATTGATTTTATACAAATGCCTACGACAATATTAGCGCATGATAGTAGTGTCGGCGGGAAAGTGGCAATAAATCATAAGCTCGGTAAAAATATGATTGGTAACTTTTATCCACCAGTTGCAGTTATATACGACATCGCGACGTTACGAACATTGCCAAAACGTGAAATACGTTCTGGTTATGCAGAATTAATGAAAGAAGCTTTCATCGGTGATCGGGAGCTTCTACAAGAACTTTTATGTACGAATATTATAGAAGCTAGACCAAAAGAACTTGCTCATTTTTTACGTCAAGGTATACAAGTAAAGGCAAAGATCGTCGAGGAAGACGAAAGAGAAGCGAATGTACGTATGTTTTTGAATTTCGGGCACACTCTTGCCCATGCACTTGAAAATAAGCTCGGTTACGGAAAGTTGACTCACGGTGAAGCTGTTGCGATCGGAATGTTATTTGCTTTACAATATAGCGAAGCATATTTTGATATTTCATTACCTATCGATCGATATGTCCATTGGTTGCACGAAAATGACTATCCGTTATCCTTATTTAATATTGACTTAAATAAGCTAGTAGAAACGATGAAAGTGGATAAAAAAGTAATCGGTGGAACGATCAAGCTTATTTTATTAAAAGAAATTGAAAAACCGACTGTAATAGACGTTGATGATCGTGAATTACTTTCGCGATTAGACGATTTTCAAAAGGAGTTGACACGATCGTGATTCGAGGTTTTCGCGGTGCTACAACAGTGACAGAAAACGATGCTACAGAAATATTAAGGGAGACGAAAAAATTAATCGTCGAAATGGTGCAAGCAAATAGCATTCAAGCGGAACAAATTTCACATGTACTTTTTTCTGTTACCGACGATTTGGATGATGCATTTCCAGCAAAAGCAGCCCGTGAAATGGATGGGTGGAAACATGTGCCGGTAATGTGTATGAAAGAAATTGATGTGCCAAATAGTCTTCCGAAATGTATACGAGTAATGCTCGTTGCAAAAACGAGGCTAAATCAAGCTGAAGTTCGTCATATTTTTTTAAACGATGCAATTAAATTACGACCAGATTTAGTAAATGAAGAAGGTGATTAAATGATAGGAAAAGAAGTATTAAAAGGGTTGACAGCTTATAAGCAAGGAATGCAAATTTCGGAAGTAAAGCGGAAATTTAATTTAGATAGAATTGTAAAGCTCGCTTCGAACGAAAATTTATACGGCTGTCCTGAAAATGTGTCACAACTTTTAAAAGATTTTACGGTTGATTTTGAATACTATCCAGACGGATATGCGTACGACTTACGAAAAGAGATGGCTCGCATCCTACAAGTTGATGATGATCAACTCGTTTTTGGTGCAGGTTCAGATGAAATTATTACGCTCATTTGCCGTGCGTTTTTATACCCAGGCACTAACACAATTATGGCAAATCCGACATTTCCACAGTACCGACACCACGCTTTAATTGAGGGTGCAGATTTAAAAGAAATTCCGACAGTAGACGGGCGCCATGATTTAACGAAAATGGCTGAGGCTATCGATGAACAAACGAAAGTAGTTTGGATTTGTTCGCCGGATAACCCAACAGGTGAACTCATTACAGAAGAAGAATTTAAAACATTTATGGAAAAGTGTCCGCAAGATGTGCTTGTCGTATTAGATGAAGCTTACTATGAATATGTGCAACCAGAACTACAATTTTCGTTACATGATACGTTAGCAAAGTATCATAATGTCATCGTTTTACGGACATTTTCAAAAATATACGGTCTAGCTGGTTTGCGCGTCGGTTATGCGATAGCGCATGAAACAGTTGCAGAAAAACTAAATATCGTACGTGGCCCATTTAATACAGGTTCGTTATCACAACGAGCGGCGCTCGCTGCTATTTCCGACACACAATTTGTTACGAAGATGCGTACGTTAAACGATGAAGTGAAAAATGAGTTTACACAGTTTCTTGACACACTCGGTTGGTCATACAATGAGTCACATACGAACTTTTTATTAGTTCATACACCAATCGATGCAGACGATGCAGCGAACTATTTATTACGTCACGGTTTTATCGTTCGTTCAGGTAACTTGTTAGGTTATCCGAAAACGTTACGAATATCGATTGGAAAAGAAGCCGATATGAAAGAACTACAAACTGTGATGACGAAATTACAACGAGAAATTGACGATGGTGTGTTTACATGAAACGAAACATATTAGTTGCAGGATTAGGTTTAATCGGCGGCTCTTTAGCGAAAGCGATGAAAAAGTCGCCGAACAATTATATTCTCGGTTATGACGTAAATGAGCAATCATTACAATATGCTAAAGCAGAAAAGTTTATCGATGAAATATGTATAAACTTTGAAGAAGCAATAAAGTGTGCAGAAATCATTTTTCTAGCTGTACCGATCTCCGAGACGATTAAATTAATGGAACGTATCGATAACATAAAATTAGATAAAGAAATAATCGTTACCGATGTAAGCTCTGTCAAAGGTAGTGTACTAGAAGCTGCTCGAAAAATGACGAATGAAAACATCGTTTTTATCGGGGGACATCCAATGGCTGGTTCCCATAAAGCTGGTGTTCGGGCGGCAAAAAGTCATCTGTTTGAAAATGCTATTTACGTACTAACTCCGCCGGCAAATTGCACGAACGGTCATATTGAAACGTTAAAAGAAGTGTTAAAAGAGACGAAAAGTCATTTTTTAACATTACAACCTGAAGAACATGATGAAATGACAAGTGTCATTTCTCATTTTCCACATTTAATCGCTTCTTCCCTCGTGCATCAAGCGAAAAAGTGGGAACAAGTTCATCACTATTTACCAGAATTAGCTGCCGGTGGCTTTCGTGATATTACACGTATAGCATCAAGTAATCCGAAAATGTGGCAAGATATTTTCCAGCATAACGGTTTAAAAATGTCACGATTATTACAAGACTGGATTAACGAAATGGTGACGTTAAAAGAATTCCTCGATACGAATAATAAAGAGGAAATGATCGCTTATTTGGAACAAGCGAAACGATACCGCGACGGTTTAGGTGAAAAGAAGATGCGTGGTGCTTTGCCATCCTATTATGATGTGTATGTGGACATTCCGGATAAACCAGGTGCGATCGCCTCCGTCGTCCAGTTACTTGCAGACGAACAAATTACGTTGCGTAACATTCGTATTTTAGAAATACGCGATGATGTATTAGGGGCACTTCGTTTAAGTTTTACGAATGAAAAAGATCAACAACGTGCGTATAAGTTGTTACAAAAACATAACTATGACGTACAAATGAACGTATAAAGAGAAGGGTATGGTTTACGCGTTGAAACGATATACATTTCCACAAAGGTTACGTCCGATACGTGCTGAAATTGCTATTCCCGGCGATAAATCAATATCCCATCGTGCGATTATGCTCGGTTCGTTAGCAAAGGGCGAAACGTTCGTGACAAATTTTTTAAGCGGGGAAGACTGTTTACGAACGATTGATATCTTTCGATCATTCGGTGTCATGATCGAGCAATCTGGCTCATCCGTGAGAATTATAAGTGATGGTTTCAATAAATTTAAAGAGCCAAAAGAACCTCTATATTTCGGTAATTCAGGTACAACAGCTCGCCTTATGCTCGGAATTTTAGCTGGTTTACCGATTCATACAGTCGCTTATGGGGATCCGTATTTAACGATTCGACCGATGGATCGTGTGACGGAACCGTTACGTAAAATGGGTGCATGTATCGATGGACGCGATAACGGAAATTATTTACCACTTGCCATTCGTGGTAAACAATTACAAAGTATCCATTATGAATTACCTGTAAAAAGTGCACAAGTAAAATCGGCTATTTTACTTGCGGGACTGTTTGCAGATCGTACAACGACGATCATCGAGCGAGTACCGACACGTAATCATACAGAAAATATGTTGCAAGCTTTCGGTGCTAATCTTACAGTCGAAAAAGAAATGATTACAGTAAATAGTATTCGTGAATTAAAACCGGTGGATATACTCGTTCCAGGTGATATTTCTTCAGCCGCTTTTTGGATCGTTGCAGCCGCTATTGTGCCACAAAGTGTAATAACGATGAAAAATATCGGGTTAAATGAAACACGCGATGGGATTATCGACGTGTTAAAGCAAATGGGTAGCTCCATAACGATAACGAATGAACGTACGATTGGTGGCGAAAAAGTCGGTGATGTTACGGTAACTCATCACGAATTACGTAGTGTAACGATTGAAAAAGATATGATCCCTCGTCTTATTGATGAATTACCTATTATAGCGTTGCTTGCAACACAAGCAAACGGTACAACTGTTATTAAAAATGCAGAAGAGTTACGTGTGAAAGAGACGGACCGTATTGCTGCAGTCGTTGATGTATTGAAAACGTTAGGTGCGACGATTGAAGAAACAGACGATGGTATGATTATAACCGGACCGACGACATTAACAGGTGGGGAAATAAAAAGTTACGGTGATCATAGAATTGCGATGATGGGGGCAATTGCATCGTTTATAACGAAAGAAGACGTTACAATAGATGACGTTCAAGTGATCGATGTTTCGTATCCAACTTTTTTAGACGAAGTAAAGCGTGTGTTAGAAGGATAAATGTAGGATCTACGATTTAGTAGATTCTACTTTTTTGTTCAAAGTCGAATCATTTTTGCTAAACGAATAGATGCAGCAAGTTTGTCGAAAAAATTTAAAAAAGGAAAGGGATCGAAAGTATGAAAGATGTCGAACGGGCAATCGAATTAGTCAATGCTGGGGAAGTTGATGAAGCATTATCGGTTCTTACTAATTTTTTAAAAGAAGCAACGGACGAAGAGCGTTTTGCGGTCGCTGATTTATACTACGGTTGGGGCTTCATAGACGAAGCGATTCAAATCGTTGAACAATTGTTACATACATATCCGACAGAAGGTCAACTCATCACAAAACTTGCGTCGATGTATATCGATGTTGAAAAAGATGATAAAGCGATCGAATTATTAAACAACATGGCCGAAGAGGACCCTTACTATGTGCAAGCTCTGTTACAACTTGCTGATTTATACGAAGTGCAAGGATTATATGAAGTTGCGGAACAAAAGCTTTTCGAAGCAAAACAATTAGAACAAGACGAAAAAATAATCGACTTTGCATTAGCGGAACTACTTTTTTCAACGGGACAATATAATCGGGCCATACCATTTTACGAACGAGTAAGTGATAGTTTTACGACATTAAACGATGTGGCAATTACGGAACGACTCGCAGAATGCCATGCATTTTTAGGTCATTATGAGCAGGCGTTTCAATATTATGAAGAAAATGATCACGACCATCCGGATACACTCTTTAAATATGGTTATACAGCAAAACAACATGGTAAAGAGGATGTTGCAATTCGCGTATGGCGTGAATTAATTGAATTAGATCCACATTATTACGCAGTTTACCCATTACTTGCAGAAACTCTCTTAGAAAAAGGGCTCGAACAAGATGCAATACGAGTTATTGAAAAAGGGTTAATGTACAATGATTTTCATAAGGAGTTACTCGTAATGGCAGCGGATCTTGCTTGGAAAGAAAACGAAATCGAACGAGCAAAAGAACATATCGAACAAGCAATTGATATCGATATCGACTACAAAGAAGCAGTTTTATTATACGTCGACATCTTAAAAACTGAAGATGAATACGAACAAATTGCCCAATTTATTTCATTCGTTAAAGAACAAGGTGCAAATGACCCTGTGTACGATTGGGAGTTAGCGAAAGCATATGAGCAACTCGAAGAGTACGAAAAGGCTTTAGAAGCATATGAAGAAGCGAGTGCTCATTTACAACACGACAGCCTTTTTTTAAAGCAATACGGTTATTTTCTAACGGAAGAAGGCAAAATCGAGCAGGCGTTAGAAGTTTTTGAAATGTATATGAAATTAGAGCCATTTGATGAGGAAACGAAACAGTTTATCGAACGATTAAACTTTTCAAATAATGATTAAAATATGTTACGATAGAAAATAATAACAACGTCATAACATATTGTAATATGAAAAAGCTTGCCGAAGATACAGGAAAGGAATTTGCACATTGAAATGGTATAAAGATGATTTAAAAACGTATAAAGAAGCAAAAGAATACGTAGATACACTACTTATTCCGTTGCTTCATTTTCAATTACAAAAAGAAAATGACTTAGAAAAAGATGCTTTCCAAACCGAAGTAATGACGATTTATATAAATGAAATTGAAAAAGAGTTAAGTGGACGTGTATTCGTTACACCAGCTTATAGCTATATAAAAAATACGCAAAATTTTTCTAATGAAGTTGGACGTTTAAATAGTTGGATTGAACATGCGACAACACAACCGTTCCAACATACGTTTCTTATTACGTTTGATAATACGTGGAAAAAGGTAGAAAAGGATGTCGATGGTCAAGTCCTTTGGTTGCCGAGTGTAAAGCCGATGGATTTAAACTCAAAAGAAGCTGTCACCGTCTTACGTAGTCAAGTAGAAGATATTAGTGAATTAATTCGTTCATTTTGGTGAAAAATGAAGAATGACATTTGTTCACATTGTAAATTACAAATTATTTGTTACAAATTATATTAATAATTGACCGTATTAAGAGTTTACGCTATGATGGAACTGTCCTAGTAATAATATAATAATATGAACGTGAAACGTAGGAGAGAGGGGGAAAACGATGAGCGACAAAAAACAACAAGTTTCCCGTAGACAATTTTTAAACTATTCGTTAACTGGCCTAGGTGGATTTATGGCGGCTGGTATGCTTGTACCAATGTTACGATTTGCAGTGGATCCAGTGCTACAAAGTGCTGAAAGCGACGGTGGATTAACGAATGTCGGTCTTTCTGTAGACGATATTACGGAAGAACCACAACGTGTCGACTGGGAAGTTGAACAAGTTGATGGTTGGTACGAATCTGACATTAAGCGTACTGCATGGGTCTTTAAAGATGAAAATGGAGATATACAAGCATTTTCCCCGTTATGTAAACATCTAGGTTGTTTCGTATCGTGGGAAGGTAGTGAAGACTACCCGAATGAATTTTTCTGCCCATGTCATGATGGTCGCTATTACAAAGACGGTACAAACGTGCCACATACACCACCATTAGCACCATTAGATGTCTATGAGCATAAAGTTGAAAATGGGATGTTGTATCTTGGGGAACCTAAGCCAAGAGAGGAGGCGTAGTGTAAGATGATTCAAAAGTTATACGACTGGATCGACGAACGTGTCGATGTCACTCCTATATGGCGTGATATTGCGGATCATGAAGTGCCGGAGCACGTAAACCCAGCATATCATTTTTCTGCTTTTGTTTACTGTTTCGGAGGATTAACGTTTTTCGTCGTTGTTATTCAAGTGTTATCTGGAATGTTTTTAACGATGTACTACGTTCCAGATATTGAAAATGCATGGAATTCTGTTTATTATTTACAAAGTCAAGTAGCACATGGACAAATTGTTCGCGGCATGCACCACTGGGGTGCGAGTGTCGTTATTGTAATGTTGCTATTACATACGATGCGTGTGTTTTTCCAAGGAGCATATAAAAAGCCACGTGAGCTTAATTGGATGATCGGAGTATTACTTTTCTTCGTTATGCTCGGTCTCGGTTTTACAGGTTATTTATTACCTTGGGATAACAAAGCGTATTTTGCAACACAAGTTGGTTTAGAAATTGCAGAACAAGTTCCGTTTATCGGGACACAGCTGAAAATATTGTTAGCTGGTGATGCGACAATTGTTGGAGCACAAACGTTAACGCGATTCTTCGCGATTCACGTATTTTTCTTACCAGCCGCTTTATTTGTACTTCTTGCAATTCACTTTATTTTAATTAGAAGACAAGGTATCGCTGGACCACTATAAAAGGAGGGAGAAGCTTTGGAAAGAGGAAAAGGAATGCGTTATGTCGGTGATTCACGTGTGAAAGCCGATAAAACATCTACCGTACCGAAGGACTATTCTGAATACCCTGGTAGAACTGAAGCATTTTGGCCAAACTTCTTATTAAAAGAATGGCTCGTAGGGTCTGTTTTCCTCGTTGGATTTTTATGTGCAACTGTTGCTGCTCCTACTCCTTTAGAGGGGTTAGCGGATCCAACGAATGCAAGTTATATACCATTACCAGACTGGTATTTCCTGTTCTTATATGAATTGTTAAAATACGACTTCGCTAGTGGACCTTACATTATAATGGGAATTCTCGTAATTCCGGGTCTTGCTTTCGGAGCATTGTTACTAGCACCGTTTCTCGATAACGGTCCTGGGAGAAGACCTCCACAACGTCCAATTGCAGTAGCAATGATGATTTTAGGTCTTGCTTCCGTTATTTGGTTAACGTATGAGTCTGCTTCTGCAGTTGATTGGAAGCAAAAAGCAGAAGATAACAAGCCGATTCCACCAAGTGACATCGCCATCGATGTTGAACATCCTGGATATGAAATTTATGAAAATAGCTGTCTTGGATGTCACGGTGATTCACTCGAGGGTGGTGCGTCGGGTCCAACATTAATTGGTATTGAATACTCTGATGAAGAGCTTGCTGATATTTCTGAGAACGGAATTGGAGACATGCCTCCGGGAATGTTCACTGGATCTGATGAGGAGTTAGAACAACTCATTGATTTTATCCAATCAGTAAATGCTGAAGAATCCGAATAATACGATGAACGAAGCACCTTTACCATAACGGTTAAAGGTGCTTTTTTGCTTCATCTATTTATGATACGATATATAACTGTAACGAGAAAGTTGGTGATTTAAAATGCGACTTCAATACATATTAACGTATAAACCGTTTCTTATATTGTTGTTCATTGTTAATTTTTTCGGCACGATTTACGGTTACTATTGGTATAAAAGCCAATTACAAGTAACACCAGCTATTTTTGTTCCTTTCGTACCAGATAGCCCGACAGCGACGTTATTTTTCACGATCTTTTTATTGTTTTTTATATTTAAAAAGAATGTGCCTTATATTGAAGCAATTGCTTTAACGTCGTTAGTGAAATATGGCATTTGGGCTGTCGTTATGAACTTTTTTACATTAATAGTTGATGGCGAACTTGTGTGGCAAGGATATATGCTCATCGTATCGCATGGATTAATGGCGATACAAGGGTTGTTATATACACCATTTTATCGTATTGAATTGCGACATTTAACAGTTGCAAGTATTCTTTTGTTACATAACGAAATCATTGATTATGTATTTGGGATGATGCCGATTTATGGTTCTTTGTCGACTTATATGAACGAAATTGGTTATTTTACATTTTGGTTATCCGTAGCGACAATTGTTATTTCTTATCAGTTGACAATTAAACGCGATGAAAAAATATAAGGATTAAGGACATATTGTTGTCGAATAGTACATACATTGTTGTATAATACTAAGTTGGAGGGATTTATATTTTCTTCCGAAAAAATAAAATCATACCGGTCATTATCATACTATTCATCGGAATGTCTCTCATTTTCATTAGTATTATACAAATGAACGATTCATACGCTAACCGAGACGTTGTTGATACATATAGTTATGTAACAGATATACCATTTCCGGCAATGATTACGTTAATTGGCGGTGTTATTTTTGTAACATTATCTTACGTTAGTTGGCGAAAATATAAAGGAGAAAGGAAAAAACGGAGGGATAAAATCAATTGACTTTGTACAAACATTTGACTATCATTGACTATAGGGATCATTAAAACGTGGAAGAAATGGAGGTATTATAATGCCTGGAGGCTTCTTTTTAATTTACTTTTTATTGTTACTCATTATACCTCTCTGGGCTCAATCGAGAGTAAGAGGTGCTTATAAAAAATATTCACAATTACCTACATCATCGCAAATGACCGGTTATGAAGTAGCGAGAAAGATTTTAGATGATAACGGTTTGTATGATGTGACGATTGAAGAGGTACGCGGAGTATTAACGGATCATTACGATCCGAGCAAAAAAGCAGTCCGCCTTTCACAAGAAAATTATCGCGGACGATCAATGGCAGCAGCTGCAGTGGCGGCCCATGAGGTTGGGCACGCATTACAACACGCTAACGGATATGCTTTCTTATCTTTTCGAACTGCTTTAGTTCCGCTAGCTTCCTTTGGTTCACGTAGTGCAATCTGGTTAATTATAATCGGCTTCCTGTTAAGTGCCATGAATTTAGTATTAATCGGTATTGTTTTCATGTCTTTTGCCGTTTTATTTCAGCTCGTAACTCTTCCAGTAGAATTTAACGCATCTACACGAGCAATGGATCAACTCGTCGTATCAGGTATCATTCGAAACGATGAAGAACGAGCGACGAAGAAAGTGCTCGATGCAGCCGCATTAACGTACGTAGCAGCTGCGCTCGTTGCAGTAGCAGAGTTAATTCGTTTTATTTTAATGTTTATGGCAAGTAACGATTAAAAAAGAAATCTGTCTAAAGTATCATAGCTTTAGACAGATTTTTTTATTCGATCGGTTTTTTGTTTTCATCGAGTGTAAACCCTTCACCCATCACTTCATGAACAGAGGTTAACGCAACGAATGCATACGGATCAATACGATCAATAATATGTTTTAATCGAATAATTTCATTTTTACCAATTACACAATATAAAACATATTGATCTTTTTGCGTGTAATGACCTTTCCCTTTTAAAACAGTGACACCGCGCTCCATTTCCCCGTTAATTTGATCGGCAATTTCGTTATATTTTTCCGAAATAATTGTCGCACCTCGAGCAGAGTACGCACCTTCCTGGATAAAATCGATGACACGAGCACTAATGTAGACGACGACTAACGTATACATTCCTTCAATTAAATTTAAATACGTAAAGATCGATATCGTAATAACAAAAAAGTCGAAAATGAACATCGTACGACCCATCGTCCAACCGAAATATTTATGGACGATGCGTGCAATAATATCAACCCCGCCCGTCGTTCCTCCGTAGCGAAACGTGATCCCTAAACCAATACCGATAAAGACCCCAGCAAAAAGTGCCGCTAACGTCATATCTGCCTGTAAAGGTATCAAAAATGGATTGATTTGAAATACATATAAAAAAACAGAGACGCTAAACGTACCGACTAACGTATATAAAAATATCGTTCTTCCGAGCAATTTCCATCCTATGATAAAAATAGGGATGTTTAACAAAAGATTCGTAAAAGCAGGGTTTATATCCCATAAAAAATAAAGCAATAACGTAATACCTGTAAAACCACCTTCTCCGAGGTTGTTCTGCATATTAAAGTGAACGAGCCCGAAAGAAAATATGGCTGCACCGACGATAATGAAAAGTATATTTTTTATTTTTAAACCGAACATTGTTTTGCTCCTTTCATTATATCGTTTTAAGTATAAGCAAAAGTGACGAACGTTACAATTAAATGCGGTATAGAACGTTTAAAAAGTTTGTCAAATGTGTTTCTTTTAGCTAACATTAAGATAAATTGATGAATTAACGTAAAAAGGGTGCAACAATGGACAAAAACAGAGTATATACGACGAAAGAGATCGAACGAATCGTTGATGAATATATTAGTCAATTTGAAGAAGGTTACTTTTCGCCGTTAGCGCTGATGGCACGATTATCGGAAGAAGTTGGTGAACTTGCTCGTGAAATAAATCACGTATACGGAGAAAAACCGAAAAAAGCATCTGAGGAAGATAAGTTAATCGAAGAAGAAATTGGCGATATTTTATTCGTCCTTGCTTGTTTTGCAAATTCATTACAAATTGATTTATCAGAAGCATTCCAAATGACGATGGAGAAATTTCGTATTCGCGATAAAGATCGCTGGACACGTAAACAAAATGATCATTGAACAAACTTGGGAGGACATCATTATGAACATCAATATAGTTTTATCAGGACCACGTGGTAAAATGGGAACAGAAGCGATCAAAATGATCGAAAACACGGAACATTTTACGTTAGTTGCATGTATCGATCGTACGAACAACGGGAAAAAGCTGATGGAAGTAGCGCCAGAGACATCCCTCGCAGTCCCGATATATGACGATGCAGAAACGTGTTTTAAAGAGATGAAACCAGACGTATTTGTCGATTTAACTGTACCAGAAGTCGGTTTTAAACTTGCACGTACTGCTTTATTACATCATATACATACCGTCGTCGGCACATCCGGGTTTTCGAATGAACAAATTAACGAATTGTCACAAATTGCAGAGCGACATAACTGCGGCTGTTTAATTGCACCTAACTTTGCACTAGGTGCTGTTTTAATGATGCATTTTGCTAAAATAGCTGCGAAATATTTTCCGGATGTCGAAATTATTGAAAAGCATCACGATAATAAAATTGATGCGCCATCCGGAACGGCAGTAAAGACGATCGATCTCATACGTGAAGTTCGTGACCAAAAAATTCAGGGACACCCAGACGAATATGAAATAATCGAAGGTGCACGCGGTGGAGAAGTGGATGGTATCCGTGTACATAGCATGCGCTTACCAGGACTAGTAGCTCATCAAGAAGTTGTATTTGGAAGCAAAAGTCAGTTATTAACGATTAAACATGATTCGTTTCATCGTGAATCTTTTATGGACGGATTAAAGTTATCCATTGAAAAAGTCATTCATTTACGCCAATTAGTATATGGTTTAGAACACGTACTAGACTTATCGTAAATGTTCATGAAAGAAAAGTATGAAACGAGCAATTTAGTAAAAGGACAAGATACGATGAAAAAAATAGGTATTACTTGTTATCCTACTGTTGGCGGCTCAGGTATTATTGCTACAGAGCTAGGAAAATTGTTAGCCGAAAAAGGCTATGAAATTCATTTTATAACGTTTAGTATGCCTTACCGACTTGATTGTATTAATCCAGAGATTTATTACCATGAAGTAGAATTAAACCATTATCCTGTTTTTCAATCGCCACCGTATGATATAGCATTGGCAGCAAAAATGGCGGAAGTAATCGACCGAGAAAAACTCGATATACTACACGTCCATTATGCGATGCCCCATGCTATTTGTGCGATTTTAGCAAAAGA
>Ga0209487_1002509_pt1 | contig 14897 bp, 11 predicted proteins | sample Poulit2012_FD_187524 | JGI IMG/M metagenome (GOLD analysis project Ga0209487, IMG submission 187524) | Agricultural soil microbial communities from Georgia to study Nitrogen management - Poultry litter 2012 (SPAdes) (version 2) | ecosystem: Environmental > Terrestrial > Soil > Agricultural land... | reverse complement strand
AGTGGTATTGGTAAAGAGATTGCCGTCCGTTTTGCTCAAGAGGGCGGGATTCCCGTGATTGCTGATCTTAACTTAGAAGCCGCCCAGGCCACTGCCGATGCAATCAAGTCAGCGCACGGTGTAGATGCCTTTGCTGTTGCAATGGACGTGACCAATGAAGAGCAGGTAAACGCAGGCGTTGACGCCGTCGTAGAAAAATATGGCAAGGTCGATATTCTTGTCAGTAACGCGGGTATCCAAATTGTGCACCCTTTGGTCGACTTTCCCTACAATGAATGGAAACGTTTACTTTCCATTCACCTTGATGGTGCGTTTTTAACCACTCGTGCTTGCCTCAAGCATATGTACAAGGCGAACTACGGGCGCGTCATTTTTATGGGCTCGGTGCACTCTAAAGAGGCTTCAATGCTCAAAGCACCTTATGTCACTGCTAAACATGGCCTGTTAGGCTTGTCACGTGTCTTGGCTAAAGAAGGTGCCGCCCATAATGTGACATCCAACGTTGTCTGTCCTGGTTTTGTTCGTACGCCCTTAGTGGACAAACAGATTCCAGAACAGGCCCAAGAATTGGGCATTACCGAGGAAGAAGTCATCAAAAATGTTATGCTCAAAGACACGGTCGACGGTGAGTTTACAACTACTGATGATGTGGCTGATGCTGTGTTGTTTTTTGCCGCTGCTCAAAGCAATGTGATGACAGGACAGTCACTGGTTGTTAGCCATGGCTGGTTTATGGAATAAGCAATCTGCATCTGACAAGTAGTGACATTGCATAAAAAAGCCAGGCGAGAAAAGCCTGGCTTTTTGTTGGTGCTATTTGATAGGATTTAATCGACTTTGGCACCTGCCATTTCGACAATGGTTTCATAGCGATTGCGCTCATCGCTCATGAGCTCGTCAAACTCTTCGGCAGTAGTGGGCATTGGGGTGATCAATAAATTGCCAAAACGCTCTTGTACCTCTTCGGTTTGCATGCCGTTGGTAAAGGCCGTATTGAGTTTTTCTATGGTTTCTGCAGGGGTGCCAGCGGGAGCAACCAAGCCCCACCATGTAGAAATTGAAAACTCATCTAAACCGCCTTCTTTCATGGTGGGTAGCTCGGGTAAAATTTCTGAACGCTCGTCCGTAGTGACGGCTAGCGCTTTGAGCATACCGTTTTGAATGTTGGGTGCTGCTGTGGCCAGGTTATCAAAGGTAAAATCGACCTCGGCGGACAGCAATGCTTTTTGTGCTGGGGCACCGCCGTTGTAGGGGATATGCACAACATCAACCTCGGCCTGGTTTTTAAATAATTCACCCGCTAAATGCCCTCCGCTACCATTCCCGCCCGAGCCATAGTCGAGCTCACCAGGGTGTTCTTTGGCATAAGCGATTAGGTCCTCTAGTGTATCGATGCCCAATTTGTCAGCGTGCTCTTTGTTCATCACTAGTACGTTGGGCACCAGTACCATCAGGCTGACAGCCTCAAAGTCAGTCGCAGCATCAAAGGGCATATCGCTAAAGAGCCAGGGGTTTACAGCGTGTGATGCCAAGGTGGCAATACCAATGGTTTTACCATCGGGGTCAGATTTAGCGACATAATCTACCCCAATATTACCGCCCGCACCGGGCTTGTTTTCTACGATCACGGTGCCCAGGTCCTCCTTGACAGCCTCGGCTAACACACGTGCACTCACATCAATAGGGCCCCCCGCAGCAAAGGGCACGATGATTCGGGTAGTGTCCTGCTGTGCCACAGCGACCGAGCTCACGCACAGGGCAGCCATCACCCCCACGGTGGATTTCAAAAACGGTTTAAACATTTGTGGATATCCTTTCTTATCTACTTAAACACCTATAAAAGTCGGCTGTTGCTATTGTGCCAAATTTTGAACTTGGTTGCATGCCCAGACTTTCACTTACTTTAAAAGAAATGCTTTTAGGGAATCCGCTTTAAATGTTTATATGCAGGATTAGAGTGTTAGCAAGGCGGGTAAATTAAAAAGCTCAAAATTTTAATGGATACTAAAATCTAAAAGTTTGATAAAACGCAACATGGTTATTTTATTTATATATTAATTATTTCTTAATTGATGTAGCATAAAGTAAGTGCCTCTATCAATGAGGGTTGAGGCGGCATCAATGAAGGAATTGGCTCATGAAAGATTTAAACCCAAACCAGGAGTTAAAGCAGGCAGGTTTCAGTCGCCGAGAGATTTTAGGGCTGGGCTTGGCTGGGGGGCTTGCTGCCGCGGGGGTGTTGCCACGGGGTGAAGCTCGAGCGCAATCACTTTTATCAACGCAGGCACATATCGTGATTGTGGGTGCAGGGGCCGCTGGGCTCACCATTGCTAATCGTTTGAGTCAACGCTTGCAGGGCGGCAAGATAACAATCATAGATCAACGGGCCGAACACTATTACCAGCCTGGATTGTCCCTGGTTGGGGCAGGGTTAAAGCCCGCCAGCTATGTAATTTCAAAAACCAAAGAATGGTTACCCAAGGGTATTCAGCACATTAATCAAATGGTGGCTGAAATTGACCCTGAGGCCAAATGGGTGGCGACTGCTGATGGTCAACGCATTGATTATGATTTTCTGATTGTGGCGCCGGGGCTTGTTTTGGATAATGAGGCCATTGAAGGCTTCTCACTAGATTTAGTGGGCCGGGAAGGCATAGGGTGTCTGTATGCTGGCCCCGATTATGCGGTACGCACTTGGCAAGCCGCTGAGCAATTCATTCAAAATGGGGGCGTGGCTATTTCTACCCGTCCCAATACCGAGATGAAGTGTGCAGGCGCGCCGCTAAAGCATACTTTTTTAATCGAGGATTTGGCCAGTCGAGGGCCCCGTCCTACTGGCTATGAGATGCATTATGTTTGTCCTCAGAACACTTTGTTTTCTGTGCCTATCGTGGCAGAAAAGGTTCGTATGCTCTATGGCGAGAGGGGGATTCAAAGCCATTTCGATCGTACTTTACAGCGTATCGAGCCTGGGCGTCGAATCGCTGTGTTTAATCAGCCGATACAAGATCCTGAAACAGGCAAAGTCACCATGCAGACAGATGAGATGCCCTACGATTATTTACACGTGATTCCCCCCCAACGTGCGCCCGAGGTCATTCGTCAATCAGGTTTGAGCTGGAGTGATCGTTGGTTAGGGCAGGGTTGGGTTGCTGTCGATCCACAAACCATGCGCCACATTCAATACCCGGAAGTATTTGCATTAGGGGATGTGGCTGGGGTACCCAAGGGCAAAACGGCTGCTTCGGTAAAGTGGCAGGCCCCTGTGGTCGAGGCGCAGCTACTGGCAGCATTGCAGGATCAAGAAAGCCAAGTGTATTACGATGGCTATACCTCTTGTCCTCTGATTACGCGTGTCGGGCAAGCCATGTTGGTGGAGTTTGATTATGAAAATAATTTACTACCGTCTTTCCCTGGGCTGATCGCACCATTAGAAGAGCTGTGGTTGAGTTGGTTGATGAAAGTATGGGCCTTGAAAGCGACTTATCTGGCCATGTTACGTGGCAAAGCCTAATCAGGAGAGTGCGATGCAAGAATTAACAATTGGAACGCTGATTGCGGTTTTAGAGGAAATGTTTGGGCCCGTCCTGTTTTGGGCATTATTTGCTCTGGTGGTAGTGGTGACGGTGGCCTATTTCTATGTGTTAATACGGGATAGGGCGCTGTCAATAAAGAAATTTCTCTGGGCACAGCTTAGTATGCCCATCGGGGCAGTCGTGGCAGTTTGGTTGGTGATGAGCAGCACTGATTCGGGTTTTGTGGATTTAGGTGGGCCTGTGGACTTTGTGGTCTTGCTAGGGGTGGCAGTGCTGGGTGCGATAGGATGCGCTATTTTGGTGTATACCTTGCAATCACTACTGTGGCCTACTCATATCCAGAAAAAAGCCAAACCCACTGCACGGGTCAGCTGATTATTGGTAGCGATACTAAAAAAATGGGGGCCTTTGTGGCCCCCGCAGTTATTAAGGCGCTAACAATGCGTCTTTTTTATTTTTACCGTTAATTTGTAATTAATATGTCGCTGATGTTTGGGCCCGGTTAGCGCTTGAGTTTTGCAAAGGCCTCAGCCATGGTACCTTGTGGAGCACGTTCGGCGGCTTTTTTACGTGCCGTTTTAGGGCGCTGTCGTGATTTGGGGTTAGGCCGGGATTTGGGCGCCTGCTCTGCATTCGGGTCACGCATGCTCAGACTAATGCGTTTGCGCTCTAAATCGACCTCTAAGACGCGAACTTTGACGGGTTGCCCGACGCGTACGTGATCGCGTGGGTCGCGGACAAACTCATTGGCCAATTCAGAAATATGGACCAAGCCATCCTGACCCACACCAATATCGACAAAGGCACCAAAATTAGCGACATTGCTAATGACCCCCTCTAGCTGCATGCCTTCGGTGAGATCAGTGATAGCTGTGACCCCTTCTTTGAATTGGGCCGTTTTGAACTCGGGACGCGGGTCGCGGCCGGGGCGTTTGAGCTCTTTGAAAATATCTTGGACGGTGGGCAGGCCAAATCGCTCATCGGTAAAATCAGCAGGCTGCAAGGCATCTAGAGCCTGGGTTTGGCCCACAACCTCTTGGGCCGAGGCATTCAAACGCTGCAGTATTTTTTCTACTACGGGGTAGGCCTCGGGGTGCACGGCGGACGCATCGAGGGGGTTATCACCATTTGTAATGCGTAAAAAGCCGGCTGCCTGCTCAAAGGCTTTGGGCCCAAATCTTGGTACATCTAATAGCGCCTTGCGGTGCGGAAATGCACCGTTTTGTTCACGCCACTGGACGATGTTTGTTGCCAAGCTAGGTGTTAGCCCCGAAACGCGCGCCAGTAGGGCGGCCGAAGCCGTGTTTACCTCGACACCTACGGCGTTTACGCAATCCTCGACTACGGCATCCAGTGAGCGCGCTAGATTGCGCTGATTAACATCATGTTGGTACTGGCCGACCCCAATGGCTTTGGGTTCTATTTTGACCAGCTCTGCCAAAGGATCTTGTAGGCGACGGGCGATGGAAACCGCACCCCGTAATGATACGTCTAAGTCTGGGAGTTCCTGGCTGCCTAACTCAGAGGCAGAATAAACTGATGCGCCTGCCTCAGAAATAGTGATGTTGGCAAAATTTAGCTTGGGATGTTCTTGCTTGAGTTGTCGGACCAAGGCCTCGGTCTCGCGGCTGGCAGTCCCATTGCCGATGGCAACGAGCTCAACCTGGTGTTTTTCTATCAGCGCGGCGAGCTTTTTAATGCTGCCAGCAATATCATTGCGCGGTGCAAAAGGGTAAATAGTGTCGGTATCCACGACTTTGGCAGTGCGGTTAATAACAGCAGCTTTGACGCCAGTGCGAATGCCTGGGTCTAGTCCCAGTACATTTTTAAACCCGGCGGGCGCGGCCAGTAATAAATCGCGTAGATTTTCCGCAAATACCCGGATGGCCTCCTCTTCGGCCTGTGTGTTGAGATCACCGATGATTTCAGTTTCAAATGATGGCAACATGCGTACGCGCCAGGTCCAACGGCAAACAGTAGCTAACCATTGTTCGCCCGGTCCTTGTGGTTGTGTGACATCGACGGGCAAAGCCAAATATCGCGCAATCTGTACGATGCAAGGGTGGGGTTCTAGGGCCTCTTGTTCAGGGTCTAGTCCCAAACGTAGGCGTAGGATGTCTTGTTGTCGACCTCGCAAAATGGCCAGCAAACGGTGCGAGGGAATGCGTTGAATGGGCTCGCGAAATTGAAACCAATCGCGGAAATTACGCCCCTCGTCTTCTTTGCCCTCGATCACATCGGCATATAACCAGCCCTGACGCCAGAGATAATCGCGCAGGTGGCTGCGCAGGTCGGCATCCTCGGCAAAACGTTCGGCCAGGATGTCGCGTGCCCCATCTAATACTCCTTTGACGTTATCATAGGGTGACTCATCACCCACATACGGGCGCGCAGCTTGCTCGGGATCGACAGATGGATCGGCCAATAATGCATCTGCCAATGGCTCGATACCTGCTTCTCGGGCGATTTGCGCGCGGGTCCGACGTTTGGGGCGATAGGGGGCATACAGATCCTCTAATCGCTGTTTGGTTTCTGCCGCCAGCAATGCCTCGAACAACGGCGGGGTGAGTTTGTCTTGTTCTTGAATGCTGTCAATAATAGTTTTACGACGCTCTTCTAACTCACGCAGATATTCTAGGCGCTGTTCTAGGTTGCGTAGTTGTTCGTCTGTGAGCCCCCCTGTGAGCTCTTTTCTATAGCGTGCGATAAAGGGCACAGTGGCCCCTTCGTCCAGCAGGCCAATAGTGCTCTCAACATGGGCCAATGCGATGCTCAGCTCGTCTGCGAGTTGCTGGGCAATACGCTTAGCGTCGGGGGTATAGGTTAAATTAGCTACATTTGATGTATTCATGCGTATAGACAACGTAAAATAAAGGATTTGATGGTTATCGGGGATTTTACTCGAATCATCGTTTTAACGTGTTGTATTAATTTTTTTAAGTTGCTTGCTTATGCTGTCCGATGCTCTTGCTCAGGTCTTTTCCGCTAATGGCCCCCTGGCCCAAAGCTTTTCACGTTATGTGCCCCGGTCACAACAGCTGGGTCTGGCACAGGCGGTAGAGCAGGCCATCGAACAACATCAGGTGCTCGTAGCCGAGGCCGGCACGGGTACAGGTAAAACCTGGGCCTATCTGGTGCCGATCTTGCTTTCCGAGGGCAAGGCTTTAATTTCTACTGGCACGCGCACGCTGCAGGATCAGTTATATCACCGTGATTTGCCCGAGCTCTGCCAGGGCCTGCAGACCAGTGCCTCGGCAGCCCTCCTTAAGGGGCGCTCTAATTACCTCTGCCATTATCATTTCGAGCAGGCCGGGCTCAACGAGCATGCCTTTGAATCTACCCGCGAGGTCGAGGACTACCATCAAATCCGCTTATTTATGCAGCACACGGATACGGGCGACAAGAGCGATTTACCCGCTGTACCCGAGCATGCCTCTATTTGGTCCAAGGTTACCTCAACCCGTGAAAACTGTTTGGGCCAAGAATGCCCATTCATAAATGATTGCTTTGTTTATAAAGCACGTCGCCGCGCCCAAGAGGCCGATATCGTCGTGATTAACCACGCCTTGTTTATGGCAGATTGGGCCCTCCGAGAAGAGGGGGTGTGCGATCTCCTGCCGGATGTGCAGGCGGTGATCTTTGACGAGGCTCATCATCTGCCGGCGACCGCAACACGTTTTTTGGGCATATCTATTTCCTCGTATCAGCTGCGTGATTTTGCCAATGACCTCATCGTGCATGGGCAGGCACACGCCAAAGGGGTATCCGACTGGGCGCGTCACGGCGAGCAATTAAAGAAAACCGTCGATGGTTTGCGACTAGACTGTTTGGCGGTACAACACGAAAAGGGCCAAAAAAGCACTTTCGAAGATCTCCCTGATGCCGCGCAGGTAGATACAACATTGGCAGAGTTAATCACGCAAATGGCTGCTTTGGCGCGTAGCTTGGCAGCTGTCGAGGGGCATCATCCTGACCTAAAGGCGCTGCATCAGCGTGCCTTGGATTTGCATGGCCGCTTGTTCTTGTGGACGCAGCCAGATAGAGATGGTGTTTATCAGGCCAATGATTTACTTGACAGTGCAGCACAAGCGCAGTTAGAACAACCCGCAGTGCGCTGGGTAGAAAACACGGATCAAATGCTGCGTTTTCATCGCGCGCCGTTGACCGTGAATCATGTTTTTGGGCAGGCCAAGGCCGCCGACCAAGCATGGATTTTTACCTCGGCGACCCTGTCTGTGCGCGGTGACTTTAGCCATTTTGTAGCACAGCTGGGATTACAGGACCCTCAAACTTGTCATTGGCCCTCGCCATTTGATTATAAAAAGCAGGCTGCTTTATTTGTACCTCAGGCCATGCCGTTGCCGCATAGCCGCGAGTTTAACGCTCATTTTGTCGAGCAGTTATGGCCTCTGATCGAAAACACTGAGGGCGGCACTTTGGTGCTGTGTACGACTTTGCGTGCAGTGGATGATATCGCGACGCGTTTACAGCAAAAAGATGAGCAATCCGGCCAGCAGCGCACCATTTTGCAGCAGGGCAAGCAGAGCCGAGCGCAGTTACTCAAGGCTTTTGTCACCCATGATCGCGCAGTTTTAGTGGGCAGTGCCAGTTTCTGGGAGGGGGTCGACTTCCCAGGCGATGCTTTGACCGTGGTCGCCATCGACAAGCTGCCCTTTGCACCCCCTGATGACCCTGTCATCAGCGCGCGGATCGAGCAATGTCGTCGCGATGGCGGCAATCCGTTTCGCAGTCTGCAGCTACCCGCCGCAGCAATAGCGCTCAAGCAGGGGGCGGGGCGGCTTATTCGCACCGAAAGTGATCACGGGGTACTGATGATTGCTGATACACGGATTGTGGAAAAAGGCTATGGTCGATTTTTATGGCAAAGCTTGCCTCCATTTTCCCGCACGCGCAATTTGCAGCAGGCTTTGCCGTTTGTACGCCCTACTGCAGTACCCGATGAGGCTGCAGCGCCTGATCAGGCAGCTGAGCCAGCGCCAGCGTCTGAGGATGCGCCCACCCTGGATGCATCCTGAGGGCACAGCGCGCGCCTCTAGGGTGTAGACCTAGAAATGAGCGCTTGGTTAGAGCCAGTGAATGGGGTTCCACCAGTTCGTGGGCTCGCGTAGGCCTTGTTCGTAATAAATCGAATCAGGAAAGTTTTCATCCAGCACGCGTTTAGTGGTGTCGCGTAGGTCTTCTTGGCCCAGTTTGTCATAAGACAAATACATGATGTATAGGGCTTTTTCTGCGGCTGGCACCCCTTCGAAATCAGTGATCACGCGCTGGGCGCGGTTGATCGCAGCCACATAGGCGCCACGCTGATAATAGTATTGGGCGACATTAAGCTCATTTTCAGCAATGGTATTGACCAACCAGGTCATACGTAATTTGGCGTCATGTGCATAACGGCTATCGGGATATAGCGTGATCAGCTCGTTAAAGGCATCAAAAGACTCGCGCAGCCCTTTGGGATCGCGTTCACTGGGATCTTGGCGTGTGATATGCGCTAAAAAAGCACTGGGGGGCGTAAAAGAGATGAGCCCCTTTAGGTACAGCATGTAGTCACTGCCTGGGCTGTTGGGGTATTGGCGCTGAAAGCGTTCGATAGCGGCTAATGCCTGCTCGGGCTCGTCGTCTTTCCAGTTGACGTAGGCCTGATCAATCAATGCCTGTTGGGCCTGTATACCAAAAGGATAACGTGCTTCGATGCTTTCTAGGCGCTCGCGCGCATTGTTCCAGTTGCCTGCATCCATCTCGGCCCGGGCATCCTTATAAAGCTGCTCTGCGGTCCAGCCGGCGGTAGGATCTTTTTCTGGCTCAAACGTGCCGCAGGCGGTCAGCAATACAGCGCAGCACAACACACCGATACGGAGCCAGTGGTTTTTGATAGAGTTTAGAAATGATAGGGAGCTTAAGCTGTTCACGAATGAATTCCTTGTGGTGCAAAGCAAAAGTTTGGGCGACATGAACACAAACGCCATGAACTGTGTATTCTAAGGGATTATAGCGCCGAGATATAGACTATACCGATTTATACGGTCGCTGCTTTGGATTGCTAAATTTTATGAATGTTTCACAAAAATATCCAACCTCTGACTCTGTCCACGACATACAGGTGGCTAAAGGCACGCCAGCACAACGCCTGGATAAATATTTAGCCACAGTATTGCCTGATTATTCACGGGCACGGATCCAACAATGGATCCATGATGGAGCGGTGCGCTTAAATGATCAACCCGCGCGCCCGCGGGCCCGTGTACAGGCGGGTGATCAGATACAGGTACAAGTCCAGCCCAGTGCGCAGGAAAAGGCCTTTGTGCCCCAAGACATCCCTCTGGATATTGTGCACGTGTCCGAACAGGTGGTGGTGCTCAATAAGGCCGCTGGGATGGTGACCCACCCAGGGTCGGGCAATTGGTCGGGGACATTATTAAATGCACTGCTATATTATTTTCCCGAGTTAGAGCATGTGACACGTGCTGGTATCGTGCACCGACTAGATAAAGACACCTCAGGGCTATTGATGGTTGCACGCACCGAACACGCACGTGAGGTATTGATTAAACAATTAAAAAAACGAACAGTTAAAAGAGCCTATCGTGCGGTTTGCGTAGGGCGGACTCTAGCCCACGGAACAATACAGGCACCAATTGCCCGTGACCCTCGGGTAGCTGTGCGTATGTGTGCACGTGATTTGCCCGGTGCCCGTAGCGCACGTACGGATTATCAGGCGCTGCGCTACGGGGTAGTCGATCATCAGCACCAGGTCACTGAGGTAAAATGTAGATTGCATACGGGTCGCACGCATCAAATCCGCGTGCACCTCAGCAGCCAGGGCCACCCTTTGTTGGGTGATGGACTATACGGCGGGCTTAATACCCCCTATACACCACGACAGATGCTACATGCTTTCCAGTTGGGTTTTATTGCACCCGATACTGCTCAAGAGCTACACTTTGAATGCCCACCTCCTGCTGATTATCAGGCCCTATGCGAGCAAATTCATTGGACACAGGAGGTGCCTTTTGACAAACACACCGATTGATCATCACTGCCTGCCCCATAACGTTGTCAGTGGCCAACACATTCCAGGGGTCACTTATTTCGCCACCACACGCGATGCGGGGCGTAGCCAAGGGCCATGGTCGTCTTGGAATTTAGGTGCGCATTGTGGCGATGACCCCCGCGCAGTGCGCCAAAATAGGGCGCAACTACAGTCATTGTTGCCAGGGCCAGTGCATTGGCTACGGCAGGTGCATGGCACCGAGGTGGTCGAGCTCAAAAGAAATATGCGGCCAGCTCCGATTCCCATCACTGCTGATGCTGCGTTTACGCGTGATACTGGATGCGTGCTAGCAGTACTCACGGCAGATTGCTTGCCTATTGTTATCACAGACATCCACGCTCGGGTGCTAGGGGTTGCGCATGCCGGATGGCGCGGATTAGCGCAGGGGGTCTTGCAACAGCTGGCCGCACACATGCAGCGCTATACGGCAGCTCAACAGTGGCAGGCATGGGTTGGGCCCGCCATACGGCAATCTCATTTCGAGGTGGGCGAGGATGTCTACCACAGCTTTACACAGCAAACACCACAGGACGCGCAGTTTTTCCGCTATCTGAGACCCGGTAAATGGTTGGCTGATTTGGCTGGTTTAGCACGCGTGCGTTTGCAACGTAGTTTTGCAGGGCAGGTGATTGTGCACGATAGTCAGTTGTGCACTTATGCCCTCGAGGATCAGTTTTTTTCTTATCGTCGTGATCGTATTACAGGGCGCTTGGCGACGGTTGCCTGGCTAGACGAATCACGCCCAAACGCCACTAAATAGCTTTGAACCTCGTCATCACAGCCTTAGAATTTATTAGCATTATTTTATTTGTGAATTTAAAGCAAGTGGGGCTACCATGGAGTTTCCCCCATTGATACAGCCCATGCAGCCATGTAACATTTAAATTCATGGTTAAGAAAAATACAAACAGTGCCTGCGCTACGCAATAATTTGTTTTATCCATTGAGTTCAAAGGTGTAACGTGAATCAAAAAACAAACCAATCACATAGTTTTGAACCACTCATCGACCTGCAGGCAGCACAAAGCATACAGCAGGATTTTTTACAAAAATGGGGCGAGTTGTGCGCACAGGCCCAGACAGGTTCTTTGGCACCACTGCGTTCGCGACGCTTTAGGGGTGAGGCATGGGCTAAAAATCCCGCTGCTTTGTTTCAGGCACATGCATGGCAGCTGTACGCTAATACGCTGCAGCAACTCGCACAGATCACCACCAAAAGCACTGCTATCCAAGATCGCTTGGCTTTTTATGCCATGCAATGGGCAGAAATGTGGTCCCCGGCTAATTTCCTAGTGACCAACCCCGAGAGTCAGCAAAAGTTTTTTGAATCCCAGGGGCAATCGCTGCTCAAGGGGTTGGAAAACCTAATGGGCGATATCCAAAAAGGGCGTCTGACCCAGGTCGACGAGAGTGCTTTCGAGGTCGGCAAAAATTTAGCCATCACACCCGGTGCGGTCATCTACCAAAACGAGCTCATGCAGCTCATCCAATACACCCCTAGCACCTCTGAGGTCCACGAGCGCCCCTTGTTGATCGTGCCTCCTTGCATTAATAAATACTATATTCTCGATCTGCAACCCGAAAATTCATTTGTGAAATATGCAGTTGATCAGGGGCATACAGTATTTCTAATGTCATGGCGCAATCCGATGCCCGAGGACGACGACGGTATTCGTTACGCGACCTGGGGTGACTATATTGAGCACGGTGTGCTGCGTGCCATCGAGATCGTCCAAGAGATCACCGGCCAAAAAAAATTCAACACCTTGGGCTTTTGTGTGGGCGGAACTCTGCTGTCATCAGCACTTAGCGTAGCTCAGGCCCGTAACAGTAGTCCCAGTCATAGCTTGACGCTGCTAACCAGCATGCTTGATTTTCATGATGTCGGGGTGATGGACGTTTTTGTTGACGAGGCCAGCACACAATCTTTTGAATGGCAGTTAGCGGACGGTCGTTTAATGGGGGCTGCACAGCTGGCTAATACCTTTTCCATGCTGCGTCCCTCTGAGCTTGTCTGGAATTACGTTACCAGCAACTATCTCGAGGGCGAGACTCCGCCTGCATTTGATATCTTGTATTGGAACAGTGACGGCACTAATTTGCCGGGCAATTTCTTTACCTGGTATTTCCGCAATACCTATTTAGAAAACAATCTGGCCGTCCCAGGCAAGATCACCGTAGATGGTACGCCCATTGATTTCACTGTCTTGGATATGCCTACGTACATATATGGCTCCAAAGACGACCATATTGTGCCTTGGGGCACCGCTTTTGCATCAGTACGCCAGGTTAGCGGCCCACGTCGATTTGTCTTGGGCGCCTCGGGCCATGTTGCCGGGGTGATTAACCCGCCCGCGGCTAATCGCCGACATTATTGGGCCTACGATGATGATTCCCTGCTTGAAAAGCACGCCGTCCCAGGTGAATGGTTGGCCCAAGCGCCCAAACACGAGGGCAGTTGGTGGACTGACTGGGCCCAGTGGCTGGCCAAGCAAGGGGGTAAAATGGTCCCCGCACCCAAATCCTTGGGCAATGAAAAATACACCACTATAGAGGATGCACCCGGCAGTTATGTAAAAAGAAAAGCGCTGTAATTCACCTTTGCTAAATGAGCGCCTATATCAATAAAAGTCCCCGCGGACTTTACTATAAAACCTAAAATAGGAGTACTAAAATGAGTCAAAAAATTGCACTAGTCACAGGTGGCATGGGGGGGATTGGTACAGCGATATGTCAGCGGTTAGCCAATGACGGGATGATTGTCATTGCTGGCTGTAGCGCAGGTCGCAATTACCAAGAATGGCTAGACGAACAAAAAGAACAAGGCTTTGATTTCCATGCAATGCCAGCCGACGTGACCGACTTTGATGCGACCCAAGCCGCGATTGAAAAAATCAGTAGAGAGGTGGGCGTCATCGATATACTGGTCAACAATGCGGGGATTACACGTGATACCACTTTTAGTCGCATGAGTGTCGAGCAATGGCAAGACGTCATTAACACCAACCTCAATAGCCTATTTAATGTCACCAAACAGGTGATTGAGCAGATGGCTGACGCAGGGTGGGGGCGGGTTGTGAATATCAGCTCGATTAATGGCCAAAAAGGTCAGTTTGGTCAGACCAACTATTCAGCCGCCAAAGCAGGTATGCACGGTTTCACAAAGGCTTTGGCACAGGAATACGCCCGCAAAGGGGTGACAGTTAATACGGTTTCCCCGGGTTATATTGGTACCGAGATGGTGCGCGCCGTGCGCGAAGACGTCTTAGAGAAAATCGTGGCCTCTATTCCAGTGCGTCGCTTGGGTGAGCCCGAAGAGATCGCCTCTATCGTTAGCTGGCTAGCCTCTGACGAGGCCGGCTTTGCCACCGGGGCTGACTTTTCGGTCAACGGCGGATTACATATGTACTAAAGTGTTAAAGTAATATTAGTACCGCTTTAACCTAGAGGGCATATGACAGCATCTAACACACGTTTGATTAAAAAGTACCCGAATCGGCGACTTTATGACACTCATACCAGCGCTTATATCACGCTGGCCGATGTCAAACAGCTGGTGCTTGATCACGAGCAGTTCGCAGTCGTCGATTCTAAAACTGACGAAGACATTACCCGTAGCATCTTGTTGCAAATCATCCTCGAAGAGGAAAGTGGACAGTTGCCGATTTTTTCGGCCAATGCACTTGCGCAGATTATCCGTTTTTACGGGACTGCGATGCAGGGTGTGATGGGCAATTATATCGAGCAAAACATACAGGCGTTTATCGATATACAAGACCGGGTGGCCGAACAATCCAAGGGGTTATATGGCAATCAGCTCAGCCCCGAGGCCTGGACACAGTTCATGGCTGTACAAACACCAGTGATGCAAAATGCGATGAACACATACATCGATCAAAGCAAAAAACTGTTTGTTCAGATGCAAGAACAGATGCGTGACCAAAATCTGAATATCTTTGGACAGTTTCCTTTTACACCACCTCAAAATAAATCAGATAATTAATCACGGGTTATATTATTGATATCTGTTAGAGCCGCTAATCTAGCGGCTCTTTTTTTAAATTTTAATGTCCTAGATTGCTGGCATGTAGCCTGCCTTTGTAAACTGCAGGCCACCTAGTTAAAAAGGCCAATGCACAAAGTGTAATATCCCCACAACATTTGTGCCTTTCTTGATATGCATCATATTGACAGCCGATCGGATTTGCTAATCTGAACATGTAGAGAAAAATAGTTACTAACGCAACACATAAAAACACTTAGATTTTACGTTTTCAGTGAGTGCCTGGTTA
>Ga0209487_1002508_pt1 | contig 14905 bp, 10 predicted proteins | sample Poulit2012_FD_187524 | JGI IMG/M metagenome (GOLD analysis project Ga0209487, IMG submission 187524) | Agricultural soil microbial communities from Georgia to study Nitrogen management - Poultry litter 2012 (SPAdes) (version 2) | ecosystem: Environmental > Terrestrial > Soil > Agricultural land... | reverse complement strand
TTTGTTGCTTTGAAATAAAGTTTGATCACAAACACCTCAAAAGCCCGTTTTTTACCGCCAATAAGAAGAATCCATTTTGAAAAAAGATTGATTAAAATAGATTCATTATTTGTGAAGTAGTATACAATTTTTATATTAAAGTTTGATCATTTTCTACGTATGTTATTCCGCAATTACGATAAATGATCGAACTTTTTTTCAAACGGTTAAACTTTATTTTAAGTCTACAGCAAAATAAAGAAAGGCTTCTGACATAACCAAACCTAGGAATGCCAGAAGCCTTCAAAAAAAATTCATTATAGAAATAAAATTACTAGTACTCCTACGACTACACAATAATATGAGAAATATGCGAGGTTTCCCTTAGCCATTATATTGATAAGGGCTTTTAACGCGAAGTATGTTGCTATAAATGCTGCTATAAATGCGATTAGATATGGAATCATCAATGCATCAAAATTTGGGTCCTGTACTATCTCAGGGACCTCTAACATGGTTGTCCCCAAACTAACCGGGATATACAACAGGAATGAAAAACGAAGTGCTGTTTCCTGTTTCATCCCAACAAGCATTGATGCAACAATCGAAGCACCTGAACGACTAATGCCTGGTGTCACAGCAACTGCTTGAGCTAGCCCAACAATAACAGCATCTTTGGAAGTTAAATCACCATCTTTTTTCCTGCCCCTAAGATTTCGGATCATCCAAATTGCAACAGCCGTAATAAGTAAGGTAAATCCGACAATTTTTGTATTGCTAAGTGCCTCACCAATAACGTCCCCAAATAATAAACCGACCACACCTACTGGAATTGTGCCGATAACAAGGTAAAGAATAAATTGAAAATCACTTTTGGCTTGTTCATCCTTTTTTGTTATAAAAAGGATGCCATTTTTGATTAACCGATAAATATCGTGCCTATATATAAGCAGAACTGCAAGAAGAGAGGCAAAGTTAACAAATATTTCAAAAGAGAGCCCTCTAGCTTCAATTCCAAATAGTTCACGAACGATTATGATATGTCCACTCGAAGAAATAGGGATCGGCTCTGTAATACCTTGAACCAATCCTAATAGTAAATATTGTATTAATGTACACAGTTCTGTCATGGATCCCACGGAAAAATCCCCCTCATTTGGCTAAATAAAGCACTTCAAGATAAGGCCAGATGAATGCCAGGTGTAGCTTTAAAATAAAGTTTGATTATAAATATCTCACAAACCCGCATTTTTTGTTAAATAGAAATAATCCTTTTGAAAAAGATTGATAAAAAAAGAACTCCAGCAGAAATTAAACCAACGATAACCTGTGTTAACTTTAGGAGGTTGGCATTAGTTCCATGAACTGCTTCCTTGTTTCGGTGTCTTAATCCTAACAGATCTAGAAAGCGATCTTTAAAGATCACGACAACAGCAAAATCGAACCGAGCTGAATCACAACTTTAAACGTGTTTGCTACGTACTTCCCTAAAAATTGCTCAGATTGGAGCCACATCTAATCAACAATGACAATGAGACCAGTTAACGAAACAGGATCAAATTCTGTTAATCCCTCAACCATTCCTAAAATAATCACTTTTAAAATCTGAAGTAAATCCACTGTTTTTTTACGTCTCCCTATATTTTCATATATTTGATATTTTTCCCCATACCTTATTAATCAATGATGTTAATGGATATCTGTCTTGTTAAAATAGACAATCATCGCAATAAATCCTGCGAGAGCAGTAGCTGTAATAGCGATGTAAGAGTATTCCGGCGGGTAAGTTAGAGGGAGTGTATTGTTGGCTATATCCCCTGCTGCTGCCCATGGAAATAAAGCTCTATGTTCCGAATTTCCACCCATGACGTTAATCAAGGTTATAACAACCGTAAAAATGATAGTTGGAACATAATTCTTCATTACAAGCGTTACAAGTATAATTGGAGTGGAAAGAATAAATAAAAACATTCCTCCTATACTAAATTGACTTAACGATTCCATTACTAAGGAAATGCTTAGTCCGTCAAACTGCGTTAGCATACCCAAGACTAAAGTGAGTGTCCAGGCAATAAGTGTCAACATCATAATCCATATAAACAGCAGAAGCATTTTGCTCACAATAAAACCTATGCGTGACACAGGAATGGTTAATATATTTTTCAATGTATTTTCCATATATTCGCGATTGAAAAGATAGGTAGTAACCACACCATATAAAGGAACCCCAATGATGAGAACGGTGTACAAATTCACGTTGTAAAAAAGTTCCTTGAAGAGGATGGATGGTTCGTTCAGATATGTAGCTATGACTACAACAAAAGGGGCTACGGCTGCCCCAAGTATGCTTATCAGAAACATACTAGAGCGTTTGAGCTTTAGTACTTCAGTTAAGAATAAATTAACCAATCGTGCCACCTCCGACTAATCTTTCAAAATAATCCTCTAACCTGTCTTCGCTCATCTTTATCTTTAATACGTTAATATCATTTTGCACAAACATCCTATTAATCGTTCCTTGCTCCCCTAGGTGAGAATACACCCGAACCATTCCTTCGTCATAAACTTCGTAATCAAAAATATTAAAATGTTCCTCAAGGAGCATTGTTGCTTTATTATCGTTAGATACTTGGAACTCAAGGTATTTACGATTCCTTTTTCTAAGATGATCGATCCCAATCTCCTCTAAAAGCTTCCCTTCATGAATAATTCCCATATGATCGGCCAGTTGTTCTATTTCCGATAAAATATGACTAGATATCAATATGGTTATATTTCTCTCTGCAGCGAGAGATTTAATCAGCCTCCTCATCTCCTTAATGCCAATAGGATCCAAGCCATTGGTAGGCTCATCTAATATTAGCAATTCCGGATAATGGAGAAGAGCTCTGGCGATTCCTAATCTCTGTTTCATTCCTAATGAATATTTACCGACTAGCTTTTTATTTTCATTTTGCAGTCCAACAATCTCTAATGCTTCATCAATGGCATTTTTCTTATGTACCCCTATGATTTTTGCATTGATTAATAAATTTTCCTTGGCTGTTAAGTTTTCGTAAAATCCCGGTACCTCAACAATAGACCCTATCCGTCTTAAAATCCTTTTTTGGTTCTTGAATAGATTCTCTCCAAAAATTTCAATTTGCCCATAGGTCGGTCTAATTAACCCCAATAGCATTCGAATTGTCGTCGTTTTGCCAGCACCATTTCGACCTAGAAAGCCGTAAATTTCTCCTTGATTTACAGTTATACTAAGCTGATCTACAGACTTTTGTTCCCCATAAATCTTAGACAAATTAGTAGTTTTGATAACCGTATTCATTTAGAAAACACCTTCTTCCAATTAAGCTCTTGATTACATTATAGAAGGTTGATTTTAACTGGGTCTTAACCATTTCTTAATTGTTTCTTAAATACCCTTATTACTGTGTTTGGGGATGGAAAAACCAAAAGTCGTTTTTTTCCACGGAATGCTTTCAACCCAAATTCGTCCGTGGTTTTTTTCCACCAGTTCTTTGGCGATAGAAAGCCCCAAACCACTGCCACCAAATGAATTATTTCTTGAATAATCGCTCCGATACATTCTTTCAAAAACATTCCCAATATCCACATTTGAAATTCCAGACCCCTGATCCCAAATTAGCAGTTGAAAATCATTAGTGGTTTCCGTCAATTCTATTCCTAATACTTTCCCGTCCTTTCCATAATGCACAGCATTCTTGATTAAATTACCTATGATTCGGATAAGGCTTTGGTGGTCTGCCATGATCAAGCAATCTTCTTCTGGAATACGGACTATTAACTCGATCTCCTCTTTTTTAAGCTCAGGTAAAAATTCAATGATTGACTCCCTTGTAACCTCTGCAAAATCCAATAGTTCTTCTTTTAGTAAGAATTCATTCGCTTCGATTTTTGCCATATTAAAAAGTTCATCTAACAATTGCTTTAAACCGTTGGATTTTCTCGATACAATTTCAAGATATTTTCTCTTTTCTTCTTCTGAGGTAGATATGTCATCTTGCAAGGCATCAATATATCCAATGATAGAAGTAAGTGGGGTACGAATATCGTGGGAAATACTAGATAGAATTCTCTTTCGCGCTGTTTGAGACTTTATTGACTGGATTTGAACTTTTTCCAATTGTTCAATTAAGTCATTGATAGAAAAAGTCAATTCATTGAAAAATTTATCGTGATTAGCCAATAACCTTGTATTTAAATTCCCGTTAATAGCCCGCTCCAACTCCACATTCATTCGTTTCAGTTGGGTATGGTAATGGATTCTTTTGAATAATAAAATGGCTGTTATAAAAAACAATACAATGAATAAAAACCACCTAACTATTGCCGGTGTTTGATAATAAATATCTATCATGAAGATACCAGTTATAGTTATAAACTGAAGCATAATAAGAAAGATAATCTTGTCATTCATCTTGTTCACCAACAAACTTATAGCCTATCCCCCATACGGTTTGAATAAATTGCGGATTAGAGGGATCCACTTCTATTTTCTTTCTGAGCTTTCTGATATGCACCATAACTGTATTGTCATCTTCTATATAGTCACTCTCCCAGACATTACGAAATAATTGTGTCTTTGTGAAAACTTGTTCATTGTGTGCAGCAAGAAACTTAAGCAGTTCAAATTCTTTGGCAGTTAGGGGTACCTCCTCACCACCTATGACGATTATGTATTTTTTCAGATCAATCGTTAGGTCTTTATACTTGATCGATGTTTTTTCAAGGGATTCGCCATCACTACCTAGTATCAAAAATCTCCTCATAAGGGACTTCACCCTGGCGATCACTTCATTAATGCTAAAAGGCTTTGTAATATAATCATCCGCTCCGATGCCTAATCCTAAAACTTTATCAACCTCTTGGTCTTTAGCAGTGAGCATCAATATAGGAATATTTGTTTTATTTCTAAGCCTTCTACATACCTCTATACCATCGACCTTCGGCATCATTAGATCTAAAATGAGGAGATTATATTGGTTTTTATCAAATAAACGAAGAGCCTCCTCGCCATTTACAGCAACATCTACCTTATATAATTCTCTTTCTAGGTACTTTTTTAGCAAATTTCTAATTTCCTTCTCATCATCAGCTATAAGTATTCGAATATCTTCCATATTTTCACCTGCTTTTTAGCGTTAATATGAACTTCTTCATTACAATTCACACAGTTTATCGGACAAATACCGAACCACTAGTAATGAAGGGTTCGTTCTGTGACACTAGTCAATCTTGCAAGGTTTTTACCGTATGATTTTTAAATTAACCCTATTCACTCCCCACTCATTATTAAATTTTAAGTTAGATCATAGTCAAGCTTATATATTTATTTAAATACTATTTGACAACATATTACTCATTCTATATAAATGAAAAAAGTTCATTTAAGATTAGTCATTGAATATTCTTTGAACAAAATTAGTATCTACTTTCCGGCTTAAATAGCGTGAAACATTACAACAACTTGCCTAGTAATATCCCAGCCCTATGTTGAACCCCTTTACTACTATGTTTTGTTTTTTCAATTTTAATTCCCTTAGTATTGATAGAGTTTAATGATTTTCTGGTCCAATTACCACTAGCATTAACAAGATTCAAAAGAATATAATTACAGATTGCACTCCAATTTTGTTTCGAAGATGATGATAAAATAAGTGTAGATAGGGAACGACGTTCACGTTCTACCTCAATAATGTTGAAATGGTTGCCATTCATCATATATACTTCAGCAATTATATAACTCCTCTTAGTAATACCGTCGCTTAACTTAGTATATTTCCTATGCCCCACACTTTCTGGCAACACATCAGTAAATGCTCGAATTGCTTTTACCTCTGGATATTGCTCCAATACCTTCAAAACATTAATAAAGTCCTGTATTTCTCCCTGAGCTTTAATTTCGTGAAGCATTTGATGCTCTAATCCTCTTGCCAGTTGTTGACCACCACTATCTGCTGTAGAACGAATGTAATGATCGTCACCATAGTATCTCTTTGTATTTTCATCCTCTTCCAACCTTTGTTTGGTTGATCCAAGTTTGACCTGTTTAACTTTAGGAACCGAGGTATATTCGTGTCCCAATTGATTCATCTGAACAAAATCAAAATCCTCAGTCGCCCCATCGACTTGTTCATCTAATGTAAATCCCCCTTCACCATCTTTTTTATTTAAAGAACGATATGTATATTTCTTCGCTTCCTTTGATTTCTCATTATCCCGAATTTCCGGATGTGAAATTGAGATATTTTCATATGGAATATACTTATTTTTCACATTAACAATTTGTAGTACTGTCCATGTATTCTGATCTTCCTTTATCCGTGCAGTTACAGTGATTGGTTGTGTAAAAGTCCATTCGAATTTCAATGTCTGTTCTTGCAACCATGTGAAGGCAATACTTTCATAAACATGCCTTAAATCACGGTTTGTTAATAGCCAAACCAATTGATAAATAAATGCTGTTCTGGTGTATTTCAATTCATAAAGCGATGAAAAACTAAGATGTATTTTATTTGGTTCGTATGTTTCTGTGAAAAATTGAGGAAATGAATTCGATTCAAACAAGCGATATAAAAGAAAACCATTAGGCGCCAATATACTTCTCAGCACTTCAATGACTGGCAGAATGACATTCTTGCCTTCAAAAGAAAATATGAAACTGCGTGAGGTTGCAGGGTCATTACTTCCATGGACGTTCCAAAGTTTTTCGTAATACTGAACTCGATTTGGATAAATAGTAATATCTACTTCCTGCACCCCCTGTGGAGGCTGACTTGTCGTAATTACACCATCACTATAATAATGTTGAATTGCCAAGCAAGGCAGCGTACCCCAGTCCATTAGTATCTTTTCTGTGACTCCCCTTGCGCGAAAGTATGCATGAAGCATCATTTTATTATTATTACGAAAAGGATCACCAATCCAGATTAGTCTTGCCTTTTCTCCTTTCTTGAATGGCCATTTAATTTTAACTTGTTGTGAGCTCATAATTATCCACTTCCTGTTTCATGTTTATATAAGCTTCCAAATATGGTTTTATTTCATAGAAATGATGTGATTTTACAGCACCTATGCGCTGTACTTTCCATAAGCTTACAGGTTCTCTCTCCCGCAACATTTGATTAATAATAGTACAGCAGCGTCTAATTTGGAATTGCTGGGTAGTTTCTGTCACATCGGTTAGGAGCTTTTTAGTTTGTGGCAGTTTATCAAGATGTTTCTCCAAATTGGACAGTATTCCAAGACGTTTTCCAATAACCGAAATGGTGATTCGAACAGGCTTATCTAACATAATGAGTTCTTCGTAAAGCCTTTTAATTTTTGAATAGTATTCACAATCACGAGATTCCCAATCCACAGTTGCTTTTGGTTTCCCTTTTATCTGATTGATAGGCAGGTTATTAAACAACCATTTCTTATCATGGCGATACAAGTACATATATTCCCTTTTAAAACGTTCCCTAATTTGTGTTCTTGAATCATCAGGAAATTGCTGTATCCCTTCAAGTAGTTGTGTACGGTATTGCTGTAACATTGGTGAGTTGACTTTATTTTTGATTTTTTCTTTTTTTCCACCCGCAGATAAATAATTTTTCACGGTCTTAGAATCAACTCCAAGCATTTCAGCCATTGCTCTTATGCTTAAATTCTTGTTGGATGCAAGGACTCGTAATTTATCCATCCAAGTGGCTCCAAACACTTTTACACGACCAATGTGATATTTATCTTCGCTAGATTTATCAGGACCCTTTCTGGCATAAATATAGCCACAGGAACATTCGAATGTACCGATAGGAGCTGTTGTTTTAAAATCTCTTGTAATCTTTACATTACTGATTACCAATTGCTTATAATGATCGGCAGCCTTATTTAAGCATGGCCAAGGACCTTTACCGAAAGGACCTAAATCCTCACGAACACGAAAAAGTTCTTCTACGTCTTTTCCTAAAAAGTACAGAAAGAATAGATGGCGCAAAGGATGGACATGACGCTTTTCGTTGCGAGTTAATACCTTGAGCCAATTGTGTTCATCTTCCCCGTTAAAATTCGATTCGTACTTTTCTAGAAATCCTTTTGGGAAATTCACTTGAAATGCATCAAATAACTCTTTTTGCCTTACTTGGTTTGATGTAGTAATTAAATTTTTCTCTTTAAGAAGCATTTGATACCTTTTAAAGATTTCCTCACGAGAGAACACTACTATATCAACATTTAACAGTTGATATGCCATTGTCGCTAAATTTACTTGGATATCAAATCGTTCAGGGTACACCACCTCCTGTATAACAGATAAATCCATTTTTTGTACCTCAAACCGAATAAACTTGATACGACTATGCTCGGTAAATTCATCTGGATATTTCTTTAGTTGTAAATAATGATGCGCACACAAGTCTATGCCCTGTAATTGATGCTCCCTATGAATGTATGGTTCTCCGTATCTATCAATATCACCCTTGGCGCATTGTGAGCAGTAGTATAATCCATCTTTCTTGCAAATACCTCCTGCAATCATGCCAAGTCTCGTATAAAGACCCTTTCCGTCACCTTGAACGTCCCACAGAATCTCTTGCTGTCGCTGTTTAGAAAGGAATGGAGCATAAAACGGATAAATAGTATGTTTTGCTAACAGACTTTCTACCGAGTAACGGTTTCCTATTTGTTGAGCTAAAGCATCAAAATGGCTACCAATCTCTAAACTCGGTATCACAGAACGACTTTGAAACACTTCTTCCAACGTATCTTTGTAATCTATATTTCCACTATAAAAATGATAACGTGCAATCGCTGAATAAATTAATTCATCGGGATATGGATCTGTAAAGAATGGCAGCATTTGCTTCCCTCCTAGTAGAACTCCTTCAAAGGTTTTTTAATGTATCCATTTGCTTTTAATAATTCATAGGGGTGTTGCTTTTTTTCCAATGCTTGCTTTCTTAGCTTTAGTAATGGTAGAACCTCTACATTTTTTACTTTTGCCTTTGCTTTTTGATCTTTCTTTTGTTGATTTAAGGCAATCGCCTGCTGAATCGCATCTGATTTAAGTTGATTAAATTCAGTATCAAGTGAATTTTCTTCAACTATTTTTTGTACGAGTTTTTTTATATCATTCTCTTTCAAACTATCAAAAATACCAAGGGCTGCTACTTCAACACTTAAGTTTTCGATCATGTCTTGACGTTTATACTCGATTCTATTTTGTCGTTCCTTAAACGCCTCCTGAATACGTCCTGCTATTTCTGTATTTCGCTTATGGTTCAGCATAACTTCATCCAGGTTGATCATGATATCTTCATATTTCATCATATCGGCAATATTGTTTGTCCGAATAGCTGTCATCATTGGTTGAATCGTTTGCATATCTTCTTTCGCAGTCTTTTTCAGTACTTGTGGCGTAATGATTTCATTCGGGTTGCCCTCATCAAATAATGCGCGTTCTTGTGCTAAAATAAATAAGTTCATAGCAACAGCAGTAATCCCTTGGCATTCGTAATAAAATGATTTCTTTAATTCCTCAGTAAGCTCAGAATAGGTTTTTAAACACTGTAATTCCCAAAGAGTTTCTAAGAAGAACTCCCATTCTTCACTATTTTCCGCCATACGATCCCAAATAATAGCTCCATCACTTGCAGCTCGTCTTGCCTGCCTGAAATTCCCCTTAAATAGTTTTTGTGCCTTAGAAGTACCAATTAATACGGTTGGAATGCCAACCGTATTAGATAGCGTTACAAAGAAATTCAGCATTTCTTCCTGATCATTTTTAGAATGTAGTAGGTGCTGGATTTCATCAATTACCAGAACGCCAATGCCATACATGCTTGCTAATGAAGTCATGTGCAATAACATGGTCGATGTCACTCGATTTAAGTAACCGAATTTCTCAAGATATCTTGTTCCTAACAAGTCATCAATCGCTTTAAAGAAACTTTTACATAGAGTAGATAAGCTTCCATCATAAGGACAGTCAATTTTAAGCCATACAATTTGGGTCCGATTAAACGGTTGTCCCTTGTATTCTTCATGCTTGATTACCTGTGGATACATAAGCAAAAGACGTTCAATTGCCGTTGTTTTACCAATTCCAGAAATACCAATAATGGATAAACTATCGGCGGTCGAGCGAATATAATCCAGTCTTTCATCGATATATTTATGTGTGGTCTCTTCTTCACGCAATTCATGCAATACACGAATACGCTCTAAAAATGTTATGTCTAAAGGATTACGTGCTAAGTAACTCCTACGAATCAACGTTGATAAACGACGTTCTACCTCGAAGTGAATAGGCAAGGGCTGGATAAAATTCCTCACACGTTTTAATACGTGATAGCGAATATTCGTTGCACTTAACTTATCTTGCCTACTAATTCGTGGGGTCACCATAAATCTTTCCAACACATCATCCTCACTGAAAATCGCTGGAAGAGCTTCGATGAAAGGATTATTGGTATATTCACTTAAAGGTTGTTCCTTATAGGTACCTTTTTCAAATTCTCCTTTTAAAACAACCATGTCATTTGTTTTTCCCAAATTCCTCATCTCGCTTCTTCTTTAATTTTTGCATTAGTCGTGAGGATGATTTCTTAGGTGGTGTCTCATCGACCTTTTCTTTTGTAGCGAAGTCAATTACTTCAGCTGATTCACTAACCTTATCAGGTGATAAATCAAATTTTTCAGATTCACGGTTTAATTGTTTTTCAACATCCTTGTTATCACGAATAGAAGCTATTTTGGCTTTCTTACTCGTTGGTTGGTTGTATGATTGTTTTTTATTTTTCACAGCATTTTTAATGATCTCTTCCATTGCTGCATCTGTATTTACTGTGAGTTGAATTTGATTCGTACGTTCTATTTCTTCTAGTTCGTTTCGAAGTTGTTGTTGGAAGACAATTTCTTCCAATAAATCTTCTTTATATTGCTGACTTGGTTCTAACAAAATACACGTCTCAAAGTCCATTCCGTTATCATGGGGAATATAGATTTTTTCGACGTGTCTAGGATCATAAACAACTTCTACACTTCTATTTTTCAACTTCAAATACCAATCCTCTTCAATCGCTCTTTGAGAACCGTATAGAAGGTTTTTAAATTTTATTCCTGCCCTTGAAATTGTTGCTTTCCCTCTCGGTAGCACGTTCAAGCGAAGAATATTTCTATCAATTGTTCTTAGCCTTCCCGTGCGATTTTGAATGCCCCAACTCCATAAATTAATTGGCGTTGGAACTAACCCCTCTGCGACCATTTCTTTTTCAACAGGGTATTTATCAATGACTTTTTGATTGTGATGCAGCGCCATTGTAATAATAAGAGACGTAAACTCCTTTAAATTCAGCGTAGCATTTAAGCGATAATCCTGATCTCCACGCTCTCTATATTCCTTTTGAATCGCTCCAGGTGCCTTTTGCTTCAGCTTACCGTTAAACGTACGAAATTTCCTTTCAACAATTCCTTTTAAATCTCCACGATAAGCCGTAGTATTCTCAATTTTAATATTAAGATTGTTAATGAGATTGTCTACCGAATAACCTTCAAACTCACCTCGGTCAGCGATAATTATTTCAGGCAAATGATGTGTTGGCCATTGCTCAGGAGTTATATCAATTCCATATTGCTTACAAAATTCCACCTTGTCTGCAACCATATTATCTAAAGCCATCATTGCTCCGATCCATGATGGACCTTCTAGTCCGACATAAAGCCCTGTGATAATACGTGAATATACATCAAGAACAGCATAAATAACTGGTCGTCCAATTACTTTATTTACATCAAGCGAACTAACTAAATAGATATCAGCAATAGTTGCGTCAATCTGGAATCTAGTTCCAGGACCATTTGTTTCCGATTTAGAATTACCTAAAATTGGACGATGCTTCAATTCATACTCTTTCGTACTTTTACGAAATTGAATATCTTTTTTTGGATCTTCTAGCTTTTTAAACCAATAGTAAAACTGATGGTAAGAGGGCGTTCGGGTAGCATCCCAAATACGGTATTTCAGCTCACCGTTTTCCTTGTAGCGATCAGAATAGAAGTCACGTAGCATAAAATTATATACATCTTTTAAAGAATAGTTATTCTTTTTCCTGTAGTACTTATTGATAACGTGTTCAATTTGGACCTTAACTTCTTCTGTAATGTTAATCCCAGTTTGATATTCATTATTTAAATTTACTCTTCTAGGACGACCAACTTTTTCTTTCGTTAAAGCTTTCGTTTTACCTTTACCACCTGAATTAGAGTAGTCAGGTAACATGGCGTTTTTTGTCATTCCACGCTGCCAATAGCGAGTTAGCAACTTTTTAATCTTTGTCTTACCTAAGTTGCTATCCCTAACTACTTCAATAATTTTATTCTCTCTCCCTTGTTTACGGAGCAAATCTTGCATATTAGGCACGCAGTATTTTTGTATAGTTTCCCAATCTTCTTCGCGCTTACGAATTTGTACCTCTGTTAAATCACCTTCAGAAATCATTTTTGCATAAGGATCACTAATTGCTAACAGTTCACCTTGCTTGATGTCTGTGGTTAGGCTAGAGTATAGCTCTTTTCGTGGCATAGCACTGCTGGTGTCAATATTAACTATATATACATGTGGTTCTTCAATATCTATTACCCGAATTCTCTTTGAATCTGTTACATATTGAAATACCTGATTAATATAAATCATCCGTATTTCACCTTCTCTAATTTACTTTCATCAACATACTTAACATCAGTTGGCTTCTCTAAATCAATTGGCTTGTACATATCTGTAACCATAATTTTTTTGGCAAGCAAATGATAAAACAACGTAACACCACTACCGAAAGGCAAGTGTGTATCTGCATCAAACTCACTAGCAATTTCTCGGATACTTTGCGAATTATTCAATAGACGACTCATAAGAGACAATGATAAATCATCAATTTGTTGGTCAGCCATTTCTCGATATACATCATAGTTCCGAATATCAAAATAATCATGGATATAACTAATATTTCTAGCCACGGTCTTATCAATTTCTTCCTCTGTTACGATACCCCAACTAATGCCTCTACGCTCCCAGTAAACCCGTTCAATTTCGAATTTCTCTAACACACGTTCTTCTAGAAGCTTATCTTTCATTTTGATAGTATGAGCAACTTCAAATACACCTTGTCCCTTGTCAACTGTTAATAAAAAGTCCGTTGACATAACAATCGGATCGCCTGTTTTTGGATCAGCTGGGTGTTTAATTCCAAGCTCTTCCGCAATGACAATTGTCTCTTCTTGTGGTAATAAAGGAAATTGTTCACGAATATCTAAAACGGCATCGGAAAATTCAGTCAAATAAAAATAATTTCGTTCCAAATCCGATAAAAACTCATGTTGTCTGCCAGTTTTTATACCTTTTAATCTCGTTGACCGACCTAGTGAGGAAACATCTTGAATTTTTAGCCATGGCTGATAATCTGCCCCACTGCCAGTTCCTCTACCTTCTTTGATCCACTTATCTATTTTAGATGTTCTTTTTCTTTTCGCCACAAAAACACCCCTTTAGACAATCATATCCAAAGGGGTGAAACTTCGCAACTTTTTTATAAACATCGCGACTTTGTTTTAAACATCGCATCTTTTTTACAAACGTCGCGACTTTATTTCAAACCTACAAGTTTCAATATTCCAATGTGCCTTTTATTCCACTGTTACGGATTTCGCCAGATTCCTTGGCTTGTCCACATCGTTGCCGCGGTGCAATGCTGCATAGTACGCAATGAACTGGTAGACGACTACGGATACGAGTGGTGTTAACATTTCATGCACATGTGGTATAACGTAAGTGTCTTCATCCTGCTCCAATCCTTCCATGGAGATAATGCACACTTTGGCGCCGCGTGCTTCGACCTCCTGTGCATTCCCGCGGATGTTCAGGTTGATCTTTTCCTGGGTCGCCAGTGCGAAAACAGGTGTGTTCTCTTCAATCAGGGCGATGGTGCCATGCTTCAGTTCCCCGCCGGCAAATCCTTCCGCCTGGATATAGGAGATCTCCTTCAGCTTGAGCGCCCCTTCCAGACCGACGTAGTAATCCATCATCCTTCCGATGAAAAAGGCGTTTCTCGTCGTCTCGAGATACTCGTTCACAATCTGTTCGATTTCGGGAGCATCATCGATGATTGCCGTAATCGCTGTTGTAACTTTTGCAAGTTCTGCCATCAGATTGATGTCTGTGTCTTTTCCAAGCTCGCGGGCTGCGACTTGTGCCAGGATGGAAAGGACTGCGATCTGTGCAGTATATGCTTTCGTGGAGGCGACGGCAATCTCAGGGCCTGCATGCAGGATGAGCGTCTGGTCCGCTTCGCGTGAAAGTGTTGAACCGGGTACGTTCGTCACTGTCAGTGACTGGTGTCCGAGTTTCTTGATTTCAACAAGTACGGCACGGCTGTCCGCTGTTTCGCCGGACTGTGAGATGAAGATGAACAGCGGCTTCTCGGACAGCATCGGTGTGTTGTATACGAATTCTGAAGCCACGTGCACTTCTGTCGGCACGCCTGCCCATTTCTCGAAATACTCCTTGCCGATGAGGCCCGCATGATAGCTTGTCCCTGCAGCGATGACATAGAGCCTGTCTGCATCCTTCAGCTGTTTGATGATTGCCGGATCGATCTTGAGATTCTCATCTTCATCCTGGTATTCCTGGATGATCTTTCTCATTGCCGCCGGCTGGTCATTGATCTCTTTCAGCATGTAGTGGTCGTAAGTGCCCTTTTCTATATCTCCCGCATCTATTTCCGCAATGAAGGAATCCCTTTCCACTTCATTTCCTTCCTTATCCTTGATGACGATGCCGTCTTTTTTGAGAAGTACGACTTCGCCGTCCATAAGTTCCACGAATTCGTTCGTGATCTTAAGCATTGCCATCGCATCTGATGTGATGACATTGAAA
>Ga0209487_1002507_pt1 | contig 14906 bp, 17 predicted proteins | sample Poulit2012_FD_187524 | JGI IMG/M metagenome (GOLD analysis project Ga0209487, IMG submission 187524) | Agricultural soil microbial communities from Georgia to study Nitrogen management - Poultry litter 2012 (SPAdes) (version 2) | ecosystem: Environmental > Terrestrial > Soil > Agricultural land... | reverse complement strand
AGATCGAATCATCGGTTTAATCGAAAATGAAGGTTTAGAAAGACCTAAATTAGTCATAAATCGGGTTAGAAACCATATGATGAAAGATGGAGATATGCTTGATATTGACGATGTCGTACAAGTATTATCGATTGATTTATTAGGGGTTATTATTGATAGTGATAGTGTTATTAAAGCTAGTAATCACGGTGAACCAGTAGCGTTTAAATCAGATTCTAAGGCATCGATAGCTTATCGGAATATTGCTAGAAGAATACTAGGAGAATCTATCCCATTACAATCTTTAGAGGAAACAAAAGGGGTATTTAGTAAAATTAAAAGTTTTTTTACGGGTTCATAAATTAATTAATTGTTAATTATTCTTTGACTTGTTCATATCTTGTCCATTCCTTACATATCTTTATATAAAGGGATAGTAAAGGATTGTGTAATGATGAATGAACAAGTAAAAAAGGTAAGAAATTCGATTAAGCAAAGAAAAAAAATTTCCTCTATTAAAGGACAAACATCATTTAAAGAAATCTCACTTATACCGACGAATGAAGAGAGATTAGGAATGCTAGAAACCCCGCCAAATGGTTTGACAAAATCTTCAAAACCATTACAAGAGAGAGCTGTTACATTTAAACGGTTAAGATATGTAATGATACCTTTTATATTTTTTATTATCGGAACGATTATTTTAAGTACCGCTCATCCTTCGATTAATTCTACCCAAATGTGGTTACGCAAACAATTAGAAACGGAATTTCCATTTGCAAAAGTAAATCAATGGTATGTGACGACATTTGGGCAGCCAAACGCTCTTGTTCCAACAAGCTCAATTAATGAAACAGAAAAATTAATCATGCCGGTAGAAGGTCCCATTGTAGAAACTTTTGCAGTGAACGGTAATGGTATAAAAATATTTTCAAATGATAAAACCTCTGTATCTACATTTACTGATGGTATCGTTATTTTTGTCGGTAATTTGAAAGAGACTGGTAAGACTGTCATTATTCAACATGCTGATAATTCTATCTCTACTTATGGATTTTTAAGTGATGTTAATGTATTCGCATATCAGATCGTGAACAAAAATGATAAAATTGGCCTTATAAATCCTGAAAAAGTTTCCGAACCATTTTTCTTCTCTTTAGAAAAGGATAATGAATACATTGATCCTACTAAGGTGATCCGAGTTGATGATATTCCGTAATATTTATCAACTAATTCACATTCATCCCATTTTATATATTTTTATTTTTCTATCATTTGTTACTGGTACAATGACTCAGTTGTTTATTTTATTATCAATTGTTTTCATCCATGAACTCGGTCATTTTTTTGCTGCAAGTTATTTTCGTTGGAATATTGAAAAAATAACGATATGGGTGTTTGGTGCAGTAATGGAAACGAGTGAATATCGTGTTAGGAAGATTCATGAGGATCTATTAGTGACACTTGCGGGACCGGCGCAACATGTACTAATTTTTTTCTTTTTATTAGGATTAAAGTTTGTAGATTTTATTCCTACAACAGTAGTTGAATTAGGTTTAACCTACAATTTTATCCTTCTTATGTTTAACTTATTACCGATTTATCCACTTGATGGTGGAAAAATTCTATTTTACATATTAGCTTATTTTTTTCCATATCGGGATGCAAGGCGATTTGTCGTTTTGTTTTCACTTTGGAGTTGTTTGTTAATTGTTTGTTTACAAATTGTATACTTGCCTTTTACATTGACAGCAATGTTATTAATGATATTTCTATTCATTGAAAATCGTATAGAATGGAAACAACAATACTATCATTTTATGCGATTTTTAATGGGTCGATTTTATTTTCCAAAGATAAATGGTAAGAGTGTTTTGTTAAGAAGAAATTTAGACGATTCTTTAATAGATACATTGCAAAAATTTTATTTATATAAAAAACATATTATCGTAATTGAATTTGGTAGAAATACAATTGAATACAGTGAAAAAGCCTGTTTATCATTATTTTTTATAAAACGAAAAGTGACACAGACATTTAAGAATATTATGATGGAAAAGCTTTAGGACATCTTTAGTGGACAGTTAATGGGTTAATGGATATTATATCGTCCTTTGCACTTTTGAAAATCGTAAAAATGCTATATTCAAAAGAGCAATCGATGCTATTAACGAATATTCTATATAAATACTCTTAAGAATTAGTCGATTATTAAAAAAATGATCATGACACCATCTATTAATTTTATCCAATGTGTTTTTTATAAAAAGTTGACAATATACCTTTTAGAAGGGTGCTAATAGGTCAATTTAAAATAATAGTAAATTATTATCATTTCATGTCAAATAGTTTTAATTGACAATAAACATATAATTGTGCTATCATTTCAATGTTGTACATTTGTAGCACCATTGCTACAACCGCACTGAAAAGGTTTTAAAATCGTTTAATCGATACCTTTATGGCGAGTCTGAGTATTATAGGAGGTGCAAAGGAACATGTATGCAATAATTGATACAGGTGGAAAACAAATAAAAGTAACAGAAGGTCAAACTATTTACGTAGAAAAAGTAGATGGGGAGCCTGAAGAATCGATTACTTTTGATAAGGTTCTATTTGTTGGTGGCGATGATGTCAAGGTTGGAACACCACTAGTTGAAGGTGCATCAGTGACGGCGAAAATTGATAGTCATGGACGTCAAAAGAAAATTACAGTTTTTAAATATAAGCGTAAGAAAAACTATAGCCGTAAACAAGGCCATCGTCAACCGTTCTCTAAATTAACGATTGAAAAAATTAGTGTATAAGGAAATTTTATATGATTAAAATTTCTATAAATCGTCAAGATGGACATATATCATCTTTCGAAATTAGTGGTCATGCAAATAGTGGGCCTTACGGGTATGATTTAGTCTGTGCAGCTGTATCTGCGATTTCTTTCGGTTCAGTGAATGCAGTTTTAAAGTTAAGTAAGTTGGAACTGCAGATAGAACAAGCAGAAAATGGCTATTTACATGTCGACATACCGCATGAGCAAATAAATATAGAAAATTTTTCTAAAGCTCAATTAATTTTTGAAGCGATGATAATCTCTTTACAAACGATTGAACGTGAATATGAACAATTTATACGAATAAGTGATAATTAAGGAGGTGCCATAAGATGTTAACATTAGATTTACAATTCTTTGCTCAGAAAAAAGGAGCAGGAAGTACACGAAATGGTCGTGACTCTCATTCAAAGCGACTCGGTTCTAAGCGTGCAGATGGTCAATTTGTTACTGGTGGGTCTATTTTATATCGTCAACGTGGAACAAGAATTTACCCAGGGGATAACGTTGGTTTAGGCAAAGATGATACATTGTATGCAAAAATTGATGGTGTTGTTAAATTTGAAACTTATGGTCGAAATCGTAAAAAGGTAAGTGTTTATCCAGAAGCAGTTGAAGCATAGAATATATTGAAACTCCAGCCTATAATTAAATGGTTGGAGTTTTTTAGTATGAATAAACCTTTTATTTTGTGTTTTTTTGATATTTAATGTTTTTATTATCCTTTTTAAAATAAATTAAATTTCCGTAACGGAAACACACTTGCATGACAAATTATTAGAACAAAAATAGATTTTATGAAAAACTAGTACTTGCCTATATTAAAAAGGAAATTAAATGATTAAATAACGACAAATAGTTTAATCGCATAGAATATTTTATTCAATCTTCATTTTGAAATGGTCATATAACGAATTTAACGGTTAATTTTGTTATAATGATACATATTGAATCTTAATTGTTTTTAAAATTGATGAATAATGACAATTTAATGTTAAAAATTTTAATTTAATTGATTCATTACTTGAGGTGGCAGGCAATGTTTGTAGATGAAGTAAAAGTTAATGTTAAGGCTGGCAACGGTGGAAATGGCATGGTTGCTTTTCGTCGTGAAAAATATGTTGCAAAAGGTGGTCCTTCGGGTGGTGATGGAGGCCATGGAGGAGATGTTATTTTTGAAGTGGATGAAGGATTACATACATTGCTAGACTTCAGATATAACCGTCATTTTAAAGCAAAACATGGTGAAAATGGTATGAGTAAAGGCAAACATGGAAAAAATGCTGATCATTTAATCGTTCATGTACCACCTGGAACTGTCATTTATGAAATAGAAACGGATAAAATGATTGCAGATTTGGTTAGTCATGGACAACAAGCAACGATTGCAAAAGGTGGTCGTGGCGGTAGGGGTAACATTCGTTTTGCAACATCGCAAAATTCGGCTCCAAACATTAGCGAAAATGGTGAACCAGGGGAAGAAAAAGATGTCAGGGTTGAACTGAAAATGATGGCTGATGTTGGTCTTGTCGGTTTCCCAAGTGTTGGAAAATCAACGATTATTTCAACAGTATCTGCTGCAAAGCCTAAAATAGCTTCCTATCATTTTACGACACTTTCACCACAATTAGGTTTAGTTTCTGTAGATGAGGATAGAAGTTTTGTGATGGCAGATTTGCCAGGTTTAATTGAAGGAGCCCATGAAGGAAGTGGATTAGGTCATCAGTTTTTACGACATATAGAAAGAACAAGGGTCATTGTTCATGTGATAGATATGGCAAGTACAGAAGGTAGAGAGCCTTATGATGATTACGTTACAATTAATAATGAATTGGAAAAGTTCGGTAATGAACTAAAAGATAAAAAGCAAATTATTGTTGCAAATAAAATGGACATGCCTAATGCAGAAGATAACTTAGCAAAATTTAAACAAAAAGTAAAATCAGAGGTGCAAGTGTTTCCTATATCAGCAATAACAAAAGCAGGAATAAAAGAATTAGTATTTGGCATTGCAAACCTATTAGATACAGTACCAAAAGAGAAGCAAACTTTAGAAGAAGTAATCATCCATGAGCCCGAGAATACAGAGGTTTTTACAATTTCTCGATTAGATGATGGTTCATTTCAATTATCAGGTGAACGTTTAGAAAAAATGTTTAAAATGGCAAATTTACAATCTGATGAAGGTGTTCAAAGATTTTCCCGACAATTACGACATTTAGGTGTCGATGAAATGTTGCGAGAAAAAGGTGCTAAAGATGGTGACACCGTACATTTGTTTGATATAGAATTTGAATTTATTGAATAGAATAGAAATTTAAATATTAATTAAAGTGTCGTGGAGTTACGAGGAGGAAAATCATTGACAACGAAGATAGGCTATTTAGGCCCAAAAGGAACTTTTACAAAATTAGCAGTAGATGCAACATTTAATGGAGAGCATAAAGTTGACTTTAAAACAATCCCTCAAGTGATTGATGCTGTCGATAACCAATCGATAGACATAGGGGTTGTCCCGATTGAGAATGCGATAGAAGGAACCGTTCATTTAACGATAGATTATTTAGTTCATCAAGTGAGATTACCAATTATTGCCGAAGTTGAAGTGCCAATTAAACAAAATTTATTAGTAGCTAATCATTTTAATGGTAATATTACAGATATTAAGGAAGTACATTCTCATCGCCATGCGATTGCTCAATGTCAGCAATATTTGCATAAAAACATGCCAAATGCTTCAATCCACTTTAGTAATTCAACAGGAAGTGCAGCGGAAATGGTTAGTGCAAATGGTAATCCGATTGCAGCAATAGGTAATCAATTAGCGGCTAAAGAATATAATTTAAAGATTTTACAAGAAAATATTCATGATTATTCTAATAATCATACTCGTTTTATCGTGCTTGCAAAAGATGAAAAAAAAGTAAAAATTGATCATAATGCAGCAACGGAAAAAACGAGCTTACTTATTACACTCCCAGAAGATCGAGCAGGGGTTTTACATCAAGTGTTATCGGCTTTTGCTTGGCGTAAAATGAATTTATCAAAAATTGAATCAAGACCGATGAAAACGGGTCTTGGTAATTATTTTTTCATTATTGATGTGAATGAACCATATGATGATGCTTTGTTTCCAGGTGTTCGAGGAGAATTAGAGGCATTAGGTTGTGGTGTGACGGTGCTTGGTACGTTTCCTGTTTATAAATTGAACGTTTAATATCCGTTTATATGAAAGGAACATTTATTATGCAAAGTAAAGTAAATAAAATTGTTCAATGGTTACAACAGCAAGTGAAACAAGCTCACGTAAAGGGGCTTGTCGTCGGGCTTAGTGGTGGACTAGATTCGGCTGTCGTCACAAAACTAATCAAATTGGCGTGTCCTGAAAATTCCTTAGCAGTCATTATGCCGATTAAAAGTAATCCAGCTGATTTGAAAGATGCTGATAAAGTAGTTATGGCCAGTGATATCAACTCTCTAACCATCGATTTGACAGCAACACATGACATGATGTTCCATTCAATTAAAAAAAATATTGTTGAGGAACAGGCTTGGAATAATAATAATGGGCAAATTAATGATGCCAATTTACGTGCCAGATTAAGAATGAGTACATTATATGCCGTGGCAACAAATTACAATTATTTAGTCGTTGGAACAGACAATGCTGCTGAATGGCACACTGGTTACTTTACGAAATATGGTGACGGAGGAGTCGATATTCAGCCAATTATCGATTTAACGAAAGAAGAAGTTGCCAAGATGGCGAGATTCTTAAATTTACCCGATGCTGTCATTGAGAAAACTCCTAGCGCTGATCTTTGGGTAGGTCAAACAGATGAAGCCGAACTAGGCACGTCTTATAAGTATATTGATCGTTATTTAGAAGGGAAAACAATACCTGCTGAAGATAAAAAAGTGATAGAAAATTTACATTTCAGAACAGAACATAAACGAAATATTGCGAGGCAATTAAGATTGAAATAAATCAATTAGAATTCATGTCAATCGGCATCAGTACTTGACTTCTTTTAAGCATGTGAAAACTTTGCTATAATGTATAATGTAATAGGATTGTACGAGAAATAACATACAAATATGTACGAGGGGGTCATTCTCATGGCTGGACATTCAAAATGGCACAATATTCAACATAGAAAAGGTGCCCAAGATGCTAAACGTGGTAAAATTTTTATGCGTCATGCTAAATTTATTTACACCGCTGCAAAAGAAGGTGGTGGTGATCCCGATATGAACGCTGCTCTTAGATCAGCGATTGAAAAAGCTAAATCTGATAATATGCCTAATGATAATATAGAACGAGCTATCAAAAAAGCAACTGGAACATTGGATGGGGCAAATTTTGAAGAATTTTCATATGAAGGATACGGTCCTGGTGGAACGGCGGTTATCGTACAAGTATTAACTGATAACCGTAATCGAACAGCATCAGAAGTTCGTCACGCATTCAGTAAACATGGTGGTAATTTAGGTGAAACTGGTTGTGTCGGATTTCTGTTTCAACGAAAAGGTTATATCGTTATTTTAAATGACAAAAATAGTATTGATGAAGATGAATTAACCCTTGAAGCGATAGAAGCGGGAGCGGAAGACATTGAAGTTTCGGATGAAGTATTTGAAATATTCACACTATCGGAAGATTTTGAAGCAGTGAAAAGTCATTTAAAACAAAATGGTTATGAAATTGAAGAATCGGAAGTGTCATTATTTCCGGAAACATATAATGAATTAGAGGAAGAACAATTGGAAAAAGTGACACAACTTATTGATATGTTAGAAGATATTGAAGATGTACAAGATGTCTTTCATAATGTTGAAATGAATTAATTGATAAGGGGAATACAATGATTGCTTATATAAATGGAACATTAACCTTTATTCAAGATAACTCTGTCGTTATTGATGTGCACGGTATTGGCTATGAAGTATTTTGTGCTGATCCTTTTAGTTTTCAACAGCAGATGGAGAATGAAGTTTTTGTTTATACGTATCTACATGTCCGTGAGGATATACAAGCATTATATGGTTTTAAAACAGAAGATGAAAAGTTTTTATTTGAACAATTAATTTCTGTATCTGGAATAGGTCCTAAAAGTGCCATTACTATTTTAGGAACAGTTCATGTACCTGATTTTATTAGTGCTGTAGAACGAGAAGATGAGAAATATTTAACACAATTTCCGGGAGTCGGTAAAAAAACAGCCCGACAAATCATTTTAGATTTGAAAGGCAAATTAGTTCATGTTGCTTCATATACGTCGACAGATAAGTCAGTTGAAGAACCTGTAACAGGTCAACAACAGTATGCCGAGGCGGAAGAGGCTCTAAAGGCATTAGGGTATACTGACAGAGAAATATCAATAATTATGCCACAATTAAGAAGAGACAATTTAACAAAAACGGATGACATCGTTCGTCAAGGATTAGCGTTATTAATGAAAAAGTAAATGGGGTGGGAAAAGAAGATGGAAGATCGAATCATAACAGGTGAACAACACGAAGATGATGAAGGAATTGAACTGACACTTCGTCCCACAAAATTGGCTGAATATATTGGTCAACATAAATTAAAGGAAAATTTAAATATTTTTATTCAAGCAGCGAAAATGCGTGGTGAAGCACTTGACCATGTGTTACTTTATGGTCCACCTGGTTTAGGTAAGACGACAATGGCAGCAATTATTGCAAATGAAATGGGTGTTGAGTTTCGGGCAACATCTGGCCCTGCTATTGAACGTGCAGGTGATCTAGCTGCTATTTTGTCATCTTTAGAAGTGGGAGATGTATTGTTTATTGATGAAATCCATCGATTACCTCGTTCTGTTGAGGAAGTATTGTATCCCGCGATGGAGGATTTCTTTTTAGATATCGTGATTGGTAGTGGCCCAACAGCGCGTTCTGTTCGGATTGACTTGCCACCATTTACATTAGTTGGAGCGACTACTCGTTCAGGATTACTAACTGCCCCATTAAGAGATCGTTTCGGTGTATTAAGTCATTTAGATTACTATGAACATGAAGATCTTTGTAAAATAGTCGAGCGAACATCATCAATCTTTGATATGGAGATTACGAATGATGCGGCAATGGAGATTGCTAGTCGTTCCCGAGGGACACCGAGAATAGCGAATCGTCTTTTAAAACGTATTCGTGATATTTCTCAAGTTCGGAATGAATCAGAAATAACGGTAGAAACTGCTCAAACAGCTCTAAAAATGCTACAGGTGGATCAAGCAGGATTAGATTATATCGATCATAAATTTTTAAAAGCAATTATCTTTGATTTTAATTTTGGTCCTGTGGGGTTAGACACGATTGCCGCAACGATTGGAGAAGAATCACAAACAATAGAAGATGTATACGAACCATTTTTGTTACAAATAGGATTTATTCAAAGAACACCTCGCGGAAGAGTAGTGACTGACAAAGCATTAAATCATTTTGGGGTGGAACGATAAAAGATGAATATTGGAAAAGTGTTTATTTTTATCGGAGTTATTTTTATTTTAATAGGTGTTATTTGGACGTTTTTTGGTAAATTACCCGGAGACTTTTCTTTTAAAAAAGGGAATGTATCATTTCATTTTCCTTTAATGACATCAATTATCGTAAGTATTATTTTAACATTGCTATTTTTTATTTTTAGTAAATTTCGGTAGTGATTTGTAGGGAGTCCTTGAACATATGAATATTGATGAATTTGATTTTGAATTGCCTGACCGTTTAATAGCACAAACACCGTTAAAAGATCGAACTGCTTCAAAGTTGCTTTTATTAGACCGAGAATCCTTCAATATCCAACATGATACCTTTTCGAATATTGAACAATATTTTGCACATGGTGATGTGCTTGTCATTAATGACACAAGAGTTTTACCAGCAAGATTATACGGAGAAAAAGCCGATACAAAAGCGAAGATAGAAATTTTACTATTAAATGAATTAGAAAATAATGAATGGGAAGTATTAGTAAAACCCGCCAAGAAAGTAAAAGTCGGGACCGAAATTTTGTTTGGAGATGGCCTTTTACGGGCAAAGTGTGTGAACGTCGGTGATGAAGGTAAACGGACGTTATCTTTTATTTATGAAGGGATATTTTTAGAAGTATTAGAGCAATTAGGTGAAATGCCGCTACCTCCTTATATTAAACAACAATTAGATGAGCCTGATAGATATCAAACGGTGTATGCGAAGGAAAGTGGTTCAGCTGCAGCACCGACTGCGGGACTTCACTTTACGAATCATTTATTAGAAAAATTAACAAAAAAAGGTGTGCAAATCGTAACGGTAACACTTCATGTCGGTTTAGGAACGTTTAGACCAGTTACGAGTGACCTGATTGAAGAGCATACGATGCATCATGAATATTATGAACTTAGTGAAAAAAGTGCCCATGTCCTAAATAAAGCAAAGCAGGATGGAAAGAAAATTATCGCTGTTGGCACAACTTCAACCCGGGTGTTGGAAACAGTTGCCCAAAAATTTAATGGAAAATTTAAGGAAACATCAGGTTGGTCAAACATTTTTATTTATCCACCTTATGAATTTCAAGCAATTGATGGTTTAATTACAAATTTCCATTTACCAAAATCGACGTTATTAATGCTTATCAGTGCATTTGTCAATCGGGAAACCATCATACATGCATATGAAGAAGCGATTAAAAATAATTATCGATTTTTTAGTTTTGGCGATGCAATGTTTATTTTGCCAACAAGGGAAGGTGAACTTAATGGCAGTAACATATGAACTAATTAAAACATGTAAACAAACTGGTGCAAGATTAGGAAAAGTCCATACACCTCACGGGTCATTTGATACACCGATGTTTATGCCTGTTGGGACATTGGCAACAGTGAAATCGATGAGTCCAGAAGATTTAACGGAAATGGATGCGCAAATTATTTTATCTAATACGTACCATCTATGGTTAAGACCTGGAGAAGATATCATTAAAGAGGCCGGAGGGCTACACCGATTTATGAATTGGAATCGACCAATCTTAACTGATTCTGGTGGATTTCAAGTGTTTAGTTTAAGTAAAATTCGCGACATTCAAGAAGAAGGAGTTCATTTTCGCCATCATTTAAGTGGAGAAAAATTGTTCTTTTCGCCGGAAAAGGCAATGCAAGTACAAAATGATTTAGGTTCAGACATTATGATGTCCTTTGATGAATGTCCCCCATATCCAGCAACACATGATTATATGAAGGCTTCAGTTGAAAGAACTACTCGTTGGGCAGAACGGGGATTAAAAGCGCACAAACGAATGAACGACCAAGCATTGTTTGGGATCATTCAAGGTGGCAAATATATTGACTTAAGAAAACAAAGCCTAAGAGATCTTGCCTCAATGGATTTCCCCGGTTATGCTTTAGGAGGATTATCCGTAGGAGAGCCGAAACCTTTAATGAATGAAATTTTAGAAGAAATTGCCCCGTTAATGCCTAGTAATAAACCACGATACTTAATGGGGGTTGGAGCAGCCGACTCTTTAATAGAGGCATCTATATACGGTATCGATATGTTTGACTGTGTATTACCGACAAGAATAGCTCGGAATGGGACATGTATGATTTCCAATGGTCGACTCGTTGTAAGAAATGCGAAATATGCTCGAGATTTTAATCCAATTGATGAAAATTGTTCTTGTTATACTTGTCAAAATTATACGAGAGCATATGTCCGACACTTAATTAATACAAATGAAATTTTAGGATTTAGACTTACTACTTATCATAATTTGTTTTTTCTGTTAGAATTAATGGAGCGAGTCAGACATGCAATTAAAGAAGACAGACTTGGCGATTTTAAGGAAGCTTTTTTTGAACAATATGGTTTCAACAAAAGTGATGCTCCAAACTTTTAGGAGAGGGGGAATATTGTGGAAACTTTAGTAACTTTATCACCGATTATTTTAATGCTCGTGATTTTTTATTTCTTACTAATTAGACCAAATCAAAAGCGTCAGAAACAAGTGAGAGAAATGCAAGCAAATATTAAAAAAGGTGATTCAATTGTCACTATTGGTGGTCTTCATGGAGTTGTAGATGCAATTGATGAAGACAAATTAGTTATTCTATGTCATAATAGTAAATTAACATTTGACCGCGCAGCAGTTCGTGAAGTTAAAATGGATCAATAACACTATTGCAATACATAGATAGAATAGTAAGTAATGAAGCGTAAACTTAAATTTATAGTTTACGCTTTGTTCGTCGTTAATAATAAAAAGAAAATTTATATTTTAGAAAATTAATTTTATCGGTCAGTTTGAATGCGAATTGTTTCTTAACTGACCGATTACTAATCATTATTGGTCAGTCTAACTTAATAATCTCAATTTACTAGTCAAAAGTAAGCTTTTATCGGTTGGTTAAGAACCAAATTACGTAGGAACGAACCGATATTTCATTATATCGACCAGTACAGCTATTATTTTCCTTGCAATGAACAGATACGTTAAATCATGAATTACTTTTTGTATAATGAGTGATTATAAATACCATATTGATGATAGTATTTAATTTTCTTTACTTTCCGATACTAAGTTCACTCCTAAAATGCTACCAGCAATAGCGACTAAAATAAATGTTGCATGATATATATATTGTTGCCATAAAAATGTCTGTTTTATAAATGTAAATTGAATGATATAAACACAAAGGATAAATCCAATCCCTGTAATCACTCCGAGCAACCATCCATTGTCTTTTCCTTTCATTCCAGTAACAATTCCTCCAAAAAACATCGATAAACTACTAATAGAAAAGGCAACATATATAATCGTTAAATCGTTAATAGACGTAAATTTTATGACGAACGTCATGATAAGGGCAAAAAATAATAGTAAAAGACATATCGTTATCCAGCCGTACAAAACAGCGATAAATTTTGTTTTATTCATTAACATCACCTCCTCCATGAAAACTAAAAGTCACACGAAATTTTGTAAAATGGGAATTTGCTTCAATTCCTCTTTCGTAATAAATTTAAACAAAATTAATAGACCCCCATAACAGACAGTTAAAATAAATAGCAATAAAATAAACGCAAAAATGCTACTATCTTCAAAATAGAGTATGTTTTTCAATGAAATTCCAATTAAGGTAGTCATGCCAACTAATGAAAACATTTTTATTAGATCGATTAATTTAATAGTAAATTGAATTGCTTTGTATAAAGTGATTAAATGTAAACAAGTAATTAAAATAATGCTAAAACAGATAGCAATCGCAACACCCATCATGCCAAACTCTTCATTAGATGCTAGTAGAAACAAAAGAATAAACTTTGCTACAGAGCCAATTAAGCTATTCCACATTGCTTGTTTAGCTAAGTCTAATCCAAATAAAGCAGCTTGCAAAGGAGATTGAATATATAAGAATAGGAAAAAAGGAGCCATTAAAATGATAAACTTACTTGCATTACTTGACTGATACATATATGTTAAAATAGGTATAGAAAATAAACTTAAAATAACGGTTGCTAATGCACCTGAAGCGAATGAAATTCTAATGGCTTGTCGAATGCGATCATGGATTTGTTTTAGTCTTCCATGTGCAGAGAACTCTGAAATCGACGGAACAAGTGCTATGTAAAGAGAGTTCGTAATAAAAGTCGGTAAAAACAATAAGGGCATTGCATAGCCTGTTAAAACACCATATTGTTTTGTTGCTACAACAGTTGCAACACCAGCAATGGCTAAACTTTGTGAAACGATAATCGGTTCTAAAAAGCTTGAAATAGAACTGATGAGTCTGCTACCCGTTTGTGGTAATGCAATGGAAAAAAGGGAAAACACAGTATTTCTTTTATTTTTTAATGAACGAAATATTTTATTAATTTTAAATTGAAACAATTGGTGTTTAATATAAAAAAGTAAGACTAATAATGAAGCTATTTCACCAAATAAAATACTGACCATTGCGCCAGCTGCAGCAAATTTAATTCCATAAGGGAGTAGCCATTTAACAAATACAAATACAGCCCCTATCCTGACAAATTGTTCGACGACAATAGCGATACTTTGTGGCTTCATGTTTTGCATTCCTTGAAAATATCCTTTAATCACCGATACAATAACGATAATTGGGATAATAGGAATAATAGCAAACAAAGGAAATAACGCTCTTTCGTCAGTTAAAAAATGATTTGCAATATTTGGAGCAATAAAAAACATTCCTAATGTAAAAATGATACTCGTACATGTTATAATAATGAAAGAAATTGTCATGATTTGTTTAATCTTAAATGTATCTCTTTTGGCATTTGCTTCAGCAACTCTTTTGGATATGGCAATAGGTAGACCAATTTGGGCTAATGTAATCATTAAAAATAAGGTAGGAACGGCCATCATATATAGACCGACCCCTTCCTCACCAATAAGCCTAGCTAAGACGATACGATTAATAAACCCTAAAAACCGAGTGATCATGCCAGCGGTAATTAACATTAATGTACCACGAATAAAGGTTTGTCTTTTCAATTAAAATCGCCGCCCAACTCATCACTTTTATTACATATATATGCTTTCTTTTTTAGGTCATGACAAGCTATTATTTAATGACATAGAAGTAAGATGTTAAGGTTTTCTTTTTACTTGGCTCTGTTAAATTCTGTTGTTGATAAAAAGTACTCGTGTTTACACCATAGGCACAAGCGCGACATCTGTTCAAATGTCACTTCGTTCATTTTCACAGTGTCTTCTTTGCACCACAGGCACAAGCGCGACATCTGTTCAAATGTCACTTCGTTCATTTTCACAGTGTCTTCTTTGCCGTTGTTTGGCTTCAGCTAACTTGATAAAGGGCTTCACTTTACCAAGTGGATCTTCAGCTCAAGCTTTCTGACGAACACGATGTTCTAATGTTGGTGATGGTCACACGATGTGACCGTTCTTAACCGACCCACAGGAGTCTCGTACTATTTATCAATAATACTAACAAGTCTACATTAAACTTAAACAGAGCCTTTTACTTATATAAATGATGCTAGTATAGTTTCATGGACACATCTTAGTTAAGTTACTACAATCAACTTTAGGAGGATGTGTCCAATGAAACATAAGAATAAT
>Ga0209487_1002506_pt1 | contig 14910 bp, 11 predicted proteins | sample Poulit2012_FD_187524 | JGI IMG/M metagenome (GOLD analysis project Ga0209487, IMG submission 187524) | Agricultural soil microbial communities from Georgia to study Nitrogen management - Poultry litter 2012 (SPAdes) (version 2) | ecosystem: Environmental > Terrestrial > Soil > Agricultural land... | reverse complement strand
GGAACTGGATGGGCGCCCGGGAGGGGGTGGCCTCCAGCGAGCTGCTCGGCGACCTCGAGCCGCTCCTGCCGATCTGCAGCCCCGGCGGCAGCGACTCCGCCTCCTTCGACGAGGTGCTGGAGCTGCTCCACCTGTCCGGCCGCTCGCTGCCGCACGCGGTGCTCATGATGGTCCCCGAGGCGTGGCAGAACCACGCCGAGATGGACGCTGCCCGGCGTGCGTTCTACGAGTACCACGCGACGGTCATGGAGCCGTGGGACGGGCCCGCGGCCATGGCCTTCACCGACGGCACGCTCATCGGCGCGGTGCTGGACCGCAACGGCCTGCGCCCGGCCCGCTACTGGGTGACCGACGACCTCGTCGTCCTCGCCTCCGAGTCCGGCGTCCTGGAGCTCGACCCGGCGAACGTCACCGCCAAGGGCCGGCTGGAGCCGGGCCGCATGTTCCTCGTCGACACCGCCGCCGGGCGCATCGTGGACGACGCCGCGCTCAAGGACGAGCTCGCCGCCGCCCACCCGTACTCCGACTGGCTCGCCGAGCACACCCTGCACCTGGGCGAGCTGCCGGACCGCGAGCACGTCCTGCACTCCCGCTCCTCGGTGGTGCGGCGCCAGCAGGTCTTCGGGTACAGCGAGGAGGAGCTGCGCGTCGTCCTGGCGCCCATGGCGCAGACCGGTGCCGAGGCGCTCGGCTCGATGGGCACCGACACGCCGCTCGCCGTGCTCTCCAGCCGCCCGCGGTTGCTCTTCGACTACTTCGCCCAGCAGTTCGCGCAGGTGACCAACCCGCCGCTCGACGCCATCCGCGAGGAGCTCGTCACCTCCCTCGGCGGCGCCATCGGGCCCGAGCCGAACCTGCTCGCCGACCTGCCCGAGCACGCCCGCAAGCTCGTCCTACCCTTCCCGACGATCGACAACGACCAGCTCGCCAAGATCGTCAACGTCGGCGCGGCCCGGGCCGGGCGCGGCCTGCGCGCCGCCGTCGTCTCGGGCCTGTACCCGGTGGCGGGCGGGGGAGCGGCGCTGGAGCAGCGGCTGGAGGAGATCTTCGCCGAGGTGGACGCCGCCATCGCGGACGGCGTGAGCTTCATCGTCCTGTCCGACCGGCACACCACCGCCACCCTCGCCCCGATCCCGTCCCTGCTGCTCACCTCGGCCGTCCACCACCACACGCTGCGCCACCGCACCCGCACCAAGGTCAGCCTGCTCGTGGAGGCCGGGGACGTGCGCGAGGTGCACCACGTCGCGCTGCTCATCGGCTACGGCGCGGCCGCGGTCAACCCCTACCTGGCGATGGAGAGCGCCGAGGAGCTCGTCCACGCCGGTGTGGTCACCGGCATCGAGCCCGGGCAGGCCGTCTCCAACGTCATCCGCGCCCTGGGCAAGGGCGTGCTCAAGGTGATGAGCAAGATGGGCATCTCCACGGTCCACTCCTACCGCGGCGCGCAGGTCTTCGACTCCCTCGGCCTGTCCCGCGAGCTCGTCGAGCGGCACTTCACCGGCACGCCGGCCCCGCTCGACGGCGTGGGGCTGGACGTCATCGCCGCCGAGGTGGCCGCCCGCCACGCCACCGCCTACCCGCCGTCGGGCATCTCCCCGGCGCACCGCAGCCTGCCGGTGGGCGGTGAGTACCAGTGGCGCCGCGAGGGCGAGCCCCACCTCTTCGACCCGGAGACCGTCTTCCGTCTCCAGCACGCCACCCGCAGCCGCCGGATGGACATCTTCCGCGACTACACCCGCCGGGTGGACGAGCAGTCCGAGCGGCTGATGACGCTGCGCGGCATGTTCCGCCTGCGCACCGGGCACCGCCCGCCCGTGCCGCTGGAGGAGGTCGAGCCGGTCAGCGAGATCGTCAAGCGATTCTCCACCGGGGCGATGTCCTACGGGTCCATCTCCGCCGAGGCGCACGAGACCCTGGCGATCGCGATGAACACCCTGGGCGCGAAGTCCAACAGCGGTGAGGGCGGGGAGGACTCCGACCGGCTGCGCGACCCGCTGCGCCGCTCGGCGATCAAGCAGGTCGCCTCCGGCCGGTTCGGCGTCACCGCCGAGTACCTCACCAGTGCGGACGACATCCAGATCAAGGTGGCGCAGGGCGCCAAGCCGGGGGAGGGAGGCCAGCTGCCGGGCCCCAAGGTCTACCCGTGGGTGGCCGGCACCCGGCACTCCACGCCCGGCGTCGGGCTCATCTCCCCGCCGCCCCACCACGACATCTACTCCATCGAGGACCTCGCCCAGCTCATCCACGACCTCAAGAACGCCAACCCGCGGGCGCGGATCCACGTCAAGCTGGTCAGCGAGGTGGGCGTCGGCACGGTGGCCGCGGGCGTCGCCAAGGCGCACGCCGACGTCGTCCTCGTCTCCGGGCACGACGGCGGGACCGGGGCGAGCCCGCTCACCTCGCTCAAGCACGCGGGCGGCCCGTGGGAGCTCGGGGTGGCCGAGACCCAGCAGACGCTCCTGCTCAACGGGCTGCGCGACCGGATCGTGCTGCAGACCGACGGCCAGCTGAAGACGGGGCGCGACGTCGTCGTGGCGGCGCTGCTCGGGGCGGAGGAGTTCGGCTTCGCCACCGCCCCGCTCGTCGTCGCCGGCTGCGTCATGATGCGGGTCTGCCACCTGGACACGTGCCCCGTGGGCATCGCCACGCAGAACCCCGAGCTGCGCCGCCGCTTCACCGGCAGGGCGGAGCACATCATCACCTTCTTCGAGTTCGTCGCCCAGGAGGTGCGCGAGCTGCTCGCCTCCCTGGGCCTGCGCTCGGTCGAGGAGGCCGTGGGTCAGGTGGAGCTGCTCGACACCGACGCCGCCGTGGGCCATTGGAAGTCCGCCGGGCTGGACCTCAGCCCGGTGCTGGCGAGCATCGACCCCGCCCCCGGCACTGCACGCCACCGCGTCCGGGCCCAGGACCACGGCCTGGACGCGGACCTCGACGTCACCCTCATCGAGCGCGCCCGTCCCGCACTCGAGGCCCGCACACCGGTGCGGCTGGACCTGCCCGTGCGCAACGTCCATCGCACGGTGGGCACCCGCCTCGGGCACGAGGTCACGCGGCGCTTCGGCGCGGCCGGACTGCCCGACGGCACCGTCGACATCACCCTGCGGGGCACCGCCGGGCAGTCCTTCGGCGCCGTGCTCCCGCCCGGCATCACGCTGCGTCTCCTGGGGGACGCCAACGACTACGTCGGCAAGTCCCTCAGCGGCGGACGCGTCGTCGTCCGGCCGGAGCCGGAGTCGCGGCTGGTCCCGGAGGCGAACGTCGTCGCCGGGAACGTCATCGGCTACGGCGCCACCTCGGGGGAGCTCTTCCTCTCCGGCCGGGTGGGCGAGCGGTTCTGTGTGCGCAACTCCGGCGCGACCGCCGTCGTCGAGGGGGTGGGCGACCACGCCCTGGAGTACATGACCGGGGGCACCGTCCTCATCGCCGGGCCCACCGGCCGCAACCTCGGCGCCGGGATGTCGGGCGGGACCGCCTACGTCCTCGACCTCGACCGGGTCCGCGTCAACGCCTCGGCACTGGCCGACGGCGAGCTCCTCCTCGGCGGGCTCGACGCCGAGGACCGCTCGATCGTCCTCGACCTGCTGCGCCGCCACCTGGAGCACACCGGCTCACCGGTCGCCGCCGCGCTCCTCACCGACCCCGACGCTGCCTGCGCCCGGTTCACCAAGGTGCTGCCGCGGCGCTTCGCCGCGGTCTCCGCCGCCCTGGCCGGGGCGGCCGAGGAGGGCCTGGACGCCGGTTCCCCGGACGTGTGGAGCACCATCCTGGAGGTGTCCAATGGCTGACCCCCGCGGTTTCCTCACCCACCGGCAGCGCGAGCTGCCGGCCCGCCGTCCCGTCCCGGTTCGCATCCTCGACTTCCGCGAGGTCTACGAGCGTCGGCAGGAGGACGCCGCCGCGCTCACGCGACAGGCCTCCCGCTGCATGGACTGCGGCGTGCCGTTCTGCCACGCCGGGTGCCCGCTGGGCAACCTCATCCCGGAGTGGAACGAGCTCACCCGCCGGGAGGACTGGGAGGCGGCCATCGGCCGGCTCCACGCGACGAACAACTTCCCGGAGTGGACCGGCCGGCTGTGCCCGGCCCCCTGCGAGAGCGCCTGCGTCCTGGGGATCAACCAGCCGGCGGTGACGATCAAGAACATCGAGCAGTCGATCGCCGACACCGCCTGGGACCACGGTCTGGTCACCCCGCAGGTGCCCGACCGGCACACCGGGCGGACGGTCGCCGTCGTCGGCTCCGGGCCGGCCGGTCTGGCCGCCGCCCAGCAGCTCACCCGGGCGGGCCACACCGTGGCGGTCCTCGAGCGGGACGACCGCATCGGCGGGCTGCTCACCTACGGCATCCCCGACTTCAAGATGGAGAAGGTGCAGGTCGCGCGCCGGCTGGAGCAGATGGAGGCCGAGGGCACCGTCTTCCGGCCGGGGGTGGACGTGGGGAGCGACATCACCGGCGAGGAGCTGCGGGAGCGGTACGACGCCGTCGTGCTCGCCGTGGGCGCGACCGTCCCGCGCGAGGTCCCGGTGCCCGGCCGCGACCTCGGCGGCGTGCACGTGGCCATGGACTACCTCGTCCAGGCGAACCGCGCCGTGGCCGGTGACGTGCTCACCGACCAGGTGGTCGCGACCGGCAAGGACGTCGTCGTCATCGGTGGCGGGGACACCGGCTCGGACTGCTTCGGGACCGCCACGCGCCAGGGTGCCCGCTCCGTCACGCAGGTGGACATCAACGTGCGCCGCGGCGAGGAGCGGGCACCGGGGGAGCCGTGGCCGATGGACCCGCGGATCTTCACCGTCTCCACCTCCCACGAGGAGGGCGGCGAGCGCGTCTTCGGCAGCGCGACCCTCGAGCTGGTCTCCGACGGGAGTGCTGGTGAGGGGCAGGTGAGCCACGTGCGCCTGGTCGAGGTGGTTCGCCACCCCGACCGCACCGTCACGCCGGTCGAGGGCACCGAGCGGCTCATCCCCGCGCAGCTGGTGCTCATCGCCATCGGCTTCGACGGCGTCCCCACCGGCGGCCTCGTCGAGCAGCTCGGCGTGGACGTGGACGAGCGTGGGCGTGTCGTGCGCGACGAGATGTTCGCCACGTCCGTGCCCGGCGTGTTCGTCGCCGGGGACGCGGGACGGGGGCAGTCGCTCATCGTGTGGGCGATCGCCGAGGGGCGCGCCTGCGCGGCGGCCGTCCACGAGTACCTGGGCGGAGGCGGTGGCCTGCCGGTACCGGTGACGGCGAGCAGCGCGCCGATCGGTGCGGACCTGGTGGGCCGCTAGCCGAGCGCGGGGGGTGTCCACCGGGGCGGACGTCCCCCGCGCGTGCGCGCGACGGGCGATAGGGTGACGACCATGCGTAGAGCGAAGATCGTGTGCACCATCGGGCCGGCCACCGAGTCGGCAGACCAGATCCAGGCGCTCGTCGATGCCGGCATGGACGTGGCCCGGATCAACCGTAGCCACGGCTCCGCCGACGAGCACGAGGCCGTCTACCACCGGGTCCGCGACGCGGCCCAGGCCTCCGGCCGGGCGGTCGCCGTCCTCGTCGACCTCCAGGGCCCCAAGATCCGCCTCGGGCGGTTCGTCGAGGGCGAGGTCGAGCTCAGCGAGGGCCAGACCTTCACCATCACCACCGAGGACGTCCCCGGGACGGCGGAGATCGCCTCCACCACCTACGCCGGCCTGCCCGGCGACTGCAAGCCCGGTGACCGGATCCTCATCGACGACGGCCGCGTCGCCGTCCGGATCCTCGAGGTGGACGGCCCGCGCGTCGTCACCCGCGTCGAGGTCCCCGGCCCCGTCTCGAACAACAAGGGCCTCAACCTGCCCGGCGTGGCCGTGAGCGTGCCGGCGCTGTCGGAGAAGGACAAGGAGGACCTGCGCTGGGCCGTCCGCCTCGGTGCCGACGTCATCGCGCTGTCCTTCGTCCGCAACGCGGCCGACATCGAGGACGTCCACACGATCATGGACGAGGAGGGACGCCGTGTCCCGGTCATCGCCAAGATCGAGAAGCCGCAGGCGGTGGACAACCTCGTCGAGATCGTCGACGCCTTCGACGGCATCATGGTCGCCCGCGGTGACCTCGGCGTGGAGCTGCCGCTGGAGGAGGTGCCGATCGTGCAGAAGCGCGCGGTCGAGCTCGCCCGGCGCAACGCCAAGCCCGTCATCGTCGCCACCCAGGTGCTCGACTCGATGATCACCAACCCGCGTCCCACCCGCGCGGAGGTGTCCGACTGCGCCAACGCCATCCTCGACGGCGCAGACGCGGTCATGCTCTCCGGCGAGACCTCGGTCGGCCAGTACCCGATCGAGGCGGTGCGCACGATGGCGCGCATCGTGGAGAACACCGAGGAGGAAGGCGGCGAGCGCATCGCCCCGCTCGGCACCACGCCGCACACCCGCGGTGGCGTCATCACCCGCGCGGCCGCCGAGATCGGTGAGCTGCTCGGGGTCAAGTACCTCGTGACCTTCACCCAGTCCGGCGACTCCGCCCGGCGCATGTCCCGGCTGCGCTCGGCGATCCCGCTGCTGGCCTTCACGCCGCTCACCTCCACGCGCAACACCCTCGCGCTGACCTGGGGCGTGCAGACCTACGAGGTCCCCGAGGTCGCCCACACCGACGACATGGTCGCCCACGTGGACCAGGTGCTCGGCGCGTCCGGCCTCGCCGAGGAGGGGGACCGCGTGGTCATCGTCGCGGGCATGCCCCCGGGCCAGGTCGGCACCACCAACTCCATCCGCGTCCACCGCGTCGGCGAGCTCCCGCAGCGCTGACGCCCCACCCCCGTCGCCGGGGGACCGGCTGCCCCGAGCGGGCGGGCGGTCCCCCGGCTTCGTCGTTCCACGGTGCCGTCCGCGGCGCCGGGCCGGTCAGTGCGGGCTGGCTGAGGAGGGGGGAGCGTCCAGCGCCCCGGCGATGCGGCGCTCGAAGGCCTCGGTGGTCGCGACGGGGAGCACGACGAGCCCGTCCAGCTCGCGGGTGGCCCGCCGGTAGGCGGACTGCCGTTCGGCGTAGGAGGCGGCGGGGTCGTCGGCGAGGGAGATGAACCGCTTCGCCCGCAGGAGCGCCTGCTGCTCGGCGGGGGAGAAGTCGGCGGCCCGGCGGCGGCGCGCCTCCTGCTCGGCGGTGTCGAAGGCGCTCTCGTAGCGGCGCACGGCCTCGCGGTAGGTGGCGAGCACCGACGGGTCGCGCAGCTCCTCGGGGTCCTCCGGGCGCGCGGCGTCCGCGTCCCGCCTGGCTCGGTGGAAGTCCACCGTGAGTGGCTCGCGCATGTCGGTGATGAGCGGGTAGTCGATGAGCTTGGCGACGTCGAGCTCGTAGTCGAGCCAGCGCTGGTTGACGGCGTCGTGGCGGGCCAGGGTGCGCTCGATCTCCGCCTTCGTGGCGCGGGCCCGCTCCGCGGCCGCCTCCCGTGCCCCGTACTTGATGCGCGCCAGCTCGAGCTTGTCCTTGCGCCGTCGCTCGTCCCACTTGCGCAGGTTCTTGCCCGCCGCCCCCAGCGAGCCACCGAAGACGGCGCCGATCGGGAAGACGAGCCACCAGTAGTCGCCGATGAACTCCCAGAGCGTCACGCGCACGAGTCTAGGAGACCGTGCTCGGTGCTTCGGGAGAACGCGTGTCGGTCCCGGGCCGTAGCCTCGGGGCACTGGGTGCGACAGAGGGGGCGGCCATGCCGTTCGTGCGGGAGGTGGAAGGGCAGTGGCGGCCGTGCGCCACGGTGGACCTCCGTCAGCTGCCCGAGCGGCGCACGCTGACGACGACCTTCGAGGTCCTCGACGAGTTCGGCTACACCGGCCGGCCGCCGGACGGACGCGACGCGCGCGGACCGGTGTGGTCACCGGCCGCCGTCGAGCACGTGGTTCCCGCCGGGTTCGTCACGGACCTCGCCTCCGTCCCGGCGCTGCTGTGGGGCGTCATCGCCAGCTACGGCCGCCAGACCCTGCCCGCCGTCCTCCACGACGTCCTCTACGACGCCGCGAGGCGTGCGGGCACGATGCGCACCGGTCGCCGGCTGCGCCGTGAGGCCGATGTCCTCTTCCGGGCCACGCTGCGGGAGAACGGGGCCGGGCCGGTGCGACAGTGGCTCATGTGGGCGGCGGTACGGACCTTCGGCAGCCCGCTCGTCGTCGTCCCGCTCATCGCCCTGGCCGTGGCTCTGCTGGTGCTGGGGGCGGTCGCGTGGGCGGGCTGGTACGCCGTCGTCCCCGTCGCCGGGGCGGCTGCGATGGTCGCCGGGGGGGACGCTCGCGGCGGCCGCCATGACGAGCGTGGAGGAGGACGGCCGTGGCAGGAGCGCCTTCCGTCCGCGCGCGTTCCTCAGTCTCGTGCTGGCGTGCGTGGTCGCGCTGGTGGCGACGCCCCCGGTGGTGGCCGTCATGGCCGTGACGGCGGCCGTCCGGGCGGTCGTGGAGGTGGGGGAGCGGCCCGCTGCCGAGGTCTCCGGTGACCGTCCGGCAGCTGCGACGGCGCGGATCACCTGGTCGCCCCTCCTGGCTCGGCTGCCCGATATGGGTCGAAAGGAGGGGTCTGACGACTTCGGCCGGTGACCCTACGGTCACCGGCCGAATTCACGTGGTCAGGAGTTCCGAGGGCACCACGGCAGCCAGCCCGCCAGCGCGCAGGGGGACAGCTGGATGGAGGCTTCGCCACCATTCGAGGGGGACACCTGGGTGATCGGTGTCGGCAGTTCCAGGCTCGGTGCGGCCGCAGCGGCGGGGCCGACGGCGAGTCCGAGGAGGGCGACGGAAAGGACGGCGACTCGGGCGATCCTGGTCTTCATGGAATTTCCTCAATCTGGGTTAAGGGTGGAGGTTTCTTGATCGTCGCTTAGCCGAAGGAGTTCTTCCATCCTCCAAAAGGCGGAAGAGCCTCCTTCGCAGGAGCGATTTCTCATCCTAAGGGGTTCAGCGGACGAGTCGGTGCTCATAAGCGAACACAACGACTTCGAGCCGCGAACCCACCTCCATCTTCCGCATGATTGAGGAGACATGCGTCTTGACAGTCGTCTCTGCGACGAAGAGCTCCTCGGCGATCTGGCTGTTGGAGCGGCCGCGGCAGAGCAGCTCGAGAACCTCCTGCTCGCGGGCGGAGAGACCGAGATCACCGCGGTCCGTAGGACCGTGCCCACCGCGCAGGAGATAGTTGTCGATGAGTCGGTCGGTGGGGCCGGGCGAGACGACGCGATTACCGCGGTGTGCCCGTCGGATGGCCTGAACCAGGTCCTGCGGGCTGGTGTTCTTCAGCAGGAAGCCTGCGGCGCCGGCGTCGAGCGCCTCCAGGAGGAACTCGTCCTCGTCGAAGGTGGTGAGCAGGACGATCCGCAGTTCGGGGTACTCGCGGCGCAGCTGGACGGTGGCCTCGATGCCCGTCATCGTCGGCATCTGGATGTCCATGATGACGAGGTCGGGGTTGTGCTGGCGCACGAGGTCGCGGACCTGGGAGCCGTCCTCACCGGTGGCGACGACGTCGATGTCGTCCGCCGTGGCCACGTAGCTCTGCAGTGTGGTGAGCACCATGGGGTCGTCGTCCACGAGCACGACGCGGATCGTGGCCTTCTCGGTGGGGCTGCCGGTGCCCTCAGTGCTGTGCTGCACGCTCTACCTGTCCTTCAGTGGCGGAACTGATCGTCGGGATGGAGGCTTGGAGGATCCATCTCCCATCATGATGACGTATCGCCAGGGTGCCGCCGACCGCCTCCACGCGTTCGCGTAGGCCGATGAGGCCCAGGCCCGAGCTCAGCGCCGCGTCCTCGCGGTTCTCCTCGCGGGCCTCGTTGATGAACAGGGCCCTGGTCTCGGTGTCGGTGCGCTCGAGCATGACAGTGCACGGCGCCCCGGGGGCGGCGTACTTCACCATGTTGGCCGTGCCCTCCTGGATGACGCGGACCAGGGCGGTGCGGATCGAGAAGGGCAGCGGCTGGTCGATGTGGTCCTCGACGTGAACCCGGAGCTCGTGTCCGGAGCGCGCCAGGGAGGACCGCGCCTCGTCGAGCGCGCTCTGCACGGTCGGGGCGGCCGCGGCGATACTGATCGGCTCCTCCTCGCGCCCCTGGACGGCCTCGACCTCCGAACGCAGGATCTTGAGGACGCCGCGCATGCTCACCACCGACTGTCGACCGGTCGCGATCGCGTGGTCGATCTCCTCCAGGGCGCGCGGGTTGTCCACCCCGGCGAGCTTCGCTCGCTCCAGGGCCATGATGATGGAGGTGATGTCGTGGATCGAGGTGTCGTGCAGCTCACGGGCGAGCACGCGCCGCTGCCGGCGCAGCTGCTCGGCCGAGTCGGTCCTGATCCGCTCCACGGAGAGCAGCATGTAGCGGGCGGCCTCGCCGATGAGGCACGGGATGAGGAAGAGCACGAACCAGAGGGCAAGGTCGGTCAGGGGGTCCTCTGTGGGATGGACCAGGGAGACGATAGACACCGAGGCGGCGGCATAGAGGTAACCCCAGTGTCGCTTCTCGGTGGCGAGCAGCACCGCTGTCATCGACCACGGGACAAGGACCACCAACGAACTCGTCGGCGCGCTCCCGATGAGTGCTTGCGCGGCGAAGAGGACCAACGAGAGCGCCGCCACCGGAAGGGGCCATGCCGCGACCACGTAGAGCAGGAGGGCAAGCAGCACCCTGAGGATTGCGGGTAGCCCCGGGAGCTGATCGGGCGGCGTGACGTGCAGCTCCCACACCACAAGCAGAGTGGCCCCGACGAAGCCGGCCTGCCGGGCACGTCGGAGCCACCGCGAACGGGAGCCCGGTGTGGCGTCGAGCCGGGATGCCTGACGCGCGGTTGCGTCACGCAACTTGTGGATGATGGCCATCACCGTCAATGGTTCCACAGGCGCCGCCCGTTCGGGGCACAACGCGCGTCGTCACGCGCACAACGGGCGTCGCCCGGGTGCGCCGGACGAACGCCCCCACGATGCTGAAGGCCATGGGACACCACCACGGGCAGCGCGACGTCGTCGTCGCCGCGGGGACGGCCGTCACCGCGGCGCTGGGCAAGGTGATGGGGATCGCCCTCGGCGTCGCCGGAAGGCTGCGTCGGGGAAAGCCCCTCCACCCGCGCGGCGAGCTCTTCCGGGGCCGACTCACCGTCGCCGGCACGGGACGAGGCTGGGGCGTGCCGCTGCTTGACGACCCGTCCGAGAGCGACGTCCTCGTCCGCGTCTCGCGCGCCATGGGGCTGCCCGGCGGCCTTCCGGACATCCACGGGGTCGCGGTGCGCCTCCCGCAGCCGGACCGGGAACCGGTCGACCTCCTCTTCGCGACCACGGGCACGGGGCCCCTCACGCGGTACGTCCTTCGCCTGCGCCGTTCCGACCGGAAGTCGATGACGACGCTCCTTCCGGTTCACACCTCCACCGGCGCCCTGGCCCTGCGCCTCACACCGGTCCCGCAGGACGGCGGCCGGGCATGGGCACTCAGTGCTGCGCGGCCCGGCGAACGGCTGTGGCAACCGGTCGGCACGCTGGTCGCGGACGCCCATCCCGTGGCGCCGGACCCGGACCCGCCCCTGCGCTTCGACCCGGTGCGGAACCTTCCCGACGGCGTCGAGCAGTACGCCTGGGTACGACGGCTGCGCGACCCGGCATACGTCCTCGCGCGCCGCTGGTCACCGGCCTCGACCTGGACGGGCCGTCGGAGTGCGGCGGCTGTCTCGCGCCGTGATACTCGATCCTCCGAGTGGTCGGGCTCACATCGAGAGCCCCGGCCGTGAGGCGCAGGGGGCGAGAATGTTCTTCCACAAGCAAGAGCTCCACTTCACCGCGAAGCCGGAGAAGCCGGACGCCGTCTATGCGCGCAAGCTCCAGGAGGTGCTCGGCGGCCAGTACGGTGAGATCACCGTGGCCATGCAGTACTCCTTCCAGGCCTGGAACATGCACATCCCCGGCAAGTACCGCGACCTCGTCTGCGGTATCGCCGCCGAGGAGTTCGGCCACGTCGAGATGCTGGCCATCATGATCGCCCAGCTGCTGGAGGACGCCCCGGTGGGCATCACCAAGGACGCTGTGCAGGACGACCCCACCGTGGCGGCGGTCGTCGGCGGCATGGACGTCCAGCACGCCATCGTCGCGGGTGCGGGAGCGCGCCCTGTCGACTCCCGCGGCAACCCGTGGAGCGGCGCCTACGTCACCGCGAGCGGCAACCTCTTCGCCGACTTCATGTCCAACGCCAACGCGGAGATGCAGGGCCGGCTCCAGGTCGCCCGGCTGTACCACATGACCGACGACCCCGGGATCCGGGAGATGCTGTCCTTCCTCCTCGCGCGCGACACGATGCACCAGAACCAGTGGCTGCGCGCCATCGAGGAGCTCAAGGAGGACGGCCTGGAGCAGATGCCCGTGCCGAGCAACTTCCCGCAGCGCAAGGAGCAGACCGAGGTCTCCTACCAGTACCAGAACTTCTCCGACGGCGCGCACGCCAAGGAGGGCTCGTGGGCGAGCGGCCCCTCCCTCGACGGCAACGGCGAGCACACCTACCACGACGGCCCGACGACGTCGGCCCCGATGCCTTCGGTCACCCGGCCCGACGCCCGGATCTACGGCACCACGGACGTGCCGAACGTCGTCGAGAAGGCCGCCGGCACCATCCAGGACAAGCTCCACCGGGAGTGAGCCGTACCGTCCCGACGAACGAGAGGACCACCTCTACCGGTCGGGTACACCGACGAGGCCGTGGTGCCCGGGGTGGAGCCCGACGTCACGGCCACGCCGGGACTCGCTGAGGCGATCGAGCTCGGGTGGTCGCACACGTCCTACCTACGCCAGACGGCAGTCACCGTGCAGCCGCTACGTCGAACCGGTCGTCCACTACCGCAGGCTCCTCAGGGGACGGGTGTGACGAACGTCCAGGGTCATCCACCGCGGCGGGAACGGGGCACGTGATGACGTGGCTCTGTGCCGACCTATGGTGTTGGGCACAGCCGGGACGGTGTCCGTGAGGTGGCCGTGGGGCCGCCGCCACCCGCCGAGGCGTCCTAACAGGGCAGCTCCGCCGGCCGTGCGGCGCGTCCCGGACGGTCCGCCACGTCACCCGAACCCCGTCACCACGCGGTTTCCGCTTTCCCGCCCCGGTCGTCCTGGTGCCCCGAGTGGGATTCGAACCCACACTGGATCGGGTTTGAGCCGATTGCCTCTGCCGGTTGGGCTATCGGGGCGCCGTCGAGCGGCCGACGCCACCCAGCGAGTAGGCTAGCGGCCGTGAGTGAGAACAACGAAGCCGTGCCCGCCGAGGCTGCGACCGCCGATGACATCGTCCTGCCCGTCCGCGAGGACGTGCCCAAGGCTCCCGAGGGCGACGCACGCCGCGTCGTCGTCGCCGAGGACGAGACCCTCATTCGCCTCGACATCGTCGAGACCCTGAAGGAGGCGGGCTACGACGTCGTCGGTGAGGCACCGGACGGCGAGACCGCCGTGCGGCTCGTCGGCGAGCTGGAGCCGGACGTCGTCGTCATGGACGTCAAGATGCCCGGGATGGACGGCATCACCGCCGCCGAGAAGATCATGGAGGACCGCACCTGCGCGGTCGTCATGCTCACCGCCTTCTCCCAGACCGAGCTCGTCGAGCGCGCCCGCGACGCCGGTGCGATGGCCTACGTCGTCAAGCCCTTCACGACGGCCGACCTCCTGCCCGCGCTGGAGATCGCCATCTCCCGCTTCCAGGAGATCAACTCCCTCGAGGCGGAGATCGCCGACCTCAACGAGCGCTTCGAGACCCGCAAGCGGGTCGACCGCGCCAAGGGCCTGCTCATGACCAAGATGGGCCTGACCGAGCCCGAGGCCTTCCGCTGGATCCAGAAGACGTCGATGGACCGCCGCCTCACCATGCGCGAGGTCGCCGACGCCGTCATCGACCAGGTCGGCAGCAAGTAACCCCGTCGCCACCTACGGGTGGTCGACGAGCATGCAGGTGAGACGGGCGGTGCACACGCGCCGCCCGTCGTCGTCTCTGACGGCGACGTCGTAGGTCGCCGTCCGCCGCCCCCGGTGCAGAGGCGTGGCCACGGCCGTCACCCAGCCCGACCGGGCCGCCCGGTGGTGGGTGGCGTTGATGTCGATCCCGAGGGCGACGCGGCCCTCGCCGGCGTGCAGCGTGGCGGCCACCGAGGCCACCGTCTCGGCCAGCGCCGCCGTCGCGCCCCCGTGGAGCACCCCGGTCACCTGGGTGTTGCCCTCGACCGGCATGCGGGCGGCCACCTCCTCCGGGCTCGCGCTGAGGAACTCGATGCCGAGCCGCTCGGTCAGTGTGCCGAGGTCGCCGACGGAGGCCTGGAGGCGCGCGAGGAGCTGCGGGTCCGTGCTGGTCATGGGGCACAGCCTGCCATGCCGGGCGGGGCGCGCCGGGGGCTGCCGGGCTGCGCCGTGACGGACCCCGTGGTTGTGTCGTGGGCACCCGACAGCAAGGAGTACACGTGCCGGCCAACATCTACGTCCTCGGTCTCACCGACCTCCAACGCACCGAGCTCGCCACCGTGCGCGGCGGGGACGACTACCGCTTCCACGGGCTGCTCGACTACGAACGTCTGGTGCTCGACACCGACTACGACCTCGACTCCCTCCTCTCGCAGGCCCGCGCGGAGCTCGACGCGGCAGAGGGCGGAGTCGATGCGATCGTCTGCCACTGGGACTTCCCCAGCTCGGTCATCGGACCGATCCTCGCCCGGGAGCGCGGGATTCCCGCACCGTCGCTGCGGAGCCTGCTCATGTGCGAGCACAAGTACTGGAGCCGGCTGGTGCAGGCGGAGGTCGTGCCCGAGGTGGTGCCCGCCTTCTGCTCCTTCGACCCCTTCGCGGAGGACGTCCGGGCGCAGATCGACCTGGAGTTCCCGTTCTGGGTCAAGCCGGTCAAGGCGCACTCCTCCAGTCTCGGCTTCGCGGTCCACGACCGGGCCGAGCTGGACGCCGCCGTCGAGCAGATCCGGGCCCGG
>Ga0209487_1002505_pt1 | contig 14918 bp, 15 predicted proteins | sample Poulit2012_FD_187524 | JGI IMG/M metagenome (GOLD analysis project Ga0209487, IMG submission 187524) | Agricultural soil microbial communities from Georgia to study Nitrogen management - Poultry litter 2012 (SPAdes) (version 2) | ecosystem: Environmental > Terrestrial > Soil > Agricultural land... | reverse complement strand
CGCAATTATTTATAGCGTTGTGGAGACCGCGAAGGAGAATGGATTAAATCCATTCTATTATCTCAAACATTTATTTGAAGAGCTTCCCAATATGGATACAAATGATAAAGAAAAACTATCACAATTAATGCCATGGTCACCAACCCTTCCTGAGGAATGTCGTGTACCAAGCAAATCTAAATTAAGTATACATAAAGTCCCCATCTAAAAATAGGTGGGGACTATTTGACGCTTACACTGGTTTGATTATTTTAGTCAACTCCCAAAAAATAAGCTACCATGAATGGTGGTTAATAGTGACTAAATTATACTACTTGATAAAGCACACTCAAGAAAATCTACATTGCCCCATAAACATCTACTATTCTTTCACTAGAATTAAAAACTCATTTAATTTTCTTCGTGCTTCTGGGCTTAGTTTTTTAACAGTATCCAGCAGCTGAATTAAATCTTCTGGCATATCTTCTAGTTCTGAAGCAAAAAAAGATGAAAGATTTGTACCTAGAGCTGTTAATATGCTTTCTAACATCTCTATATCAGGATTTGCACGTCCATTTTCAAATCGACTTAAATAAGATTGTGAAATACTTACCTTATCAGCCAATTCTTGTGTTGTCAGATTTTTAGCCTTTCGAAGTGCTTTTAATTGATTGCCAATTTTATTCTTATTCATCATAGAGTACTCCTTTGACGATCATATAATTCTAGTTTACCGTGGTTCTTTATAAATCAAAGAATCAATTCCGTATTAGAACTAATAATCATAAAACCGGTTGACTTTTAGAACTATATGGAATAAAATACGGATTAATAAGATTTTTAGTAATCATGAAATAATTCACCCAATGAGAGTTTCTCTATGGAGATGGTTAAAAAAGTCTTATTATATAATTTATTCTTAATGTTGTATCCAATATTCGTTATCCATTATTCATTTCTAACTTTGTTTATACTGTTGTTTTGAAAGCGCTTTAATTACTGTCTTTTAGTTTAGTAGGGGGAGGAGTTAAATCATGAAGTTTATAGAAAAATTTAAGAAGTAAAATCAAATTAGTGTCTTTTATTTACGAGAGGAGGATTACATGAAAAAGGGAATGAAGTCTTTATCGGAAATATTAAACTCTGCTCTAGCAATTTTACTAGCGGCGATGTCCATTCTAGTCTTGGGTAACGTTATCTTGAGGTATATTTTTCATTCAGGGATTATGTGGTCTGAAGAAATGTCACGCTATTTATTTGTTTGGATGATAATCATTGGAATTATTGTAGCATTTAAAGAAAATTTACATTTTGGAGTAGATATCGTGACAAAGGCATTACCTAAAACCACTCAAAAAGTATTTGCCATAGTTAGCAATATAATTATTCTATACATTCTATGGATATTACTAAAGGGTAGTTGGGAAATGACAATGTTGAATATCAATACTACTGCCCCAGTAACAGGGCTGCCATTGAAGTTCGTTTATGGTGGAGGAATGGTTTTAAGTATTTCAATCATTGTACTAGTTGTTAAAAATATCGTCTTGATTTTAACGAATAGGGAAGATCCATCCAAATCGACTCCTGTTACGAATACAAGTGTTAACGATCTAGAAAAGAACTAGAAGGGGGGTTACATTATGATGTTAGCTGTATTTTTAGGTTCATTATTTATAGCATTAATAATTGGGATACCAATCGCTTTAGGATTAATATTTAGTAGTATTGCAATGATGTTTGCGATGGATATGTTTGATAGCCAGATTATAGCTCAAAATTTGATTAATGGAATGAATAACTTTTCGCTGATGGCAATTCCGTTTTTTATATTAGCAGGTGAGTTAATTAACAGAGGAGGGATATCTCATGTAATCGTAAACTTTGCAATGGCAATTGTAGGTCATATTCGGGGAGGACTGGGATTTGTTGCGATTATAGCATCTATTATATTTGCAGGAATCTCAGGATCCGCTATTGCAGAAGTGGCAGCTTTAGGTGCAATCTTGATTCCGATGATGGCGGCTAGCGGATATAGCAAAAAACATTCAACGGGATTGGTTGCCGCTTCGGGAATCATCGGTACTGTTATTCCACCAAGTATTCCATTGATTATTTTTGGAGTTACAAGTGGTATTTCAATTACGAAACTGTTTATTGGTGGTATTGTACCAGGAATCTTAATGGCTCTAGGTCTTGCTATTGCATGGTTATTGGTTTCCCGTAAATATCAACAAGAATTACCTCCTAGAAAAAGTACAAAAGAAATCTTGTTGGCATTTAAAGATGCGATATGGGCTCTTTTATTACCAGTCATTATTCTTGTTGGACTACGTGGTGGTATATTTACTCCTACTGAAGCAGGAGTAGTTGTAGCTTTCTACTCTTTTCTTGTTGGATTATTCGTTTATCGTCAACTGAATATTAAAACCATTTACGAAAGCCTAGTATCTGCTGCAAAAACAACAAGTGTCGTTCTCTTTATTATCGCGGCTTCGACGGTATCTGCATGGCTAATCACAGTAGCAAATGTACCCAGAGATGCAATCAATCTATTGGAACCATTTTTAGAGAACCCAATTTTATTAATGTTGGTAATTAATATTCTACTTTTACTAGTTGGTATGGTAATGGATATTATCCCAGCAATCTTAATTTTTACGCCAGTATTGTTGCCGATTACAACTTTGGCAGGGATAGACCCAATCTATTTCGGGATAATTTTAGTCATTAACTTATCTATTGGTCTTATTACTCCGCCAGTTGGAACAGTATTGTATGTAGCAGGAGGGATTAGTAATCAGGGGATAATTGATGTTGTTAAAGGAATTATGCCATTCCTAATAACACATCTAATCATCTTAATCTTACTTACATTGTTCCCTCAAATTATAACAATACCAGTAGAATTATTTGGTTGATAATTTATTTTATAAAACAAATTATTGGAAAATTTAAAACATTAGGTACCTAATTGTCTTAAATACAACTAAAAAATTGAAAGGTGTGAAGTAATATGAAGAATTTCAAGAACAATATTATTATTTTTTCTATTTTGAGTGTGATTTTGTTAGTAGGGTGCAGCGCAGATTCAAGCACTGACGAAGTGTCTGGTGAGGGTTCTGAAAAAAGAACAATTAAAATAGCGAATTTCTATGCAGATGATCATGCAGTAAACATTGCTCTAAATGAAAAGTTCAAAACAATTGTTGAAGAAGAATCAAATGGCTCGCTCGAAGTTGAAGTTTATTCTAATAGCCAATTGGGTGGAGAAGAACAAATGTGGGATAGTGTAAAAAACGGAACGCTTGAGATGGCTGAAATAGGTGTTGTTATGGAATCAGAGGTACCAATGATTGGGATTTTAACATTACCCTTTTTATTTGAAAGCTATGATCATGCACAAAAGGTTCTACAAGGTAGTGTCGGAGATCAAATTGGTGAACAGCTAGAAGAGAAGGCTCCTATTGAATTTCTCGGCTATGGCATTAATGGATTTCGGTCATTTTCTAGTAACAAACCTATAGAAAAAATGGAAGACTTTAAAGGTTACAGATTAAGGTCAGCTAATATTCCGCAATTACTACAAATGAGTGAAGATTTAGGTGCGACAGTGACACCTATGGCTATATCAGAAATCTTTACCGGACTTGAGCAAGGAGTAGTAGATGGTCAAGAAAATCCAATTTCAACTTTAAGGTCTAATGGATGGTATGAAGTGCAAAGTCATGTTCTTGAATCTCAACATGTGTTCTTACCTAATACAATTATGATTAACCGTGAATTCTGGGAAAGTTTAACCTCAGAGCAACAGGATGTTATTCAAAATGCTGTTGATGCTTCAGCTGAATATGAATGGGAATTATTCATTGAAAATGAGGAAGATGATAAAAACTATTTAGAAGAACAAGACCTTACCATTATTGTTCCAGATGAAGACTTTAGAAATCAAATGATAGATGCTACAAAAGGAGTTTATGACAGCTTTTATGAAAAGAATGACTGGGGCGAAGAAATCATAGATGAAATTGAGAGTGCCAAGTAAATTTAAAACGTTAGGAATGGGAGAGGGAGAGAAATGAAAACAACTTGGGAACACCATTTTCCAGAACAAATAATATTTGGGGTTGGAGCTGTTGAGAATCTGGATGCAGTTCTACGAAAACTAAAAGCTAAAGATGTTTTATTAGTTACCGATCCAGGAGTTGTAAAGGCAGGTGTTGCCAAACATGTTATCTCGAATTTAGAAACAGCTGGTTACAATATATTAGTGTATGATCAGGCAATTCCAGAACCAACGTTTGATTCGGTATTAGATTGTGTAAGCTTTATTAAAAACCATCGTAAACCTGATATTATCATAGCTTTAGGAGGTGGAAGCAGTATAGATTTAGCGAAAGCAACTGCTTTAATTAACGAACACGGTGGCCATCCATCTGATTATGTTGGTGAGCATCTTATTCCAGGGAAAATAACTCCTTTAATTGCTATACCAACAACAGCTGGAACAGGATCAGAAGTAACATCCGTTGCGGTATTAACGGATGAAGAAAGTAATTTGAAAGTAGGCATTTCGGATAATAATTTACGCCCCCAAATAGCATTATTAGATCCGGAATTAACGATAGGTTTACCAGCCTATGTAACCGCTTGTAGTGGAATAGACGCCCTATCACATGCTATCGAAGCTTATACTTCGAATAATTTTGCGTATGTACAAACGAATGAACAAGTATTATTTCAAGGTTCCCTACCAATCAGTGATATTTTTGCACTTCGTTCTATAGAGTTGATTGCAAATAATTTAAGTATTGCTGTACAACAAGGAAGCAATTTAAAAGCTCGAAAAAATATGATGTTAGGAAGCTTATATGCAGGATTAGCATTGTCGAATACAGGTACAGCAGCTGCTCACGCTCTAGCATATCCTATTGGTGGACTCGTCAAATCACCACATGGAGAAGTAACAGGTTTATTACTTCCGTATGTTATGGAATATAATGCAGCCGTAGCAGAAGAAAAAATGATTCATATATCAAAAGCATTCCGTGTGGATGTAAGCAATATGGATAGAAAAGAAGCATCTCTGAAAGCATCAGCTTTAGTTATGGAACTTATCAAAGAGATTGGATTACCAACGAAACTATCAAAAATTGGCGTACACGAGGATGATATTCCGACGATTGCAGAAAAGGCAATCAAGATTGATAGACTGATTCGGAATAACCCTAGAGTACCTAATGTAACAGGATTTAAAGAAATACTAAATAAGTCTTTCTGAAAGTAAACAATATAAGAAGCTATATAGAAATTAATAGTATGTAGCTTCTTGTATAGTCAATTTTATTTTTACGATGGATATGATATCCAATATACGTTTTAGGACAACAATATTTTTCATGAATAAAGGTAAAAAGGAGAGGTATATAACATGGAAAAACATGGTCATCTGATTGATGGTAAATGGGTTCAAGAAGGAGAAGGTTTTAGTGTCTTAGATAAATATACTTTGGAGGAGTTTGCTAGGGTACAAGAGGCATCACGTGGAAATGTGACGAAAGCAGTTGATAACGCGCTTCATACTTTCCATACAATAAAGCTAAGTTCTAAAGAAAGATATAACATTTTAATGAAAGCTGCAAGAATTATTGAAAAGCAAAAGGAAGCGCTCGCGATGCTCCTTGTACATGAAGTTGGGAAATCCTTAAAAGATGCTCAAGTGGAAATCGAGCGTGGACACCAAACACTTATAGCATCAGCAGAAGAAGCTAAAAGAATAACTGGAACTGGAATTCCACTCGCTTTAGATCAAGTAGAGGATAAGACAGCATTTACTATACGAGTTCCTGTAGGAGTGATTGGTGCAATTACGCCATTTAATTTTCCATTCTTATTAACAATTCATAAAATCGGACCTGCTATTGCCGCTGGAAATACTGTGGTACTCAAACCTTCAGAATTAACACCACTGATTAGTTGCAAACTAGCAGATATTTTATTAGAAGCAGGTCTTCCACCTGGCTTCTTGAATGTTGTGAATGGTAGGGGTGAAACAACAGGAGAATACCTTCTAGAAGATGAAAGGGTATCGATGTATACGTTTACTGGCAGCCCAAAAGTTGGAAGACATATTAAAAGTAAGACAGGAATAAAGAAAGTCACATTGGAACTAGGGAATAATTCACCCAATATCATTCATAAAGATGCTCCAGATTTAAAAAAAGCAGCTGAACTCTGTGTGAGAAGAGGATTTGCTAATGCAGGTCAAGCATGTATTTCGGTGCAGCGCGTTTATGTCCATAAAGAACGATACGAAGATTTTATTGCTATTGCAAAAGAGGTAGGAAACTCTTTAATTGTAGGTGATCCTAAAGATCCTGAAACAGACATTGGGACAATGATAACAGAAAAAGAAGCATCTCGAATTGATAAATGGATACAGGAGGCCGTCAAGGGGGGTGCTACATGTATTTTAGGAGGTAAACGTGAAAAGTCCCAGTACTATCCAACAATTTTAACAGATGTAAAGCCTACTATGAATGTGATGTGTAAAGAAGTCTTTGCTCCAGTAATTAATATTATATCCTATGAAGACATTGATGATGTTTTTACTCAAGCGAATGATTCTCCATACGGCTTACAAGCGGGAGTCTTCACTCAGGATTTAAAAGTTGCAATGAGAGCAGCTCATGTACTTGAATATGGCGGTGTCATCATAAACGATGTTTCTACTTATCGTGCAGATGTAATGCCGTATGGTGGAGTTAAAAATAGTGGTATCGGAAAAGAAGGACCATATTATGCAGTACAAGAAATGACGGAAGAAAGAATTGTAGTGATAAATTATTAACTAAATTTACAAAAGAGGTGAGAGAATGCTTCCTTTAGAAGGCATTACTGTTGTATCAATTGAGCAAGCTGTAGCCGCCCCTTTTGCTACAAGACAATTAGCTGACTTAGGTGCGCGCATTATAAAAATAGAAAGACCAGTAACCGGAGATTTCGCTCGTAATTATGATAGTACTGTAAATGGATTATCAAGCCACTTTGTTTGGCTGAATCGATCGAAAGAATCAATTGCTTTGGATTTAAAACAAGACGAATCAAAGGTTATTTTAAATGAACTTTTATCAAAAGCGGACGTATTCATTCAAAATTTAGCTCCAGGTGCAGTTGATCGTTTAGGTTTTGGAGCTAAAGCATTAAGTGAAAAGTATCCAAACCTAATAATCTGTGGAATTAGTGGATACGGTTCTTTTGGACCTTATACAAATAAAAAGGCATATGATTTACTCATCCAATGTGAAGCCGGATTACTATCCATCACAGGAACAGAGGGAAGTCCATCAAAAACAGGTATTTCCGTAGCGGACATCGCTGCTGGTATGTACGCATACTCAGGTGTTATGAGCGCCATTATTCAAAGATATAAAACAGGAAAAGGAAATATATTGGAAGTATCAATGTTAGAAGCTCTCGGTGAATGGATGGGTTTTCCCCTTTATTACTCAGAGTACGGCGGGGAAGAACCGCAACGAACTGGGTCAAGGCACGCCACTATTTATCCTTATGGGCCATTTCATGCTGGTGATAATAAGCAAGTATTCTTGGCTATTCAAAATGAAAGAGAGTGGAAAAGTTTTTGTGAAATAGTTTTACAATCACCTAAAGTTTCTATTGATTATCGGTTTAATTCAAACGCTAAACGTTCAGATAATAGTGACGAACTAAGGGAAATCATTTTAAGTATATTTAAACTCTATAATGCGAGTGAAATAATTGAACGACTAGAAGAGGCGCAAATTGCGAATGCGAGTCTTAATTCAGTTTTAGACTTTGTTAACCATCCTCAGTTAAAAGCTAGAAATCGCTGGAGAGAAGTGATGACTGAAAAAGGAGCAATAAAAGCTTTGATTCCACCAGTTACAATGGAAGGATTTGAACCTGTTATGAATCCAATTCCAAAAGTTGGAGAGCACACACAAGCGATATTAGATGAATTTAAAATAGAAAAGATAAAATAGGAGTGAAGCCGTTATGAAATTTAGAATTGAACATGACACATTTGGTGAAATGAAAGTACCAGAAGATAAACTATGGGCTGCGCAAACACAAAGAAGTTATGAAAACTTTAATATAAGCACAGAAAAAATGCCAGACCTTGTGATTAAAGGTTTTGCGTTTTTAAAGAAAAGTGCAGCGCTTGCCAATCACGAAATGGGAAATTTAAGTGAAGCTAAAGCAAACGCCATTGCCTTAGCTGCTGATGAAATTATTGAAAATAAACTAACAGAGCATTTTCCTTTAGTCGTTTGGCAAACAGGAAGTGGTACGCAAACGCATATGAATGTAAATGAAGTCATTGCTAACCGAGGAAATCAAATTTTAAAAGAACAAGGTAGTGCGGTAAAAATCCATCCAAATGATGATGTGAATATATCGCAAAGCTCTAATTGTAATTATCCTACTGCTATGTATATAGCGGCTACTATTGCAATTGAGGATCAGGTATTACCCGAGTTAGAAAGATTAAAGAACACTTTATATAAAAAGTCACAAGAATTTAACCATATAATTAAAGTTGGAAGAACGCATTTGCAAGACGCTGTTCCACTTACATTAGGGCAAGAAATTAGTGGATGGCATAGAATGTTGGAAAAAACAGAAGAAATGATTAAAGAAAGTTATAAAACAATGGAAGAATTAGCTTTCGCTGGTACTGCGGTGGGTACTGGTCTAAATACGTATTCACAATTCGCAGATATTGCTGTTAAAAAAATCAGTGCTTTTACAGGGAAGTCATTTGTTCCAGCATCAAATAAATTTCATGCATTAACGAGTTATGACGAAGTTGTTTATACACATGGAGCATTAAAAGCTCTAGCAGCAGATTTAATGAAAATTGCCAATGATATTCGCTGGTTAGCTAGTGGTCCGAGAAGTGGGATTGGTGAGATTACAATTCCTTCTAATGAACCTGGTAGTTCTATGATGCCTGGAAAGATTAATCCAACCCAGTGTGAAGCTTTAACTATGATTTCGACTCAAGTAATGGGAAATGATACCACTATTGGTATTGCAGCAAGTCAAGGTAATTTTGAAGTGAATGTCTTTAAACCAGTTATTGCCTATAATTTCTTACAATCTGCAAGATTATTAGCAGATGGGATGCGATCATTTAACGATAATTGTGCAGTAGGGATTGAGCCAAATCTTGAAGTGATCGAGAAAAACTTAAATAATTCTTTAATGCTAGTAACCGTTTTGAATCCACATGTTGGCTACGAGAATGCAGCTGAAATTGCGAAGACAGCTCATGAAGATGGGTCAACGTTAAAGGAAGCTGCTATTAAACTAGAATTGCTATCCGAAGAAAAATTCAATGAAATTGTAGATCCCTCTAAAATGATAGGTCCTATTGACGCTGTAAAAATTTAAATGGACTGAATAAAAGATAGAAGAATTATGCAAATAAGTGAGGGATAAAAATGAAAAAACATCGTTCATGGTTATTTACACCTGGCAGTAATATTAAAATGATTGAAAAAGCTCCTTCCACTTCTGCTGACGTTATTATATATGATTTAGAGGATTCAGTAGAACCGTCGTTTAAACAGGTTGCGAGAAAGTTAGTGAAGAAGCAGGTTCAATCTATCACTCGTTCTTTGGTTTATTCAATTGTACGAGTTAACGCTCCTAATACCCCTTATTATTACGACGATATAGCAGGTGTTGTCTCTAATAACCTAACGGGTTTAATGATTCCAAAGGCTCAAACTCCAGATACTTTTCATGAACTGGATGACCTGCTAGATCAATTAGAGAAGGAATACAATATTGAAAGTGGACAAATTCAACTCGTTCCATTAATAGAAACTGCTTTGGGAGTTGCTCGCTCATTTGAAATAGCTTCTTCTTCTAAGAGAATTACAAGACTTGCATTCGGCGCAGTAGATTACACAGTAGATATCCAAGCTGGAATAACTGAAACAGGTAATGAATTGATGTATGCACGGGGAAAACTAGTAAATGATAGTTATGCAGCTGGTATTCAGGGACCGATTGATACAGTTTATACAAATCTCAATAATATGGAAGGTTTCATTAATGAGACTAAGGCTATTAAAAATATGGGGTTCCAAGGTAAATTAGTAATCCATCCAAAGCAGATTTCTGCAGTCAATACTATTTTTACTCCTAATCTAGTCCGTGTTAATGAAGCAAAAAGTATAATAAAAGCCTACGAGGAAGCACGTGAAAAACAACTAGGTGTCATTCAACTAAATGGAAAGATGATTGATGTACCAGTAGTAGAACATGCTCGCAAGCTTGTTCAATTGCATGAAGAACTATCAAAGGAAATGGATAATAAATTTCTCTGAAGACATGCTTAATTCCGATACAAATTTGGTATCTAAATATGTAAAGTAAAGGGAGATTAAATTGCGAAGAATTCATATAAATGAAATCACTAAAGTAGTGGCTGAAATGTGTAAAGATGCGAATTATAATCTCGGGGAAGATATGACAGTAGCCTTAGAAGAATCAAAGTTACATGAAAAGTCAGCAGTAGGACGAGACATTCTAACTCAAATACTTGAGAATGCAGAAATAGCTAGAGAAGAAAAAATGCCAATGTGTCAAGATACAGGGGTGGCAGTTTTCTTTGTAGAGTTAGGATATGAGTGCCAAATTGTCGGTGGCGATATATATGAGGCAATCGATGAAGGAGTAAGACAGGGGTATAAGGACGGCTACCTTCGTTTTTCGATGGTAGCCGATCCGTTAAATCGTGTAAACACAGGTGATAATACTCCAAGTGTTACCTATGTTGAAATGATTCCGGGAAATACTGTAAAGATAAAATATAGTGCAAAGGGTGGCGGAAGTGAAAACATGAGCCGTTTACAGATGTTGAAGCCTTCTGAAGGATTAGTAGGAATTAAAGATTTTATTCTTGATACGGTTCGCTTAGCTGGCCCTAATGCCTGTCCACCAATGATTGTAGGTGTTGGTATCGGAGGAAGCTTTGACCGTTCAGCATATATTGCAAAGAAATCACTTTTTAGAGATGTAGGAATACGAAACGCTGATAAAAGAATAGCAGAATTGGAAGAAGAATTACTTAAAGAATGTAATAAACTAGGTGTCGGTCCTCAAGGAATGGGAGGAACAACTACGGCGCTTGACGTCAAAATAGAAGTTTATCCGTGTCATATTGCTGCACTCCCTGTAGCAGTGAATATTCAATGTCATGCCAACCGTCATAAAGTGGCAGTATTATAGAATAGGAGAAAGAGGTGAAAAGATGGAAGCTAGTTCGGTGCAACTACCTCTTAATGATGAAATTGTTAAAAGTTTAAAAGCAGGGGATAAAGTTTTACTCTCTGGTGATGTTTATACATCTCGTGATGCAGCTCATAAACGTATGATAGAAACCTTAGATATAGGAAGTTCATTACCAATAAGTATTAAAGGAGAAACTTTTTATTATGTAGGTCCAACTCCAGCAAAACCAGGGGAGGTTATTGGATCAGCAGGACCAACCACAAGTGGAAGAGTCGATAAGTATGCACCTAAATTATTATCTCTCGGACTTAAAGGTATGATTGGAAAAGGATACCGTAATAATGAAGTGAAAAAATCAATTATAGATAACACAGCCGTTTACTTTGCAGCAACAGGTGGTACTGGAGCGTTGCTATCCAAATCAATTATTGCTGAGGAAATAGTGGCATATGAGGATTTAGGTACAGAGGCAATTCGAAAGTTAACACTGGAAAACTTTCCAGTTGTAGTGATCAACGATTGTTACGGAAATGATTTGTATGAAGATGAGATGAAGAAGTACCGTAAATAAATTTAAAATCGAAGTATGATTAATGAATTTCATAATACCCGTTTAGTGCAACATCGATACAACTTATAGTTGCGTTAAAACGTTCTTAACTACATATCGTATCGATGTTGCTGATTTTGGTAATTATGAAATTCATTCTGATGCATAATTAATAAAACATTAACTTATATTTTGGAGGTGGTAAACGTGTCTCTTCACAACTTACCAATACAAAAACGACATACATTACATGAAGGGATAGTTACAACTCTGAGAAGAGCTATTTTAGATGGAGACTTCAAGGCTGGTGAAAAGCTTGGTCAAGAAGAGTTGGCACAAGCATTAGGAGTAAGCAGGATGCCAATTAGAGAAGCTTTACGTCAATTAGAAAAAGAGGGATTCTTAAAAATTGAAACACATGTAGGTGCTATCGTACAGCCATTTACAATAGATGATATTGAAGAAATTTATGAATTAAGAGCGATGCTTGAAGGTACTGCAATTGAAAAAGCGATGAAATATATAACTGTTGAAGAAAAAATGGAGTTAAAAGAATTAAATAATGCAATGGAACAAGCTTTGAAAGGACAAAAATCAGAGGAATTTATTACTTTAAATACTAAGTTTCATCAAATATTAAGGCATGCATCAAATGGCAGACGGATTAATACAATAATCGATATGTTATGGAATGGCTTGCCTCCATATTCACCTAATATTTTGCCAAAACAGATGCATCATTCCATCCAGGAACATCATGAACTTTTAGATGCCCTTGAAAATAATGATGTAAATAGAGTGAAGGCAATAACGAATAAACATATTTTAAGAACTAGGGATGAGTTGATTGAGTATTTTCGGGAGAAGCGGGGGGATTAGGGAGAGGTTAGTATTGATATAACTTGATATTTTTTTAGGGTTCCTGTTACTTCCTAATTGATGTAGTTGAAGATTTTGATGGAACAATAAATATGCAAGGTCTAGATGCTTTTTTGAGAAGAATGGAATTGTTCGTATTTATCGGAATTATAGAAGAGATTGGTCATTTAAAGGTGACGAAACCTATTAATAAAATGATAATAATAAAGCCATGAATCCATGTTATTACTGGGTTTATGGCTTTTTTGTTTGACATGAAATTGTAGTGTAAATCAACTCTTTTCGACTTTGTCACTCATGGAGAAAAAATACTTTCTAGAACAGTAAGATGATCCTGTTTTGGTAAGGGATTATTAGTGGGAATTATCTGGAACTATAATATTGGTGTCTGCGCTCATAGCTTTGAGAATACTTGAATTTCCATTATATCTATTTAGATGAGGAATGATTCCGCAGCCAATTTGCTCCCCAAGGTAAAGAACAATGAAGTTTTAAATTAAAAGGATTTGTAAGTATTTCATGAAAAGTTGAGAGAGTGAGAAGATGTATTAAATTGGCGTAATGATATTCTAAATACTTGTGAGACTGAATCTTTTGGATTTAAGTAAAAAATTAAAAAACACTTCACTTTATTGGTTAATATTGGTGGACCAATGGAACTCAATTATGCAGTAACGCATAAAGAAAACCTTTATGCGTTACTGATTATTACTATTTTCATTCACTATGTTGCACGTATTCCAACTGTCGTTTTTCATTGTCACCCAAGCCGTGCTATTTTTAACTTGTACTAAACTATAGGTTATTTTATTCTCCTCATCCAAATGCTTCCGGTCCTTCAATGAGATACTTGCATTCAAATGTGCGTTGCATTTGTTTTTCTAAGGTATGCAGCGAAACGTCTAGGAAGAGTAATTGATTGTTTTTAAAGTAGATTACGGATTGTGCTTGGTTTCCCGCTTGATCCTTTAAAGCCTTGTCGATTTTTAAAATGTGCTCAAAGGCGATCCAGCAGTTATCGCTGTGTTGAGGTGAATGTGTTGGAAAAAAGTAGAACGCTTTCCGAATGTGAACGGGTATAGGGAGCCTTTGTATAAAATTTGTATGTTGCATAACGGCGTTGCGTCTACTATCATAGTCCGACCAGGCGTCAACACATCCTTGTCTTATAATCTCGAGTGGTGTTTGGCGCACATATAAGATTTTCTTTTCTTCGATGACGGTGGTTTGGTAGTTGATGCTTTTGGCAGGAAGGAGTGCTTGTGTGTGGGTGTTGATCTTGTATGTTGAGATAACAGTTTTCATGAAAATCCCCCTTATCTGATCTTTTTTTCCTATCGAGAAGGTTAGGCTTTTTCTTTGTCAACTATCACTTGGAAGAAGGGTAGATAATCGTCAGCTTTACTATCCAATGCAAGAACTAATTTAAAAAATGTAATTAGATGCGGTGGTTTTTCTCCACGTTCAAATCTGCTAATATTGTTCCCATCAAGATTAACCATGTGCGCCAAAAGTGTTAATGATATCTTCTTATTTTGTCTATGTTGTTTAATCAGCATGCCTGTTATTCTTAGTTTATTGTTTTGACATATTTTACCTCCTTGCATCTATTATAAGCTATGTTAAGGGGTTTGCCAAGCCTATGTTAATGAATTTCACAATACTGGTTTAGTGCCACATCCATATCGAAATTGCTGGCTTTGGCAATTATGAAATTCATTTATCTAGATATTCACCCACAAATACTTGACTTCATCGTTCACTACTCATTTATTGACGTTTATTGGAAATTCGCTATATACTGTACTCAACAAAGTTGAAGACAAGAGTATTTTCAAATTAGACTTTCAAGAGACTTAATGAAGGCATTATCATCGATTTAATACTATGAATAAGGGTGATGGCATGAGAACAAAAATATCAGGTTTCTATAAAATTTCACCTGAAGAAAGACTGGAGATTATTGCACAACAATTGAATCTTTCTAATGAGGAAAAGGAAATTATCCTTGGTCAAGACGGATTTTCAGTAGATGTAGCTGACCGTATGGTGGAAAATGTGATTGGATCATTTCCTATTCCACTAGGTATTGCAGTTAATTTTAAGGTAAACGAAAAAGAGGTTTTTATACCGATGGCAACGGAAGAACCCTCTGTCATAGCAGCTGCAAGTAATGCTGCAAAACAAAGTGCAAAGGGATTTTTCACTTCCTATACGGGAT
>Ga0209487_1002504_pt1 | contig 14928 bp, 12 predicted proteins | sample Poulit2012_FD_187524 | JGI IMG/M metagenome (GOLD analysis project Ga0209487, IMG submission 187524) | Agricultural soil microbial communities from Georgia to study Nitrogen management - Poultry litter 2012 (SPAdes) (version 2) | ecosystem: Environmental > Terrestrial > Soil > Agricultural land... | reverse complement strand
ACATTGAGGGTGCGCCTTCGGAAACACTGATGTCCGCCTGAACGCCTGATAAAATAGCAGAAAGCTTTGAAAATAGGTGTGATTCCACCCAAGGTAAAGGTTACAGGCCACTTTTGGCAGGAGAATGTAAATGGCATGAATCCGCCACGTATCGGGATACAGGAACGGCAGAAGAGAGGAAGTGGAACGCAGATCAGTGCGGTCATGTCATCTGGAGAGAGATTCACACCATTTTTGAAGCAATGTTGTCCGTATTATTGGCGGTGATGGCAGGCAGTATATCCGGGATTCAGGGGAAGCGGGAAGAAAGTTTGAAATGAGACTTCACCCTGCCCTGTAAATCTCTTATATTTGGTGCTCTTTTCTTGAAGGGTTGTACACGGCGTGGTAGCTCAGCTGGTAAGAGCGTCGGATTCATAACCCGGAGGCCGAGGGTTCGAGTCCCTCCCACGCTACACTCAAAGCCCCAAGCGGATCATCAGATCGGTTTGGGGCTTTTTTATTGGCCTGTTTGATTCAATAAGAATTTTAACGACAGTAGTTGTAAACATTATATCTGCTGCTGAGCTGTCTCTCTATTAGAGTTCGGTGAGTTATTAGAGCTCGGTGAGAATTTAGAACAAAACAGAATTCAGGCAGAAGATCAGGTTCAGACAAACATCAGGTTCAAAGCCTATGATTACAAATAAAGCAGCTCTGCTCGTCACGCTGGTTCTCTGCTTGGTTACCTTTAGTGCTCAAATAAATAGTGCTCAAGCAGAACCGCTTCCGAAGCAGGGGGGTGACAAAGATAACAGCACCCGTGAAGAGAAGACCCACCAAGTACCGCTTCCAAGACAAATAGATGACGATGAAAACTTTGTGGTGATCATCAGTATTGACGGTTTTCCAGCATCTGCACTGTGGAACAAGCAGGTCGCTGTACCTGTTATCCGTGAACTTGCAGAGAAGGGGACCTGGGCAAAAGGACTGGTTCCGTCCACACCATCGGTCACCTGGCCGAACCACACGACCCTGGTCACCGGCGTCCATCCTGAAAAACATGGAATGTTAACCAATGGACGTCTCACCCGGACGACAGATGGAACATCGATCATCAGAGAGACCGATCTGGACAGGGAGGAGATGTCCTCCTATCCTACCCTCTACGATCTCGCCTCCAGCGCGGGCTTGAAAACTGCAGGGATCAACTGGCCCGTCACCCGAAATACCGGGAGCCTGCACTACAACTTGGCCGATGCTCCCTATGCGGTGGAGAATGCTACGCCTGAACTACGAAGTGAACTGCTGGAGGTTGGTCTCCTGGAGGACGAAACCACAGCAACGCTGAACCAGCTCGGCGCCGTGGCTCGTGATCATGCCTGGACACAGATGGCCGCTCACCTGATCCGAAATCACCGGCCCAACGTGCTGCTATTTCACCTGCTGAATACGGATGGTATGCATCACAGGTACGGGAAGGAGTCCTGGCCTGGAAATACAGCTCTTGCCTATGCAGATATGCTGGTACGTGACCTGCTGGACGCTCTTGATGATGCAGGCATACGGGATCAGTCCACTATCTTCATTGTCTCGGATCACGGTTTTATGAATGTGACAAAACAGATCCGGCCAAACGTTCTGTTGCGCCGGGAAGGCCTGCTGGAGACGGGCGAGAGAAACACGATTGTCAACGCACGCGTCCAGGCGATGGGATCGGGTGGCATCGCGATGATCTACGCCGGTGACCCTTCGACCAAAGAGGAGGATATGGAACAGGTCCGGGCCATGTTCGAAGGGGTTGAAGGCATCCACCGTATCCTGGCGCCGGACGAGTATGAGGCCTTTGGTATGCCACTGCCGTCGGATAATGCACAGATGGGCGATCTCGTCCTGGCGGCAAGTGACGGGTATGCGTTCAGCGGCGCGGCTGGTGGAGAGGAGGTCGTGGTCACATTGGACGGGACAGCAGGCGTTCATGGGTATCTGAACGATAATCCCCAGATGGAGGCTGTCTTTGTCGCCTCAGGCCGAGGAATTCGTTCAGGTGTGGAGCTCGATCGTGTTGACAATCGATCGGTAGCTCCGACAGCAGCCCGACTGCTCGGACTTACACTGAAAACTGCTGATGGAAGGGTCCTGGATGAAATACTTGAACTGGAGATTCCTTAACTGAACTGGAGATTCCATGGGCATGCTGTCAAAAACCTCTTCTACCTCGCCAGATCCCGAATGGTCTGGATCGTTTGAGTGGGCTGATTCACAATCTGCTCCTGCCGATAGGCGATCTCACCGTTCTGGTTCAGAACAGTAATGATGTTGGAGTGGGAAAAGTCCTCTTCACTGACCCGCTGATACTTCACGCCCAGAAGTGCGGCCAGCTCCAGTATATCTCCTGAACCGCCATTCAGCAGCATCCAGTTCTCCTGGTCCAGATTGTTCTCATCAGCAAAAGATGACAAGCGGTCCGGGGTGTCACGTTCCGGATCGATGGAGACGATCAGGAAATTGGTCTGCTCCCGCTCCTCATCCGAAAGTGCTGATTCAATGCGCTTCATATCTGCCAGAATTCGCGGGCAGGCATAGTCGCAGTTGGTGTAGAGCATGGATACAACCTGGATTCTGCCCTGCAGGTTGCTCAGAGAGACCTCCTCGCCGTTCCGGTTGCGCCATGTTCCTGATGCGTGGTAGATCGAGTGATCCGCAGGTTCACCAGCCTCCATCTCGGTGTGGGAGGCGTGGTGGTGATCGTGACTGTGATGGCCCGGCATCTCGGAGTCACTCTGGCCACTACCGCTGCATGCTGATATCAGCAGGAACAGAGCAGCTACAAAGAGGGGTATAGGTGATTTTATCATGGAAAGATCTTTGGCAATTTTGAATCCGCCTCCTCTATGACTCAATATCCATTGCAGTCCGGAAGCCCAGATTTCTGATGGTGTAGCTGGCCTGAAGGCTCCCGCGCAGTGCAAACCGTATAAAGGCTGCATAGTTCTCGGTATCTGTCGAACCGACGCTGCCCGCTGCACAGTAGAACTGATTGTTGATGCCGCCCCCATCACGCGACTCACCGGTGATAAAAACGGAGTTAAAATCCTCCACCCACTCCCACACCTGGCCGTGCATGTTGAGGACCCCGTAGTAGTTGGGTGTTCCTTCATCAGCTGCGGGTAAAATATCAGGTTGAGAGCTGGCGTACCAGTTCAGAATCTGTCGGATAAAGGAGGAGTCACGGCCGGCAATGGGTTCACTCTCACTGGCTGAGGCTACAAACTCCCACTCATGCATGGTCGGAAGCCGTTTGCCCCGCCACTTCGCATATGCCCGTGCGGCAAACCAGGAGATATGGGTGACCGGACTGTCACGTAGCTGGTCCGCCTGCGGGCCCAGATCCAGATCCCCCGCCCAGTGCGAGAGGTAGCGTGCGTCAGCAAAGACCGGTTTCACGTTCGATCGGCGCCATTCAGGATTCTCCCTGACGAACTCAAGAAATTCGCCATTCGTCACGTGATACCGATCCAGATAGAACGACTCTATATCAATGCGCTGCTGGTCCGGGCTGTAGAAGGGGAGATAGCTGCCCCCTTCGATTCTGGCCATCCCCTCTGGCACACTCTGCTGAGCACATACCAGTCCCGTCATACCGAAAATCAGACTGATAAATAACAGAGTGTATCTCATCATTACTGATCTCTTACCCTATCCTCAATTATTGGTCTCTTACTTTATCCGCAATTACTGATCTCTTACCCGCTGAACATCATCCGGAGTGACCATGCCGCCATCATTACCGAAGCTGTTCAGGACAAATGTCACCACGTTGGCAACCTCTTCATTGTCGAGATTCTGTCGCGGCATCACACCATTGTAGGTCTCGCCGTTGACCACAATCTCGCCCTGGAGACCGTGAACGATGGCGCTGATAGAGGCGTCAACGTCCTCCAGGTAGTCGGACTCGGCAACGGGTGGAAAGGCACCCTGAATCCCTGAGCCATCTGCCATGTGGCATGCCTGACAGACAGACATATACACATCGCGGCCAAAGGAGATCCTCTCCTCAAGCGTAGTGGCAACCGGGAATGTCCGTTCAATGGTTGGCAGCTCCTGAATCGCTCCGCCTTCCGGCTGATAGACCCGCTCCAGCTGCTGACCGGTGAAGACATTCATATCCTCCTCACCCGTCACATTCAGAGTAGCGAGTGCACCCTTGTTGAATGCGCGGAAGATGGCATGGTCTACCATGATATACTCTCCGGGCACGTCCACCTTGAACTCGGCTGTCACAGCACCGCCGGCTGGAATGAGTGTGGTCTGAACATTCTCCTGATAATAAGTGCCACCTTCATAGTAGACACGGTCGAAGATCTCTCCGATCAGGTGAAAGGAGGATGAGAGGTTGGGGCCGGCATTCCCGACGAACAGCCGAATGTTTTCACCCGCCTCACCGACAATGGCGTTGTCCCCCATCATGGCATTGACAGAGCCGTTGAAGACGACGTAGTCAGGAATCTCCTGGATCGCTTTCTCCATGCTGAAGGGCTGCAGCCCCCGCTCACCGTAGGGACCCTCGGTATAGAACTCACTCTGCAGTACGTAGAACTCCCGGTCAACCTCGGGAAGGCCATCATGAGGTTCAATCAGGATCAGGCCGTACATCCCGTTTGCGACATGCATTCCCACAGGGGCGGTTGCACAGTGGTAGATGTAGAGGCCCGGATTGAGTGCGCGGAACGTGAAAACCGTCTCCTGGCCCGGTGCCGTAAAGGAGGACTCAGCCCCTCCGCCCGGCCCGTTTACGGCATGCAGGTCGATATTGTGAGGCAGTCGGTTATCCGGATGGTTCTGCAGGTGAAACTCGATCATGTCACCCTCCCGGGCACGGATAAACTTGCCCGGAACCGACCCGCCGAACGTCCACATCATATATTCGACGCCGTCAGCAAGCTCCATCACCTCCTCGGTCACCTCCATGTTGACGATCAGCTTGGTGGCGTGGTCCCGATCAATCGGTGGCGGAACGTGGGGAGGCAGAGTGAGGATCGCCTCCTCTTCACCTATAATTTCAGCTTCATTCGGGTTGAACTCCTGTTCGGACTGACAGGCGGACAGAGCACCCATCGACAGGAGGAGCAGGGAGAGTAGTGCAAGTTGTGATAGTCTGGAGAGCATGGCGTTTACAGTTGGATCTGTTGAATTTAAACTTTGATTTTGGTGATGAACCCCTGATTATGATCTCTCTGTATTTCAATGAATCACTAATGGATCACTCCCGAAAGTATCTTGCACATGGGTTCAGGAATATCTTTAATTACTTCTGCGATATAGAGTTGTAAAATAACATACTGGTATCTAAAACCACTATCAAACTGCCCCAGAGGGATCAAATTCTAAGTTTTTCAACTACAGATGGTCATGATCCATTCCTTTTTGAAAGGATGCAGGCCTGAAATTCGATGTCCTGCACTACAATTACAGGTCTGAGACCCGCCGATCTGCAATGCCAATTATCATTTCTGAAATCCGCCGATCTGCCATACTATTAACAGATATGGATGCAGCTGTTCTGTTATACTGTTATCAGCCTGATACCCTCTGTTCTGAATACCTATAATGTAGTGTGAAAACCTGTTCGCTATGATACCCTCCTTCCGCCTTGCATTACTGTCTGTGGCGCTTCTGGTCCAGACCTCAATGATCTTCGGATCACCTGAAGCAGCTGCTCAAAACTCAAAACCGGATACCTCTGCAGAGCCCGGGGTGCACCTTCCGCTGAGTAGCAAGAGCGATCTGAACCCATTTGAGATCTATCGGCAGGAGCATGTGAGCTTCAGTGAGGGTGACGGCACCGGCACTCAAGCCATGCGGGTAGAAGTGCCTGAAGGAGAGCACTACGGCATGGCGATGGATTACACCCTTGAGGAGGGGCTGGAGGAGGTTCACATGCGGTGGAAGGTGTATCTGCCCGATGCATGGACGACGGCGAACGGCCATCATATGAAGTTCCCGGGTATTGCGCATACGGATCGCCATGGCTGGGGCGGCCGGCGGAGTGATGGAACAGGCGGTTGGTCGGTACGCGTGGCATTCAAAGACCACCACACCTCACCCGACTCTATCACGGCTGAATACTACGTCTACCATATGGATATGGGACAGTGGGGGAGCCTCTACCCCTGGAACGGTACGCTGAAGAGAGGGGAGTGGATCGACATTGAGAACTATGTGCGGGTCAACACCCCCGGAGAGGCTGATGGGGTGATCCGGGCCTGGGTCGATGGCGAGTTGGTGTTCGAGAAGGAGGATCTGCGGTTTCGTGCAGAGGGGTATGAGCAGTATGATGTCCGGGATATAATGTGGCACATCTACCATGGAGGGGCACCGTCATCTCCTGTGGATCAGCATCTCTATCTGCGGGATCTGGAGATCTGGTATTGACTGGTATTGATATGTAAACTGGAGATCTGGTATTGATATGTAAAATAGATGAGCAAAATTCAGAGGGGCAAAATTCAGATGTGCGAAAAAAGTGATGCACAAAATTCTTCTGAGGTGCAAAAAATTAGCAGTCATCCAATCAAGAATGACTGCTAAATATCATCTACAGACGGCTATTACCCCATTTGCAACTAAAACATACTTGGATCAAGGCTGGCGGACAATAGACATAAATACGTAATTTGCTTACGTAGTTTTACGTATTTTTAAATGGGTCGGGAACGGTATCGGCTACGAAGAGAAGTGCCCCTGCTCCAGGGCATACTTGACGAGTCCAGCCGTATTCTTGATGTCGAGCTTCTGCAGCAGGTTTGAGCGGTGGGTCTCTACGGTTCTGGGACTTATGTAGAGGATGTTCGCGATCTCCTGACTGGTGTGCCCCTCCACGATAAGCTGGAGAACCTCTGCCTCCCTTTTGGTGATCTGTTCAAGCTTTCCCCGCCTGCGGCTGCGTGCGAGATCTGCGTATCTGCCGCTCATCAGGTTCACAATGGTTTCACTGAAGACTCTCTCACCGGAAGCGGCGGATACAAGGGCGTTCCGGAACTCCATCTTTCCGATATTTTTGGTCAGGCACCCGTTCACTCCGGCTTTCAGTGCCTGGTTGAGCCTGATAATATCGATGGTGTTCACCAGCAGAATGACCCGGGGCGGCCTCTCTTTCTTCTGAAGCTTCTGCATAAAGTCATTCAGATGAAGATCCTTCAGTGTATTGGAGAGCAGAAGAAGGTCATACGACTCCAGGGATTGCAGCCGGAGGACGTCCGGTGCAGTGCGGGCGGTCCCTGTAACTTTGATAGAGGGGGAGCCACTAAGAATGGTCAGAATTCCTGTGAGGGTTATATCCGAGCTCTCGGCGACAAGTACCCTTATTTGAGCCATCGTTTTACCTCCTCTTTGTCTAGAGGTAATATAGAATTTTAGGCACAAATAGAAACAAAACATGAGATTATAAGGAAGTCATTTTCATTCGTAAAGAGGAGAGTCGCTATATCTTTAATCGTTGATAAGCAGATGGTTCAGAGATTGTTTATTTTTTGCCTCATATTCGGGATCGTGCGCCGGTAGGGCGGGTTCACGGTTCAGCCGAAATCTTGCATACCAATTGACCATACCGATTGACCATACCGATTGACCATACCGATTGACGGCGCAGAAGCGGGGAGGGGAGGCAGGACGGTGCCCGAAACCGCCTTATCAAGAATATGGAAGCTGGAATCGGATATAGAATTTGAATCCTATTAAACGAAGACCGACTAAGGGATGAGCTGGAAAAGAACGCATACGTGTGGAGAGCTGGATCTTCAGCATGAGGGTGAAACTGTTATTCTTAATGGCTGGGTAGATGTCAGAAGAGACCTGGGTGGTGTCATCTTTATCGACCTCAGAGATCGATACGGGGTAACCCAGATTGTGATCGACCAGGAGAACGAGGATCTCCATAACACTGCCGAATCGTTGCGATCGGAATTTGTGATCGGGGTTGAGGGCAAGGTGGAACAACGTGACGAGGATACAGTGAATCCCGGGCTCAAGACCGGAAAAATTGAGGTCAGGGCCGGGAAGCTGAGGATCTACTCTAAAGCTGAAACTCCTCCCTTCGAGATTCGTGACGATCTGGACACCAATGAAGATGTGAGATTGCGTTACCGCTATCTGGATCTCCGCCGGAGACCGCTTCAGGAGAATCTGCTGCTCCGCTCCAGGGTCAGCCAGACCGTTCGCAACTTTTACAGCCAGCGCGAATTCGCCGAGATAGAGACACCTGTACTGATGAGGAGTACACCTGAGGGTGCCAGGGACTATCTGGTCCCGAGCCGGGTCAATCCGGGCCGCTTCTTTGCGCTTCCGCAGAGCCCCCAGACCTACAAGCAGATTCTGATGGTGTCGGGGATGGACCGCTATTTCCAGATCGTCAAGTGTTTCAGAGATGAAGACCTGAGGGCAGACCGTCAGCCGGAGTTCACCCAGATTGACGTCGAGATGTCGTTTGTGGATGAAGAGGATATCTATGAGATCCACGAGGCGCTGATGGCCCAGCTCTGGAGAGAGCACAAGGGAGAGGAGATTCCGACACCATTTCCGCGGATGAGCTACGACGACGCAATCGCCAAGTATGGCAGTGACAAGCCGGATACACGATTCGAGATGCATATCTCCGACCTGTCAGACCTGGTCGCAGACTCCGGATTCAAGATCTTCTCCAGCACTGTGGCAGGCGGTGGCAATGTGCTGGCCATCACCGTTCCGGGGCAGGGCTCCATGGGTCGTGGTGTGATCGACCGCCTCACCGAAGAGGTGAAGAAGCGGACCGGCGCCGGCGGGCTGATCTATATTAAAAACGAAGGCGGTGAGCTCAACTGCAGCGTCGGCAAGTTTCTCGAGGATGAGACCGTTGAGAAGATGGCTGAAAGAGCCGGAGCCGGTGACGGAGATCTGGTGCTTATTCTGGCCGGACCGAGAAAGAGCGTCTATCAGCAGATGGGCACCCTCCGGCTGATGATGGGCGAGCGGTACGATCTGATCGATACCAGCAAGACGAACTTTTTGTGGGTGAACCGGTTCCCCCTGGTCGAGTGGGATGATGAGACACAGCGGTATCACGCCCTCCACCACCCGTTTACCTCACCTGTCGATGAGGATCTCGACAAGATGGAGGAGGATCCTGCCAGCGTCAGGGCAAAGGCGTACGACCTGGTTCTGAACGGCAATGAGATCGGCGGAGGCTCTATCCGGATCCATGACCAGGAGACACAGAAGCGCATGTTCAGGCTCCTGGGGATCGGGGACAGCGAGGCGCAGGAGAAGTTCGGGTTTCTGCTGGATGCCTTCCGGTACGGGGCACCCCCTCACGGTGGAATCGCAATGGGGCTCGACAGAATTGTTATGCTGATGGCGGGGGTAAAGAGTCTCCGGGATGTCATCGCATTCCCTAAGAATCAGAAGGCGCAGAGTCCTATGGACGACGCTCCGGGCAAAGTGGATGAGAAGCAGTTGAGAGAGCTCCACATCAGGCTGCGTAAAAGCGCCGTAGACCCGGAGGGGTGACAAAAGTTTACATCTACGGTTATTTTCCAATCCAACGTATTAAACAGAGAAAGAGTAGAGGGAAAGCATGAGAACGGCTGGAATTGACGGCTGTATGGCCGGGTGGTTGCTGATCACACTCGACAAGGATCAGGCAGAGTACAGAATGCTCCGCAAACCAGAGGAGCTCGAGAGTGTTTTTGATGAGTTTGACAGGGTATTTATCGATATCCCCATCGGCCTGAGTGACAGTGAGTACACACGTCGCTGCGATAAGGAGCTGCAGAAACGGCTGGGGTCATCCAACTCCCATAATGTCGTGGTCAGTCCGCCGATCCGTCCGGCCCTGCACGCTCCGACCTATGTGGAGGCGAATATGCAGAGCTATGAATTTACAGGAGAGAAGCTCCCGCTGGCCGCCTGGAACATCACACCGAAAATCAGAATCATCGATCAGCAGCTTCAGTCGAATCCGGCGCTGCGGGAGAAGGTGCTCTCCAGCCATCCGGAGCTGCTCTTTCTGAACCTGAATGGCGGGATGATCTACCAGATGAAGCAGACAAAAAAGGGGCTGAAACACCGGCTCGATCTGGTGGTGCAGCATGAACCGAAAGCGGCTGATTTCTTTCGCGAGATCAAGGAGAAGTTCCGTCGCAATGAGGTGGAGGAGACGGTGATTGTAGATACGCTGGCACTCGCTCTGGGAGCCCGGGAATCCGTCGCCAGGAACCAGTTGAGAACCCTTCCTGATGGAGGCGAGGTGGACAGTCAGGGGCTGCCCCGGGTGATCCATTTCGTCTGAACCTGCCGGCCTCATCGGAGGTTACTGGTCAGGGGTGTTCTGGAGGGTCTGGAGGATTCGTCTGAACCATTGACGCCTGAACTATTTTGTCTGAACCGTTGACACCTGAACCAGAAACGGTTCAGAAATAGATAAACCTCTGTCAAAAAGGTTCAGAGCCATAACAGGTTCAGACCGTCTCACTCTTCTTGCTGTTCTCAAGGATGTGCCGGTACTTGACCCCAGCCTTGTGGACCCTGTTGACACCGTTGAACGCCGCTATCCGGTAGGCCTCTGTGTAGGAAGGGTAGTTGATCACATGGCTGATGAAGTAGCGGATATCCTGGCCACTTGACATGATACTCTGGCCCAGGTGGATCAGATCGCCTGCAGCTTCACCGATGATGTGGACGCCCAGAAGTTTCAGGCTCCTGGTGTCGAAGATCAGTTTCAGCAGACCCTCCTCCTCATGTCCAATATCCGCCTGGGTCACGTTGCTGTAGTAGGCGCGGCCCACGGTGTAATCCAGTCCCATCTCCCGGGCATCGTTCTCATTCAGCCCGATACCCGCCATTTCAGGAATAGTGTAGATTCCAAAGGGGACATCCCGGGACAGTTCCAGCTCTGAGACGCCGAACATATCACAGGCCGCCTTCCGTCCCTGAAGAAAGGAGACCGAGGCCAGGGTGGGGAGGCCGATGATGTCACCGGCTGCATAGATGGACGGCACACTGGTTTTAAAAGTGTCGTCAACCTCGATGTAGCCGTCACTGTCGAGCTGAATACCCGTATCCTCCAGGTTAAGACGGTCGGTATTCGGCTTGTACTTCCCGAAGTAGAGGACATGTTCCGTTTCGATGACATGCGTGCGATCCTGCGCACCATTCATGAAGCTGACCTCGGTATAGTTTCGCAGCGCGTTCTCCCGGATGCTCTTGACTTCGACATTGTTGTAGACCGAGATCCCGCGCCTCTTGAAGGCCTTGAAGAGGTGCTGCTTGATCTCATGGTCCAGATAGAAGAGCAGATCCTCCTGATCGTTCAATATGGTCACGCGTGTACCGAGACAGGCAAAGATCGTCGCGTACTCCACCGCATTGACACCGCCGCCCATGACGACGAGCCTCCTCGGAATATGGGTCAGGCGCAGGATCGACTCATAGTTCAGGATTTCGGTTTCGCTGCCCAGGGACTCTGCCGGGGGGGTCGGGCTGCTCCCTGTGGCTATCAGAATGTAGCTGCCTGTATAGGTTCTGGATTCGCCCTCTTCGGTGGTGACCATCACTTCATGGGGACCTTCCAGCGTTCCGAACCCATAGACCGTATCGATCTCATTCTTATCAAGATCCTGCCGGACCTTGCGGTTTTTGGTCTCCATTGTCGCCTGTTTATACTGGAGCAGATCCTCCATTCGGAAGCGTTCGAAAGGCTTGAGGTCCTTATCGGCCAGATGCCTGAAGTACTTGTAGATGATACTGGCCGCTTCACGCAGTGCCTTGCTGGGAACGGTCCCGGTATTGATCCAGGTACCTCCATGATGCTCCGCACTGGCTTCCACGACCAGAATTTTCTTGATGAATTTTGAGGCCTGGATGGCGCAGGAGAAACCGGCCGGCCCGCTTCCGATTACAATGAGATCATATTGATAATTCTGAGACATGTGTTACACCCTTGCTCTTCAAAGAGATATTTTGTTCCCTATATCCAGTGTCAATGAAATATTTCCCGGTTTCGTTTAGGTATTTGACCAGAAGCTCCTTTTCCAGGAACGAACAGGTTAGAAAGAATGGTAGTATATTACGACGAGACAAATTTTTCTTAATGCATTGAATGCGAATGCGTTAGGAATCGGGAACAAAACAGGAAACATTTAAAATAACAGGTAATAATGGCTTACTCACTTCCGGATCTTCCATACGATTATGATGCGCTGGAACCGACGATTGATGAAAAGACAATGAGAATTCATCACACGAAGCACCACCAGGGTTACACCGACAAGGTGAATGCGGCACTTGAAGGTCATGAACTGGCTGATCAGCCCATTGAAGAGGTGCTTCGCCGGATCAATGATATTCCAGAAGACAAGCGCCAGGCCGTGATCAACAACGGTGGCGGATATGCAAACCACAACCTGTTCTGGACCATTCTGAGTCCGAATGGCGGAGGAGAACCCTCTGGTAAGCTGGCTGATGCTATTAACGATGCATTCGGCAGCTTTGACAGCTTCAAAGAGAAGTTCAGCAACGCATCGGCCACACAGTTCGGTTCTGGTTGGGGATGGCTTGTTGTTGATGACAGCGGAAAGCTTCAGGTCACCTCTACAGCAAACCAGGACAGCCCCTACATGAGCGGCCTGACTCCAATTCTGGGCCTCGACGTCTGGGAGCACGCTTACTATCTGAACTATCAGAACAAGCGGCCGGACTACATTGAGGCATTCTGGAAGGTCGTCAACTGGGATCAGGTATCTGAAAACTTCGAAAAAGCGACCTCCTGACATAAGCAGGAGTTTATCTGCTGATTGAGCTGATATGAGGTCACATGGGCAGATGTGAGGCTTAACCAGACTGTGAGATCTATTCTCCAGTCCGAGTTGAACCGATCTGAAATCGTGCCATTCCGCGGTTTATCCTTGACCCCTCTCAGCTCACTCACATCAGGACCATTTGTAAAGTGCCGATCGATTCGGCGGAAAAGGCGTCTACAAGGCGCCTTTTTTTATTTCTGGCAGATGTTGCGTTCACTCCTTGTCCACTACCGGATTTCAATCCGGAACCACTCACTGAACTCGCCCATTTGACGCCGCATATACATTCTGCGATCTGACGATGACGGTTGTCTTCTCCTCTGCCCATATCCGTATCCCTGATTCGTTGAAGCCCCACTATCTCTGAAGTTGAAATCCGGTGGTTCAATAGCAAACCCGAGCCAGTAGGTATTACCGGGAGTCAGGTCGAAAGGGGCCGCTCCATTGAGTGGTATCTTGTACTCGAGGCTGTAGTATCGCTGGCCACGTTCAGCCGCAATTTCGATCCCCTGCGCCTCGAGCTGATTGATGGTGATGGCTCCGTACTGGGCATCGGTACCGTCATCAAAGCGCTCGACAAGCATGAACTCATCGAAATTACTCTCCTGCATCCTCTCCAGTCGCTGCTGGTTCTGAGGGTTGTAGAGCCACTCATCATCGCGTAGCAACTCTCTGTATGCACCCGCATCCGCTCTCAACTGGTTGAAGGCTCCGGTGGGGTAAGCGAGACCTTTTCGGTTTCTTGTATCCTTGTCCTCACCTCCCAGATAGAGGATGAATCCGCTGTTATCCACAGCCTGATTGTAGAAGGGACTCTTGAAGTTGACAAATATATAGAGGTGCTCGTCGTCCTGGGTCGTATAGAAGTCGAAGGTTTCGGAGTTGTGGATAAGTGCCTCCTGGACAGGCCAGTGTGTCAGTGATCCGTCGACCTGAATCTCTGTCTGTTCCTGATGAACCCGCAGTGTCTCTGTAGAGCTGCAGGCCGAGATCATCAGAAAAACCAGCAGAGACGGTAGTATGTATTTAGGTAACAATACAGTCATAAACAGAGGGGGTATGGGGTTGATCATCTTTGACAAATCACACACACAGGTACGTTACGAGCTCCTGCTGTGTTATACGACAACTGCTATATTTTCGTTATCTTTCTGCTGAACAACAAACCCTTAAAACACTACTGACTATGCAATTTGGATTTGGAGTCGGGCCCGACACAAGCTGGATGAGAAAAGAGTTGACAGATTTGGGGGTAGAAGAGCTGAAAACCCCTGAAGATGTGGATCAGGCGATGACCACGAAAAACAGCGGTACCATGCTCCTGGTTATCAATTCCGTCTGTGGATGTGCAGCCGGGAATGCCAGACCGGGTTTGAAGATCGCTCTTGAGAAAGCAGAAAACAAACCGGATCACCTGACCACTGTCTTTGCAGGGCAGGATAAGGAGGCAACTGAGATCGCACGAGGGTATTTCAGTGAGTATCCACCGTCATCTCCCGCCTTTGCCTACTTCGTAAACGGTGAGATCAAGGCGATGATTCCCAGACACCGGATTGAGGGGAGAACCAGTGAAGAGGTGGCACAGGATCTTGTCATGGTCTTTGATGCCTTTGCCGACAAAGAAGAGACCGAGGCCAAGTAACCGTTTTTAAGGTGATTTCTGAACCATCTGCTCGAGATCTGCTCAACGGTATCGGGCAGGCGAGGGTGCTAACCCGCGGTGACAGAGTCTATTGGACGGCTTTTGAAGGGAGTTGGTAAGGGTAAGTCCTTGATCAGGCTGGCGTTGATGCCAGCCTGATACCTCAGTTATTTTTCTTGAATAATTTCTCTATTCAGGGTTGACTTGAATAGAGGGGATGCTCTATATTGGTAATCCTTTCCGCTGAACGAAAAGACGGGATGATCGGGGCCTGAAACGGTTTTGAGGATCCTGATTTTTTCTGAGGGTCAGTCACAATAGACCCGGGTGCGGAAGCGTTTTGATGAAGTGTTCTTTTACAGATTGAAGTAATAAGCAGATCGTTGTGTGAGCCTATATATCAATTTCCGATGAGGTCAGATTCTAATGATTGTAATATTTACAATGGAGAGTTTGATCCTGGCTCAGGACGAA
>Ga0209487_1002503_pt1 | contig 14930 bp, 14 predicted proteins | sample Poulit2012_FD_187524 | JGI IMG/M metagenome (GOLD analysis project Ga0209487, IMG submission 187524) | Agricultural soil microbial communities from Georgia to study Nitrogen management - Poultry litter 2012 (SPAdes) (version 2) | ecosystem: Environmental > Terrestrial > Soil > Agricultural land... | reverse complement strand
CAAGGATTGAGCTCCGATAGGAACGATCCAAAAAACATGGACCCATGTAATACAGAAAGCGATCAGGAAAATTTTATGCCGGAGGTATAGCATGAAATTAAAATTTGTCGCAATATATCATTTTTTGCATGAAAAACGTTCCTTGCAACTCATTAATTCTGATATATGAATGTTAACCTGCATTATTCACCAAAACTTTTAATTATTATGTGGAATATCGACTACTACTTGATTATTAGGCATTTTAGAGAGAAATTCATCCATCTCTTGCGTTGCAGAAGTCTTGCAATAGTCTACTATGGCTGCAACTTCCGACGCCTTAGATCTGAATAAATTTAATTTCATGAATAATACAGGTTAATATATCGCCTGATTCCGGCGCTCAAAATTATTTTTTGAAATTTTCTTCTATTTTGCATTCATGAACAACACGAAAGTTTATCAGCTGATCCATGCTCTATCCGAAACAGATCGAACAAAAATCTCTTCGATCCTGCACAATGCTTCAGAGAATAACCCTACACTCCACTTCTCTCTTTATCAGCTGATCACGGATCATTTATCCGGAAATAATGACAAAAAACTGGACCGTCATCAAATATGGACCATACTGTATCCCGATCAGCCTTTCAAGGACAGCACTCTGCGAAAATTGTGCGCAGATCTGGTCAAAACATTGGAACAAGCTTTTGCCACACAGTATCTAAACGAAAACAAGGACATTCAGACGCTGTTTTATCTTCAGTTTTTGAAGAATCGAAATTATCCTTCTTCTTTTTTCGGTAAAGAAGTAAAAAAGGTGAAACGGCAAAGAAGTACTGATCAAGTCCTTTCCGGACAAGAGTATTATGAGAATTTCAAAATCGAAGAACTGGAATATCTCAATAAAAACATCACCGGTTCTGCCTGGACCAAAAGCAATATTGAAAAGCTGGATCAGAACATCAACTCTTTTTTCATCCTGGAAAAGTTAAGGCTGGCATTAAGTATTTTCAGCCGCCAAAAATTCATCCAGTTCGAAAAGGATCTCCCTTTTCTTGAGCTGATATACAAAGTCATCCAAAGCGGTCAATATCAAGATCATCCTCTCATTCTTCTATATTACTACGCCGTCATGACCTATGATGGTGAAAATAAAGACAAAATGTATCTCCGGCTCAAAGAAGGGCTGCATCAGCATCTTGACATGCTTCATCCAGAAAGAATGCGGGAACTAAGTACGATTGCGCTATCCTTCTGTATCGGAAAGTTGAATCACAACCAAACCGAATATTACAGCGAAGCACTCGATTGGTACAAACTGATGATCCAAAACAACATTCTTCTGGATCAGGAACATCTGGCGGCAACCACTTTCCGAAATATTGTGCTGCTCGCCATCCGGATGAATGAATACGAATGGGCTACTGAATTTGTCCAGAGCTATGCCGGTTTTCTCAAGCCTGAATTGCAGGAATCAACCAAAATGCTCAGTATGGGGCAGATCCTCTTCAACAAAAAAGAATATCAGGAAGTGATCGGGTATATGATGAATGTGGACTACATCCATGTATCCTATAATCTTCAATCCAAACTGATACTGGCAGCCACTTACTACGAACTTGGAGAATATGATGTCCTCATCAGTTTTCTGCACACTTTCAGCACATATCTGAGAAGAAAAAAATCTGAACTATCTTCTGAAAAATATGACCGCCATCAAAAATTCATCACCCTGCTCAATCAAATGATCCGAATTCCACCAAGTCAAAGAGAAGAATGGGAGGTCATCTCCGAAAGACTCCAAAGAGATCCGGAAGTAGTATCTCATCATTGGCTCGTGGAGAAAACAAGAGAAAAGCTAACCTGATTTTAATCGACTTTTTTCACAAAATCAAGAATCGGAGAGATCAGGATAAACTCCCCACCATCAAATCAATAAATCGATCGGCTTTTGAACAAGAGGGCTGACCGCCATTCCGGGAACATCAGCTTCGATTTCGATCCGGTATTCAGACGAAACTTTTCGCATCCATTTTGCTGATTTCACCAAGCCTTGCATCAGAATATTGGTCGATTCCCATTGATCCATTTTGGATAATAAAGGAGTAAACGGAAGATCAAATGGTATTTTCTGAACCGTTTCTCCGGAAATATAAAAAGGTCCTTCCAGTAGAATGTTTCCCAGTTCATATTCATCGATCAGTCGGTTTTGCCCTCTCCCCCGGCTATATTTTTCTACCAGCCGCATTCGGATTTTTTGGATCATACTATCCTGCTTGCTCTCTATGATCAACCATCCGCTGATCTTCTTTTCCCGCAGAAAAATCTCTTCCGGAACATCCACATCGATTTTCACCCCATCGATTCCCAGCCATTTTTTTACTTTCCTGAACATATCCGCCCCGTTTTTACTCTCTCTCCCTTATCTTCTCAGCTGCTTACAAAAACCTCCGATGCCAGCTATCCTTTAAAGGCTTTAGTTTTTGATCCTTCCAATCTCCCTTTTTCTGCAGCGTCGTATCATAAAAATAAGTTTGATCGCTGACTACTTCATTTTCATATAATTTTGGAAGTTCTTTGTCCGATACAATCTGAGGTTGCCCTTGTTCATCCTGATATACAAAGTTCATCCTGTTGAAAAAATCAACATTGAGCCGGTTCCCGATGGTTCGTATAAAGTTGGTCGACTGATCGATCGAACATCCACTGGCATATTGTTTGGACTCATCTACCGCAAGGATCAAAAACAATCTTTCCTCCACCCAGGCTTCTGCTGCCAATGGTTTTCCATGGGTATTCCATTGAGCAAGCAGTCCTTCCAGCTTCTTATTTATATTGATAATTTCCTGATCATTTAAAAACCGGTCAGCCTGATAAATCCATATCCTGGAATCTGCCGTCAACGATTTATTTTGTACAGTATCTATCATTGTTATTCCTTATTTTGTAAAATCAATTCGCTGATATCAAATACCATCACATTCTCCTGACGTTCTTTGGCTTTGACACCATCATTCATCATCGTCATGCAATATGGGCAGTTGACCGCGATAATATCCGCGCCGGTTTCCAGGGCTTCTTCCACTCTATCCACATTCACCCTTTTCTTTCCGGGTTCCTCTTCTTTCCACATCTGAGCACCGCCGGCACCACAACACATGCCATTGGACCGTGATCTTGTCATCTCAACAATCTCATTGTCCAGATGTTCGAGTACATCGCGCGGAGCTTCATATATATTGTTGGCTCGTCCCAGATAGCAGGAGTCGTGATAGGTTATTTTCTTTCCTTGAAAAATATCCCCCTTCACTTTGATCCTACCCTCATCGAGCAATGACTTCAGCAGTTGGCTGTGATGAATCACTTCATAATTTCCTCCCAGCTCCGGATACTCATTTTTGAATATATTGAAACAATGGGGACAAATCGTTACGATCTTTCGAACCCCATATTCATTCATCGTTTGTATATTTTGCAGGGCAAGCATTTGAAAAACAAATTCATTCCCCGCCCGTCTTGCCGGGTCACCCGTACACATTTCCTCTTTTCCTAAAATCGCAAAACTGATGCCCGCTTCATTGAGAATCTGAACCAGTTTACGGCTTATTTTTTGCGATCGGCTGTCATAGCTTCCCGCACATCCTACCCAAAATAATAGTTCGGGTTCTATACCGGCTGCTTTCATTTCAGCCATTGTTTTTACCTCCATTTTTTCATTTTTTTAATTTCCATTCTTCTTTTCGCTCCCACTTTCAGAATTTCCTGATTTCAAAGTTTCCAAATTTCCTCATTTCAAAGCTTCTCAGTTTCCAAGTTTCCCGATTTTCCAGTTTCAATGTTTCCAAACTTCCCACTTTTCCACTTTCCAAATTTCCAAATTTCCCCTCTCCTCATTCTCCTCCTTTTGTCCAGGCATCTCTTTCTTCCGGCATTTGCCATACCGCCCCCATATTTTCCATCGCATTGAACATCGGCACCCATTCCGACGGCCCTGCTGACAAAGTCAGGATTTCATACCTTCTCATCTGAAGGATAATATCCAAAGGATTGATCAATACCGGACAAGCCTCCACACAAGCATTGCAAGTGGTACAAGCAGCCAGTTCCTCAGATGTGATCCGATCAAACAATGATTTTCCATCATCAAAATTCTTTTTCGTCAGAGCAGGATCGGCATCCAATGCTCTTCCCACCTCTTCCGCTCGATCTCGTACATCCATCACAACCTTCCGGGGAGACAATTTTTTTCCCGTCATATTGGCCGGACAAACGGCTGTACACCGACCACATTCTGTGCAGGTATAAGCATCCAAAATATTCTTCCAGCTGAGATCCATCACATCTTTGGCACCAAATTCTGGTAACTCTTCTGACATATCTCCGGCCGGATCTCCGTCTTCTATCCCCAGCATCGATTTGACCTCCTTCATCACCTCCGGCATATTCTTCATTTTCCCCGGAGGATCAAGCCGCGCAAAATATGTATTGGGGAAAGCAAGTAATATATGAAGATGCTTGGATATTGGCAGATAAACCAAAAACCCAAAAACGACCAGAATATGTAACCACCAGCCGGTCCTTTCCAAAAATATCAAAGTCCCCGCTTCCAGATTTCCAAAGAATGCGGGTCCCAACCATCCCGAAACCGGAAGAGATCCTGTAGATGAATATCCTTCCACACCACGCCCTTGTAATACAACATCTGCGCTGTGCATGGTAAATATCGCAGTGATCAGCACCAGCTCCAGCACAAGAATGATAATCGCATCCCGGCTGGGCCATCCCTTCATCTCACGGTTTTGGAAGCGACCCACTTTCAACACCAAACGGCGCGCAAGAAATACGATGGTAGCTATCAATGCGAGCACGGACAATATTTCAATAAACCCTAACACAAAAGTGTAAAATCCACCCAGTCTGGAGGCAAAAAACCGATGACTTCCTGTTATCCCATCGATCAAAATTTCGATCAGAGCAACTTGAGTAATGAGAAAAGCGATATAAATAAAAAGATGAAAAACCGCCGGGATCATTCTCTTGAACATCTTTTTTTGGCCAAAAGCAATCAGCAAAACATTCCGCAACCGCTTCCTCGGCTGATCATTCAAGTCTTCTTTTTGCCCCAGCTGAATATTGCGCCATACCCGGCCATAAAGGACATAGGAAATATATCCTACAACAATCAATAATACAATAAACAGGATCTGCCCCACGTCCATGATCTAAAAAGTTTAGCAATCCATCCTGCCATTCTTCTTCCTCCCATACGACCTATCGAATGCGATTCAGTCTAAGAAAAAATAGAAACAGGACAGTATTTTTGAACAATATCATCAAAATAAACAAAAATAGATGGTATTTTCTATAAATTCACTTCTCTAAAAATGAATAACAGGGTAAAAGATGGAAATTCTCACGCATTCACAGATCAAACAAAAAATAAAACGACTCGCGATTGAAATTCTTGAGCATAATTATGATCAGAAAGAAATCTATCTGATGGGAATCAACAATAACGGATACCGTTTTGCCGGTCTTCTCCAAAAAGAGATTAGGAATCTGAACGAGCTGGACACACACTTGATCAATGTAAGACTGAATGCGGCCAAACCGCTGGAACAAGAAGTGACTTTGTCCATCGATGTGGAGAAGTTATCAGATAAAATCATCATCCTGGTCGATGACGTGGCCAATTCGGGGCGGACTCTCTATTATGCGACCAAGCCCCTGCTCAACATCATTCCTCGACGATTGCAGGCCGCTGTATTAGTGGATCGTACACATAAACTTTTCCCCATACATGTGGATTATGTCGGGATGTCACTGGCGACAACACTGAAACAAAACATTGAGGTGGACCTGGAAGATGGCCGTACTTTTTCAGTTCGGCTGAATTAGTTTTTCATCCAAAATATTTTGCGTGTTCTTCTCATATTCCATAATCTTAAGATACAGAACATCCAATAATTCCGGGAGAGCTTTGATCGCATGATGGTAGCCCATCTCGATAAATTCTTCCACGTGGCTAAAATCAAATTTACCAAAAGGTACCATACCTACCGGGGTAATGACATGGTCACAATCTTTGTAATTGAAGATGGTACGACTCGCCAAAGAAATCGTCATCGTCCGATCCAGAAGATCTCTGAATCCTCCGATATCTTCCCGCTGAATATCGCCTGCTTCCATCACATCGCTCCCGATGACAAAATCACAATGGTTTTTTAAAGCGACGGCCGGCATATTATTGGATACACCACCATCCACGTAAATCTGACCATTCAATTCCACCGGTCGAAAAAACACAGGAATCGCACACGAGGCGGTCACTGCTTTGGTAAGATAACCGGTCTCGATATCTTCATGGCGCCCCGTTTCCAGATTGGTTCCTCCGATCATTACTTTCCGGGGAAGATCCTCAAGTTTTTCATAAGGCACATAGGCACGAATTTTATCTTCCAGATAATCCATAGGTAAAAACCCCAGTTTGGGCACTCGCCATCGAAGCATTTTGGTCAATTGATTCCCTTCGGCAAACTTCCTCATATCGCGGATACTCAAACCACTCGCATAAAGCACAGCCACGATCGCGCCAGCACTCGTCCCATACAATACATCCGGCTCTATTCCATATTCCCGCAAAGCTTTGATCACCCCGATATGAGCGATTCCATAAGATGCTCCACCTGATAGGGTCAAACCTATTTTAAAATTTTTCGGCAGTTTCATGATTTTCACAAAATTCTATTCCCGGAGCTGGAGATAATTTTCCGCAATCATACATCGTGCACTCCCGCCCCCTATTTGCTCGATTGTAGATATATCAGACACAACCAACTCACCCTGTTTGTTCAATATTTTTCTCTGAGCTGGCTCAAGAGCAGCTTCAGCGGAAGCACTCATGACAATACATGTCCTGCCTTCCGCATTTTTCAGACAGATAATATTTCCCAGGAAAGCACTCGTCTGCTCATGGGATATTTCAATGATTTCCTTCTGAGTTCTATCAAATAATTTTTGTAAAACCCGCCAATCCTCATCTCCGATCGAGGATCGATTGATCACTACAAAACGAGGCCCCAGAGCCATCATTATATTGGTATGATAATAAGGAATCCCATGACCATCCACCGAATCAAATAACACCGGCGAGAAATCCATCAACTGACAAAATCTATAAAAAGGAATCGCATCCGTTCGTACACTCCTGCATGCATAAGCGATGCGGTACTGATGATCCAAAACCATACTCCCGGTTCCTTCTAAAAACAGGCCATCATCTTCAAATAATTCCATCGAAACAGAAGTCGTCACTTGATATTTTTCTTTGATGACAGAAAGATGACTTTCACTTCTTTCCAGTCGCCGCACCGGCGCATACATGGGATAGGTCACCATGATTCCATCGTGATGAGTGCTGAACCAGTTATTCGGATATATCGCATCAGGTTTTTCCACCGCCGGATCATCGTCAAGTACTTCCACTTCAATCCCGGCGGCACGGATTTTTTCTACGAATTCATCAAACTCAGAAAGTGCTTTTTCCTGCACCAAAAGAGGATTCTGACTTGGTTCTTCTTGAAAAACATTGCTCGCTGAAGTCTCCTCATTGAATCCAAAATGAGCCGGCCGCACCATAAATATTCTACGTGTCATCATAAGCATTTTATTTAGACTTATCCAGTTATACCGTCTTCTGTTCAATCGGGAACATTATGATAATCAAAAATTTGAATATTTCCGGAAATTTTTCTTTACTTGGTAAGTAATCCACAAATAATCAACGAAAAATGTCAAAAAATAAGAACAGAGTTGTTTATTCTACGAATCCAGATTTCGAAAACCAATTTAAAGAATTGGAAAACATGTTTGGATCGACCACTTCCAAAAAAGATCAGGAGATCAGAATATGGCTCAACCGATTAAAAGGAAATAAAGAGGTTTCAGTCATCAAAGGCCTTGAAGAATCAGACGATCAACTCGAATCACTGAGCACCGAACTTAAGAAAAAATGTGGCAGCGGTGGTTCCGTCAAAAATGGCGAAATTCTCATTCAAGGCGATCACAGAGATAAAATCTTGGATATTCTCACAAAAGCAGGATACGTAAATACCAAAAAAGCAGGAGGATAAAAAGGAATCCATTTCATCCCCGATTCAATTTTAAAAAGCAAAAAGGACAAAAAACCCCTTTAAGAGTGCAGAGTTTGATTCAATAATATTAAATTCATCCTGTACGCAAATCCTTTATCCAAAATTGGAATACAGATCTCAATTGCAAAGCTTTCTCCTCGTCATCGGATTGATTTTGATCCTGGGAACGGATCTGTCCGGTCAGAATTTCGGAGGTGTTCCTCCAGGAAAAAAATGGGAATCGAAAGAAAGCAACCGGGTAAAAATCATCTATGATCACCAGCTAAACCATATCCCGGACACGATCCTATATTACATGGATCAAATCAATCAAAATGATCCTTTTTCTTTGGGAGATAACCGAGATTTTGTCAATCTTATCCTCCGCAATGAGAATCTGACTTCCAACGGATTTGTCGCCTACTTTCCATTTCGATCTGAGTTTTATCTGCATGGTGCTCAGGATCCCAATCTGATCGGATTTGGAGATTGGATCCATTTGTTATCTCTTCATGAATACCGGCACGTCACCCAGTACAGTAATGTACGGCAGGGTTTTTTGCGCCCTGTACGAAATGTGCTGGGAGATGCTGCCCAGGCAGGAATCTATAGCATTTTAGTTCCCGATTGGTTTTCGGAGGGAGATGCGGTTTTTTTCGAAACCGCTGTTTCAAATGCAGGTCGGGGAAGATTGCCCGCCTTCACGGCTGATCTTCAAGCACTCCTGTTAGCCGGGAAAAATTATTCTTACGCCAAATACCGGAATGGATCTTTTCGGGATCTGGTCCCCAATCACTATGTTCATGGTTATTTATTGGCCGGATATGGGCATGAGATATCAGAAAAATTTTGGGAAAATGTTTTTGCAGAAACTGCCCGACTCAAAGGGATTCTAACTCCATTTTCAAGATCGATTCGTCGACAATCAGGCCATCATCTTCATCGTTTCCATGAGAAAGCGATCGACCATTTCAAACAATCAATCTCAAATCGTCTCCCTGAAAATCCCGTATCAGGAAATCCTCTGTTTCCTGTTTCTGAATCAATTCGATCTGAATTTCAATTTTTATCGCATTCGGATGGCAGACAGTTTTTGCTGGAGCAAAGCTTTGATGAAATCAATACTTTGTATGAAATCACCGGAGAACGGAAAATCAAACGCTTTGCCTTGGGGCGCACCACAGATCCTTACCTCCGGCTGCAAGACAACAGAATCATCTTTATCAACCAAAAGACTCATTCTCGCTGGACAAACCGTGAATATGGCGACATATACTATTTTGATCTTGATAAAAACAAAACCGTGCGTGTCACACACCAGGAAAAAATCCTGTCGGCTGATTATCTGAGCGGAAAAAATCTGTATGCTGCCGTCGAAGCTACTCATGCAGGAGAAAACAAGATCATTCTTTTGGATCCTGTCACCCGGGAAAAAGAGATTTTACTACAAAACCGTGGAACTTATTTTTCTTATCCAAGATGGCTAAATGACTCCAGCGATGCGTTATTTTTCACCGGCCGAAAAGACGGAAAAATGTACCTTGGAATACTCGACATAACCACTCAACAAGTAGACACTCTGCTATCACCCCGGTCGGCGACCATCTCCCGCCCTCATCAAGAGGGAGATTACATTTACTACTCTTCCGGGCAATCAGGGATCGACAATATATATAGAGTACACATCGATCAAAAAAATCCGGAAAAAATCACCGATGTCCTCACCGGAGCATACAATCCCACATCTTCTGGGGATACCCTCTTCTATAGTCTGAAAACAGAGAAAGGACAAAGAATTTACAAAACAAAAACAATTCCGCTCAATAGGATATCCCCATCATCAGACTCTCGGCCGGACGGTGGGAAATACTTATTTCAGAACCTTTTCCTCTCCAATTCAGAGAGAAGTTTTCAGTCAGACACCTTTCGTGTCTATCCATCGCAATCTTACCATCCCGGAAAAAACTTATTTCATTTTCATTCGCTCTTTCTGGAATTGTCAGGGACGAACCCTCGTCTTTCTCTTGAGAGCAATGATTATCTCAATATAGCTGACACAGAACTGTATGGACAATACTATGAAAGTGAAAAATCTTATGAAATGGGAACCCGGTTCACATATGCAAAATGGTATCCGGAACTTTCGATCAGCGCTGCACATCACTGGAATCGAAGACTGGGAATCATGATCGACGATGAGATTACTCTCATTCCAAAATCAGACACAAGAATTCATCTTTCTGCGGCTCTTCCCTGGAATTTCTCCACCCGTCAGATCAATCATCATTTACGTCTGTCCGGATCGTATGGAATCACACGCGAACATTTTGATCCTCATCATTCTGCTCTTCCTCCGAGGGTAGATATCGAACCACGGCTTTTCCAAACAGGACGAATCAGAACCCGATGGCTCTTGCACCGGCTTCAGGCGTATCGAAATATTTTCCCTAAATGGGGCATCACTTCAGAAGCACAACTCAACTTCGGTTTTTCCCCTGCAAAAAGCCAGCTCTTTTACGTTCATCAGGATTTCTACCTCCCCGGATTTTCCAAAAATGATGGTTTCAAATTGAAGTGGCAGGGGCAGTGGAACAATGAATTTGCTTCCAATCAAATCGCTCATCAACTAAAATCATCCAATCCTCTGACCTATGACCACACCCGGCTGACAAGAGGTGGCATCTTCACTGCCAGTTATATCACTCCTTTGTTTTATCCGGAAATTTATATTCCCCATTTTATATTCACGAAAAGAATAGCATTTAATCTTTCTACGGAACACTTCACGTCCAATACTGGCTCTGCTACCTGGTCTGGGTTTGATTTGTTTTTGACAGCCAAATATTTCAATCTGGTCGACCTGACCGCCGGGATACGTGTTGCACGTCAGTGGCCTCTTTCCGATGGTCCTGTCCACGTCCGGGTTTTGTTTCTCCAGGATTTGTAAATCTCAATCCGGAAATCAAAATTTCCTTCCTAAAATCAAGATTCATCTTTTAAATATTGCATATTTTTTATTTCACGAAATTTCATTATATTAAGACACTCCAATCAAACATAAAATTTCACTTTTATGAGATACATGCTTTTTTTACTACCATTCATTTTCGCCTGTTCCGGAAGTCAAAAGTCAGATCTTTCCCTTTCTGAATCAGCTGTCGTTTTTAGTAATGTAAATATCGTGGATGTACGAAACGGAGAAATTATGGAGAACAGGCATGTTGTCACCGATTCAGGAAAAATCGTTCAAATCGAGGAAGAAGCTTCACAATGGCCTGAAGAAGTGGAAGTGATCGATGCGACAGGTATGTATCTTACACCCGGGCTGGCAGAAATGCATGCTCATATCCCCTCTCCTCCCGTACCCGACGATCAAATCCTCGATGTTCTTGTACTATATACGGTCAACGGGGTGACAACGATCCGGGGAATGTTGGGACATCCGGCACATTTGGATCTGAGAGAAAAAGCAATACGAGACGAGATCATCAGTCCGAGGATTTATACCTCCAGTACTTCCTTCAACGGAAACAGCGTAAAAACGGAGGAAGAAGGCATGCAAAAAGTAGTGGAGTCCAAAGAAGCAGGGTATGATTTTTTGAAGTTTCATCCTGATATAGATGCAGATGTGCACGATGCCATCATCCAAAAAGCAGATGAAGTGGGAATTCCCTTTGCCGGTCATGTATCGCGGGAAGTGGGGATCAGACATGCGCTCAAAAGTGAATATGCTTCTGTAGATCATTTCGATGGATTTGTAGAGGGATTGGTTTCTGAAGAGGTGGACCCCTATTCCAATGGATTTTTCGGATATAATTTTACTGACATAGCCGATCGTTCTCTGATTCCCGAATTGGTTCAACTATCAAAAGATCATCAGGTATGGGTCATCCCCACTCAAACGCTGCTCACTCGTTGGTTTTCTCCCAAACCAGGCGCAGAAATGGCTGAGGAACCCGAAATGAAATATATGCCAGCTTCCACCATCGAACAATGGATCGCAAGTAAGGATCGAATCATCAGTGGTGATCAGTATAATGCGGAGCAATGGGAAAGATTTATCGCGCTGCGGGAAGAGATTATGATGGCTCTTCATCAGGATGGGCATGGACTGCTTTTAGGTTCTGATGCACCTCAGGTATTCAACGTGCCCGGATTTTCGATTCATCACGAAATGCAGGATATGATCGATGCAGGAATGACCCCGGCCGATATTCTCAAAACCGGAACTTTGCATGTAGCACAATATTTTGACCGAGAAGGCCAAACCGGGGAAATCGTCGAGGGCGCAGATGCAGATCTCATCCTGAGCAAGAACAATCCATTAGAAAATCTGACCACTTTGCGACAGCCGGAAGGCGTCATGGTCCGGGGACGATGGATTGACAAAACAGAAATCGAGTCTCTGCTCGAAGATATCGCGGAAAGAAATACCCAACTCTGATATGGGCACGCACTTCCGAAATGATGAGCTTTTTGTCAAAATATATTGATTCTCATTTTCCATCTCAAAATGAAGGTGGAGAATAAGTACAGAACGACCGGAAAGATAAATCGTAATCCCTAAACCAAGGAAGAATACGAAATGAAGAAATAATATTCAACTTTACTTTATCTTCTCCTGTTATAAAAAATATATTTACATCAACATGAGCCACTGAATCTTCTATTCGGTAATGGTTGATAATTGTTTTTTATCTTTATAAATTGAGGAATCATGGAGGACCTATATATCATAAATAGTAAATATCCGGCTGAAGAAACAGCTCAGCGCGTAAAAGAAGCCATCGAAGCTGAAGGATTGAACCTCTTTGCGGAGATAAATCATTCCGCCCAGGCACGAAATGTCGGAATAGAATTGAGACCTACAACGGTGTTTATATTTGGAAATCCTAAAATCGGAAGTCAGCTGATGAAAGAAAATCAGACGGTCGCTATCGATCTTCCGGTAAAAATCCTGGTGTGGGAAAGTGAACTTGGGGAAGTAAAAGTGGCCTACAATAAAGCCGGCTGGTTAAAACAAAGACACAACTTAAGTGATTCTTCCGCTTTAGAAAAAATCAGTGGTAAACTCCATGCAATCAGTTCCAAAGCTGCCGGAAAATAAATTAACTTCAAAATCATAAACAAATGATCTTCATAGAAAACGAAGGGATCACAGATCCACATATCAATCTTGCCCTGGAAGAATATGCATTGCGCAATTTTGACCAGGCAACCAACTATCTTTTATTTTATATCAATGAACCTTCCATCATCATCGGACGAAATCAAAACACCCTGGAAGAAATCAACCATGAATATGTAGAGGAAAAAGGAATCCATGTGGTGCGCAGAATTTCGGGAGGTGGCGCTGTATACCATGATCTTGGAAATCTCAATTTCAGTTTCATCACTGACTATGACCGTCAAAGTCTGAATAATTTCAAAAAATTCACTAAACCGGTGATCAAAGTTCTTCAATCGATGGGGGTCAATGCGGAGATGAGCGGACGAAATGACATCCTGGCAGAAGGAAAAAAAATATCCGGAAATGCTCAGTTTTCTTCCGGACGTCGTATGTTCAGTCACGGAACCCTGTTGTACGACAGCGATCTTTCGGAAGTGTCCAAAGCCCTCAATGTAAAAATGAGTAAAATTGCTTCTAAGGGAATCAAATCCGTGCGCAGCCGTGTAGCCAACATTTCCGAATTTTTGGAATCACCGATGCCGACTGAAACTTTTCGATCCGAACTGCTTCGTGGATTATATGAAGACCGGGATGATTTTACCACTTACCATCTTTCTCAGGAAGAATGGAAAGAAGTCTATCAGCTTCGTGATGAAAAATATGGAACCTGGGATTGGAATTTTGGCCATTCCCCTAAATTCAATATCCAGCGGACACGTCGATTCCCCATTGGTGAAATCGATCTGCGACTGGATGTCGAAAAAGGATTCATCAAAAACCTTAAAATTTATGGTGATTTTTTCGGAAGAATTCCGGTAGACTCTTTAGAGGATCGTTTCAAAAACGTACGCTATCATCCACAAGATATCAACCAGGTACTGGAAGATGTTCCCGTAGAAGATTATTTTGGGAAACTACCCAAAAAAGAATTTTCGGAATTGATCTATGGCGCTGATGAAGAATGATATGGAAATGCAATATCATAAGTCCTCCGATGTTGTTGGAGAAGAAAAGAAACAGCAGGACTAAAAACGGACAGCTCAGTCGCTGATTTTTATCATTTTTACCAAATGCGAATAAACTGGGTTCGTAATTAAATTGAATGCAATGCAAAATGTTACTTCGTACACATCTGACAAAATAAATATGACAGAAAAAATAGTATTCAGTCACAAGAAATACCAGGCTACTTCGAGAAGGTATTTAAAGTCGATCAAGTTGTATTCGGAGAAGAAGGGAATCAGTAGTTGCTCGGAAGGATATATATTCAAGCTATTTGCCAGATATCACCAGATCAGAATCCTTACCCTTATACATTTCAAATGATGGATATACGTCAGCGCCTCTATACCATTTGTATTCCACCTTCTTGAATCGGAATATTTCAAAAATATCATAAAGTTCCAAATGAAAATCCTTAATATTTTTGTTAGCGGGAGTATCCCATTAACTGTGTCATTACCCATTATAGGAATGGAGTGAGGCCGTAGGCCGAACGGAATTCCTATAATGGGATATCTTTTAACCGAGCCATTTCGTATATCGGTCCCCAAATTTTTCCGCCAGTTCCCGCTGGATGGTTCGAAAGTTAAAAGCCTTCCTTTTCCAGGATTTCTCATTCTCCATTATTACCAGATAAAGCTGCT
>Ga0209487_1002502_pt1 | contig 14935 bp, 10 predicted proteins | sample Poulit2012_FD_187524 | JGI IMG/M metagenome (GOLD analysis project Ga0209487, IMG submission 187524) | Agricultural soil microbial communities from Georgia to study Nitrogen management - Poultry litter 2012 (SPAdes) (version 2) | ecosystem: Environmental > Terrestrial > Soil > Agricultural land... | reverse complement strand
TCTCGCGCGGCAGCCCCGAGCCGGCCGACCGCGGCTGGGAGGCCTTCGGCTACACCGGCTCGACGGACCCGCGGGGCGCGGACATCGCCCGGGAGAAGTTCGACCTGTTCCTCGAAGCCATCCGCGGCGAACCCGTGGCCCGCGCCGCGCAGCAACCCTACGGTGCCCCCGTCGCGCCGGGCGCCGACCTGCGCATCGAGCCCCATTCCCCCGATCTGGTGGAGCGGATCTGGTGGGGAGCCGGCTCGCGCGAGAGCGCCGAGAACGTCGGCCGGCAGGGTCTGAACCTGATGAGCTCGACCCTGCTGACCGAGGCGACTGGGGCCGGCTTCAGCGAGCTGCAGGCCGAGCAGATCGAGCGCTTCCGCAGCGCCTACCGCGAGGCCGGGCACACCCGCCCGCCCCGGGTCTCGATCTCGCGCAGCGTCTTCCCGGTGCTCGACGAGCGCGATGCGTTGATGTTCGGGCTGCGAGAGGGCGGCGGCGCCGACCAGATCGGCATCATCGACGGTCATCGCTCCACCTTCGGCCGCACCTTCGTGGGCGAGCCCGATCAGCTGATCGAGGAGCTGACGGCCGACGCCGCCGTGATGAGCGCGGACACCCTGATGCTGACCGTCCCCTCCCAGCTGGGCGTGGAGCTGAACCTGCACATCCTGGAGAACTTCGCCACGCACGTGGCTCCCGCTCTGGGGTGGAAGCCGAACACCGAGGGCCCCGTGGTCGGCGACGACCTCGTGGCGTGAGCCGGCTCCGAGCACGAAGCCTCTCGCCATGCGCCGCATCGCCACCGTCAACGTCAACGGGATCCGCGCCGCACACCGCCGCGGGTTCGGGGACTGGCTGACCACTCGGGGCAGCGACGTGATCGCTCTCCAGGAGGTCAGAGCGCAGGCGGACAAGCTGCCCGCGGCGGCGTTCGGCTGCTACCACGTCGCCTTCGACCCCGGCTCCCTCCCCGGCCGCAACGGGGTCGCGGTGCTCACCCGGCAGGAGCCCGCGGCGATCAGGACGTGGAACGGCTCCGCCCTCGTGGCAGGCCCGCAGCGCAGGGGTGATCTGCGCGGCGGCGGGGAGAACAGCGGCATCGGCTCCGTGGCGGCGCCCGATCGCGTCCCCCTCGCGCGAGGTCTGGCGCAGTTCCTCGCCGAGGGGCGCTACATCGAGGTCGATCTGGCGGACGCACCTCTCACCGTCGCCTGTCTGTACCTGCCCAAAGGCGGTCTGCCGGCCGAGCTGCAGCGTCCCGGGCGGATGCGCGAGGCGCCCGACGGAGGTGCCCGCTACACACGGAAGATGGGGTTCATGGCCGCATTCTCGCGCTACCTCACCCGGACCCGCCGCGCGGCCGCGGCGGCCGGTCGCGAGTTCCTGCTGCTGGGCGACCTGAACATCGCGCACACCCGGCAGGATCTCGCCGCGTGGCGCCGCAATCAGCAGAATGACGGATTCCTGCCGGAGGAGCGCGCCTGGCTGGGCGAGCAGCTGACCCCGCGCACCCTCGTCGACGTCGTGCGCAGCCTGCACCCGGACGAGGACGGCCCGTACTCGTGGTGGTCGTGGCTGGGACAGTCCTTCGCGAAGGACGCGGGCTGGCGCATCGACTACCACCTGGCCACCCCGCGTCTCGCGCGCACCGCCGTGCGAGCCCAGGTCGATCGGGAGCACGGTGGGGTGCGGCTGTCCGACCATGCGCCGGTCGTCGTCGACTACGACTTTCGCTGATCCCCCAGCGAGCCCGGCGGGCGCGCCCCTCTCGTGGCCTGCTGCGCCTGGTGGCAGCCTTCCCTCGCGTACCATCGAGGCTGCGGGCGACGATGAGCGCCCTCGTTCGCGCACCACCTCCGGAGGACCTCGATGCCCGCGCCGTCGCTCGCCGCCCCGGCCGCGCCCGGCGCACCCTCTCCCGCGGAGCTCCCCGGCCCCCTGACCGGCAGCGAGGCCTCACGGCGGCTGCTCTCCAGTGAGGACCCGTCCCGCCCCATCACCCTGTGGGGCTCGTCCTCGATGAGCTCGGAGGGCGGCGATGAGGCCACGCCCGTGCCGATCCGCATCCATGAGCACCTGATCCTGGCCGCGGCCCCCGCGACCGTCCACGCCTACGGGGTGGGGGCCACGACCTCCGCCCACACCCTGCTGATGCGCGGCCTGGACCGCCCCGTCGCGACCCCGTCCTCCACGCCCGAGACCGACACCGGGACGGTGACCATCACACTGGACTCCGGTCTGTCCCCCGCCGGCCCCCTGCGCATCCCCGGCACGCTGGGCGAAGTGCCCGGTCATCTGGACGGCAGCAGTGGGAGCTGGCGCTTCACCCCCGAGGACGGCCAGCAGAAGGTGACCGCCGGACCCTTCGTCTCGGCCCTCGCCGAGACCGCCGCCTCCTCTCGGCAGGTGCTGTGGATGGGAAAGAACAACATCCTGGACACCACGGCGGTCCTGGCCGACACCCAGCGCATGTGGGACGCGGCCGAGGCCCCCGAGACCGACACCCTGGTGCTGGGGCACTGGCCCACGGAGTTCGATGCCGCCGGCTCCCCCACCGGGCAGGCACTGTCCACGGTCAATGCGGAGCAGCGTGACCGCTATGGCGACCACTTCCTGGACCTCCAGGAGCTGCTGACCGGGCAGGCCGGGCTCACCTGCGCGCCGATCGCCCCGCTGCGGCTGCTGGAACAGGGCTCGACCCAGGATGCCCTGGACCGCGGCGTGGTCCCACCCCTGCTGGTCGCCACCGATGCCATCCACCTCAATGGCTGGGGGAACCTCGCGGTGAGCTGGGCGATCATCCAGCGGATGCGGGAGCTGCGATGGCTGTGAGACGTCCGCCCGCCCCGCGTCTGCGCAGCGGGCGCCCCGGCGCGACCGGGCCCCTGCATCCCGCGGGCCTGCCGTCCGCGCCGCCGGCAGCTGCGCCCCCGGTCCCTTCACCTGCGGCCTCTGCCTCGCCGCCCGGTCCGACGTCGGCGGCGGATCCGGGGCCGACCTCGGCGGCGGGCGCTGCGCCCGGTCAGGGGCCGCGGCGCCGTGCGCTGCTGCTGGCCGGATCGGCCGCAGCCGTGATCGCCGTGCCCGTGGCGAGCGCCGGACTGCTGACCCGGCATGAGGGAGATGCGCTGCCGGCCGCCTCGTCCTCCGGCGGCGGCAGCTCCACCGCCGGGCTGACCAGCCCCTTCCCCGATGTCCCCGCGGATGCCCCGGGCCTGGAGGCGATGCTGTGGGCCGCGGAGACCGGTGTGCAACCCGCCCGCGAGGACGGTGACTACGCCCCGGACGCCCCGGTCACCCGCGGCGCTCTCGCCGTGGCGCTGCACCGCTTCGCCGGCTCCCCCGCGCTGCCCGCTGCAGAGCTGCCCGCGCTCATCACCGATCTCGGGCCGGATCCCGCGGTCTCGCAGGCGCTGCTGTGGCTGCACGGTCGCGGTGCGGTGTGGGGCGACCACGAGCTGCGGGTCCATCCGGAAGCGGAGGCCACCCGGGCCGATGCCGCCCAGATGGTGGCCACCCTGCTGCGGCCCGCCCTGGCCGGCCTCGGGCTCACCTGGGACCCGGCCTCCGCGGCCGCCCTGGCCGACGCCGCCTCGCTCCCGGCCCTGCCCGACCCCGGTGACCCCGACTCCTCGGCCGCCGACGTGCACTGGCTGGCAGCCGCGGGGGTGCTCGTGCCCTCCCGGCTCGCTGAGGACTCCGGCTGGGACGGCGGGCAGCCCCTCTCCCGCGAGGACGTGGCCATCGCCCTGCACCGCGCCGACGAGGTCATCGCCTCCGTGCTCCCCTGACGCCGGGCCGCCCACGGATTTCCCGTGCCCTCGTCGCACCCCGCGCATAGTCTGGGGCCATGACGACGACGCCAGCCGCTCCCGCCCATGCCGCGTACCTCCGCCACCCCGACGTCCACGGTGACACGGTCACCTTCACCGCCGCGAACGACGTGTGGATCGCTCCGCTCACCGGAGGCCGGGCCTGGCGTCTGACCGACGAGGGCGCCCCCGTCGGCTACCCCCGCTTCTCACCCGACGGCGCGCACGTCGCCTACACCTCCCGAGCCTCCGGCGGCCCCGAGATCTGGCTGGTCTCGGCCGATGGCTCCACCGCGCCGCGTCGCCTGACCACCTGGGGCCGGGTCTCCACCCGCGTGGCGGGCTGGCTGGCCGACGGGCGGGTGCTGGTGAGCTCGAGCCACACCGCTCCGATCGCCCGCGACGCCCAGCTGTGGGCGGTCGACCTCGAGGGTCGGGCCGAGCTGCTGCCCCTGGGCCGGTCCAGCGAGGCCGCGATCCACCCCGACGGCACCACCGTGGTCGCCACGCCGTGGCGCCGTGACCAGGCCGGGTGGAAGCACTACCAGGGTGGGACCGCGGTCAAGCTGTGGATCTCCCGGCAGCCGGTCGCCCTCGACGCCCCGGCCGCCGAGCACGCCGCCCGCCCGTGGGAGCGCCTGCTGGAGGAGGTGCTCGCCTCCAAGACGCGCATCGCCTGGTACGGCGACCGGCTGATCTTCGCCTCCGACACCCCCGGTCCCGGCACGGCGCTCACCGACCGCGCCAGCGCGAACCTGTGGTCGATCGCCCGGGACGGCTCCGACCTGCGCGCCCACACCTCCCTGCGCTCCGAGGACGGCTACCTGCGCGAGCCCGCCACCGACGGCTCCACCATCGTGTTCTGCTCCCGCGGGCGCCTGTTCGCGATGGACTCCCTGGACTCGGAGCCGCGTGAGGTGGAGATCCTCGCCTCCGGCGTGGGCTCGGCGAGGCTGCCGCGACCGGCGATCCCGGACAAGACGCTGCTGGCGATGCGGCCGGTCCACGATGCCCGCGCCAGCCTGGTCGAATGGCGCGGCGGCGCCCATCTGCTGACCCATCGCGGCGGCCCCTCCCGAGTGCTGGCCAGCCAGTGCGGGCTGCGGTTCCGCGAGGTCCGCCCCCTGGGCCGCTCCCCCTTCGCGGTGATGGTCACCGACGCCGCCGCCCAGTCCGACCGCGAGAGCGGTGGTGTCGGCTCGGACGAGCTGGCTCTGCGTCGACTGGACGGCGGCGGTCAGGAGATCCGGCTGAATGTCGGGGACGTCGGCCGGATCCTGCACGCCATCCCCTCCCCCGATGGATCGAAGATCGCGATCTCCAGCTTCGACAATGTGGTACGTCTGGTGACCCTGCGGGGACTGACCGACCCGGCCTCGACCTCGGCGGACACCACCGGCGCCGGCACGGCCGACGGAGGAGCCCCGACCGTCGGCCCGGCCGCCGTCTCCGCCTCCCCCTGGGAGCAGGACGCCCGGCCCGCCCCCGAGGCCCCGCACCTGGACGGGGTGCGCGAGATCGGCCGTACCAACGGCGGCGAGATCCGGGACCTGGCCTGGTCGCCGGATGGGCGATGGCTGGTGTGGTCGGAGCCGACCCCCTGGCACCTGGGCCGGCTGATGATCTCCGACACCGAGGACGCCGAGCCGATGGGCCGGGCGCTGACCTCGGGCAAGTACCAGGATTCCGCCCCGGCGTTCAGCGCCGACGGCAAGCACCTGGCTCTGCTGTCGATGCGCACCTTCGAGACCGTCTACGACGACATGGTCTTCGACCTGGGCTTCGTCAACGCCGAGCGTCCCATGCTGATCCCCCTCGAGCGCTCCACCGCTGATCCCTTCGGCCCCCACCCCGACGGCTGGACCGCCGGTGGGGCGAGCGATGACACGCCCGGCGAGGACGGGAAGGGCGCCGGGGATAGCACTCCAGCCAGCGGGATCGCGGGCGGCGAGCCCCTCGGAGGCGGAGGCGGTGCCGCGCCGGCCGGGTCCGTGGAGGGCGCTGCGGGCGCCGAGGCCGCCGCCTCCGCGCCCCAGGTCTCCACCGACAGTCCCGCCGGCGCCCAGGACGCCGCGCGGCCCGCGCACACCCGCGTCGACCTCGAGGCGATCGAGTCACGTCTGGTGCCCTTCCCGGTGGTCTCGGGCTCCTACTCGCACCTCGCGGCGGTCACCGGCGGTTTCGTGTGGCTGCGGCATCCCCAGCAGGGCGTGCTCGGATCCGCCCGCGCCGGCGTCGAAGGGGAGGCCCCGAAGCCGACCCTGGAGCACTGGGGTCTGGCCGAGCGGAAGCTGACCGTGCTGGCCGAGGGCGTCACCGACCTGGCCGTCTCCGGGGACGGCGAGTCCCTGGTGATCAAGCAGGGGGAGGCGTGGCTGCAGGTCCCGGCCTCCCGCAAGGTCGAGGAGAAGGACCCGGCCCGCATCAGCATCGACCTGGACCGGCTGCGGCTGACCGTCGACCCGGTCGCCGAGCGCCGCGGGATGCTGTGGGACAACTACCGGATCATGGCCCAGCAGTTCTGGCGGGCGGACATGGACGGCCAGGATTGGCACGCCATGACCTCCTGGTACGACCCGGTGATCGATCGCGTGGTCACCGACGACGACTTCCAGGACATGATGTGGGAGGTCATGGGCGAGCTCGGCACCTCCCACGCCTATGTCTCGGGGGCGCCGTACCAGGCCGATCCCCCGATGAAGCCCGGATACCTGGGCGCGGACCTGGAGCAGCGGGAGGGGCGCTGGGTGATCACCCGGATCCTGCCCGGCGACTCCTCGGACCCGGCCGCCCGCTCCCCGCTGCTGGCGCCCGGGGTGGCCGCCGAGATTGGTGATGCGATCGTGCGCATCGACGGACGCGAGGTCGGGGACGAGGGCGTGGACCCGCTGCTGATCGGCTCAGCGGACCGCCCCACCGAGCTGGTGCTGGAGCGCGACGGCTCCCAGCGGCGGGTCGCGGTCACCCCGGTGGCCAGCGACGAGCAGCTGCGCTACCAGGCTTGGGTCACCTCCCGCCGGGAACGGGTCTCAGAGCTGTCCGGCGACCGGCTCGGATACCTGCACATCCCCGACATGGTCTCCTCGGGCTGGGCCCAGATGCACCGCGACCTGCGCGAGGCGACCACGAAGGAGGGCCTGGTGGTCGATGTGCGCTACAACAGCGGCGGCCACACCTCGCAGCTGGTCACCGACCGGCTCGCCCGGCGGGTGCTGTCGTGGGGCTACGCGCGCCACCAGGAACCGGACACCTACCCGGCGTTCGCACCCCGCGGAGCCGTGGTGCTGGTGACCAACCAGGAGGCCGGCTCCGACGGCGACATCGTGGGCGCCGCCACGCAGGCGATGCCCATCGGACCGGTGATCGGCATGCGCACCTGGGGCGGGGTGGTCGGCATCGACGGACGCTTCGACCTGGTCGACGGGACCGCGGTCACCCAGCCCAAGTACGCCACCTGGTTCGAGGGCGCCGAGTGGTCGATCGAGAACTACGGCGTGGACCCTGACATCGAGGTGACGTTCCCGCCCAACGCCTGGATCGGCGGCGAGGACCCGCAGCTCGAGCGGGGCGTGACCGAGGCGCTGGCCCTGCTCGAGGAGGAGCCGGCCGCCGTGGCCCCGCCGCTGCCGGCCCCCCGCTTCGGCCCGCGCTCCCGCTGAGCCGGGACATTCGTCGCCGGGGCCGGGCTCGGTCGCGGATACGATCGAGGCAGCGACGACGGAACTCGACCTCGGGGGCGCCCGTCGTCGGCTCCCGGAGCCCCCGGTGGGAGGTTGTCATGAGCACCGACGCACGCACTCCGCAGGGAAGCGGTGACCTCGGCATCCTGATCGGCTTCGACGGCTCCGAGCACGCCCGCGACGCCCTGCTCTACGCGGCGCGGGCCGCGCAGCGCGCCGGGACCCAGCTGACCGTGGTCAATGCGTACACGATCCCGCCGATGGTCTACGGCGTGCCCGCCGAGTTCTCCGTGGAGGACTCCCTGGAGGTCAACGCGCGAACGATCCTGGACGAGGCTCGCGAGCTGCTGGACGGCTATCCCGGGAAGGTCAACTACCTGATCGAACGGGGCGACGCGGCCGGCGTGATGGTCGGGCTGTCCTCGCAGGCCGAACTGGCCGTGGTCGGCGCCCGCGGGCGCGGCGGCTTCGTCGGCCGGATCCTGGGCTCGGTCTCCTCGGCGCTGCCGGCCCACTCCCACTGCCTCACCGTGGTCGTGCCCTCCGGCTACGCGGACGATGCCCCCGCCGGACCCGAGCGCTTCGCGCCGCCCCAGGATGACTCCCCCGTGGTGGTCGGGGTCGACGGCTCCGAGCGGAGCCACATGGCAGCGCTGGCCGGCGCGAAGGTCGCCACGGCGCGCAGCGCCCCGCTGGTGCTGTCGATGACGGTCCCGCCCCCGGAGACTTTCAACCCCTGGTATCCCGGGGCGGGCATCAATTCCGAGGCGACGATGAGCCGGCTGCAGGAGCTCGAGAACGAGATCGAGGAGGAGGCGGCCCGGCTGCGCGAGCTGTTCCCCTCCCTGCACACGACGGTGCGCGTCGAGCTGGGCGACCCGGTGGAGGCCCTGGCCGAGGGCTCGGCCTCCGCACAGCTGACGGTCGTGGGGACCCGGGGGCATGGACGCGTGGTCAGCACGCTGCTCGGCTCCGTCTCACGCGGCGTGCTGCTGCGGGCCGAAGGCGCCGTGATGGTGGCCCCCACCCCGCAGGACTGAGCGCACCGCTCGCCGGGCTGCGACCCGCCGGTCACCGTGGGCCGGCGGGTCTCGGCCGGCCCGTCTGGCTCAGCGGTGCACGAGCAGGCCCACGTCCAGACGGGCCGTGGGTGGCAGCGCACCGATCGTGGCCAGGGACGGCGCCTCCTCGTGCGCTCTGCTGGTCGACCACAGCTCGGCGGTCACCACCCGCTCCGTCAAGGAGCGATCGCGCACCGGGTACATCGCGGGCCTGTCCCGGCGCAGCCGAGCCATGGGGACCGTGGCATCGGGCCGCAGCTGCGCGGTGACCTCGGCCCGGCCCCGGGGACGGACGAGGCGCACCGCGATCCAGACGCTGAGCCTCCAGAGCATGAAGGTCGCCAGGATGATCAGGACGATGAGGGTGAGACCGAGCAGCACAGATGTCATGTCTCGATCCTGCGCAGCACTTCACATAAGGACAAGCGAACATCTGCACCCCTCTGTTCATGGTTACTGAACATATGTAGGCTCGATCCATGCTCGATCCCACGAGGCTGCGCGTCCTGCGATCGGTGGTGGAGACCGGCAGCATCCGGGCCAGCGCCGAGGCGCTCGGCTACACCCCGTCGGCCGTCAGCCAGCACCTGTCGATCCTCAGGCGCGAGACCGGGCTGGAGCTGCTGGAACGTTCGGGCCGCGGGGTGCGGGTGACCGAGACCGCGCGGGCCGTGGCCCAGGAGGCCGGCAAGGTCCTCGACGCCCTCGATGCGCTGGACCATCGGGTGGCCGATCTGCGGGCCGGGCGCACCGGCACCCTCCACTTCGGTTACGCCACCTCGGTGGCGGCGACCTGGGTGCCCGAGCTCGCCCGGGAGGTGCGGCAGCGGTTCCCCGATCTGGGGCTGGGCCTGGCGCTGCGCGACTGCGGCGGGCCCGAGGGGGCCGATGACGGTCTCGACATCGTGTTCGCCGAGGACGGCACCATGAGCTGGGGCGGCGAATGGGTGCACCACGACGTCCTCGAGGAGGGGTACGTGGCCCTGGTGTCCCAGGACCACCCGTTGGCCGACCGCGCCGCAGTGGGGTTGAAGGAGCTGGCCGAGGAGTCGTGGGCGACCGATGATCCGCTGGACTCCCGGTGGTTCCAACGCATCGGCTCGGCCTGCAAGGCGGCCGGGTTCAGCCCCTCGGTGGCGGCCAATCCCTCCGACTTCGGTGCGGTGGTCGGCTTCGTCGCCACGGGCGAGTACGTCAGCGTCCAGCCCTCGCTGGCGGCTCAGAGCCTGCGGTCCGACGTGGTCGCGATCCCGATCGAGGATCCTTCCCTGCGCCGTCGCCTCAGCGTCCACGTGCGGCGCGCGTTGGCCGGGAACCCGGCCGCCCAGTTCATCGTCGAGCAGATCCATGCCGCTGCCGCGCGCCGCGTCGACGACGTCCCCGGGGTGGTGCCGCTGGGTCCCGGCGCTGTCGTGCGCTGAGCCAATGGCCACCGCGGCACGACACGGCTCCGACCGGTGGGCCAGAATGGAGGCATGTCCTCGAGCCGTGAGCCTCTCCGCCTGGTGCGGGGAGGGGTCGCCGCGACCGTCGCCACCGCCCTCGCCCTGATCGGGCACGTGGCCGGTGGCGGCGCGATGCCCGGCTGGCTCGGGATCGCCCTGCCGTGGTGGCTGTCCGTGACGGTGTGCACGGTGCTGGCCGGCACTCGCTTCTCCCTGCCGCGGCTGTCGGCCGCGATCCTGGGCAGCCAGGCGCTGTTCCACGGGCTGTTCATGGCCGGCACCCCCGGGGACCCGGGCACCCGCCTGGTCGCCCCACCCGGCACTCACCTCGGGCACGGCTCCCATGGTGATCATGGTGGGCCCGGCGCGCAGGGCGCGCAGGGGCTGCCGGCGACCGAGGTCGGCTCGCATGCCGGGCACGCCGGGCATGGGAGCGATGGCGTCGGTGCCATCGCCGGGCATGCCCTGCACGGCAACCACAGCGATCTGGAGATGCTGCTGTGGCACATGATCGCCGCGGTGGGGACCACGGTCCTGCTGCACCGCGGCGAGACGGTGCTGTTCCGCTGCTTCGGCCTGGCAGCGAGGCTGCTGAGGTTCCTGCAGCGGCCCCTGCAGGTCGTCCCGGTGCGACGATTGGTCCTCCCGGCGCCGCGTCCCGCGCTGCCCCCGACGACCCATCTGCGCGCTGTGCGGCGCGCTGTGCTGTCCCCGCAGCTGCGGCGCGGTCCCCCGGAGGTCCTGGCCGCCTGAGCTCTCGCGGCGCACGCCGCCACCGCTCGGGACGGCTCCGGTCGAATCGCGCCCAGGTGCTCACCGCGCCCACCGGCTCATAGAGCCACAAGCCCCTGGACACCCCACCCACGCATCGCGTCGCGCACGTTCGTGTGCGCCAGAGGACCACGCTCGGTTCCCCAACGCACACAGCCGTCACGGCGCCGCGTCGGTGCTGTCGGTGCTCTTGGTGCTGTCGGTGCTCGCGGTGCTGTCGGGTCCCCCAGTGCCCTGGTACCCCTTCGGTGCTCCCAGTGCTCTGGCCCCCTGATGCTGCTCCTGGCGCATCCCCATCCATGCTCAGCAACCCCGCATGCCCTGCCGTGCCTTCGCCTGAGCTGACCCGAAGGACCCCATTCATGTCTCTGACATCTCGCATCACCACCCGCATGCTCCGCTCCCCCGCCCCGTCGTCGACCGCGCATCGGGCCTCGGTGTCCCCGCCGCCCGGTCTGTCCCGCCGTCGCGCCCTGCTGTCCCTGGCGACGATCCCGGCCACCGCCCTGATCGCCGCCTGCGGCGGGCAGAGCTCCGGCGCCACGGGCGACGGCCCCGCGGCCGGCGCCGAGGGCTCGGACGCAAGGGACGGGCAGCCGACTGCCGACGACGCTCCCGTCACCGTCACCGACCCCTGGGTCAAGGCCGCCGAGGACGGGATGACCTCTGCCTTCGGGATCATCACCAACACCACCGACACCGACCTCACCCTGGTGTCGGTGACCACGCCCGCGTCGAAGGAGGTCGAACTGCATCAGACCTCCCCCGACGGCTCCGGCGGGATGAGCATGGAGGAGAAGGAGGGCGGCTTCCCGATCCCGGCCGGTGACGAGCTCGTGCTCGACCCGGGCGGCGACCACATCATGCTGATGTCACTGACCGCTGCCCTGCAGCCCGGCGACGAGGTCGAGCTGGTTCTGCAGTTCGCGGACGGCACCGAGCAGCCCATCACCGCGACGGTCAAGGACTTCGCCGGCGCCAATGAGGAGTACGACCCCCAGGACGGCCACGATCACCACGATCACGGCGATGACCACGAGGAGCACGGCCACGAGCAGCAGGGCCACGATGAGCACGGGCACGGCGAGGACGAGGGTGACGAGGAGGAGGACCGGTGAGCCGCGCCCGCGACGGGGACCGCAACGGTCCGGCCCGGCGGCAGCTGCTGCTGGCCGGCACCGCCGGGGTCGGGGCGATCGGCGTGGGAACGGCCGCGATCGGCCTGGACCGTTCCCTGCTCAGGACCGCCGCGGGACAGGAGGACGCCTCCGCAGCCGCTGGGGTGCTCCTGCACGGCAGCGAGACGGTCCCCTTCCATGGCCAGCACCAGGCCGGGGTGGAGACCGCCGCCCAGGCCTCGGCGACCTTCCTCGGCCTGGACCTGCGCGAGCATGTCGACCGGGAGGGGCTCATCCGCATGCTGCGGCTGCTGACCGATGATGCCGCCCGCCTGACCCAGGGCCTGCCCGCACTGGCCGATACCGAACCGGAGATGGCGACCGAACCGGCTCGCCTGACCGTGACCTTCGGCTTCGGCCCGGGACTGCTGGAACGGGCCGGGACCGAGGTGCCGGAGTGGCTGGCTCCACTGCCGTCCTTCGAGATCGACGAGCTCGAACCCGAGCTGGGTGAGGGGGATCTGCTGCTGCAGGTGGCGGCCGATGATCCGCTGACCGTCTCGCATGCGGTGCGGATGCTGCTGAAGGATGCCCGGGCCTTCACCGCGGTGCGGTGGGTCCAGCACGGGTTCCGTCGGGCGCTGGGCACCCAGCGCCCGGAGACCACCCAGCGCAATCTGTTCGGGCAGCTGGACGGCAGTGCGAACCCCGAGCTCGGCAGCGACCACTTCTCCGAGGTGGTGTGGATCGACGACGGCCCCTTCGCGGGCGGCACCTCGATGGTGCTGCGCCGGATCCGTATGGATCTGGACGGCTGGGACGAGGTGGATCGGGTGGCGCGGGACAACTCCACCGGCACCCGTCAGGACACCGGCGGGCCGCTCAGCGGAGGAGGCGAGTTCGATGAGCCGGATTTCGCGGCGACCTCCGAGCACGGCTTCCCGATCATCCCGGAGTTCGCGCATGTGCGGCGGGCGCGCGGGGTCGACGAGGGAGAGCACCAGGAGATCTTCCGCCGGCCGTACAACTACGACGTGCCGCCCCCGGCGGGTTCGGAGGCCGTCTCGGAGGCGGGGCAGATCTTCGTGTCGTTCCAGGCGGACCTGCTGAGGCAGTTCCTGCCGATCCAGCAGCGCCTGTCGGACCTGGATCTGCTGAACCAGTGGACGACGCCGATCGGTTCGGCGGTGTTCGTCATCCCACCGGGCTGCGCCGAGGGCGAGTACGTCGGGCAGACGGTGCTGGAGTGAGGCTCCCGTGAGCGGTGCCCGGACATCCGACGGCAGGGTGTCCGGGCACCGGTCCGACGGGGTGATGGTCCTCACCGACGGGTCGGTCCTCGACCGTGCCGGCGTGGCGGCCTCCCTCGACCAGGCCCCGGCGTGGGACTTACACACCATCAGTGAGGAACGGCTGGCCCGCTGCAGGAGGACACCGCGACGCGATGCCGAACCGCCGGAGTGAGTCAGCAGGCCAGGACGCCGTCATCCCCTCCCTTGGCAACTGACGGCCCGATCACCCGCTGCACCCGGGCGATGCATATCCTGGCCAGGACGTCGCGCTCTCGCAGTTGGCCGATGATGCGCAGACCTACCCTCTCGACCCGCAGGAGAACGCGATGACGCCCCGTTTCAGCATCTCGAGCGACCACGCCCAGGCCCCGTTCGTGATCGGCCTCGACGTCGGCTCCGGGGGTTCGCGTGCCGCCGTCTACGACGTCAGCGGACGCGAGGTCGACAAGCGCAACCACAAGGAACCGCACGGCTTCACCGTCGGCGCCGACGGCACCTCCACCATCGACGCCGATCAGATCGTCGAGGAGCTGCGCACCTCGCTGCGCAAGGTGCTCGATGCCTCCCTGCCGGGCCCGGTGCTGGCGATCGGTTTCGACACCTTCGCCTCCACGCTGGTGGTGGTCGACGAGGCCGGTGATGCCATCACTCCCTGCATCACCTACGCCGATACCCGGTGCCACGCTCAGGTCACCTCTCTGCGGGAGCAGCTGGACACGGTCGCGCTGCATGACCGCACCGGTGCCCGCCTGCACTCCTCGTACACCGCGCCGCGCCTGGCCTGGCTGCGCGTAGAGCATCCCGACATCTGCGCGCGCGCCCACCGCTTCATGGCCCTGGGCGAGTACGTGGCCCTGAAGCTGCTGGGCACACCCGCGCTGGGCACCGCCTCGGCCGCCTGGTCAGGCATGATCGATCGCCGCACCGGCCAGTACGTCCCGGAGCTGCTCGAGGCCGTCGGGGTCGATGCCGACATGATGGGCACCCCGCTGGATCCCTCCGACGCCCTTCCGGTCGCCGACACCCCGCTGGCGACGGAGTTCCCGCAGCTCGCGGGTGCCATGTGGGTGCCGGTGATCGGTGACGGGCTGGCCGCCAACATGGGAATCGGCGCCCATGGCTCCTCCACCTGGGGCATCTCCACTGCGACCTCCGGGGCGATCCGCCAGCTGGTCTCCGGGACCACCCCGACCCTGCCCGGCGGGCTGTGGGCCTACCGCGTGGACGCCGACCGCACGCTGGTCGGCTCGGCCATGAGCGACTGCGGGCGGGTCCTGGACTGGTGCCGCAACCAGCTGCAGCTGCCGCCGGGGATCGATGCGATCGAGGCCTCCGACGTGTTCACCACTCCCCCAAGCTCCGGCACCCCGCTGGTGATCCCCTTCCTGTCCGGCGAACGCGGCACCAAGTGGCGCGACAGCTCCCGCGCGATGATGGCGGGCATCTCCGCCTCCACGACCTCGCAGGACATCCTGCGCGGCGCGATGGAGGGGGTGGCGCTGTCCTTCCTGCGCATCGCCGACCAGCTCAAGGAGATGGGCGGCGAGCCCGAGCAGATCTACCTGTCGGGCGGGATGACCGGTGCGATCCCCAGCTGGCTGCACCTGCTGGCCGACGCCCTGGGCGCTCCCATCGACCACGTGGCCGTCTCCCGCTCGACCATGCGCGGCTCGGCCGTGCTGGCCCTCGAGCAGGCCGCTCCCGACGTGGCCCCGGACCCGGTGCCCGTGCGTGAGCGCGTCGAGCCGGTCGCCGCCCACGCCGACTA
>Ga0209487_1002501_pt1 | contig 14942 bp, 13 predicted proteins | sample Poulit2012_FD_187524 | JGI IMG/M metagenome (GOLD analysis project Ga0209487, IMG submission 187524) | Agricultural soil microbial communities from Georgia to study Nitrogen management - Poultry litter 2012 (SPAdes) (version 2) | ecosystem: Environmental > Terrestrial > Soil > Agricultural land... | reverse complement strand
AAGCTACTGGGCATTACCCGGGCCCGCGAGGAGGGCATCGAGCTGCGTGTTCATCCGACCCTGGTACCTAATGAGAGCATGCTGGCCAATGTACAGGGCGCCATGAATGCGGTCATGGTACACGGTGATGCGGTGGGCTCGACGGTGTATTATGGCGCCGGGGCAGGCGAGTTGCCTACGGCTTCGGCCGTGGTGGCGGATTTGGTCGATGTGGCTCGTTTGCTGAACGCCGAGCATGATCATCGTGTCCCGTATCTGGCATTCCAGCAGGATGCCATGGCGGATATTCCCATTTTACCGATGTCGCAGGTCCTGTCTTCGTATTATTTGCGTCTGCGGGTCGTGGATCGGCCCGGGGTGTTGGCTGATGTGGCGCAGATTTTGGCTGAGGCCGATATTTCCATTGAGTCCATGTTTCAGGAGCCTGCCGTTGGTGGGGAAACCGATATTATCTTTTTGACTCACCATGCCCAGGAGGGCGCCATCGATGTCGCTCTGGAGCAAATCAGACGGCTGGATTTTGTGCGTTCTAATATGATGCGCTTGCGGGTGGAGCATTTGTAATGAGGTATATTTCTACACGCGGGGGGATGCCCGCACAGACTTTTGGACATATTTTGCTAGAGGGACTGGCCCCCGACGGGGGGCTGGCAGTGCCCGAGTCCTACCCACAGGTTAGTGCGGACACACTGGAGCAGTGGCGGGGGCTGAGCTACGAGCAGCTGGCCAGCGAGATTCTATCGTTGTTTATCACGGATATTCCCCGCACTGACCTTGACCATTTGTGTCAGGCGGCTTATGACCCAAAACTATATAGCGGTTCCGAGATGGTACCGATCAAGCCGGTATCTGATGGGCTGAGTTTGCTGGGACTGTCCCAGGGGCCGACCTTGGCCTTCAAGGACATGGCCATGCAGTTTTTGGGGCAGGTCTTTGAGTATCAGCTCGAGCGTACCGACCGGACCTTGAATATCCTGGGCGCAACTTCGGGGGATACGGGCTCGGCGGCGGAATACGCCTTGCGAGGCAAACAGCGGGTCAATGTTTTCATGCTCTCGCCTTATGGTCGCATGAGTGCCTTTCAACGAGCCCAGATGTATACCTTGCAGGATGACAACATCCATAATCTGTCTGTGCGAGGCGTGTTTGATGATTGTCAGGATATCGTCAAACATTTATCTGCCGATCTTTCCTTTAAAGAGCGCATGCGCCTGGGTGCGGTCAACTCCATCAACTGGGCCCGTATTGCCGCCCAGGTGGTGTATTATTTTTGGGGTTGGTTGCGGATCAGTACTGAGCCTTCACAGCTGGTTTCCTTTGCTGTGCCCACCGGGAACTTTGGCAATATTTTGGCAGGTCATATTGCGCGCGAGATGGGCTTGCCCATCCACCGCCTGATATTGGCCACCAACGAAAACGATGTCCTCGACGAGTTTTTCCGCACTGGGGTATATCAGCCACGACGTGCGGCCCAGACATATGAGACTTCCAGCCCATCCATGGATATTTCCAAGGCCTCGAATTTTGAGCGCTTTGTCTTTGATTTGGTGCATCGTGACGCAGCTCAGGTCAGCACCTTGTGGCGCCAGCTCGATACCAAGGGGTATTTTGATCTCAGTGCATTGCGCAGCCAGTTCACCGAGCGCTATCCGTTTCGTAGTGGAGTGAGCACGCATGCGGATCGCTTGAGCACCATTCGTCAGGTCTATGAGCAGCAGCAGTTGCTAATTGATCCACATACGGCTGATGGGGTGTTTGTGGCCCAGCAATATCTCGAGCCTGGCATCCCCATGCTGGTGCTGGAGACGGCCTTGCCGGTCAAGTTTTCTGAAACCATAGAGGAGGCCATCGGTACGCCTGCGCCCATACCCGAGCATTTGCAGGCGCTTTTGGAGTTGCCGCAAAAGGTAACTGTGATTGATGCGCAGCCTCAGCTGGTGCGCGATTACCTCGAGGCGCATGTCTTGTTATGAATGAGTTCTGCGGTGGCTAATCCCGAGCGCACCGCAGCCTCCAAAACTGCTGGGTAGTCAGACTGCACCCAGTCTGCGGCAAAATAAATATTAGGCCAGGGGCTTTGTGCCGCTGGCCTTTTTAATTGCGGGGTGGCCAAAAAGGTGGCGCGCTGTTCAGTGATCAGCAGGCTGTCCTTGATGGGGGGCAGGGGGGGAACAGAAAAAGGCAGCTGACTATTGATTTGCGTGATAATGGCTGCGGTGATCTTTTCTTTGGCCTGCCCCTTGAGATGAGCGGCATCGCTGATGACTACGCTAATGGTGGGACGGGCAAAGCTGCCGGGCAGGGCGTGGTGGTTGAACACCCACTGGCCGGATTGCAGTGCGGAGCGTTTTTCAAAGAGCATTTGCATAGGTTGGGGATTGTCCCAGGGGTGCTCAGGCTGCAAATACAAGGTGGCGATAGGATGGAAGCGAAACTGACGCAGGCAGTCCTTGAGCGCTGCCTGCCTGACCTGCTCCTGCGGGTCCGGGATGATCTCAGTATGGGTATGCTCTAATAGCCGCAAGGCAGATGGGACCTGGGTAGCAATGACACAAGCATCAAAACACTCACCTTGCAAATGGACGCGCTGTTGGGCGTCGATATGGAGGTTGCGCACCGTTGTTGCCGGGTAGTAGTTGATACCATTGAGGGCGGTTTGCACCCATAGCCGAGTCATGTCTTTCAAGGGGATATACAGGGCCATGCCGGCGCGCCCTTGACCAAGGCTATCACGCAGTACCGCCGCGAAAACCCGGGCGCTTGCTTGCTCTATGGGCGTGTTAAGGGCGGCAATGCATAAAGGCTGCCAGAGCTTTTCAATGAGCTGCGCTGACTGGCGGTGTGCCTGCAGTAGCATCTCGACCGTTTGCGCAGCAGGGGTTTGCCAATCGCGCGCACGTAATTGAGTCAAAAAACGCAGCAGCAGAAAGCGATCGGTCAGGCTCAGACCCCGACCACCCAGCAGTACGCCCAACTGATGGAGGGGTTCAGGCAGAGGCCAGACGCGAAAACGGAAACTTCGATCCAGGCTACGGAAATCCAGGTCCTGCCGATAAAAATGGCGATCCGGATCCAGACCCAGACGTTGCATCAAATCGAAAGTGGCCTCGTAAGCACCAAGCAGGATGTGCTGTCCATTATCTACCGGCCCCCACGGCGCCTTGACCCCACGGGCCCGGCCGCCTGCAGTGCGGCCACTTTCAAAAAGTGTGACCTGATGACCCTTATCGTGCAGGCTGCGCGCGCAGGCCACTCCGGCCCAGCCGGCACCGATGACAGCGACCCTCATGACTGCAGTTTTTTCAAAAAGGAACGACCGCCGGTGACCCAGGTTTTCCAGGCCAGCCAGAATTTTCTGATGGGCGTCAGGCTGATTCTTTTATCCAGCACATCCCAGCGGTCCCGATCGATTTCATGTAATAAGGTGTGATAGATAGCCGCCATCAATAGGCCCGGGCGCTGGGCACGGCGATCTGCTTCGGGCAGGGTGCCCGCAGCCAGGCGGTAGTATTCATGAGCCCGTTGGCTCTGGTACTGCATCAATGCCTCAAAGCGTGTGCTGTATTGGCCATCGAATATTTCCTGGGGGCGAACCTCAAACTGCGCTAACTCGTCTTGGGGCAAATAGATGCGGCCACGGCGGGCATCGTCACCAACATCCCGGATGATATTGGTCATCTGAAAAGCCAATCCAAGCTGAGTGGCAAACTCGGTCGTCTGAGCCTGGGTCTGACCAAAGATCTTGGCCGACAAAATCCCCACGACGCTGGCCACATGCCAGCAATAATTTTTCAGCTCCTCCCAGTTTTGATAGCGTGATTGCTCCAGATCCATCTCCATGCCATCGATGATGGCCAGCAGCTCCTCATAGCGTAAATCGTAAGCCTTGATATGTGGTTTCAAGGCCTTGAGCACAGGATGAGCGGGATTGCCGCCGTGATATAACTCGTCGACCTGCTCACGCCACCAGACGAGCTTCATACGGGCTACGGAGGGCTCTTTGGTCTCGTCCACTACATCGTCGACCTCGCGGCAAAATGCATATAGTGCCGTGATGGCACGGCGCCGCTCGGGCGGTAAAAACAAAAAGGCGTAGTAGAAACTGGAGCCGCTACGCGCGGCTTTGTCTTGGCAATATTCGTCAGGTGTCATCTTGAAATGCAGTTAGTTACGCAAGGCCCGCACAAATAATAGCAGGCTATCACGTTTTTTTATAATGGGACGGTGCTGGAACACATCAAACTGGACGTGTTCGAGTTTTTCGAGAATCCTCAGCCCGCCCTGTATGATTAGTCTGAGCTCAAAACCGATGCGGCCGGGCAAACGTCGACATAGGGGCTGACCCGAATGCAGCTTTTGTCGGGCCCGATCAACCTGGGCCTGCATGAGCTCGCGCCATTGTGTGCCCGGAGTCTGCCCGCTGTCATGCTGTGCAATGATGTCCTCGCTGAGCCCAAAGCGTTGCAGCTCAGTCTGCGGCAGGTAAACCCGGCCTTTTTGCCAGTCAATGGCCACATCCTGCCAAAAGTTGGTTAATTGCAACCCGGTACAGATGGCATCGGACATCTGTAGGCTATCGGGCCTGTGCTCATTGTATAAATACAATAAGATTCGTCCAACGGGATCGGCCGAACGCCGACAATAATCGAGCAGGGCGGCATAATCATCATAGCGGTTCGTGTAAACGTCCTGTCTAAAGGCCGATAAAAGGTCATGGAAGGGTTGTACAGGCAGCTCAAATTGTTGTATGACATCTTGCAGGGGGACAAAGATGAAACGCAGGCGATCCAGTGCATTATCAGCCAACGTACCCTGTGCAATATAGTCTAGCTGCCGACCGTATTCGTCGAGCTCTTGCAGGCGCCATTGCGGATCATGATCCCCCTCGTCAGCGACATCATCAGCACAGCGGGCAAAGCGATAGATATGTTGTATGGGTGTCCGCAGGTGCCTGGGCAGCAAGATGGAGGCGACCGGAAAGTTTTCGTAGTGATCAATGGGCATAAATATAGGGTAAAGAATTCAGCAATGCTATTAAACTACGTAATAATAACGAATTAAACAACAACGAGGGTATCAATGCCACGACCAATTGTCTTAACCATATCCCCGGAGGCGCTGACGCATAATTTGGATGTTGTGAGACAGCGCTTGCAGCACAGCGCCGATGCGTTGGGGCGTGCAGCCCCCAAGGTGTGGGCCGTGATCAAGGCCAATGCCTACGGTCACGGGATACAGACAGCCGTGCCCGCTTTTTTTGCTGCTGATGGCCTGGCCATGCTAGATTTTGAGGAGGCGCTATTATGTCGGCAGCTGGGCTGGCAAAAGCCTTTATTACTGCTCGAGGGCTTTTTTAATTATGATGATCTGTCCCTGGTGGCAGCGCACGATCTGAGTTTGGTGCTGCATCAGCCCGAGCAGCTCGAGATGCTTAGTCGGTTTGCTTCCCGCAAGCCCTTAAAGGCGTATCTAAAAATCAATACTGGTATGAATCGTTTGGGTTTTACCGCTGCCACACTGCCGCAGGCCTGGGCACAGCTGCAGACCTTAATCAATGAGCGGCAGCTGGATTTTTTGGGCGCCATGACGCATTTTTCCTGGGCGGATGAGTCGGCCGAGGCAACCAGGGCACAAATAGAAACTTTTCTGGCCTTGAACCCTGCGCCGCAGGCAGCGTTTAGTGTCTGCAATTCGGCGGCCACTTTGCATACCCAGTGGCAGGCGCTATTGCCTGCCACCGAGCAGTGGGTGCGTCCGGGTATCTGCCTGTATGGGGCTTCTCCTTTTGTGGCCGAGTCCGCTGCTCAACTGGATCTGCAGCCGGCGCAGACCTTGAGTGCAGAGATTATCAGTATTCAGGAGCTCGATGCCGGTCAGGTTATTGGCTACGGCCATACCTTTACTGCCCGGGGCCCCATGCGCATCGGGGTGGTGGCCTGTGGCTATGCAGATGGTTATCCCCGGCATGCTCCTTCCGGCACGCCGGCAGTGGTAGCGGGGCAGCGCACCGAGCTGGTGGGTCGCATATCCATGGATATGCTGACCATTGATGTGACTCATATCCCGGCGGCCGGTGTCGGTAGTCAGGTACATTTATGGGGGGCGGGCGGACCTTCGGTCGATGAGGTGGCACAGCATGCAGGCACCATCGGCTACGAGTTGGTCACCGCGGTTACCCCGCGGGTACCGCGACAGATCATCCAATCATGACAAGGGGGAACAGGTGAAAAACAAATGTGTACTTATCACTGGAGCGACCAAAGGGATTGGCTGGGCGATCAGTCAGCAGCTGGCCGATCAGGGAGCACATGTGATTGGTCTGGCCAGAAATGTACAGGATATTGATTTCCCGGGCTATCTTTATGCCTGTGATTTGAGTAATGCGGGGCAAACCGAGGAGGTACTGCGAGTCATCAGGGAAAAATATCCGGTTGATGCCATTGTGAATAATGCCGGTGTGGTCAAGCCCGAGGCCTTGGGTGAAATCGATTTGCAGTCCTTGTATGAGGTGTATGATCTTAATGTACGGGCGGCCGTACAGGTAACACAGGCCTTTGTCGCTGCAATGAAGGCCCGGCAGTCAGGGCGCATCGTCAATATTTGCAGCCGTGTGGTGCATGGGGCCTATGACCGCACGAGCTATAGTGCAGCCAAAAGCGCTTTGCTTGGCTGTACCCGCTCTTGGGCACTGGAGTTGGCACCTTATGGTATTACCGTCAATGCCGTTTCGCCCGGGCCGACCGAGACCGTTTTGTTTCGGGATGGTCATCCCGAGGGCAGTGAGCTGGAGTCCAGGGCGTTGTCTTCCATCCCCATGGGACGCATTGCCCAGCCGCAAGAGGTGGCCCATGCGGTTTTGTTTTTCCTCAGTGATGCGGCGGCCTATATTACCGGCCAGGAGCTGGGGGTCGATGGGGGCGGTTCCCTGGCCGGTCGATAGTTTTATAAACACAAAAGATAATTTATGAGCCAGAAATCTCTCAGAAGGAAATCACGCAGCATTTTTGTCTGTACCGCCTGTGGGGCGGAAAGTCCGCGTTGGGAGGGACGCTGCGCCCAATGTGATGAGTGGAATACCATTATTGAGCAGCAGCCCATCGAGACGCAGCCCGATACCCATCGTTTTGCGGCATTGGCAGGGGCCAGTCCCGTGCAAAATTTGGCGGAAATACAGGCGCGCGAGGTCGAGCGACGCCTGAGCGGCATTAGCGAGCTGGACCGGGCCCTGGGAGGCGGTATGGTGGCCGGCGGGGTGGTTTTGATCGGCGGGGATCCGGGGGTTGGCAAGTCCACCCTGCTTTTGCAAACAGTCAGTAGCATGGCCAATCAATGGGCGGTATTGTATGTAACTGGTGAGGAGTCTGCCCAACAAGTCGCACTGCGCGCCCAGCGGCTTGCCTTGCCGACCGAGCAGGTGCAGTTGCTGGCTGAAATTCGGTTGGAGAGCATTATTGCCACGATTCTGGAAAAACGTCCCGAGGTGGTGATCATCGACTCCATCCAGACACTTTATTCCAGTGAGCTAAGTGCCGCCCCCGGTTCTGTATCGCAGGTCCGCGAGTGTGCAGCACAGTTGACCCGGATTGCCAAACAGTATGAGATGACCATGGTTTTTATCGGCCATGTGACCAAGGATGGCGCACTGGCCGGCCCCCGGGTGCTAGAGCATATCGTTGATACAGTGTTGTATTTTGAGGGCGATACCCATTCCTCCTTCAGATTGATTCGGGCCATTAAAAACCGCTTTGGAGCCATCAATGAGCTGGGGGTCTTTGCCATGACAGAGCGCGGGTTGCGCGGGGTCAATAATCCTTCGGCTTTATTTTTGTCCCGCCACGCTGCACAGGTGCCTGGCAGTTGTGTGGTGGCAACGCTCGAGGGCACGCGTCCGCTTTTGGTGGAAATACAGGCATTAGTGGATACAGCGCATGTGCCCAATCCCCGGCGCTTGTCTGTGGGGCTCGAATCCAGCCGTTTGGCCATGCTGCTCGCAGTGTTACATCGTCATGCGGGGGTGGCCACCTACGATCAGGATGTATTTATCAATGCGGTTGGCGGGGTACGCATCAGCGAGCCGGCAGCGGATTTGGCCGTTTTGGTCGCCATAGTATCCTCGCTGACCAATCGCGCCTTGCCACGGGGCTTGCTCGTATTTGGCGAGGTTGGATTGGCAGGTGAGATTCGGCCAGCGGCTCGGGGGCAGGAGCGCTTGCGCGAGGCTGCCAAATTGGGATTCAAACAGGCTGTCATCCCCAAGGCTAATGCACCTCGAGCACCGATAGAGGGTCTGCAAATCATTGCTGTTGAGCGCGTGGATGAGGCCATTGCCTTTATCCGCGAGCAGGGGAGCCAGGGCGCGTGAGCTTTATTTTTACTTTCCTGATTTTGGCAACGGTGGGCGCAGCCATCGGATTTTTGGGGGGCTTGGTCGGGATAGGCGGGGGCTTGCTCGCCATCCCGTTTTTTGTGCTTGCCCTGGGCTATGAGCAACAGGCGGCACAGGGCACTGCACTTATCATGGTCTTGCCGGCAGTACTGACTACCTTATTTAATTATCACCGTTTGGCGCCCATTCCTTTCAAAGAGGCAGTCGCGGGCGCCAGCACCTCGGTTATTTTTACCTGGCTTGGGGCGCGCTTTGCCCTGGGCCTCGATCCGGTCGTGTTACAGCGTTTCTATGCGGGTTTTGTCTTGTTTCTGGCGTTGTATTATTTTTATAAAAGCCGACCGCCCAAAGCGGGGGTGGAGAGGGTCGCGGCCCGGGAAAATATTCCCATCTATTATTTCATGCTCATTGGCATGGTCTCCGGCAGTGCCGGCGGGGTCTTTGCCGTGGGGGGTTCAGTAGTAGTCGTGCCGCTACTGACCACGTTATTCCATTTCTCCCAGTTCCGTGCCCAGGCGCTGGGCCTGAGCATGATAGTACCCGGTATTGTGGTGGCCTTGCTGACCTATGCTTATCACGGCCAGGTATTGGTTCTCTCGGGTTTGCCCATGGCAATTGGCAGTTTGTTGTTAGTGCCGCTCGGTGTGCGGGTGGCTTATGGACTGGCGGAGTCTCGCCTGCGTTTCATTTTTGCCTTTACCTTATTAGGCATTGCTTTTTTATTGTATTACTCTACCCGTTAACTAATGGATTGTGCGGTATGATGGACGGGCAGATGCTGCCCCTTGTTTTTTGCCCGGATGACCATGGACGAATTCACTGCTTCGGCAACGACCACTACCATTCAGACCCCGCATTGGGGGTTATGCTATCACCCTGGCTGCTATCCGGATGCGGCTCCGACGCCGGCTTCGTTTTCTCCTCAGTCTGCCGAGCTTCAGGCACAGCCGGTGGCTCAGGGGGGACGCCAGGCTGCTTGGTATATTCAGCTGCCCCGCGCACAGGCAGGGGTCCTGCGTCATTATCGTCGCGGGGGGATGATTGCCCGTTTTCTTCATGATCAGTATTTTTGGTGTGGCGCCCAGCGTACCCGTTCCTGGGCAGAGTATGAGATCATGACTTATCTTTACGGGCAGGGCGTGGCGGTGCCGTTGCCTGTCGCTGCCCTTTGGCAGCGACAGGGGATGTATTATCGGGCTGCGCTCATTACCGAGCGCATCATGGGGGCACGGCCGTTGGCTCAGGGTCTTGCTACTGAGTGGATACAGCCCGTGGCACGGGCGATCAAGCAGATGCACGATGCCGGCGTCGATCATGCCGATCTGAATGTCTTTAATATTTTGCTGGATGCGCAGGACAAGGTTTGGCTGATAGACTTTGATCGGGCTCGTCAGTTCACCGTATTGAGTTTTGCGCGCCGGCAGCGCAATCTGGTGCGCTTGCAGCGCTCCATTAACAAGGAGTTTGGACCTGCCGGTCAGCGTTGGTACGAACAGCTCGCTCAAACGTACCGGCAGTGGATGTTGGGTGCCTAGGTATTTAAAGTTTTATGAGTTGATAGATGATGAGTTATTCCCAAGATGAATTAAAAGGGTTGGTGGCCCAGGCGGCCATTGAGTTCATAACGCCGCAGCTGGCCAAGGACACGATATTGGGCATTGGCACGGGTTCCACGGTGGATGTTTTTATCGACCGCCTGGCGGCCTCGGGCCTGTCTTTCAAGGGGGCGGTATCGAGCTCAGAGCGCTCTACCAAGCGCTTGCAGCACCACGGCATCAGGGTTTTTGATCTTAATGAGGTCGATGCTCTGGATTGGTATATCGACGGCGCAGATGAAATCAATGCGCACGGCGAGATGATCAAGGGTGGGGGCGGGGCCTTGACCCGCGAGAAAATTGTCGCCTCTGTGGCCCGGCAGTTTTTGTGCATAGTAGATGAGAGTAAGCGCGTCGAGGTGCTGGGCGATTTTCCTTTGCCTGTCGAGGTCCTGCCCATGGCTGAGCGCAGTGTAACGCGCGCCTTGACGGCTTTGGGTGCGCGGGTGGAAAAAAGGGCAGGCTTCATCACGGACAATGGCGGGGTCATCCTTGATTGCCATGGGTTGCGCATCGATGAGCCGCAGGCTTTGGAGCAGACTTTGAACAATATCCCCGGGGTGGTGTGTTGCGGGGTCTTTGCCCAGCGCAAGGCCTCTGTCGCGCTGATTGGCACTCAGCAAGGTGTCATCAAATCTTAATAATCCCGTTATACTATGTGATTGGACAAGAATAACCAGCACGTTACGGGGATGCCTATGTTTGAGCACACGAATAAGCAGTTTCATGCCGATTTGGAAACCACGCGCTCCATGTTTTTAAAAATGGGCGGGGTAGTGGAGATTATGGTCAAGCAGGCCATGGAAGCACTTTTTAGTGGCAATCTGGCACTTGTGGATGAGGTGCTTGAGCATGAGAATCAGGTCGATCAGCTCGAGGTGGATATTGACGAGCGGATTACCAATCTCATCGCCCGTAATCAGCCAACTGCCATTGATCTGCGCATGCTGTTGTCTGTTTCTAAAATGTTGACTGATCTGGAACGCTGCGGAGATGAGGCTGAGCGTATTGCGCGTATGTCGCGGCGTTTGCACAAATCAGACTCCGGCTATCAGCCAGTGGTGGAGCTACGCCATATGAGCAACTCGGTGGTTCACATGATCAACCGGGCGCTCGATGCCTTTGCTCGTCAGGATGTGGTTCTGGCCGCTGAGATAGTACGCAGTGATCGTGAGGTCAATGAGGAGTGGAAAGGCTCGTTACGCCATATCATCACCTATATGATTGAGGATCCACGCACGATTTCCCGTTCTATTGATTTGATTTTTATTGCCCGGGCATTGGAGCGCATAGGTGATCATGCCAAAAACATGGCTGAGCGGGTGATTTATATGGTGCGTGGTGATGATGTTCGCCATGCGGGACTACGCTATATTGTGAGCACCGTCCTCGGTCAGGATGTTGACTTAGAGGACGGCGATGATGAGGACCTATGAGTTTTACTCCGAGGGCGGGACAAAGCCCTGGGCCTCAATATCCGCATCGTGAAAGAAATACAGCTCCATTTGTTCGGTCAGATACTTGCGCGCACGCGGGTCGGCCAGATTGAGCATGTTTTCATTAACAAGACGGGTCTGAATCATGACCCAGTCTTGCCAGGCCTGTTTGGACACAGAGCGCCAAATGCGCTCGCCCAGCTCGCCGGGATAGGGCGGGAAATCCAGGCCGGGCGCTTCCTTTTTCAGTTTTACACATTGAACCATGCGAGTCATCAGTTTAACCCTTTGTTTTAAAGTTGAAGATTGAAAGGCGAATCAGCCCCTACAGGCTTTTAATGAAAATCAGACTATTGCGGGCTGGATTATAGCGGGCTTGTTTGGCCCGGGGCAGATCAGATATGACGCCCTTGACAAAGCCGCGCTTTAAAAACCAGTGTGATGTGCGGGTTGTCAGCACAAAAATGCTGTTCGCTCCCAGGGCACGTGCACGCTGCTCGGCATGACGCAGCAGCAGCTCGCCGTCACCCCCGCTTTGCCACTCAGGATGCACTACCAGGCAGGCCATTTCAACCATGCCCTCGCCCAGATAGGGGATTATGGAGACGCAGCCATAAATAATGCCGTCATGCTCCAATACGGAAAATGTCTCGACATCCCGCTCGATCGTAGCACGACCCCGTGGAATCAGCGTGCCATCAGCCTCCAGTGGCTCAAGCAGCTGTAAAATGGCCCCTACATCATCCTGGGTGGCCGGGCGCAGATCATCGAGTTTATCCTCGACGACCATGGTGCCAACCCCATCGTGGGTAAATATCTCCAGTAACAGGCTACCATCCAGATCATAGGGGATGATATGCGCCCGGGGCACGCCACGCTTGACCGCCAGGGAGGCCTTTTCCAGAAATATTCGCGACTCCTCATCCAGCCTGCCCTCTCTGAGTAAGGCATCTGCACCGGCGCGTGCGAGCTCCCCGTCAATGGGCGTGGTGCAGTTTTGCTCGACGATAGGGGCAGGCGCGAGATAGATTAGTTTTTCAGCGCGCAGGGCGCTGGCTGCGTACTGGGCAAGCTCCTCCATATGCAGGCTAAAGGCCTCGCCGGTTGGCGAAAAGCCCAGTGGGGAAAGCAGCACGACAGACTCCTGCTCGAGTGTTCGCAGTACTGACTCAGTGTCGATTTTGCGTACCGCACCCGCATGTAGATAGTCCACACCCTCAATCACCCCCACGGGGCGGGCCACGACAAAATTGCCCGACACGACCCGCATTTTTGCATGCGACATCGGTGTATTGGGCAGGCCCTGGCTAAAAGCGGCCTCGATATCCAGACGTATCTCGCCAGCGGCCTCCTTGACACACTCGAGCACGTCGCTGTCGGTGGGTTCAGTGTGCCGGCCGATGCGGGCGTTGAGGCCCTTGAGACGTAGCTGCTCGTTCACCTGGGGGCGCGAACCGTGCACGAGGACGAGCTTGATTCCCAATGCACTCAGTAATGATAGGTCAGGAACAAGCGTGTTAAGATGACCATCTCTAATCAGCTCACCTCCAAAACCAATCACAAATGTTTTGCCCCTAAAGCGGTGCACATAGGGCGCAACCTCACGAAACCAACGGACAAACTGCGCGGGGGCAGCCTCGGGAGGTATTTGGGCAGAGCGGAGTTCGGGGGTCTGGGATTGGTTCATGATAGCTAAAAAGGTAAATTACACTAGTAAAATTATACAGATTAGATCAGGTGAATGAATTACATGCACACAGCGGCACAACATGATTCAACACAAGCAGCACTGCCTTTTGAGATTACCTATCCAGAAGAGCTCCCAGTCAGTGCAAAACGTGACAATATTGCCAGAGCCATACAAGACCATCAAGTGGTGATAGTCAGTGGCGAGACAGGCTCGGGGAAAACAACACAGATTCCCAAAATATGCCTGGAGCTGGGTCGCGGTCGGGACAAGGCCATCGGTCATACCCAGCCTCGCCGGATGGCGGCGACCTCTGTCGCACAACGTATTGCCGATGAGTTGCAAACACCCTTGGGGCGTTGGGTTGGTTATCAAATCCGTTTTGATGACAAAAGCAGGGACGATACTGCCATCAAGCTGATGACCGACGGTATCTTGTTGGCTGAAACCCAGCGTGATCCGCTGTTGCGCAAATACGATACCATTATCATCGATGAGGCTCACGAGCGGAGTCTGAATATTGATTTTTTGTTGGGCTTTTTGCATCAGCTGGTGCAAAAAAGAAAGGATCTCAAGCTCATCATTACCTCGGCCACCATCGATGCAGAAAAATTCTCTCGGCATTTTGCCATCGATGGCAAGCTGGCGCCCGTGATTGATGTGACCGGGCGACTTTATCCTGTGGAGATTCGCTATCGACCGGTATTGACCGAGGATGAGCAGCAGGAAGGCGATGAGGGAGAGCGGGATCTCAATGATGCCATCGTGGATGCCATTGAGGAGTGCCGGCGCCACGGCAGCGGGGATGTGTTGGTGTTTCTGCCCGGGGAGCGCGAAATTCGCGAGGCGGCTCAGCACCTGCGACGACAGCAGTGGGTTGGGGTGGACATCCTGCCGTTATACGCCCGCTTGGGACAGGCCGAGCAGCAGCGCATCTTTCGTCCGGCAGGCCAGGCGCGGAGAATTGTACTGGCAACAAACGTGGCAGAGACCTCGGTGACCGTGCCGGGCATACGTTTTGTGGTGGATTCTGGCCTGGCACGTATCAAGCGGTATTCCTGGCGTAACAAGATTGAACAGCTGCGTATTGAACGCATCAGTCAGGCCTCGGCCAACCAACGCGCGGGTCGTTGCGGGCGTTTGGGGCCTGGCGTGTGCATTCGTTTGTACAGTGAGGAGGACTTTGAGCAGCGTGCGGAGTTTACCGATCCCGAGATATTGCGTTCGTCGCTGGCCTCGGTAATCCTGCGTTTGAAATCCTTGGGGGTGCATGACATAGAGCATTTCCCATTTGTGGATCCGCCGGCAGGTCGTGCCATTGCAGACGGTTTTCAGATTTTGCAGGAGGTAGGCGCCCTTAGCGATCGGGGTCGGCTCACCCGGGTCGGGCGCACGTTGTCAGGCTGGCCTCTGGACCCACGTATTGGCCGCATGGTCATCGCCGCAGAGCGTTTTGATTGCTTGTCCGAAATGTTGGTCATCGCTGCAGGGCTATCCGTGCAGGATCCACGTGAGCGTTCCATGGAAACCCGGGAGCAGGCAGATAGACTACATCAGCGTTTTAACCATTCACGCTCTGAGTTTTTATCCTATGTCAATATGTGGCAGTGGTATGCGGACCTGATCAAAAGTCGCTTGTCCCGGCGTGAGTTGGCTCGCCGGTTACGTGAACAGATGTTATCTGTGCGTCGCTTTCGGGAGTGGCGTGAGGTCTATAAACAACTGAGCACATTGGTCCGTGAGCAAAAGTGGCGCTTGAACCAATCAAAAGCCACCTATGAGCAGATCCACATGGCCCTGCTCACGGGTCTGCTAGCGAATATCGGTTATCGTACCGA
>Ga0209487_1002500_pt1 | contig 14944 bp, 10 predicted proteins | sample Poulit2012_FD_187524 | JGI IMG/M metagenome (GOLD analysis project Ga0209487, IMG submission 187524) | Agricultural soil microbial communities from Georgia to study Nitrogen management - Poultry litter 2012 (SPAdes) (version 2) | ecosystem: Environmental > Terrestrial > Soil > Agricultural land... | reverse complement strand
TGGGTCAGAAACCGGGGCAAAACCAACAAATGAGCTGCGATAGCTCGACTTGCTGTACTGGCCATTGACTATTTTTCTGGCGGTACCGCTTTTGCCCGCAACACGATAGCCATGTACAGCTGCACGGCGCGCCCCATCGGGCCCTGCCGAGGCCTCGAGCATAGCCCGCATTTGCTCTGCCACCTGGGGGCTAAAGACCCGTGTGCTGGTGGGCTGGGTATCCCTTTTTAATAAACTCAAAGAAACCATATCGCCATCACGGGCAAACACCGTAAACGCCTGGGCCATCTGCATCAAAGACACTGACAAACCATAACCATAAGCCATGGTTGCGCGCTCGATGGGGCGCCAAGTATCCCACGGACGCAAACGACCTGCGGCCACACCGGGAAAACCTAACTGTGGGGCATGCCCAAAACCCAGCTGCTGAAAGGCCGACCACATTTGCTCTGAGCTTAAACGCTCGGAGAGCATGGTCATACCGATGTTGCTTGAGCGGCGCAAAATACCGGCCACATCGAGCACGCCGTTGCGGCTAACATCAGAAATCACCGCCCCCTCGTAACGATATTTACCCTGACCAGTATCAAATTGAGTCTGCATATCAACGGCCCCAGACTCCAAGGCCAAAGCCACGGTAAAGGGCTTCATAATTGAGCCGGGCTCAAAGGTATCAGTCAACACCCTATTGCGTAAGGCATCACCCTTGCGGTCATTGCGATCATTGGGGTTATAAGTGGGCAGATTGACCAAAGCCAACAGCTCACCAGTTTGTACATCAAGTACCACGGCCGAGCCTGCATCAGCCTCGTGATAATCTAAAGCCTTTTTTAAGGCGCGATAGGTATCGTATTGCACCCCTGCATCAACAGAAAGCAGCAAATCTTGACCATGCTGCGGTGGAATAATATCACGTACATCTTCGACAATGCGCCCTAAACGATCACGCACCACACGGCGCGAGCCAGGCTGCCCCGAAAGCAAATCATTAAAGGCGAGCTCGATGCCCTCTAGGCCTTGGTCTTCTATATCAGTAAAGCCCAGCAGATGGGCCAAGCCCGGGCCCTCGGGATAATAGCGCCGCATCTCATCTTGTTGATGCACCCCAGGCACATTAAGCGCAGCCACCTGCTCGGCAAGCTCTAAATCAACCTGTCGACGCAAATAAACAAAACTGCGCCCAGTATTTTGTATACGCTTTTGTAAGTCGGCCACCGATAAATTAAGCAGCTGCGCGAGCTGTTGCAGCTGCTCGGGGGTTGCTTTTTTGGCATCGTCGGGGATCACCCAAATGGCCTTAACGGGCACACTCGAGGCGAGTACCACCCCACCGCTACGATCAAAGATCTTGCCCCGTGTGGGCGGCAACACCACCGTACGCTCAAAGCGGCGCACCCCCTGCTCTTGTAAAAACTGCGTAGACAGGCCTTGTAAATAAAGCGCCTTGATCAACAAAGCCAAAAAGCCCAACATCAATAACAACATAACGAAGCGTGCCCGCCATACGGGCATGGCCTCGTTAAGCACAGGGTTAGAATAAAAACCAAAAGGCTTCATGGCTGCCCTCCCTGCGGTGTCGGGGGCAAGGTAAGCAGCTGCCCAGACAGATAAATTGTGTGCTCGGGCCCGGCTGGCGCCATAGAAAAGCTCTCGCGGGCGATCTCGTCAATACGGGCGTTACGGGTTAGCTCGGCGCGCTCGAGCTGCAAGCGACGCCATTGCACATCAAGCTCTTGGGCATGATTGCGTAACTGTTCAATTTGCACATATAAATCACGCGCATCGTAACGCGTGCTAATAAGTTGAAAGCCCATAAAAGACACCAAAACCATCAGGGGCAAGACAAATCTGATCATTATCGTCGCCCCCTTCTTGCGTAATCTTGGCCCGAGCGCTCGTAATACTGAGCACTCTTGCGCCACTCTTGCTGCCAGTTATCGGTAAGGGGCTTTTTGCTGCGCTCGGCCACACGCAAAACTGCCGAACGCGCACGGGGGTTAGCCTCGATCTCGGCTGCTGTGGGCAGCACGCGGCCTAAGTTTTTTAGCCATGGATCAGGTAACTGCTCTTGGGTAAGGGGCAGGTGTGCATAAGCCGCCTCGGGCCGGGCGCCCGCCGCAATAAAACGTTTAACGATGCGGTCTTCTAGAGAGTGAAAGCTGATCACGGCCAAGCGCCCCCCTGTTTTTAAAAGCTGTAAGCTTAGCGGCAGCGTAGTCTCGAGTGCCTCGAGCTCGCGATTGATGTGAATCCGTATAGCCTGGAAGGTGCGTGTCGCCGGATGATGTGCTTGCGCGCGCGCGGGCACGATACGGGCGACCAACTGGGCGAGATCATGCGTGGTCTGCAACGGAGAGGATTGGCGGCGTGTTGCAATCGCCTTTGCAATCTGGATAGCATGCCGTTCTTCGCCATAATCTTGTATGACCTCCTTCATTTCGTTAATGCTTGCCTGAGCAAGCCACTGAGCAGCCGTCTGCCCAGTGCTGTTGTCCATGCGCATATCTAAGGGGCCATCATGCATGAATGAAAACCCCCGCTGGGCCTCGTCAAGCTGCGGCGAAGACACGCCCAGATCGAGCATTAGCCCATCAATTTGTTTGACCTCATGCATCGCCAAGGCATCATCGAGCTGCTCAAAGCCAGCATGTACGGGTATTACTCGGCCATCTTGCTGTTGCAATTGCTCGGCAACAGCAATGGCTGTAGGGTCTTTATCAAGCACATATAAACGCGCCTGCTCGGCCAAAAAGGGCAACAACGCCCGACTATGACCCCCGCGCCCAAAAGTGCCATCTACAAACACACCTGTGACGCTGCCGTGCGCAGGCAGACCTTGCAAGGCACGCCGCGCCCTAAAGCGGGGCGTAACCAAAGCAGAAATAACCTGCTCGAGCAAAACGGGGCGATGAGGCTGGGCGGTCATGGGCCGAATTAACTATGCAAATTAAAAAGAGAAATTTTCAAACGCTGCAGATAGGCCCTCTTGCAAGCCACTATCGAGGTTTTCCTCGAGCTCGGAAGGCAACCAAATCTCAAAATGGGTGCCCATACCTAAAAGCATGGCCTCGCGCTCTAAATTAGCCGCTTGGCGTAACTCTGCAGTGATCAAAATACGGCCCGCAGAATCCATCTCGACATCGTGCGCACTACCTAACAACAAACGCTGAAAAGCACGGGCAGACATCGGCATAGCCGCGATCTGCTCACGCTTGCCCTCCCACACAGAACGGGGATACAACAGCAAGCAATCATCGGGGTGGCGTGTTAAAGTGAGGCGCCCCTCGTCACGAGAAAGCAAGGCATCGCGATACCGGGTCGGAATAGACATCCGCCCTTTGGCATCTAGCGATAGCGCACTGCTTCCTTGAAACATGGGTGTCTCCCACTTTTTTACACATTTCCCTACTTTTTCCCACTCTAAGCCAATTCCCCGCACTGGTCAAGATTTAAAGGTCTTTTTTTCAATTACAACAAGCACTTACAGCTGTATAAATAACCACACAAATTTAAAAACACAAATCAAATCAAACCATTGGGTCAGAAGGCTAAAGTGAATTAGCTACTAGCGCTCTTGACGCTCCGTGTTTTTCTGCCGCACAAGGGCAAACACCGCTCGCGCAGCCAAATAGGAAAGGGACGGAAACAAACACGCATATAAGGAAAGATATGGATAAAATATGAAATTGCCTGCAGGCAGTGGGAGACAGGGCTGGGACCTGATTACTTATATGTTCAGTAGCAGTCGGGTTAAAGCTTGATTATCTATATGTTCAGCAGCAGTCCGGCTGATGTTTAATGGTTAGGTTTTTAGTTAGTGATATTTTTCTCAGGGCGAACAGCTGCGCGCTCAGAGACTCTGTGCGAACTTATAAGGCACTGTACGATCACATAGACCCTGTCGGCGACGCTGTCTAGGGCTGCCCCTATGCCAATAAAAAAAGCGGCTTGGATAAGCCGCCAAACGTGGAGATAAAAAATAGGAGTGAGGTGCGCCTATAGGCCGGATTCTGTAGCCATACCGTAGTATGGTGGCAACCATTCGTCTAGGCCAGCTATTGCTAACTGGCTCGTGCCACCTACCCGCATACTTGGACGGACCGCCCTGCAGGTACAATGACCAACGTATGCCTATTTGGTGTTGCTCCCGATAGAGGTTGCCGCGTTTCACCCTACTATGATGTGATCAAAGTAGACTCGTCTCTGTGGCCCTATTCCTCGACTTGTCGTCGGACGGCTGTTAGCCGCTATCGTGTCCTGTGGAGTCCGGACCTTCCTCGGCGTAAAGGCCGCGGTTGCCCAGCGCACCCCAGCGTATTTATTATACATTATACTTGCCTCATAAGCTTGAACATATTTTTGATTCATTGCTTGCTGTCTTTTTGTGGCACATTGTTTGCAGTCATTTAACTGTTTGTTTTCTTTATCGTTTGTTGGTTTTTTTACTGTTTGTTGTCTTTATGGTTATTGGCTTTTAACTGTTTGCTGTCTTTATCGTTTATCAGCCTTTTACTGCTTATTGGTTTTTAGACCGTCTCTGGTCTTTTTACAGTTTAATCGCCCTTTACTGTTTTTGATTTTCCCCTTTTTATTGTCCTTTTCTTGTACCCCTTAACACGCACTATATGGCTTCACACCTACTTACTTTACAAGACGTTAACCTCTCTTTAGGTCACCACTCATTATTAACCGATGCCAACCTCATTATTCATAATGGCGAGCGCTGTGGTTTAATCGGCCGCAATGGCTCGGGCAAATCATCGTTACTCAAACTTATAGATGGCCGCTTAGAGCCTGATTCGGGCACCATTCAAAAAAGAGTGGGGCTACGCACGGCAACGGTAACCCAAGAGCCCGAGTTGCCTGCGGACATTAGCATTTATGATTATCTATGCGCCGACTACCTCGAGGCCGAAGATTGGCAACGCCCAGCCAAGGTCGAACAATACATCACTGCATTATCCCTGCCTAATGATGCCCAACTGCAAACCTTATCGGGGGGCATGCGTAAACGCGTGGCCCTAGCCTATGCCCTGCTCGAGGCGCCTGATCTATTGCTTTTAGACGAGCCCACCAACCATCTAGACTTTGATGGTATTCGCTGGCTCGAGGAACAGATCATCGACTTTCGTGGTGCCATCATTGTCATTACCCACGATCGCCGTTTTTTAGATACTGTTACTACCCGCATCATCGAGCTCGACAGGGGGCAGTTATTTAGTTTCCCAGGCAATTTTCAGCAGTGGCAAGAGCGCAAGGCCGAGTGGCTCGAGGCCGAGGCCCAAGAGCACGCGCGTTTTGACAAGCTACTGGCCCAAGAAGAGGCCTGGCTGCGGCGTGGCACCCGTGCCCGACGCGTACGTAACCAAGGTCGTGTACGGCGACTCGAGTCGTTGCGACGCGAGCGCGCCCAACGCCGTGAGCGTGCAGGCAATGTTAGTTTTGCCGTTGACGAGGGGCGCCGCTCGGGGCGTCTCGTCGCCGAGGTACAAAATATCCATCATGGCTACAATGGGCGCAAGCTTATCGATGATTTTTCTACTGTTATTTTGCGCGGTGATCGCATCGGCGTACTGGGCCCTAACGGCGCAGGCAAGACCACCCTACTCAAGATTTTGCTAGGCCATCTACAACCTGACCAAGGCAGTGTTCGTCATGGCACACAGCTCGATATCGGCTTTTTTGACCAGATGCGCAGTAGCCTTGATGAAGACAGCACGGTTATTGATGCCATCAACCCCGGCAATGAGTGGGTAGAAATAGGCCAGCAGCGCAAACACGTCGTCAGTTATCTCGAAGATTTTCTCTTTGAGCCGGCGCAGGCCCAAGCCCCAGTACGTACCCTTTCAGGCGGTGAGCGGGCCCGCCTAGCCTTGGCGCGCCTATTTACCCAACCTACCAATGTGTTGGTACTTGATGAACCCACTAACGATCTCGATATCGAGACCTTAGAGCTGCTCGAGGAGCTTTTGGCCGACTATGCGGGCACCGTACTGTTGGTTAGCCACGACCGTAGCTTTCTAAATAATGTGGTCACCCAAGTCATCGTGGCCCAAGGTGAGGGGCAATGGCAAGAGTATGTAGGCGGGTATGACGACTGGCTCGAGCAGCAGCTCGCCCAGCAGCAGGCACAAAAAACCACCCAACATCAGGGGGCAAAAACCGCTGCGCGCAGTGCTGAGGCTAATGTGCAAGCCCCAGCAACCAAAGAGAGCAAAGCCGCTACGCAGCCAGAGACGCGCACCACTCAAGACTCAGCCCGCCCTACTCGGCGCAGCCGTCTAGCCCCTTGGGAGGCCAAAGAGCTCGAAGCCCTGCCCGAAAAAATTGCCAGCCTAGAAAAACGTCAAGCCGAACTGGCCGACAAGCTAGCTGACCCCAATCTCTACGATGAGGGCCCTGAAAAAGCCCAAGAAATCGAGGCACAAATAGAGCAAACCGAGGAAGAGATGCTTGAGCTTTTTGAGCGCTGGGAAAACCTAGAAGCAAAAAAAGAGGCTTAATAGCAAGGCTACCCAAGGAACAAGGGCCCTTAAAGAATAAGGCTGCACTGAGGAGCAAGGGGCCCTAAAAAACAAGAGGCCGATGCAATAAGAGGCAACATACACCATCGCCCTGCATAGGCCCCAAATAAGCCTATTAAAGCCCTAGCGGATCGACATCAATAATAAAGCTATGCAGCAGCCTACTAATCAGCCAACTGCCAGTTAAGCGGCTCGCCCGCAGCCAAAGGGACGATGGTGTCATGGCCATCGACCGCAACCTGACTGGGTATGGTTTGGGCCTTGCGCACCAAACTAATGGTGTCAGAGCTTACAGGTAGGTCATAAAAGGCGGGGCCATTGCGACTAGCAAAAGCCTCGAGATTGTCGAGTTTGCCTGCCTGCTCGAAGGCTTGCGCATAAAGGGGCAAGGCATGCAAAGCACTATAACAACCGGCACAACCGCAGTCTTGCTCTTTGTGCGCCCGAGTATGCGGCGCGCTATCGGTACCCAAAAAGAAACGCTGATGCCCACTCGTCGCGGCATCAAGCAGGGCTTGCCTATGGACCTCGCGCTTTAAAACTGGCAAACAATACCAATGTGGACGCAACCCGCCTTGAAATAAATCATTGCGATTATAAAGTAGGTGCTGAGGGGTAATGGTTGCCGCAATGGGCCCCTCGGCGCTGCGCACATAATCAACCCCCTCTTTGGTGGTCAAATGCTCGAACACTACCTTGAGCTCGGGAAAACGCGCCCGCAAAGGCAGCATCACACGCTCGATAAAAACAGCCTCGCGATCAAAAACATCGACTGTTGGGTCGACCACCTCGCCATGCACCAACAAGGGCATACCCAAGGACTGCATCGTGTCTAAGACAGCCGAGCAATGCCCGAGTAAATCGGTCACCCCTGCATCAGAATTGGTGGTGGCCCCGGCCGGATAAAGCTTGACAGCATACACTGCCCCCGAATCATGCGCCCGGATAATCTCATCAACAGGGGTATTGTCGGTGAGATATAAAGTCATCAACGGCTCAAAGGTAGCGTCAGAGTTTGTATCGGCCCCCGCGGTGCTCGCCAAGCTGCGGTCGAGGGCCTGCATAATACGCTCGCGATAGGCCAAAGCCTGCTCGGTGGTGGTCACCGGTGGGGTTAAATTGGGCATGATTATCGCCCGCCCAAACTGTCGGGCGGTATGGCCAATAACGGCGTCTAAAAGCGCACCATCGCGCACATGTAAATGCCAGTCATCAGGGCGAGGTAGCGTAAGGCTGTCAACGTTTTTATGCATAGTCATTACCGTGCAAAAAGCCCGTATAAACAACCATACGGGCCAAAGTCTGCACGCATCAAAGGTACCTGCCCAGGTGGCCGCCAAACCCAAATAGGGCGGCCACCCAAACAAGCTATTAATAAATCAAGCTGGGCAAAGCCAAGCTAAACCACGGCACATAGGTAACCGCTAATAATGCTACGAGCATCAATATGAGGAAAGGCAAGCACGAGATAAAGACCTCGTAAAGACTCATATCAGAAATGCGCATGGCCACAAATAAGTTTAGCCCAACTGGTGGGGTAAGCATACCAATAGAGAGGTTAACCAAAGTAATCACCCCAAAGTGGATGGCATCAACCCCGACTTGTGCGGCAATGGGCTGCATCAAAGGTGCCAAAATAATAATTGCTGAGGCACTGTCTAAAAAGCTCCCCGCAACCAGCATAATGACGTTAAAGAGCAGCATAATTAAAAACGGTGAGTCTGTCGTCGACAACACCTCAGCGGCAAGCTGAGTAGGTGCCCCGGTTGAGGCCAGTATCCACGAAAAGGCCGAAGCCCCCGCAGTAATTAACAACAAGGTACCGGCAACCAGACCCGAGGTTTTTAAGATGCCTAGGGTTTCTTTAAGACTGATATTGCGGTAAATCAGTGCACCAACTATCCAGCCATAAAAGCAGGCCACAGCAGCCGACTCGGTGGGCGTAAACACCCCCGAATAAATACCCCCTAAGAGCAAAACCGGCAAACCCAAGCCCCAAGCGGCATTTTTAAAGGCGGTACCCATCTGTTTTAAAGACGGCACACCCTCGCGTGGATAACGTCGATAAAGGGCCACCGCAATACAATAGCTGATTAAGAGCACAGCAACTAAAATAGCGGGCAACAAGCCAGCGGCAAATAAACGCCCTACCGATGAGCCCGTCACCGAGCCATAAATAATCAGCGCAATGCTTGGCGGCACAATGGGCCCCAAGGTACCAGCTGTGGTCAGTAGACCTATAGAAAAACGTTTGCTATAACCTGCCTCAACCAAGGCGGGGTACATAATGGTACCAATAGCAATTACTGTAGCGGGGCTTGAGCCCGAAATAGAGCCAAAAAACAAGCAGGCCAACACCCCAGCTGCTGCCAGCCCACCAGGCACCCAGCCAATAATAGATTTGGCCAAATCAATGAGGCGGTCAGAAAGCCCCCCAATGCGCATTAACTCGGCAGCCAAAATAAAAAACGGAATGGACATCAACGAAAAGTTGTTCATCCCGGAAAACATGCGCATCGGCACCACTACAGGGTTAACGGCGCCAAAGAAATATAAGGTGGCCGTTACCCCCAAAGCCAAGGCGGCAAAAATAGGCAGGCCAAAAAGTAAAAAAGCAAAAAATAACGAAACTAATGGTGCGGTCATGCCTACCCCCTAAGCAGCACGTAATTCGGAGGGCTGATCGGTGATCTGTTTGCGTTCCGCCCAAAGCTGAATCATTAATAAATAACGTAAAAACATAAACCCAGCCGAAATAGGAATGCTTAGGTAGATATAGGCCACTGGAATCTGCATCGCTGGAGATAATTGGCGCATCTTTTTCGTATTAACAAACACTTGCCAACCGTAATAGAGCAAGGTCAAAGCAAAAATTAACCCCAAAATATAAGCCACCAGTTGCAATAAACGGGTAAGGCGCGGGCCCGAAAAGGCAGTGAGCACCTCAACCGAAATATGGGCGGCGTGGCGCACCCCCATACTAGCGGCAACGAAACTCATAATAATGAGGGTATAAAGAATGGTCTCTTCGGACCAAGACAGCGAGTTATGAAACACATAACGGGCGATAACTTGGATGATGGCTACAATTGTGGCGATGAGCATCGCAATGGTCATCGCCACATTTTCTAGCCAATCAACAACCTTGTTGATTGCTTTAATCATGGATGAGCTCCCGAGATTACTCGCCCTTAGCGGCAGCCATGGCACGCTCGAGGATTTCAGGGGTCACAAACTCTTCGAACTCAGCATAAATAGGCTGCGACTTTTCGATGAACTTCTCGCGCCCTTCGTCGGTGAGCTCGATAATCTCGATCTGATCGCTGATCTCAGCCAAGATTTGCTTTTCGTCCTCGATGGTAAGCTCGCGCGCATAATCACGGGCCACCTCAAAGGCGTTGCTGACAACCTCTTGTAACTCGGGTGTGAGGGAATCCCAAGCATCTTTGTTCATCACCGATGCATAGGTGTGATAGGTGTGATGCGTTTGGGTGAGATACTTTTGCACCTCTTGGAACTTCATCGAAGCGATATTAGCCAAGGGGTTTTCTTGGCCCTCGACCACACCCTGTTGTAAACCGTTATAGACCTCGGTAAAGGCCATTGCGGTTGGGTTTGCACCATAGGCACGGTAGGTAGCCAAAATGGTGGGTGCTTGCAAAGTGCGCATCTTGATATTTTTGAGATCATCAGGCTCGGTAATGGGACGCACATTGTTGGTCATGTTACGAAAGCCTGCACCCCAATAGTTCATGCCTTTGAGGTTGTAGTCCTCGAGGCCAGCGAGTAGCTCTTCGCCAATTTCACCATCGAGTACACGCTTCATGCTCTCGTCGTCAGTGATCAAGAAAGGCAGGTCAAAGAGATACATCTTGGGGTCAAAGTTAGCCAAGTTCCCGGTTGGGGGGATAGCAATTTGTACTAGGTTCATCTGGGTTTGCTCGATGATCTCGACGTCACCCCCTAGTTGTGCTGCAGGGCGCACATTGATTTTGATTTTACCGTCAGAGTTTTTCTCGACCTCTTCTTTAAACTTGATCGCAGCCTGGGCATTGGGTGTGCTCTCGATCAGTACATGAGCAAAGGTAAACTCATACTCGGGGTCAGCTGCATAAGCTGGCGACAAAGCCATTGCGAGCGTGCTCAAACCAGCTAGTGCAAACACTTTTACTTTATTGGTTACCATTAACCTCTCCTAGTTAAAACATGGTTTTTTAATACAGCCATGGCCCCTATAGAAACCCTAGTAAGCGCATGGCTATTTATAAAAAGCCCGGCTTAAAGAGCCAAGCAAAAAATCAAACAAAAACAAAAACGGGAACTAAAAACCTACAGTTTTTAAAGAGCTTGCAAGACTACTGTGCCCACGTGCCCAATTACCACTCGGGGCAGGCGCCCAAGCACTCGGGCCCTGTGCCTAATACCTTTTCGCAGGCTAAACTCAAGGCCAAAAGCTTTTCCTCTTGATCAGCTGCGGCAGTAAGCTGCAAGCCAACCGGTATGCCCACGGCATCTTTGCCCACTGGCAAACTGACCGCACATAAGTGCATAAGGTTAGCAATACTGGGGTTACGCAATACCTGCATGTTGACCTGACGGTACTGCTCGGTATCGTCCAAATCGGCGACGGCAGCGGCCGTGGTGATCAAAGTCGGGTTGAGCCAGACATCAACCTGCTCAAATACCTGATTGACCTCTTGGCTAGCCTTGCGGAACAAAGCGATACGGCGCAAGTACTCGATAGCTGATAGGCTATCGGCCCCTTGGACACGAATCTTGACCAACGGGTCAAGGGCATCAATCTTGTCGGGCATATTACGCGACAAAAAGTCAGATAGCTCGGGCGCACCTAAGCCCCCTGCCTGAAATGCCGCATACGCCTCATCACAGTTAGGGATGGTGATGGGCACCATAATGGCACCCGCCTTTTCTAGCTTTTTGATGGCCTGCTCGATGGCAGCAGCGATGCTGTCCTCAACGCCCTCCCAGAAAAAGTTTTCGGGCACACCAATGCGTACCCCGGTCAAACCATGCACTACGGGTACCCGTACAGGGCGATTTTGAAGGTTGGACTCTATGGCCTCAAAGGCAAAGATAAGATCCTCGATAGTACGTGCCAACAGCCCAGGGGTGTCGAGCGTGCTCGACAAAGGTACGGTGTGATCTTTGGGCCAACGACCCTCGGTGGTTTTTAAGGCAGTGGTACCTGTAAACGAGGCAGGAATACGTACCGAGCCAGCGGTATCAGTACCCAACGCTAACAAGGCTGAGCCCTGTAGTAGCGATACCCCAGCCCCCGAGCTCGAACCACCTGGTATGCGATGCACCTTGGTGTCCCAAGGGTTTCTGGGGGTGCCCCAATGACCATTCATGCCAATGCCACCAAAGGCAAACTCAACAGTATGCGACTTGCCTGTGATGGGGCTGAGTTGATCAATAAAAGCCTGCACCAAACGCCCTGCCTGGGAAAACTCAGCCGCTAAAGCAGCTGATGAGCCAGCAAAGGTGGGCAAGCCAGGAACCCCAAATAAATCTTTGATAGAAACAGGGATGCCCATCAAAGCGCCTAGATCATAGTGGTTTTTTAGCAGGCTATCGACTGCCTTGGCCACCTCGAGGGCGCGTGCGCCATCCCATGTTTTATAAGCATTGAGCGCCTCCTCAGTACGCTCGTAGTTTGCACCACAATACTCCATCACCTGCTGTGCACTCAGTGCACCGCTGCGCAACTGCTGCGCAATGGCAGACAAACTTAGATTATGTAGATTATTCATTTTGCACTTTGATTGTGATTAGGCCCAACCGCATCAGCGTTGCTTGTTGGTTATTGTGCCCAGCTATCCGACGCCCGAGCCCCAATAAGCAAAAAAATTGGCTGCTTAGGCCATTGCACGATGCCTTTGGCTGGAAATAAATATTAGAAATAGCGACCCATTGCAGCCTGATCTATCGTAGCTATTATTTATAAGCTAATTTGTACAGCGCATCAACAAAGATCAATGATTTGCAACAGTTTGAAACGAAACTAAACGGCGTTTAAAGCGACAAAAGCCCCTTGATACGTGCATTACAAATCAAGGGGCCCTGCACTATTAAATTAATTAAGTAGTGCTTTGCTATTGCTTAATCATCGGCAGAGCTAGGCATGCCAAACTCGGCACCCTTGCCAATGCTTTCTGGCCAGCGCTGCATAATCGACTTTTGGCGAGTATAGAATTGGAAAGCCTCCTCACCATAGGTATGCAAATCACCAAATAGACTGGCCTTCCAGCCACCAAAGCCATGCCAAGCCAAAGGTACGGGGATGGGTACATTAATACCCACCATGCCCACCTGTATGCGGCGGCCAAACTCGCGGGCGATATTGCCATCACGGGTGTAGCAGGCCACACCATTAGCAAAGCTATGGTTGTTGATTAGCTCAACCCCTGCGGCAAAGTCAGGTACCCGCACACAGACCAATACGGGGCCAAAGATTTCCTCTTGGTAAATCTTCATCTTGGGGGTGACGTGGTCAAAAAGGGTAGGCCCAACAAAAAAGCCGTTTTCATAGCCCTCAACTTTGAGGCCGCGCCCATCAACTAATAGCTCAGCACCTTGGTCAACCCCAGACTGAATATATTGCTCGATACGCTCTTTGGCCTCGGCAGTAATGACTGGGCCCATTTCTGAGGCGGGGTTCATCCCATCGCCTACTACAATCTCTTTGGCCCGCTCGTCCAAACGCTTGACCACCTCGTCAGCGCTATCGCCAACCAGTACGGCCACAGAAATTGCCATGCAGCGCTCACCAGCCGAGCCATAGGCTGCGCCGATAAGGCCATCGACAACCTGATCCATATCGGCATCAGGCATAACGAGCATGTGGTTTTTGGCCCCACCTAAGGCTTGCACGCGCTTGCCATGACGGGCGCCAGTTTCGTAAATATACTGAGCAATTGGGGTAGAGCCCACAAAGCTCAACGCCTGTACATCGGGGTGCTCGAGCAAGGTATCAACGGCAACCTTATCACCTTGGACGACATTAAATACCCCCTTGGGCAGGCCGGCCTCTTCGAGAAGTTTGGCCATAAACAGTGCTGCACTGGGGTCGCGCTCGCTAGGCTTTAAAATAAAGGTATTGCCCGCCACAATGGCTAGGGGGAACATCCAGCAAGGCACCATGCAGGGGAAGTTAAACGGCGTAATACCGGCCACCACCCCTAAAGGCTGGCGCACCACCCAGTTGTCTAGACCTGTTGCGACCTGCTCGGTATACCCGCTCTTGAGTAGTTGGGGGGCCCCGCAAGCAAACTCGACAATCTCGATACCGCGCATCACCTCGCCTTGGGCATCGCTAAATACCTTGCCATGCTCGGCTGTAATGATGGCAGCCAACTCATCTTGATGCTGATTAAGTAACTCTAAAAAACGAAACATCACCCGTGCGCGGCGTATGGCTGGACGATCGGCCCACGCAGGGAAAGCCTCTTTGGCGGCGGCAATAGCCTGCTCGACATCAGAAGCCTCAGCCAACACCACCGAGCGCGAAGGTGCGCCAACGGCAGGGTTATTGACATCTTGGTGGCGCTTGTTTGTACCTAAAGTAAACGCACCATCAATATAATGCCCTACTACATCACTGTTGGTATACGGTTTCATACGTATTGTCTCCTAAAAAATTTGGCGAACTGCTCTATACTGTTCAGTTTAGGCAAGTAAACGGCGCTTGCCTAGACCGAAAAACTAGACTGATTGTCCGAAATATTAAACAATAGACTCTATGGACCGAAATAAAAACGAACGCTTGTGGACGCATTTACACAGCCTGATCATCTTGGCACAGCAAGGTAGCTTTACCGCAGCGGCCCGCCGCCTAAACGTAAGCAAAGCTACGGTGAGCTTGCGCATCACTGAACTCGAGCAAAGTCTTGGGGTACGGCTGGTTCATCGAACCACCCGCTCGATACAACTAACTGATGCGGGGCAGCAACTCGTTGAGCAAACCCAAGCCGCCTACCAACACATCAGCAGCGAGCTTAAAAGCGTCGAGAGCCGTGCCCACAACCCCAAGGGGTTGCTGCGCGTTACCGCTCCGGTAGCCTTAACTCAGCAGTACATCATCCCTGGATTACCCCGCTTTTTAAAACAGTACCCCGAAATTCAAATAGAGCTTGAAGCCGAAGACCGTATCGTGTCACTAAGCTCAGAAGGCTTTGATTTAGCCGTGCGCCACACCAAAGAAATATCAGATACCTTGGTCGCCTGGCGTCTAGCAGAAACCTACCCAGTTTTAATTGCTAGCCCCGAATATCTAGAAAACCACGGGCCCATCAACCACCCCTCAGACCTCACCCAGCACGAGATCTTGCACTACCCACGGCAGAAAAACACCCCAAGCATGTGGTCTTTTGTACCCATCAACGATGATCAGGAGCCCA
>Ga0209487_1002499_pt1 | contig 14950 bp, 9 predicted proteins | sample Poulit2012_FD_187524 | JGI IMG/M metagenome (GOLD analysis project Ga0209487, IMG submission 187524) | Agricultural soil microbial communities from Georgia to study Nitrogen management - Poultry litter 2012 (SPAdes) (version 2) | ecosystem: Environmental > Terrestrial > Soil > Agricultural land... | reverse complement strand
TGCGCGCACGACCTCTTCGTGGATCTGTTCGTCGGCGGCCATCGCCTCGGTGGCGAACTCGTCTTCGGAGTACTCCGAGCGCGCCTCAGCCCGCTGGGCGAGGGTGAGCACGAAAACTGATCCGAACTTCCCGGCGAGGAAGGTGAGCACCCGGGAGGCGAGCCGCGGGCGCAGGGGCAGGCCGATGTCGTCCCCGAGCAGCTTCTCCCAATGGGCGGCGTGGCGGTCCTCGGCCTGGGCGAGCTTCAGCAGGATTTCCCGTTCCTCGCCGTCCTTACGCGCCGCGAGTTCCCGGTACACCGCTGCTTCGGCACGCTCCTCCGCGAGGTAGCGGCGCCACCTGCGAATCTGGGTCTTAGTCGGCGAGGTTGAAGTGTTCACGTCAGGTGAGTGTGCCAGAGCAAATCGCGCTTGGCCACTTTACGCAAGGTCTACCTTTCGTTATTTGTTCGGCCCGGAAACGTGAGTTCGCCGCCCCGAATTTCCTTCCACACGCCCACCGCTATCCACAGCTGCGCTGCGGCGCCGGCGACTTAGCCGCGGATTTGGCCCACGATCACCTCATGACTCGAAAGGTGTTCACGTGGCCGAGATTCGCCGCGGTGATCGGCGCGGCGCTCATCGCCGGCCTGCTCGGCGGACGGTGGTGGCTGCACGTCGCGCAGGTCCCGACCGTCCCCGTCGCCCGCGACGTCGTCGCCCATGCCCGCGAGGCGGCGGCGAAGTTACGCATCGTGGAGCCCTTACCGTTGGATGACTACGACCGTAATTTTTTCGGCCCCGCATGGCAGCCGCTCGAGCCCCACCCGTGCGACACGCGCAATGAGGTGCTGCAGATCTGGCTCTCTGACATCGACATGAGCGGTGGACACGAGTGCTCGGTGGAATCGGGGTGGTTCATCGATCCCTACACCGGCCACTACGTCGAATTCTTGCGCGGCCCAGAAACTTCGGCCGAGGTGCACATCGACCACGTCGTCGCCCTCGCGGACGCGTGGCGGAAGGGCGCCGCCGAGTGGTCCCCGTCCCAAGCACAGGCCTTCGCCAACGATCCCCTCAACCTCCTGCCCACCCAAGGCTGGGTGAATGAGGAGAAGGGGGCGGATGATGCGGCGACCTGGCTTCCCCACAACGAGGGATTCTGGTGCTTTTTCGCGGTCCAGCAGGTGCTCGTCAAAGAGAAGTACGACCTCGGGGTGAGCGATGCCGAAGCCGCGGAGCTGCTCGCTGCGCTCGAGACATGCGATTAGCGCGTGTCGTTCCGCGTCAGCCCGCGCGGGTACGCTCAGGTTGAGCCGATGAAAGGTGAACCGTGCGACTTCTCGACGACCACGTCGTCCTCACTCCCAACGATCTTTCCCAGTGTGAATTCGCCTTCGTGCGAGAGATCGCCGAACTTCGCGGACTTCTCCCCGCTACCCCCGAGCGTGAATTCATGGCGGACCGAGTCGCCGCTCTCACTTCGGCGCAGCGCGAGCGGGTGAGCAAGGAATACCGGCGCCGGTACTCACGCATGTTCGTGCAACTCGATCCTCTGCGAGGGGAGTCCGTGACGGAGTTACGTACCCACCACGATCGCACGCTCGACGAACTGCGTTCTCTACGCGCCGTCGCGGGTGGAAGCGTGCTCGTTGACGTCGAGCCGTCCGTGCTCCTCCACGCTGCGCCCACCGTCAGCCTGCTCGGCGCCGTCGCCGATACGGTGCTGGAACGATTCGCCCGAGCCGGGGATGTCGCTCGTCTCGGCGGGCACGCGCATGCCCTGCATACCGCGACCGGCCGCCCGGTCACCCAGGCCTACCTGCACCTGAACAACGACCGCCGGCAGGAATACGCCGCGCTCGATCTGCAGACCGTGATTCGCCCCCGCCTCACTTGGCTCGCGAGCCTCGCCACCCGCGCCCTGGCAGCGGTCGAACCGTGGTCGTGGGAGGACCCGGAGATCTCTGCATGCGGGTTCTGCGCGAGATGTCGAGCAGCTGCCGAGGAGCACCGCGACGTGCTGCTTGTGTGGGGAATGCGGCGTGGGTCTCGCCAGGCACTCCGCCGGGCCGGGGTCACCACCATCGAAGAGCTCGCCCAGACGAGTTCCGCCCCAGAAACCTTGGACCCATTCTCCTGGGCGAGATTCCGGGACCGGGCTGAGCTGCAATTGCGGCAAGAGCGCACGGACCCGCCCGGCGGCCCGTTCTCCGCGGTGCACAATCCCGCTGCGCTCGCCGCGCTACCCGACCCAAACCCGGGTGACATCTTCTTCGATTTCGAAGGCGACCCGTTCTGGGTGGAGAAGAACCGTTTCGAGTGGGGCCTGGAGTTCCTGTTCGGCTATATCGAGGCGGACACGAACGAGTACGTCGCCATGTGGGCGGCGAGCCAGTCCGAGGAGAAGGTGGCCTTCACCCAGTTTCTTGATTATCTCGCCCAGCGCCGCGCGACCTACCCGGGAATGCACGTGTATCACTTTGCGTTCTACGAGCAGTCAACGCTGCGCCGCCTCGCCCGCCGCCATCGCACGGGGCAGAAGGAGGTCAACGAGCTCCTGGACGCCGGCGTCTTCGTCGACCTGTACGAAACGGTGAAGGCCGGCGTGCACGTGTCGAGCCGCTCCTACGGACTGAAGGCGCTCGAGCCGCTGTACATGGGCGAGGATCTACGGACGTCGGATGTTACGGATGGTGGTGCCGCCGTCGTCGCGTATGAAGATGCCGTTCGTGCACGTAAACGCGGGGACGAACAGACGTGGCGATCCACGCTCGCCGACCTCGCCGACTACAACCGGTATGACTGCGAGTCCACTCGCCGCCTGCGGGACTGGTTGCTTGAGCAGCGCGCGCAACAAGCAACCGGCGAGGATGGCGAGGGCGGCGCGGCCGTCGCGCAGGAACTGCTCGGCGCGACCACTCTCGATAGCGAGCTGCTTCTCTCTCCGCTAGTCGAGGAAGCCGAGGACCTCTCCTTCATCGAGCTCGCTGTGCCCGGTTTTGATGAACCGGGTATTTTCTACGTGTCCTCGGGTAACTCCACCGATGCGATCGGCGCTGAGCACAAGCTGCACGAATTGCTTGGCCGGTGGGGAAGCGGATCGGAATTCGCGCCTGGGGCGGACGTCCTCGTCGTCTACGCCAATCCGGAGCAGGGACCGACGAGCTCAGAAGGCCTCGTCGCCCGCAAGGCCGAGGTACTCGAGTGCGAGCAGGTCGGGGCCGATCAGCGCCTGTCGTTGCGCGAGGCCACCCCCGCTCATGATCCGGAAACCCACCGGCTCGTGCCTGTTTTCCTCCGCGCGCTCCCCGGCTCCACTGCCATGCCCGACCCTTCTGCCACGTTGAAGCAGGCGAAGAAGCTATCGTACTCGATCATCACCGGGCCTGCCGGAGCCGGGAAAACGGCGCTCGCCGCCGAGCGGGCGGAGCAGGATCCGCACACGGTTGTCATCGATGATGCTCACCAGGTGAGCATCCTCGAGGCACTCCGCATTGCCGGGGACGCCGAACACGTGCTTGCCGTCGGCGACCCTGCCCGGGCAACGCCCATCGCACCCCGGGCGTTGCCTTCCGATCTCGTCAACGGGCCGCTGTTGTCATGGCTCGTGGGCGATTCCGGTGCGACCATCCGCGAGGCTACTGCCCTCACCGCGACCCGACGTTTCCATCCGGAACTCGCTGCCGCGCTTACGGACTACCTCTATCCCGATGTCACGGCCACCGAGCCATCGGGCGATGAACTGCGGCTCCTTCCCGATGGAAACACCGGCGTTCAGGTACGAACCGTCTCCCACCGCGGCAATCGCGACACTGCCCCGGAGGAGGCCTCAGCGATCGCGGAGCTGCTCAAGCAGTTGTTCGCGGTGAGCCCACTCGCCGAATCCGACGTGCTCGTGACCGCCGTGTATGACTCCCAGGCACTCTTGCTCCAGCGAGAACTCGCGGAGTGGCCTGGGGTGAGAATCATGCCGCTCCAGCGGGTCGCGGGGGAAGAGGCTGCCGTATCCATCGTTTCGCTCGCCTCCTCCTCGCTCACCGACGCGCCGTTCGGAAAGGGCTCCAGCGCGCCGCGGACGCTTCTTGCTCCCCACGTGATCGGCGCCGCGCTCACGCGAGCACGAGAGGCGGCGTTCATCGTGTGCTCGTCTCACCTGCTCGAGCAGCTCCCGCCCAGAGCGGCGATGTTCACCGACACCGCACGCTTCGCCGAGCTACTCCTCGGGGAGCTCCATTCCTAGCGCGTCTCGGGCAGCGAACGCCGCCTTCTTCGCCAACCGGGGCACGCGCTCGGTAACCACATCGTTGAACGCATCTTCAGCACCTGCAACCTGCTTCTGAACAGCTGGGTGCGCCCAGAGTTCCTCTACCTTCGCTGCCAGCTGCTCGTACTTCTCGCGCCCCGCACGAGTGCCGAATACGTATCCCAGGCCCGCGCCGAGTACAAACGCCATCCGAGTCTTCATCTCGCCCACCTCCTATTCCTACCCAGTATGAGACCTACCTAAGTATGCGCGAAGTGGGACTAACCATTGCTCGTCCACATCTATCACCATGAGCAACCAATTCAGAACACTTGTCCACAAGGGCTAGCAAATAGTACGCCCGTTCGATATCATGGTGGCATGCCAGGCGATATCACTCCCGCGATCACCACCCTCGATGAGGTCCTCATCGGGGTTTCAGGTGTGCGCGATCAGCTTCGGGTGCTGGATCTTGGCTTGGTCGTGCTCGCGGTCGAGTGGGCGAAACACCACCCCACCGACCCATATCCGCCTGAGCACCCAGGCTGGGAAGGCGAGGAGGAGCAGTGGGCCTTTGACCAACTGGCTGGCAAAGGCTGCGTGAGTTTCGATGACGCTGCCGTCACGGACTTCGCCATCGCGGCGGGGCTCACCGAGCATTCGGCCCGCAAGCTCATCCGCGAATCCCTCATGCTCGTTCACCTCCTTCCCGGAGTGTGGTCACGCGTACTCTCCGGCGGCCTCGACGTGTGGCGTGCCCGCAATCTCGCCGGCGATTGCTTCGACCTCTCTCAGGACGCACTCAACTTCGTCGATAGGCAGATGTCGGAGCGGACAGCCCGGGTCACCCTCACGACGCGGCAACGCGTCGTTGCGGAAGCCCGTCAACGCTTCATGGCGGAGGAGGAAGAAGCCGCCGAGGAGGCGGCCAAGAACTCGCGCACCGTAGACTTTTTCTTCCACGAGATCCACCACGGGGTCACTTCGGTCCACGCCGAACTAGACCTGCCCGACGCGCTTGCCCTCGACGCGGCAGTCACAGCAGGGGCACAAGCACTCAAGGACGCTGGATCCGACGCCCCGTTGGAAACGCGCCGATCGTGGGCACTCGGAGATCTTGCCCGATCGGCGACGGGGCAGGGAACACTGTTCGACGGCGTGGTCATGCCCGAAACGTGCACCTGCACATGCCCGGCACATCATGGGCCGCGGTTCATCTCCAACCACGATTCACCCTCGGCCACTGGCACGTGGGTGCCCGCTCACGCCTGCGAGGATGATTCCGCGCCGAAATCAAGCTCTCGACCACATTGGAATGGAAAGGGCGCGGCGCCGCCCGGCGTGAAACTCTTCCTCCACCTTCCCGGCCGCGCCTTCTCCCCCACCCGCCCCAGTCCGGATCCCACCTCTGCTGGCACGGGTGTGTCCACTTCCGGCGAATCTTCCACTGCAAACGGCACCGCCGAGAACGGCACCGCCGGGAAGGTCGAGGGCAAAGGAATTCCGGGGGCGATCATGTGCACCCCGGAGACGATCCGCGAATGGTTCACGCGACCCACGCTGGCCGGTTCCTTCACTCCGACAATCAACGTCCGCCCCACCCTGGACCGCGACGAAGAGATCAGCGGACACGGTTACCAGCCTTCGGAGCGAGCAAAGGAACAGGTCCACGTTTCCCATGATGGATGCGCGTTCCCATTCTGCATCCGTCCTGCCCATGCATGCGACGCGGACCATACGATCCCCTGGAAGCCAGACGGCACTGGCGGAGCGACCTGCACCTGCAATCTCGCCCCGCTCTGCCGCACGCACCACCGGCTCAAAACGCACGGAGACAACGCCCCCACGGCGAACGGCGAACACACGACCTGGTCGTACACCAGCCTCGGTGGCGGAGAATACCACTGGAAAGGACCGCGCGGGGCACAGTTCATCCGAAGCAACACCGGCACCTACGATGTCTCTTCCGAACTGCGCGGCGGCGCGCCTGCTCATCCAAGCGCTGATCTCACCGCCTCACAGAAGCGGGCGGTCACCCTCGGCGATGATGACGTTCATGAAGCCACCGATAACCTCATCGACACGCTTCTCACTAAGGCCTCCCTCACTCGGGGAATGCACAACACAGACCTTTCGCCCATGTGGTCGGTCACCCCTCAGAAAGCAAGCAACGAACCACCCGAGGACTGGGATTTCGACGATGAATTCCCCGGCGGAAACATCTGGTTCATGAGCTGCACCCACGGCCAGGACGCGGCATAGCCATCCTGCTCGTGCGCCACAATGGGAAGCATGAGCATGTACCGGACCATCGCCGCCCCTGCTTCCGCGGAGTTAGAGATCAAGCGATCCCGGTTCCTCGGCGAACTCACGCGCGTGGAGTCTGAGGAAGAGGCGCGGGAAGTGGTAGCCGAAGCGCGTAGCAAGTACTGGGACGCCCGCCACCACTGCTCGGCTTTCCTCCTCGGCGCAGGCCAGGAGGTACAACGCTCCTCCGACGACGGCGAGCCTGCCGGGACAGCGGGTGCGCCCATGCTGGAGGTGCTCCGGGGCGCGGACGTGAGCGATCTCGTCGCGGTGGTGATCCGCTGGTTTGGAGGCACCCTCCTTGGGGCGGGCGGGCTTGTTCGGGCGTATTCCGACGCGGTACGAGCCGCGCTCGACGAGGCGACGATCATCGAGCGCCACCTACTTACGGAAGTCGAAGTGACCCTCGGCCATGATGTCGCCGGGCGGTTCGAAGCGGACGTGCGCGCGCAAGGAATCACCGTCCTCGACACCCAATACGCAGCAGAGGTCACGTTCCGCCTCGGCACCTACGACCCGGACCGGATCGAGCCCCAGGTTGCTGAACTCACCGCGGGTGCGGCAACCGCTAGGGTAATGGGCACCTCCTGGGTGGATCTCCCCTAACCGTCCGGGCCGGCTGGTCTCAGGAGCCGAGATGCTGCGTTTCAAAAAAGCGGGCGGGCTGGGTGATCGCGCAGGCGTGCAGGAGGATGTCGCTATGGACGATGAAGCCCTTATTTGGACCGACGGCCCGTTAGGCCGGATCCACCTCAACCGCCCGCGTGCTATCAACGCGTTGACGCCGGCGATGATCGACATCGTTCGAACCGCCTTGGACGATTTCACCGCCGATCCGGCCATCGTCGCTATTGCGATCGACGGTGCCGGCGAACGCGGCTTATGTTCGGGGGCAGACGTGCGCGCAATCCGCGCGGAGATCCTCGAGCGAGGAGCAGAAGCGGCGGCTGCGTTCTGGCGCAATGAATACGCGATGAACTCCCAGATCTCAGCGCTGCAGAAGCCCTACGCGGCACTCATGGACGGAATAGTCATGGGCGGCGGGGTCGGCATCTCCACCTACGGCTCGATCCGCGTCACCACTCCGCGCACCCGCCTCGCCATGCCAGAAACTGGCATCGGGCTATTTCCTGACGTCGGCACAATGTTCACGCTCTCGCGCGCCCCCGGAGAACTCGGCACGCACATGGCACTCACGGGAGCGCCGGTGTCCGGCGGCGACGCCGTACTCGCCGGGTTCGCCGACGCCGTCATCGACCCAGACCGCTGGGAGGATTTGCTTGAAGCACTACGCACCACCCCGACCGACGCGAACGCGGTCGATGCTGCGCGCGACCGTGAACGCGCGCTCGGGGCAGCGGGCGCGGATGAGGAGCCCCCGGGCAGAATGGCCGGGAGTGAATGGATCGCCGAGTGCTACGCCAGCGACGATGCAGCGGAAATTATTGAGAGATTGACCACGCATGAAGACCCCGAAGCGCGGGCGGCGGGCGAGCTCATCGCCTCCCGATCCCCACTGTCGGTGGCGGTGACCCTCGCTGCGCTCCGCCGAGCGGCGACTTTGCCCGACCTTGACGCGGTGCTTGAACAGGACCTGCGGATAGCGCAGAAATTCACGCAAGACTCGGACTTCCTCGAGGGTGTCCGCGCAGTTCTCGTCGACAAGGACAACTCTCCCCGGTGGCGGCACCGGCACGTCCGGGAGGTGGAATCCGACTTCGTGGAGTCGATCATCAACGGATAATCCGGCGGCGACCAAGCTGTGGACAGATTACGCATTTGCCTCAGCTTTAGGTGAAGATGGTCTATTGGACTCCCAGGGGGAGCGCCCTTGACCTCCAATTTGAGAACGAATATGACTTCTGCTTCACAACTCACCGCCACCCGTTCCGAGAATGACTCACTGGGCCCCGTCGAACTCCCAGCCGACGTCTACTACGGCGCCCACACCGCCCGAGCTGTTGCGAACTTCCCGATCACGGGGCGCACGATCGGCGAGATCCCCGAGCTCGTCACCGCGCTCGCGGAAGTGAAACAGGCCGCCGCGAAGGCAAACGGGGAACTCGGCGCGATCCCGAGCGACGTGGCGGAGGCGATCGTTGCGGCAGCAACCGACGTCGCGGGTGGGAAGCTCCACTCGGAGTTCGTCGTCGACGTCATCCAGGGCGGGGCTGGAACGTCGTCGAACATGAACGCCAACGAAGTGCTCGCCAACCGGGCGCTGGAAATCCTCGGCCTCCCGCGCGGGGAGTACGCCAAGGTGCACCCGATCGACCACGTGAACCGCGGCCAGTCAACGAACGACGTCTATCCTTCGGCTCTGCGGATCGCGCTGTACCGAACCCTGGGCGGCCTGCTCGAGGCGCTCGCGCACCTTGCAGACACGCTGCGGAAGAAGTCAGCGGAATTCGCTGATGTCATCACGATGGGCCGCACGCAGATGCAGGACGCGGTGCCGATGACGCTCGGACTTTCATTTGGCTCCTACGCCCACGCGGTGGAATCCGACCTCGAACTCCTGCGCACCGTGCGCGAGAACCTGCTCGAGGTGAACCTCGGAGGTACCGCGATCGGCACCGAGCTCAACACGGTCCGCGGCTACACCGCCCTCGCCCGCCAGCACCTCGCCGAGGTCACCGGACTGCCGGTGTACACGTCCTCGAACCTCATGGACGCGACCCAGGATACCGGCGGGTTCGTCACGATTTCCGGGGCGCTCAAGCGCAGCGCGATGAAGCTCTCGAAGTTCAGCAACGACCTGCGGCTGCTGAGCTCGGGGCCGCAGGCGGGCTTCGGCGACATTCAGCTTCCCGCGATGCAGGCCGGCTCCTCGATCATGCCCGGCAAGGTCAATCCGGTGATCCCCGAAGTGGTGAGCCAGGTGGCCTTCGTCGTCGCTGGCAACGACCTCACGATCACAATGGCGGCCGAAGGTGGACAACTGCAGCTCAACGCCTTCGAACCGGTGATCTTCGTGAAGTTGTACGAATCCATCACCGAACTCACCAACGCGGTGCGGGTCCTGGCGGATCGCTGCGTGTACGGAATCACCGCTGACAGCGCCGCGCTCGAGGAGCGGGTGCACCGCTCAGCCGGGCTGGCCACGGTGCTCTCCCCGCTCATCGGTTACTCCAACGCGGCGAAACTCGCGAAGGAAGCGGTGGCGACGGGGGCGTCCATCGTCGACCTCGTGCTTCGCGAGGGCCTCGTCGAAGAGAGCGTTCTGCGGGCTGAACTAGAGCCATCCAAGCTCGTCAACCCGCACGGGAACTAGCTCACGACCTTCAGCCCGACGATGCAGCCGATGAGCCCCATGATGAGCAGGATCTTCGCCAGGGTAACGCTCTCGGCGCCGGTCGCCATCGAATAGATCACTGCGATGCTCGCACCCACTCCCACCCACACGGCGTAGGAAGTGCCCGTGGGCAGGTACTTCATTGCCCACGCGAGTCCGCCCATGCTCACGACCAGCGCCGCGAAGAAAATCACGGTGGGCCAAAGCCGGGTGAGCCCATCAGATCGGCCGAGTGCGCTTGCCCAAACGGCTTCGAAGGCTCCAGAAAGAATCAAAACGGTCCACGCCACGTGAGTCCTCCTTCTGCCGTCTTGTCGCGAACCGGGTACGGCAGCCTCGTCCGGGGAGGTGTTGACTCCGGACTTACACTGTAGCGGGTTTCCCGCATGCTGGCGCCAAATGGTGGGCGTAGTCACGGCAGAAGCCCTCCGTCCGGCGTAAGATGCAATGCGGTTGAGCGTGGGGGAAGGCCGATTCGGTGGGTATAGACGAGATCATGAGGTTGCTTGACCTCATGGGCGTGTTCTTCAACGCCATTCTCGGGGGTGTCCTCGCGCGCTCCTACCGGCTCGACGCGATTGGATTCGCGGTGCTCGCCGTGCTTTCCGGCCTCGGCGGCGGGATTATCCGAGACCTGCTGCTGCAGGCCGGCCCGCCCGTGGCGATGACGGATAACGCCTACCTCGTCACCGCCCTCGTCGGCGCGGGCACCGCGCTGCTCATCCGGATCGAAGGCCGGGTCTGGGATCGGGTGTTCCCGCCGATCGACGCGCTCGCCATCGGCCTATGGGCGACGGTAGGGGCGCAAAAGACCCTCACGGTGGGTCTCAGCCCGCTCACCGCGGTCCTCCTCGGGATGATCACGGCCGTGGGCGGCGGATTTTCGCGCGACGTCGTGCTACGTCGAATCCCGGGAATCCTCGGCGGGAATACTCTCTACGCGACGGGCGCGATGGCCGCCGCCATCACGCAGGTGATCTTCTCGCTCGCAGACCATGCACAGATCGGGTCGATCGTCGCGACCCTCGTAGGAATGACCCTCGTGCTCATCGCCCGTTACCGTGGCTGGATGCTCCCACCCGGCGCAGGCTGGAAACCGCCCCGGCCCAAGCCACCCAACCTGCGCCGCTCGACCAGACGGCCGAAGCGGCAGCGACCCGAATAGGATAGGAAACTGTGAATTCTGCGTCCCCCCACCCACGCCGGCGCCCCCAGGGCGCTACTGGTGGACGCCGAAAACGGGGGAATCGCCGCCCACTCCGCGGGTATCGCCCGCCCACGGCCGAAGTGCTCGAGGCCCGCCGACAGGCCGTTCCGGAGATCACCTACCCCGAAGATCTGCCCGTTTCGGCCCACCGAGACGACATCGCCGAAGCGATCCGCGACCACCAGGTCGTGATCGTCTCCGGCGAAACCGGATCGGGGAAGACCACGCAGCTGCCCAAGATCTGCCTCGAACTCGGCTACGGCATCAACGGCACGATCGGCCACACCCAACCGCGCCGGCTCGCCGCCCGCACCGTCTCCGCTCGCATCGCCGAGGAACTCCACACGAGCCTCGGCCAGGCCGTGGGCTTTCAGATCCGGTTCACCGACAAGGTCTCCGATTCCACGCTCATCAAACTCATGACCGATGGGATCCTCCTCGCCGAGATCCAACGCGACCCGCTCCTGCGTCGCTACGAGGTCATCATCGTCGACGAGGCCCACGAGCGTTCCCTCAATATCGACTTCCTCCTCGGCTACCTGCGCCAGCTCCTGCCCAAACGTCCCGACCTGAAAGTCATCATCACCTCCGCGACGATCGACTCGGCGAAGTTCGCCGCGCACTTCGGCAGCAACAGCCAGCCCGCGCCGGTCATCGAAGTCTCCGGGCGCACCTACCCCGTGGAGATCCGGTACCGCCCGCTCGTTGACGACGACGTCGATCAAGCAGGCGCCATCTGCCGCGCCGTGGATGAACTCATCGTGGCAGGGCCCGGGGACGTTCTCGTTTTCTGTTCCGGGGAGCGCGAGATCCGCGACGCCGCCGATGCGCTTGCCGATCATCTCGGCCCCCGCTACCTGCGCCCAGGGGAGGCGAGGTCAAGTGCGCACGCGGCCAGCGCCGTCGAAGTGCTACCCCTGTATGCCCGGCTCTCCAACGCGGAGCAGCAACGAGTGTTCCAGCCCCACACCACCCGACGCGTGGTGCTCGCGACCAACGTCGCCGAGACTTCGCTGACGGTGCCCGGGATCCGCTACGTCGTCGACCCGGGCACGGCGAGGATCTCGCGGTACTCCAACCGCACGAAGGTTCAGCGCCTGCCGATCGAACCGATCTCCCAGGCAAGCGCGAACCAGCGCGCGGGGCGCAGCGGGCGGGTCGCGCCCGGCATCGCGATCCGGCTGTACGAAGAGGAGGATTACAACTCCCGCCCCGAATTCACCGAACCGGAGATCCTGCGCACCTCCCTCGCCTCGGTGATCCTGCAGATGACCGCCCTCGGCCTCGGCGACATCGCGAATTTCCCGTTCGTCGACCCACCCGATACTCGCGCGATCCGCGACGGAATCAACCTCCTGCACGAACTTGATGCGATCACCGCCTCAGAAGCAGCTCTGCGCCGCGGAGACACCTCCGGCAACCGCCTCACGACGATCGGCCGCCAACTCTCCCAGCTGCCGATCGACCCCCGGCTGGGGCGCATGCTCATCGAGGCGGGCCGGCTCGGCTGCGTGCGGGAAGTGATGATCATCGTCGCCGGCCTGAGCATCCAAGACGTGCGGGAGCGGCCTGCCGAGCACCAGCAGGCGGCCGATGAGCAGCACGCCCGCTTTGCCGACCCCGATTCCGACTTCCTCGCGATGCTGAATCTGTGGGAATACCTGCAAACCCAGCAGAAAGAGCTCTCTGGCTCCGCCTTCCGACGCACGGTGCGCCGCGAGTTCCTGCACTATCTGCGGATCCGGGAATGGCAGGACGTCTTCAGCCAACTGCGGCAAATGGCAAAGCCACTCGGGCTGCACTCACCCCGCTCGAGTGGGAAACCCGATCCGGATCGGATCCATCAGGCCCTGCTAGCGGGGCTTCTCTCCCACGTGGGTGCGTATCGTGAACGCACTCGGGATTACCTCGGCGCCCGTGGTGCCCGGTTCGTCATCTTCCCCGGTTCGCATCTTGCGCGGAAGAACCCCGAGTGGGTGATGGCCGCCGAACTCGTGGAGACCTCTCGGTTGTTCGCCCGGCAGGTGGCGAAGATCCAACCCGAGTGGATCGAGCCGCTCGCCGGCCACCTCACCCGCCGCACCTTCTCCGATCCGTACTGGTCCACGCGCAATGCCGCGGCGATGGCGCGCGAGAAGGTGATGCTGTTCGGGGTACCGATCGTCACGGACCGCCCGGTGCCGCTCTCGCGGATCGACCCCGAACTCGCTCGGGAGATGTTCGTGCGAAACGGCCTCGTGGAACGCAACTGGTCCGCCCATCACAAATTCCTCGCCCGCAACGACGAGGTGTGGGAAGAGGCCCAGGAGCTCACCTCCCGCGCGCGGCGGCCCGATCTGCTCGCCGACGAAGAGCAGCTCGTGGAGTTCTACCTCGCGAAGCTGCCCAAGGAGGTCACGAGCGGTCGGCATTTTGACAGCTGGTGGAAAGCAGCCCGCCAGGACGATCCTCATCACCTCGATTTCACCCTCGACCTCCTCGTTCCCGCCCGGCACACGATCGACACCCAGGCCTATCCGGAGCAGTGGGTGCAGAACGATCTCACCCTGCCCCTCACCTACTCCTACAGCCCCGGCCATGAGAGCGACGGGGTGATGGTTCACATCCCCATCGCGCTGTTACCGCAGGTGAGCCCCGTCGGCTTCGATTGGCTCGTCCCCGGGCTGCTGGCGGAACTCGTGCTCGCCACGATCCGGGCCCTGCCGAAGAAAGTTCGGGTGCAACTCGTGCCCGCCCCCGACACGGCGAAAGAGATCCACGCGGCCCTGCCGGATTGGGCGGCGACGACGGCGAAGGCCGAGGTCTCCTTCGCCCGCGCCTTCTCCGAGGCGGCAGCTCGGGTGAAGGGCGCCGAGGTGCCCGTTGAGGCGATCGATACCACGAAGCTCCCCGAGCACCTGCAGATGACGTTCCGGGTGAATGACGAGCGGGGCGTCATCATCGCCGAGGGCCACGACCTGCCCGCCTTGCAACGCAAACTCAAGCGGGAATCGGGGGAAGCAGTGCGCAGTGCGGTGCGCTCCGCGCTCTCGAGCGCCCAGCGCGAACAGTTGGAGCACATGCTCACCCCGGCCCCGCCAGAGCCCGCGACCACGGTGCCGGCCCCGCCACCGAGCGAACTCAAGGCAGAAGACCTCAGCGATTTTCCCGGCCAAGAGATCCCGGAGGTGCTCACCACGTCGTCGGCGGGCGTCGAGGTGCGCGGGTACCCCGCGCTCGTAGCCGCGCAGCGGAAGGTCTCCTTGAAGATCCTTGCCGACCCCGACCAGCAGCAGCGCGAACATGAGCGGGGGGTGGCCCAGTTGCTCGCCCTGTCGCTGCAGCTTTCTCCGACCCGAATCACGAGCCGGTGGAACACCTCCCAGACCCTCACCATGGCCACCGCGCCCGATCGGACCGAAGATCTCGTGGCGGATCTACACCTCGCCGCGGTGCGTTCGATCCGCGCACGAACCGGCGCCGCCGAACGGAAAGAACTCGGGCTCCCCTCCTTCGCCCGCCTGCGCACGAAGGCCGAGTTCCACGCGTGGCAGGCGTTCCTGCGGGACCGGCTGGAGGACGAGATCTACGCCCTCTCCGGCCACGTCGCCGCGGCCCTCACAGCGAAGCGGGAGACGGAGAAACTCATTTCCGGCGCGACGTCGATGGCCCTGCTTGCCACCCTGACGGACGTGAAGAACCAGGTCGCTGACCTCATCTACCCCGGCTTCGTCGCAAAGACCCCGCCGGCGCGGCTGCCTCACCTCGCCCGCTACCTGCAGGCGGCGCAGCTCCGGATCGAGAAGGCCGCGGCCAATCCCCGCGCCGACGAGGCGCACGCGTGGACGGTGCAGGAACTCACCTCGGAATGGGAAACGGCGATGAGCTCGGCTGACCCGGGCGACCTCGACCGTTTCGATCGTCTCGCTGAAGTTCG